>Ga0102589_1002338_pt1 | contig 22318 bp, 32 predicted proteins | sample AraplaMF_Col_mLB_FD_76858 | JGI IMG/M metagenome (GOLD analysis project Ga0102589, IMG submission 76858) | Arabidopsis root microbial communities from the University of North Carolina, USA - plate scrape MF_Col_mLB | ecosystem: Host-associated > Plants > Roots > Endosphere | place: USA... | reverse complement strand
AATTCTGCCGTTTCAACAGGTAATGCAATAACATATTTACCGTTGTAACCTTTATCACTCCATACATAAGGGCCAACGTAATTGGCCCTAAATGCAGTATTTAACTTTGTTCCATCCCCTATTTTGTCAACTAGGTAAAAATACATGGGCTTAACTCATTGCAACAGAGGATTGTCCAGATTTAATTTGGAATGTGTTAGTGTTTGCCACTACTTGAGGTGCATTTAACGGGCCATAAAACAAAGGATTTCCACCACTCAATGCATCGAATAAAACAACATGACTAATTGTACCCCAAGCACCCGTTGCTTGTGGCCAAACTACATCCGCCGTATTAGCAGTATTTCCTGCTCCTAAAGTAGCTGCATTAAATGCCATTGCTTTTCTAGCATAAGCGTTTCCCGTAACTTCCGTTGCCGCTGCTCCTGTTTTAGTTGGGTCTGCCGTGAATAACCCAACATAAATAGTTGTTGGCATCGTATAAGCTGCAACCCCTAAAGCATGATCTAGCAATTTCTTCACTAAATAATTACACATGTTATTAGCCATTCTACATTCCCCCTAAAATAATTTACTCCAAGTTATTTGCCCCACTACTCCATCGACAGTTAAACCTTTTCTTTCTTGATAATCCATAACTGCTTCTTTCGTTTCATTGTCAAATACACCAGTTACTGTCGATTTTACTGCTCTTTGAATACGTTCTACACCCTTACCCTTGCTACCGACTTTCAAAACTTTCCCCGGATAAGGTACTATATCTGTTTCATTTAATACTGGTTTAGCAATTGTGTTATTTATCTTTGGCTCAACCCAACTTTTACTTACCTCGAAATGTGGCCTGTCTAACTTTTCTTTAGACCACGAACCACCCCAGGTGATATTTAAATTCTTAGCGATTGCACCAGCTTTATTTAAAGTTGTTTCATCATATAAATATCTCGAAGGATTTACTGCAATATCCCAAGCTAATCGTCCAGTATGGTTACTTGATTTTGTCCAAGTAACTTTATTACCTGGTCTTGTTCTACCCTGCTCATAAAGATAATTTTGTCTTGCTTGAGAACGATATGTTTCCGTAATAAAGATTTCCAATCCAGCTTTCTTACATTCTTCTAGAAATAATCTACATGCTTTTTGCGCCACAGGTAAAAGCTCACTAATGTCTTTGCAAATTTTCGTAAAGTCACTCATTATTTTCATCCTCATCATTCTTTATTGTTGGATCCCTTAATATCCCAAATAAAACTAAAATTGATAGAACCGCGTTTACAATGACGCTATATTTCTCCGAACTAATTTGTACTCCAATGGTTTGTAAAATCAACAGTATTAAAGAGGCTACTGCAATCCATAGCCCCTTATTCTTAAAACGTTTTAAGGTTTTCATATTAAAATTTTCCTCCAAAGAGCATTTGTAATCCTGCTAAAATAATTGCACCAATTATTAGTCGTACAGTCCAGCTTGTATTACTCTCAATTTTTTCTATTAATCGTTCAATTTTTCTAATTGTATTTTCTGCCACTGCTAATCGCTCCTTAATATCGGCTACTTTTTGTTGCAATTCTTTAAGTTCGTCTATTCTTACCACCTCACCCTACGACAGCTTGTCCTTTATTTATAAATATTCTATTTAAATAAAATTGTTCTGGGATAATAGTAAAATAGGACTAGTTCCTTTCCTTTTCAAAATTATCTAATCGTTTATGAGCTTGTTTTGAACTTTCTTCTATACGAATTACCCTCTCGGATAGTTCACTTACCCGTTTCTCATTTGCTTTAATATCAATTCGTATTGAGTCAATACCAGAACTAATATTATCTAATTTTGTTTTAATAACAGCTGATTCAGATGCATCACTTTTAACATCTTTATCTCTATTTCGATTGAATGTTAAAAATCCAATAAGTACACCTGATAAAGTGCAAAAGACTGTCAATACAGGTACAAATACTTGGTATTCCACTAGTTTCAACTCCTTTTTTGGACATAAAAAATACACCAAACTAATTAGCGGTGTATTTTCAAATGAATTATAATTAAATAATCTAATATCTTTGATTATTTAATTTAATCTTTTCAAAATCATAAGCATTTTTTACAATCAAAACATCTACTCTTAATTTGTCATTTTCATTATTCTTTACAGTTACTTGACCATTTTCTACTGTAATTTCTGGTTGTCTTCCAAATTCATGGGTTCTAACAAATACAGCTGGAGTTTCTTCAAATCTATTTTTATCGTATGGAACTGACATTGAACCTAGTCTTGTTAACTCAATAGTGTAACTAGAATATTGTTGACGAATAATTTCTTGTACATTTTTAGACACCGTCATTTCAAATTGTTTAAACTTTTTCTCCACAATATTATTAAACCAACTACGAGCAAGAACCACTCCAGCCCCAGCCAAAATAGTAATAGCAATAGCAAAAATTACCCACATAGCATTTAAATTATATTTCACATTTTCGTCAATTAGATGAATTGTTTCTGATAGGTGTTCAATTTGTAATTTAATTAGATCTGACTCCATAGTAATAAGCTCCTTTTTATTTGAAGTATATCATCTTTATCAGATTCCAAATAGTTCCATTGTTATAAAATTTTACCTACCACAACACCTTTAACAATCATTACCCTGTCATTTGCTACTGGAGTATAACTCGCTAAGTATGGTAAAGGTTTACTTAACGTCCCATCCTTTAAATCGATATCATAAATGATTTTCGGACGACCACTCGTGTGACTAGGATTAATTTTCCCAAATGATACTTCCTTTTTCGATTGAGGAGTTTTGAAAATTTTTATAAAATCGTCTGTATTGATCAAATCGACACCACTCTTCTAACTTCATGTTTCATTCTTCCACCGGCTTTTAAAGGAAAAGACCACGATGTTTCCGCGTATTTGTCTTTTATTCCTAATGGTGAATAATCAACTTCCAATACATCGGCATAACCATGCATTGGCATTATTGCTGTTTCAAATGTTACTTTTCCGTAAATCTGTGAGGCTTCAAAGGCTATTCGTTGTGTATAAGCATCCAATGATTGTTGATCAGCAACTTCTTGAATCTCCCTATAATCCACAATGTTTCTATTTTGGTTCACTGTAGATGTTAAACTTAATGGATTAGAATTTGTATAAACTGAATACATGGGAACTTGTTCAGGATTACTACAAACCACAACCCAAATGTTCGGTACTTCAAATAGGTCAAGTTCTTCCTCAACACCCGGGAAGGTAACTGAATTTTCATCATCTTGGTACGTATAATCAATTGCTCTAATAGAAGGACTTCGATAAGGATAAGACGTATACACACCATTTTCATCTACATGTAAAGGTGTGTAATTTATTTGTCTTAATAGTTCATTAATTACGACCAATTTTTCTTTACCTGCTTCAAAGTCAGCTCCAATAGGTAAAACTGTGTTCGAAAGTTCAATGTTATATCTCGTTATACCAGCTGAAGCAAGAATGTTAATTATGGCTGAGTAGTACGTAGTCCCCTGAGTAATAGTGTATCTTGTTTGGAATTTGTCTTGATTTAAAATTAATAAACCATCGAAAGCCTCTATATCTCTTATCACGTTATTATTAATATCTTTTTTAGTTGGACTTGATAAAAGAAAAACGCCTTGAGGAAATTCAACCCATATCCCATTAACTAGTAGCTGAACATATGGCTTAATTCTATTTTTCAAGAAATCTATTTCTCCATTGTCTACTAAACTAAATTTTGCGGTGCGTTTGATCGTTGATAACGCTTGTTGTTCAACTGTACATGATAAAATGTTTTTTAAATCTCCAATGACCTGATTGTTTTGATCTAATAGTTCATAACGAAAAGATAATCGGCGGTTTGGACTATGTAGAGCCTTTTTAACCGCCGATGCCAATACTCCATTTCTATCTAAAGACTGCATAAAAAAACACCTCTATATAAGGAGATGATAATACTAAGTTCATTAAATTCCCTCCGAGTAGTCAATTTCATAGATTGTTATATCCACAACTTGACCAACACTCTTATCTTTTATTGGAAATGAAGCCATAACTCCGAAAAGTTTTCTACCTTTCCCGTCCCTATAACATAAAGTATTCCTCGACTTTGCCATTGTCTCTAAAGCAGACATGTCATTTGAATTTTTAATAAATAGACTAGCGCTAATACTACCTTCTTCAGTTTCATCAAATTCAGCTACCGCTTTTTTGCGTCCAGCAAACATCATATATTCTACTTTAGTTTGCCAGGAAGAACCCTTATTCCCATCATGTAAAAACCTTATAGGGTTTGGATTGTCTACTTCATGTAGCCATATACCATTTAACAATATTAAGCTAGAAAAATGTAAAGTATCACTGAAGGTACCGTTAACCCCATAAGTTCTTATAAAATAATTCAACGCCTTACCGCTTTCAGTATTGTAATCTTTGTAATTAGATTGAACATTAGTTGCTATTTTTGTGAATTCCCCATTAATTTCTTTAAAAATCTCATGATAAGAGACAACTGGTTGTGGATTTACAGGTGTTTTATCAGTAATTTGCAACTCTATAAAACTAATTCCACTGACTAAAACTATATCTGGAATAGCTGGTGGAGTATAAGATACAGAAATATTCAAGTTTGCAAAATCCGAATAAATTGCCCCTGTAGTTGATAATATAGCAACTTGTAATTTATAACTTGTATTGTTGCTCAAATCAATTCCAATTGTTACCGCCTTATTGGAACTCGTTCTCTTTTCTTCCCAAATTGTTGTCACACCAGTTACATCTAAAACACGTACCCAATAATCACTTTGCGTTGGTGCGCTCCATTGAAGTGTCGGTCTAGCTATAGGTATTGTCGCTCCTGGTACGGTTATTGTTGGGGTCACAGGTTTATCAGCTGCGTTGAACGTCACAATTGAGGAATACGGACCACTTAATCCTGCTTGATCATAAGTTCTCACTTGCCATTCAATTACACCCACAGGGAAAGTGTTAGCTGGTATATCGTAATATTGATTAGTTGTTGTTTGTGTAATTGTGTTCCATGTTCCTGAACCTTGTAATCGCCATTGTAAATCAAATTTACTTTGAGGATCGCTCCCGTTTGGGTCTGAATGGGTCCAAGATAATCGATTAATAACCGCTCTGTCTTTGTATCCGCTTGAAGGGGTTAGTCCTGTTGGGGCGTTCGGTGCTAAATTATGAACGATTGTAAAAACGCCGTTAGAATTATCCCAATCGCCATAGGTAACGCCGTCATACGCCCTTATTCGTATTAATGCCGTACTTGTTTCTGCCTCACTAATAAAATCATAAGTATAAGATGTTACTCCTTGGGCCGTTAATGCGACAATATCTTTCCAAGTTCCACCGTTATTAGTTGATAATTGAATGTGGTATTTAAGTGTAGTTAAAATTACCAATTCTTCAACTTGGACAATTAAATCATCCCCTGTTGCATTTGCACCGTTAGTGTCGAAATAATTTCCACCTGTATACGCGTTTCCTGTGCTTTTTTTATAATTATTTACTGCGCTCGTTTGCGTAAATTCAAACGCTAATTTTTGGCCTGCTGTAACGCTTATCGGCGTTGGTAACTCAAAACGAATATACTCACCGTCTTGTGTGCCTACTTCCGTTAATGATTTAGTCGCATATGTAGTTGTGCCAGGAAATCCAGCCCCGTTTTCATTCTTAACATTTAATGTTAATGTTCCGATGTTGGCCAATGCACCCATTAATAAAACACTTTTTATTTTCCCTGTATTTACAACTGTATATGTTTGACCAAACATAGTGCTAATAGGAACGATGTTCGCGCTAGGGTTTGCTGTTGTGATTTCTACCGAATCACTCGCCCCTGTCCACTGAACAGTATGCGAACTATTCCACGTTTCACCGCCGTTAGGTGCTGTTACTGTTGGCGCTGTCGGTGAAACGTTGTATGTTATTTCCAATGCCGGTCTTTCATAATAATTAATTGCTTGGCTCGAATAAATAGAGTAACTATATGTGCTATCACCGCCAACTTTTGTCAACATAAGGCCATTATTTGTTTTTACTCCATTAATCCAATCTTTAACTAATTGCGTTAATGATGCACTGTGCCAATAATAATCCGTCGCACTATTTGTTTGTGTGATTGTCGTTGTTGCTAAATTTGTCCCTGTAGCTGGTGCATTACTGTAATTGATTCCTGTTTCTGTCCAACTTCCTAAAACTTCATGTATACCAATTTGAATTGTAAAAAATGAACCCTGTGAATCCCCGCTGTATTTACCGAAAAATCTAGCGGTTGAAATGTCACCTTTGATATTTGATAAATCATATTGAACGAATGATTTAACAGCACCGTTTACACCACCAGCAAACGAAAGATATAAATATCCATCATTACCGTTTACACTTGTTACATCCGCTCTTACATACGCATCTTTTGATGCCGTTTCATTTGGTCTGATTTTAACTGTCGGGTCAATATAAATCGGATAAACTAAATCAGTAACATCAGCCTCTAAATCAATAAAAGTATCTTCTCCAACTTGTCGGACTGTTTGACTAACATCTCGTTTCATACCTTCTGCATCCTCTAACCATGCAGGCTCTAAAGCTAACGTTCCCGCTGTTAAATCATCATCTAACGTTCCATCTACCAGGAATGAAAATTTGTGTGGCGAACGATCCGTTTTTAATACAATTGTTTCTTTAATCCCTTTATCGTTCAATTCAAGGCATACGTCCGAATCATTCCATACATCTTGGAAATGGATTTTATTTTTTAATTCGTTATCTAATACACCCATTGAAGGGCTAGCGTTAACAGGTTTAAAATGCAATGTATTTCCGCCATGTCCTATACAATAACCCCTTTGAAAGTTTCGAGGTACTTTTGACATAAACGGAACTTTTAACCCTTGGAAATCATAATTTTCACGATTTAATTTATCGGCCTCTTTATCCACTCTGGATCGTTCGATAGCATCCAACAATAAATCTTGGCCATACATTTCTATTGGTCCATCATAGTCAAACAAATCCGCCTCGTCTGATAAATCAGTATCGATATTATGCAAATTCCCCTCATAATCCATAAAATGAACAGGGCTTTGATAAATTTCTGTTGTATATGATCCGTCGAAATTGATCCAGGTTTTAGAATTTGGGGACCTTTTATTCAACATTTCCCCTAATCTGAAATTTTGTGAAGGCATAATAAACCTCCTTAATAAGCCTTAACGGTTTGTGGTAATTTATTAAAGAAATCTACAACATTATTAAACTCTTGAACATCTTTAGCTGAAATTGAGACATTGATATTTCCAAATGAATTCGAATTCGTATTAGTAATTTCCTTTGTAATGGAATTTGTTGAAGTTCCAAGCGACTTAGAGTTCGTCATGGTCTTAACAGCTGAAGAACTTGGAATGTTAACTGTCGGTACATTCAGAGCACTGGCTATGGTTTTTTGCACACTAGAAGCAATTGCTTGTGCTTGTGCCATTAATTCTCCGCTCATAGATTTCATTCCATCCATTAATCCTTTAATTGCATTTTTACCGATATCCGGTAAAGTAGCTTTCAATACATCAAATTCATTTTTTGTACCTGTGGTAATTTCTTTAATTTTCGTCTGCCATTCTATTTTGTATTCATCTAATTGCTTGGATGTTGCAGATTTTAATTCTTCAATTTTTTTGGCAGTTTCAACTTTTAATCCTTCAAGTTCTTTAGTAGATTCATCTTTTGCCAAAGAATGCTTTTCTTTCCATAAACCTTGATATTGCTTCAATTGTTCATCAGTTAATGTAGTAAGTGCTGCAATTTCAGCATAAGCTTTTGGCCCCATATCTTGTAATTCTTTCAAAAGTCCTTCATCTATACCTCGTTTCGATAAGGTTGTGATGTTATTTGACCAATCTTGAAATGCGGTTACTTGACCTTTTAAATTATCTAATAATTGTTGACCACTAATATCTGATTTGATTTGTATCTCATCAAAAAGCCCGGCAAATGTATACAAAGATTTTGTACGATCATCTAGCGCTTTATTATATTCATCTGTTAATTTTTGTTCATCTTCAGCTAACTTTCGATTTGTATCTTTTACTTTTTGTAAATAGTCATCATTCAAAGCTATTAATTTATCGTGAATTTGTTGTTTTACCTGATACGCTTGTTCCTCAAAATATTTCCGTTCATCAGAACCCTTTTTATATTTGGAAATCATTTTTTCTAAGTACTTCTCTTCTTCAACCAATGACATTTGATTAAGTTTTACTTTATTTTCGTAAGCTGTTTTGTCATATTTAAACGCTTCTTTTGCATTCTTTTCTCTCGCAACTGCAATGTATTTATCTACTCTTTCTATAGCCTCTGGAACTTTTGCATATTCTTTTTTCAAGTCGTCTAATGCGTCAACATATGATTTGAATGTAAGTTTTCCAGCTTGGAAATTATAATTAATCTTCCTTAATTCAGACTCAAAAGATTTTTTAGCTTCAGCTGCTACTTTTTTCGCTTGTTCTGCAGCTTCTTTTTGTTTACTTTTCATTCCTTCAGTTAGACCTTCAACTGTATGTTGACCAAGCTTATGCGTGACTCTTGAAGGAGAATGCATATCTAGTACACTCATAATCGTCCCTGTAATGCTATCTGCTATATTTTTAACTGTATCTTTTACTCCGCCAGCAATACTCTTCATTCCGTTTATTAATCCCTGTATAATGTCTTTTCCTATTTGTTTGAAATTAACAGACTTAAAGATACCTACAAAGTTATTCCACATATTTTTTCCTATATCTATGAGTGCATCAAAAGCACCTTTCCAATCTCCCTGGAACACTTTAACGAATATCTTAATGACTCCTAATATAATGTCGAGTGCATTTTTAATGGTTGCTTGAATTAATCCCCAAGCAATTTTAACGACTCCTGAAATAATTGGCCAAACGATTTGGAACACACCTTTAATGATTTCTATTCCACTTTTTACAGCATCCATTACATGTTTCATATAACTAGATACGATGTTCATAATACTCTCGCCATTTTCTTTCCAAAAATCCTTAATTTTACCTAGTTGAGAACTAAAGAAGGTTGAAACAGAGCCCATGACATCGTGAACAATATCATTTATAAATTTCATAGTATTTTTGAGGAATTCTCCAATGTGAATCCAAATTTCAGTAACTTTGTTTCTAAAGGTTTCATTATGTTTATATAAAGCAACAAAGGCAACTCCAAGACCTACAATTGCAGCAACCGCAATTCCTATTGGACCTGTAATGGCAGTTAAAGCTCCACCCAGAACACTCATTACTCCACCAGCTTCTGCAATAGCTGTTGCAAGTGGAGCAAATACCCCCATAAGTGCTCCGAATCCAGAAATTGCACTTCCTACAATTGCTAATACGATACCTATTGCTGTAACTATTCCTAGGAAAGCCGTAGCAATTACACCACCAATGGCAATAAACTTTTGTGCAGTTGGACTTAAATCATTAAATTTGTTCACTAATATTTGTATAAATCCAGTCAATTTTTGCATTATTGGTATCAAAGCAGTACCCAAACTAATTTCTGCCGTCTCGACAGATCCCTTAAGATTCTCTAAAGCACCTTTAAAATTGTTCATTTTTTCCGCAGCAACTTGTGCTGCAGTTACTTTACTCATTTCCTGATACATTTGCTTTATTCCATTTGAACCCTCTTTATAAAGTACATTTGCAGCTCGTATAGCATCAGAACCAAACATAGAATATAGGTACTGTTGACGTTGTTCTGCGTTTAATCCTTTTAATGAATTTTGAAGAATTCCAGCGATTTCTGACATCTTTTTGATGTTCCCATGTGAATCAAAGAAAGCGTTTGAGCCATTTTTTGTCACAATACCTAATTTCATCATTGTTCCTATTGCATCGTTACTTTTTGGAATTAAGTTATTTAACATTGTTTTTAATGAGGTACCTGCGTCGGAACCTTTTAAACCGTTATTTGCAAAAAGTGACAATGCTGTAGTAGTATCTTTAAAACTTAATCCTATACCAGATGCAACTGCAGAAACTTGAGATAGACCAAACTTTAATTCACCAACAGAAGTAGCCGAAGCATTTGCTCCTCCAGCAAGTAAGTTAGCAGCTTCAGTTACATTTAAGTTATCTGCTTTGAAGGCATTTAATGCAGTTGATGCTATTTCAGCTGCATCTGCAAGATCTAATTCACCAGCTGTAGCTAGACTAAGCGCCCCTGATAATCCGTCATTTAAAATGTCTTTTGTGCTTACCCCAGCCTTTATTAATTCTTCAATACCTTGAGCAGCTTCTAAACTTGAATATTTTGTTTTTGCTCCTAAATCTATTGCGAGATTTTTTAGTTTTTCCATCTCTGGCACAGTAGCGCCGGAGACAGCTTTTATGTTGGAAATTTGAGCTTCAAAATCAACTGCAGATTTTAATGCTAAACCAAAACCAGAAGCAAGCGCAGTAGTTGCTGTTCCAAAACTCATCGCTATATTCATTCCAGCTGATTGCATTTTTTGACCCAAATTAGTCATGCGTTCACCAGTATCATGTAAACTTTGTCCTAATCTTCCCCAGGAGGTTTGTTGAGCTTCAATGCGATGATTTAGTGTATTTAATTCATTTTCTGTCCTACGCATTGCAGTTAAAGCTCGATTGTAAGCTGTTTCTGCATCCAATGTAGCTCTGGAATTACTTCCCTGTTCTTGTCTTAAAAGTTCAAACCTTCTTCTTAATTGTTCTGCTACTTCTGTTTGATGTTCTAACTTTTCATTTAGGAAACCAGCTTTAAATTGTAAATCTCCTAAATTATTACTAAATCTATCTACTCCAACGGTTGCGGATTTAAACTGAGATTCTAAGTTCCTAAGTGAGCTATTTACTAACTTTAAATTCCCTGTAAAATCTGCACTATCTAACCCTAACCGGACGCTAAGATTCCCAACTTCAGCCATATGCTCACCACCTTTTAAAACACTTGATCAATAAAGCCTTGCGGTTCTGATTCGTCATTCTCGTCTTCTAATAATTCCAAATAAAAGTGGATGTCCATTTCGTCAATCTGAGGCAATGTCCATCCACCTTTTAATAGACTTCGATACATATCTTTAATCGTTTTATATAACTCTTCGATAGTTACTTTTTTCCCCCATCACTTGCCTTGCCGTTTCCAATTACTTTGCCCATTACATAATCAATGGTTGAGTTTAAATCATCTGTCGATAATCCGTCATAAAATTCATCTCGTGTGAATTGAAAGTTAAATACTTCAGCAATGTAGTCAACAATCGTATCTAACATTTCAGGGCTAATATTCTTGAAATCAACTTCTTTATTAATCTCTAAAGCACGTCTAAACGCTCTAGCTTTTATAAATGGAACGGTAAAAGTCTTTTCCTCATTGTTTACCAGTAATTTTAATTCCATATTTATCTCTCCTTATATTTAAGTAATAAAAAAGAGATGGGATTTAGCCCCATCTCTCGAATTGTTATTAAGCAGTTGTGAATTTTGTAATGCTTTGTGCAGCCAATTTATTTCCTGCAACATCTGCAACGTTTGTTGTAGCAATTGCCAAGAATGTACTTGTCGCACCTAAGTTTGCACTTGGTGTAAATGTAACAATTTTTTGTGTACCGTCTAGTGATACTGTACCCGCAACTGATGTTCCATCATTCTTCGTTACTAAGAAGTTAGAAGCGTTCACTGTGATTGGTAATAGCGCCTCACTAAACGTCCAAGTGATTGCAGTTGAAACAGCAACCGCTGTAGCATTATTAGCTGGAACCACTGATGATATTGTTGGTGGTGTTGTGTCAGCTGGACCAGTTCCAACAGTTGTAAACCAGTTCGTACCAACCGCTGAAGTATATGTTGGTGAATCTTCATCTGCAATTGATTGCCACATACTGTCAAAATCACGTTTAACAAATGCCCCCTTAATTTTCGGTGTCATTGGTGAAGGTTTTTCTTCCATCGTTTTGTATTCTTGATCTTGCTCAGCAAATTTTCCTTTATATAACCAAACATATCGATATTTACCATTTGATTTAATCGAACGGAAACCTAATGCAACGTAAGGTGGAATATCGGTTGTTTTCTTTTGTAGTACTCCATTTGCAACCGTGTGACCCAATAGAGCTGCTTGAGTTTCAATATCTAAATCCTTCATTTCAATCTCAACGTCAAGTCCACCCATACTTGTAATCGTTTCGCTTGCTCCATCATCTGAATATAAAAAATCAATATTCGATTTTGGATTAATCTTAGCAGCAATTGCACCAGGAACTCTCACAGGTGCACCATACGTCACACCCGATACAGTATCACTTGTTAAAAGTGCGTAATATAAATCTCTAAAACCAATTTGTACTCCAGACATTTAAATTCCTCCTTTAATTTACATAAGAAAAACGGATAGCACAGTGGTAAATCTGTGTATCCGTTTCATATAAGTGAGTTAGATTTAATCTTTTAAATCCATTATTTTCTAAAGCATTCTTCACATCTTCAACTAGATCCATATAGTCATTTTTAGACCAAACATCAACTTGTATGAAGTATCTAGTTTGTTCTTCGTTGTCATCTGAGAATAGATAACCATTTTCGCTATATTGAAAGAAAGTGATGTAGGTCGTTTCATTCCCCTGATACTTTTGAAAACTAACTGGAACATTTAAAGTTTCTAACGTTTCAATAACTAATTGGTTAATACTCATAAGTTAAGTTCCCGTCTAATTACTTCAGCCATTTTATTTTCAACATCACCTTTTACATTATGAAAAGATGGTTCCATAAACGGTTGTGGTTGCATTTTACTCGATCCAAATTCAAGGAACATACCATAGTAAGCATTCCCGGTATGAATTTCAATTTTACCGTTTTTCACATCTGAAACTTTAATATTCTCTTTTAAATTTCCAGTTCTTTCAGGAACATTTGCTATTACTTCTTCTTTTACAATATTAGCTCCTGCATCTAATGCTTTATCTTCAACTTCGTTTACATTATGACCTAATCTTTGAAGTGAATTGATTAGTTCAGTCATACCGTTTAGTTCAACTGACATCAGCTACCACTTCCTTAGCGAATATCGTTAAAGTTTTATTCTCCATTCCATCATTAATTGGATCACCAATTATTAAGTAACTTTTACTAAGATGCTTTACTCTCATATCTGATGTAATATCTGTTCGATATCGGATAATAATCCTTAAATCTGATTCAACTTGATTTTGAGCTGCTGAATAAAATTCTCTAGGGTTAGAGGTTTTAATTGCAGACCAACATGATAATATATCACTCCATACATCTTCATAAAATCCATTTTTATTTTTTACTGAACCGGCATTTTTTTGAAAAGTAATTCTATGTCTAAATGATCCAGAGTTATTATTTGGACTGTATTTAAATGATCGCATTACATTTCACCCTCTAACGAGATTTCTTCAAGTGCACTCTCAATCGCTAAGTTGTTAATCAAGGTTAAAAAATTCGAGTTGAAAAATTCCAAAGCATCATTGTAAACATATCGCGATCTTTCAAAGACAAGTTCTTTAAAACTCTCATCTGCATTAACATTGTAGTACCCACAAACTTTTTTAAGGGCCACATCAGACGCAGAAAGGATGCGTCTTAGGTTTTCATCTTCAAAATCACCCAAGTGCATCCTTTCTTTAAATTCATTTAGAATATCATCTGAAATCATTTACCTCACTCCGTTTCAGAAGGAGTTTTATTCACAGCTTCAATAAATACTTTATTACATTTATTGTCTGTAGTAGAGAGTTGCTCCAATCGACTTTTCGTCGCTTTTTGCCCTTCTTTTGGATAAACATCTCCCTTTTCATAAACATGTCCATCATGCTTTAATTCTTTAAATCTATTTATCACTTTATAAACCACATTAATCCCTCCTAATAATTAAGAAACTCCTTAAAATTAAGGAGTTGGAACCGTAAAGTCGATATCTAAGTCATAAAGTAGAGCTGTCTTATTATCTTTTGGCTTACCGTTAGCGAACTGTTTCATAGTATATAATCGTGCATCTTCAATTGCTAATGTTTCGTCAAACTTGTTAATCTTATATCCACCAGCAATTGCAGCTAAATAAGTATCTTTAACAAAGAACAATGCTTTACCTTCATCAATTTCTTCTGATTCGAGTGGTGTGATGTTATATGGTAATGTAGTCACCCATTGACCATTTGTTGTTTGGATTGTGTTTCCAATTTGCACTTTAATAGCATCAATTGGATTCACTAACATTACTATTTTATTCGCAACTTTTCGAGCTTTATCTTTCGCATCTTTTGATAATGCAACAACTACTCCACCTAACTCTTTTGCAACAACTTCTCCCTTTTCAGAAGGAGCAAACGTTAACGTACCGCTAGAAGTTTTAGCTGTAACAGCCCCAGTTGTTGGATTTACATCCTTCGTTAAACCAATTGGTTCATTTTGCGCTGGTCCACGACCATTTACTAGGCCATATTCTAAACCTACAGAATATGATTCTACTAAGATTGCACGAACATATCGTTCCACATACTCTGGACCAAGTTCTAACATATCCTTTGGAATGACTGCAAAAGCTGTCAGTTTTAATTGTCCAATTTGCTCTTCTCGGAACGCTGCAGAAATTTGACCTTTAATTTCTCCAAATAGAGCTCCCCAAGCATAAGCTTTATTTGCATCAGAATAAATATAACGTGTTACTGCACCTAAATCTTTTAACCCAATTACATCTAGTAAAGGATGTTCGGTTACTAAATCATCAAATACACGATTTTGAGTAGTGACTGGTAAAATTGTATCTTCAGCAAATCCGCCACTTGCAATTACAGCATTAAAGAATTTACGTTCATTTGAAGTTAATACATTTTGACCACGTGCAGCTAAAATCTGTGCATCGTGTACTTCATTACGAGCTTCATTTGTAATGTTTTCAGTTAAATCATTTTGTAAAGCTGTAAACATCTCATTAAAAGCAGTTTCAATTTGTTCATGTGTAGAATTCTCATCCTTCACCACGTTCATATACGCTTGCTTTTTATCTTCAAAGTTTACCATTTTACCATTTACACTTTTTAATTTAATTGTCATGGACAATTACCTCCTAATTTTTTTGTATTAAAAAAAGTGTCGTCGTTTCGTGTTAGACAGCACTTGTTTTTGATTGTTTTTAATTTGATTTAATTCATTTTGCATAGATTTCATTTGAGATTTTAGTTGAGTGATTTCCTCTTCTTTATCATCTATCGATGTCGTTGATGCAGTAGAGGCAGCAAATCCAATTTCAATGGCTTTCTGTGCACTAAACCATGTCTCAGTATCCATCATGTTTCGTATTTCTTCTCTACTGATATTTGCCTTTGTCATGTATATATCAATGATTCCATCTTCAAGATTATCTAAAACATCTGCTTCTTTACGCATTTCTGTTTTAGTACCCCAAACTAAGCTACTAGCTTCGTGTATCATAATCATTGAACCCATTCCCATAACTAGCTCATCTGCAGCCATTGCAATTACAGACGCAGCTGAACACGCCCATCCATCAACATTAATAGTAATATTACCATTATGCTTTTTTAATCGATTGTAAATAGCTATACCATCGAACGCATCCCCACCAGGAGAATTTAGATTAATGATTAGATCACCATCACCTACTGACTTTAATGCATTATCAATATCAGTAGCCGAAACTGAGTCGTCCCACCAACTATCGCCAATTACACCATAAATAGTAATTTCAGTAGCATTGGTCACTTCATTATGAAATGTCTCAAACTTACGTTCAACTTTCTTTAATTGTTCAATGTGTGACTGATTTTTAAACGTCTTTAAAAAATCCTCTTTTGAAAATTTACGCATGATTGCTCTCACCTCCTTCAACTGCTCCAGCAGTTTGATAGTTTTTGGTAATTACAAACTTGTCCAGTTCTGGGTCGTCTGATCGTTCCGCTCCAAACAATTCCCTCACCTCGTTTCTCGTAAATGCACCTGAAGCAACAAGTTTATCTACTGCCTCGGCATTATCGATTAAATCCTTTTCGGTTACACCTTTTACTTCAATCTTACAACCTTTTAGGTAATCACTTTTGTCGATTAGTTTAGAATTTAATTCATCTCCAATTTTCTTAACAAGTGGACCAATACAAAATTTCACATAAGCTTTTATGCTAGTTTCATAATCAGCTAATTCGCCATGAATAAGTACATTAGGGATACCAAGTATATTTGCCACATCATCAATTAAAGATCGTTTTAATTTTGTAAGTTCTTCGATTGATTGTCCCTTACTCTCACCTTTCGCAACTTCGGTGTAATTAAACCCTTTTAACTTTGGAACTAGAGCAATAGAATTCTTTCGGAATGAAGCAAATAACTTATCAATGAATATTTGTAATTTACCTTGGTTTTCTCCACTAAGAGATTGAGTTGAGTCGATATCAACTGTCCCTCTAATTTGATTGTTCCTTAGGCTTACTTCAATCATTCTACTAAATAGATCAGCATAGTCATCAAACATACCAGCCATGAATTCGGTTAACTTTTCATTGTTATAAGTTAAATAAATAACTTCATCCATTCTAAATGATCGTTGAAACGTATAATCCTTGACAGTAACATCTTTAAAAACATCAGGATAAACCGCATATTCAATTCGAGTAAAACTATCGGCAATCAGTATATCGTTGTTATCTGTTAAAACAGCTAACACTTCATTTTCATTAATTAATTCATAAATGAATTTTTGCCAAAAATCTGCAGCTGATTGATCAGTATTAGGTCTGACATTCAAAAGATAATACCAATCATTTAATTGACTCCTCTTATCATTCATATATCGAAAATTTGATTGAGCAATTGTCCTTCCCATAAAATTAATACATGTTTCTAAAGCTAGCTTTTTTAAATAAGCACGTTGTGTCGTTTCATTAGTAAAATCCAAATCAAACAAACTTTCTAGTTCGCTATTACGCTTTAATACTGAGTCCAAAAATCCCATTTTACATATTCACCCCCTCCCTAAAAATTAAGCGCATCTAACATATCCAGCGCATCTGAAACATCATAATCATCCAAATCTCTTGATGCCCATACTCCGTATAAAAACATCATAAAACCATCAGTTTTGCGTTTAACTTCTTCTTTTTTTCGATAAACTTTGTTACCGTTAGGTAGTCGCTTAACCAGTACATTATTTGTGTACCATCGCATAAGTGGGTTGTCGCCAAATATGATTTGTTCATTTTCGAACGCTATTTCTATGCGTGGTGCCAGTAATCCACTTGCAGCATCTGGATTACGTATAACTTCTACTTCAAATCCATTCGCCTCAAACAACGGTTTCAAGATATCCATTTTATAGTTATCACCGATAATTTTTTTTATGTTCCAACCTTCCTCACGTCTATCGACAAACCATTTAACAACAAGGTGCGGATCCATCGTTTCAATATCCAACACGGTTAAAAGACCATCGTTTTCCCATTCACGTATAGGCGCGAATTTACGATGGTCCTTCTTGTTATTATCTTCAGCTTTATTTTTGCTATAAGCGTAGTGTTTATCTGCGAACGGCTTACATATAAAAGAATGTGCAAGTTCCTTTGGTATATAAAAGTTATCATTTTTCAAAAATAATAAGCCCATTGCAACAAAGTCACGAACAGATGCATAATCTAAACAACCAATACATTCACGTTTTTTTAATTCGTCTAAATCATAATCTTGATCAGTTGCCTTAATTTTTTTCCATGACGTCACACTTTTCTCTAAATCTACTTTTGGTAAGTTCATACGTTTTGTAACAAATTCTTCATAACCGTCAGGGTTATGTTCTAATTTGTTATATTGTTTCTTCACCGTTTTTAAAAGTGTGTTCGCATAGTTCGTTAGTGGTGGATGAAATTGTGAATTCGCTTTTTGCCACATTTCAGGATTGTGCATTTCTTTTTCATCATCCAAACAACACATAAACGGAAATAAACCATCATCGCGAATGCTTACAGTACCATCTAGTAAATTATCAGCTCTTTCTAATAACTTATCCAAGAAACCTTCACGAACATAACCATCCGAACCTACAAAAAATATTCTTGGATTTGGAACTTTACCAAGTCCAGAAGTAAATACGTCTACAGTGGATGAATTTTCATATTGATGAATTTCTTCAAATATAACGCAACCATCTCGTAAGCCATCTTTTGTATTCGCATTAGATGTATGATACTGAAACTCTGATTTCGTAATACGTGATTCAATTAGAGCTTTCTTATGGTTAAAATGCGCTTTTAATCTGTCGTCTTTATCAATCGTGTTAAACACTTCTGTAAATGACATCTTAGCTTGTTTTTCACTGTTTGCTACAACTGACACATTATAATTATCTATATCATGTAGCTCGCTAATAAAATAATTCGCTAATGTAGAAATACGTCCAGTTTTTCCACCGCCACGTCCTTCATAGTCTAAATGTTCATCGAATACCAATGATCCATCTTTGTAATACAAGAAAATGAAACACGTTTTGAATTTTTGAGTAAGCGTTAGTGGAAAATAATACTTTTCTGTAAAAGCTATATAACTTTCAATTTGATTATTATCAAAATACATATCATTGGCAGATAGTATGTCACGTTCAATCAATTTAAGTAATTTAATACGTCTTTTATTTAAAATGATTTCGCCATCGCGCCACTGGCGAATATATTCATCAATATAGCTATAACTAATCAAATTAAACTACCACGATTCACTTTACCTTCAACAGTTGGAACGGCAGGGGTAGGAGTAACTTTCAATTTAAATTTAATTGATTTTTCCAAAGCTATTTTTTGAGCGTTGATTTTCATTTTTTCATTCATACTAGGATGACTTTTTATAAATTTTTGAGTACCATTTTCTATTACAATACTTACTCCATCACGTTCAATTACCCTATCACATTCAGCGTCTAATTCATGTAAACGAATTAAGTCATTTACTTTCTTTACTTCTAGTAAATCTTCAGTATCAATCCGTGCTAATAATTGTTTTTTTAATTTATTAAAATTTGCTTTTTTCATCTTACTCCTCCCCCCAACACCCCTTATGTGAAGGCCAATTTTTAAATATTTTCAGAGAGTTGACCCCTCTCCCCGGTGCCCCGTGGCCACAAAGCCACAAAACTTTTAGACCGGGGGGTCTCTGAAATCAATGCTGATACCAAGTTAATACTGTACCTTTTTCTCTAACTTGTTCACACTTTTCGATTTCCATGACATCTTGACCATCAACGACTAGGTCAATCACTTCTTTTGCAGTATTGGCGAGTACAACTGATCAAGCTAAGTCTCCACTGAAGAAATACTCTAACTTCCATACCTTTAACATTCCCTTCACTCCTTCACCAACGTTCATCTTGAGCCCATTTGTTTTCCTTTATACCAAAGTCTCTACCGTGCTCCTTGTTATGACAATCGACACAAACCGTTTCAAGGTTATCAATATCAAGTGCAAGATCAGGATGATGTTCTAGTTCTTTGATATGATGTACCACTAACTTAATTTTCTTTCGTTTAGCACTCTCACTATATTCATACGTGTCTAAGAAAACTTTTCCTTGTCGCTTACATTCCTGGCATTCATGGTTGTCACGTTGCTTTATTTCTTCACGAAGCTGCTTCCATTCCTTACTATCGTAAAACTTACGCTTTTGCTGACGATTTTTGTATTCTGTCATTTATCAGACTCTAAGATACTATTCACTTTATCTAATATTTTTTCTCTAACTACAACTGGAACACGTTCATCATCAACAACATCACGTAATACATCAAAGATCTGTTTAACTTTATCTAATTCAGTGGCCACCACATTTACTTTTAACATTTCATTTCCTCCTAACAGAACCATTTACTCTTTTATATTTATCTCGATTCATGCCCATGATTTCTTTCCAATTAACTTTCTCTTCTTTCGGTTTTTCAAATACTTCACCGCAGTTTAAGCAACATCTAACTGTATTACCGTTCGTTAAGGTGTTAAAGCGAATCATCCCTTCTTGTTTACACGTATGACATGCTCGTTGTTTCTTTTTCTTAGGTGAATTGATCTTACTCAGCTGCTTCTTTTGTTCATTCGATAATTGATCAGCAATCTTCATGAGCTCACCTCATTATTCATAATAAAAAAACACCTCTGTTTGGGTGCTTGATCATTACTCGTTTGTTTAATAAATTTTTGTCTATCTTAAAAAATAAAAGGATTTTCCCCGATTTTTGTTGAATAATTCCGACTAAAGGAGGTGTTCAAAATGTATTTTGTAATTTTCAAGGCAACTAATGGTCAATACTACTTCGTTCTCAAGGCAGCAAATCACGAAACAGTAGTTACTAGTGAAACTTATTATTCAAAATCTAGTGCTCAAAGTACTATAGACTCAATAAAAAAGAGTACCAATATCAATACCCCTACTTTTGACAGATCTTAAGAATTTGATTTTTTACACTGAGTAATTGAGCAGCTTGTTCTTCAAGTTGCTTATTTACATTATTTAATAGCGCATTGTCTTTGTAGTCTAAATACTTTTCAATACTTTTACAATGACTTAACATAAATGCCACTTGTTCTTCTAGCTGATTAAATAATTGAATTCCATTTTTAGGTACTCTATCGTCTATAAATAATGGAGTTGTAAATTCGTAAAACATTTCTTTAACTTTACTATCCTTACTCAAATAAGGACCTTCTATTGTTTTCATCGTGTACTCAATACCTAATTCTCTAAGAGTTCTTATAGCCTTTAATACCTCGTTAATTGCATATCCATTCATTACTGCATAATGATTGGCCAATAACATACCTACTGTCCAATCTGCTCTACCATGAGCTGACTTAGCATTTACATAAGAATCATTGTCTTTGATTTCGCTATACTTTTTCTTCGCATAGCTTCCAGTACCTTTTTGTTTGATTAACATTCCACATCACTCCACTTCACTTTTTTTAGAAGAATCAAAAAGAGCACATCATCTAGTGATATGCCCTCTTTGATAGAATTCTATGTTATTAGAATAAATGATTTTGTATATAGTTTCGGTAACATGAAAGTAAGTTACCTAAATGTTACCTTTTATTTCGTCTGCAAACTTGACAATCTTCATAATTACTGAATGTTTATTCTTAATATATTGATAATCGTAATTCAAATGAGTAGCAATACGTTCTAGTGTATAACCCTCTATATACTTTAACCTTAAGATATGGTTGTCTAACCCTTTAAATTTAGAAACCAACAACGTTAACTTGTTAATTTGTTTTTTACTTTCTTCAAGATCATCTTTTATCCGTTCAATACGTTCCTCAAGCTTAGCTCCATCTGAATCTGCTTGTAACTTAATTCCAGATAAGTCGCCTTCTACCCATCTTTTTAATTCTCTTTCTGATTGTTCTAAGTTGAATTCGAGATAGGTCACTTCTTCTTCTAATCTATGATAATCTTTTAGCCATTCATACAAAGAACAATCACCTACCTTTTAATATATTAAGCTTTAAGTCTGTAATACTTTCACCCTTCCAGTTTCTCGATGCTTTAGATGCATTTCACCAGGAAGATTTTTAATGATTAACCAATTTTCATGCTTAAGACCATACGTTTTTATTAAAATAGCTTGTCTCTTAGTTGGACATTTACCTTGCTTCATTAATTTCCCTCCAGTGTTTTTTCTTTGGATTCAATTAACAACTTTGTAATTTCATAAACTAAGTTCTCCATTGGACACCTACTTTTCGTTTTAGTTCCGTTATGCGAAATTACATCTTTCCTGCTGCTCTTTTAGAAAGTTCCCAATACTGACCATTAGGAACGAAATTAAAACCAAAAACATCAAAGAAATTATCATTACTCATGGAAAAGTATGCTTTTCCTAGTTCTATCGTTTGATAAGTTTTAATTAATTCGTTATTACTGTTATAAACAAACACCGTTTTTCCTCTTTGTATAGGTTTTTTAATGATGTTTCTTATATAGTTTTCAATACTCAATTCCTCACCCCTCCATGCAGCATTTTATCAACCAACAATTCACTTCCTAAAAATCATTAGTTACTTATTCTGAACGCCTTTTCCAAAACACTTACTACACAATCCTTTTTCACCTGTATCTCTAAAAACAGGAAATCCAAAAATTGTTTTATTTGTAGCAACAACTGTCTTGTAAAATACGAACCCTTTTCCCTTACAAACTTTACATTTTTTCATTCCGAACCCTCCAATTTACATGTATAAAAATCAAATTAAAC
>Ga0102589_1000565_pt2 | contig 22337 bp, 1 predicted proteins | sample AraplaMF_Col_mLB_FD_76858 | JGI IMG/M metagenome (GOLD analysis project Ga0102589, IMG submission 76858) | Arabidopsis root microbial communities from the University of North Carolina, USA - plate scrape MF_Col_mLB | ecosystem: Host-associated > Plants > Roots > Endosphere | place: USA... | reverse complement strand
ATGCCGCAGGACCTCACGCATGTGTTCGAGCGCTTCTACCGCGCGGCCGGTGTGCGGCGCATCCCGGGCATCGGGCTGGGCCTGCACATGGTGCACCGCATCGCCACGGTCCATGGCGGCGGCGTGGTCGCCTCCAACGGCCCCAGCGAAGGCGCGGTGCTGACCCTGACGTTGCCGCTGCTGGCCGGCGCCGACCCGTCGCAAACCCCGGGCGCGATCGGCCTGCCGATGCCCGAGCGCGGAGGCCGCCGATGAATGCCGCGACCCGCGTGCTGGTCATCGAGGACGATGACGACCTGCGCGACACGGTGCTGCGCTACCTGCGCGGCGTCGGCATGCTCGCGCACGGACTCGAGAGCGCCGAGATGCTCGATGCGGAACTCGAGCGGCAGGACTTCGATGCCGTGGTGTGCGACGTCAACCTGCCCGGTGAGGATGGCTTCAGCGTGCTGGCGCGCCTGCGCTCGCGCAGCGCCATGCGCATCGTGATGCTGACCGCGCGCGGCATGCTCAACGATCGCCTGCATGGACTCGGGCTTGGCGCCGATTACTACCTGGTCAAGCCGGTGAACCTGCGCGAGCTCGAGATGGTGCTCAACAACCTGCTGCAGCGCAGCCAGGAAACGCAGGTGCAGGGCGCGCGCGACCCACAGTCGACCACGGCGACGGAGGCCGGCGACATCGCCGCGCACGCGCCCTGGCGCTATCACTACACCACCTGGCTGCTGCTGTCGCCGGCCGGCGAACGCGTGCAGTTGTCGAGTGCGGAAGCGCGTCTGCTGCAGTGCCTGATCGAGCAGCCGCGCGAGGTGGTGGACCGTGCCACGCTGCTCGCGGCGATGGGCCGCCCCGGGCTCGAGGCCTACGAGCGCAACCTCGACGTCACGGTCTCGCGGCTGCGCCGCAAGGCCGAGCAGGCCTGCGGCGAGAAGCTGCCGATCGTCGCGGTGCGCGGCGAGGGCTACAGCTTCCAGGCCGACGCGCGCATCGAGCCGTGAGTGCAGCGCGCACGGCCGTGCGCGCTGCATCGTTCGATGCCTTTTTCTTGCGGCGAGCCCACGGTTTTCGGGAGTGTTTTCGTCGTCCGTTGCAAGAAAAAGTAAGGTGCAAAGCAGGTAGCGCCCTTTGAGAATTTCTCCCCAAGCGGCAACGCAGTGATGCCGCACGCGCCATGCGCCTTCGCGCTTGCATGGCAGGAGGAGATTCCATGAAAAGCAGCACGCCAGCCATCGACCCGCAGTCGTCGGCTGCATGGGCCGTGCCCGGCTTCTTCATCCATTCCCGGTGCGGCATCACGCCTGGCGCCAGTGCGCCACGCATGGGAATGACCGCGCCTCCCGCCTGCCGCTCCCGATCTGATCTTTGCCGAGGCACCTTGCGCGCACGGCCCACGGAGAACCGTTGATGAATGTCGTCTACAAAACCATCTGGAACGCAGCGCTCGGAGCCTGGGTGGCGGTCTGCGAGACGGCGCGCGCGCGCGGCAAGCGCGGCAGCAGCCGGCGTGCGCTGGCCGGCGCGAGCCTGGTGGCGCCACTGCTGGGCGTGCCGCTCTTCCTGTTGAGTGGAACCGCCTGGGCGGTGTGCACGCTCGCGGGCAACGTGCTCACCTGCACGGGCACCACGCCGGGCTGGGTCGGCGTTTCGAACGGCGGCACGATCAACAACAGCGGCGAGATCGCCAAGCTCGGCGACGGCACCTGGGGTATCTACACGGGCGCCAACATCACGGTCAACAACACCGGCACGATCAGCGGCACGTCGGGCGTGGTGATCGGCGGCAACGCGGTCATCAACAACGACGGCGGCATCATCCGCAGCACCGACCGCGCGATCCAGGTGACGGGCGGGCCGGTCACGCTGACCAATTCGAACGGCGGCATCATCGAGGGCGTGGCGGGTGCCCTGATCTACGGCGGCGGCACCATCGTCAACACCGGCAACAGCCGCATCAGCAGCACGGGCGGCTATCTCGGCCTGGGCTTCGGCGGCGGCAGCGCCAGCATCACCAACACGCTGGGCTCCACCATCTCGGGCGCCGCCGCCAGCATCTACGGCCAGGCGACTTCGCTCACCATCGACAACGGCGGCCTGCTGCAAGGCAGCGTCTTCCTCGAAAACGGCCTGGTGCAACGGGTCACCTTGCGTGTGGGCAGCCAGATCGCCGGCGACCTCAGCATCGGCGCCCAGACCGGGTCGACGCTGACGCTGTTGGGCGCTGGCACGCAGCTCTATTCGCAGGCGGCCACGGGCACCACCACCTTCGGCGGCGACCTGATCAAGAACGACAGCGGCGACTGGGTCATCGATCGCTCGATGGCACCGCGCACCGCGACCGTCAATGCGGGCGCGCTGGGCTTCGCCACGGGCGGCAGCTTCGGCGGCGGCACCGCGCTCAGCCTGGCCGCGGGCACGCTGCTGCACACCGATTCGGGCAACGCCGTCGTGGGCAATCTCACGGGCGTGGCGGGCAGCAAGGTCGCGCTCGCGGCCGGCTCCTCGCTGCGCATGGCGGACAACAGCAGCACCACGATTGCCAGCGACTTCAGCGGCGGCGGCACGCTGATCAAGAGCGGCACCGGCACGCTCACGCTGAGCGGCGACAACAGCGGCTTCGGCGGCAGCTTCACGGCCAACGCCGGCACGCTGCAGGCCGCGAGCACCAAGGCGATCGGCGCTGCCGCGCTCGACATCGGCGGCGCGGTCACGCTCACCAGCCCGGGCGCGCTCGCGCTCAATGCGGTCGGCCTGAACACCAGCGCCGGCACCGGCGTGCTCAGCGTGCAGACGCCGGGCGCGGTGAGCTTCAACGGCACGGTCTCGGGCGCGGGTTCGCTCGACCTGCGCGGCATCGGCGGCAAGGTCTCGCTGCTCGGCAACAACGGCTACGCGGGCGGCACGCGCTTCGCAGACAACACGGTCGTGCTCGGCAGCAACACCGCGCTGGGCACGGGCGCGGTGTCGATCGAGGGCGACACGGCGCTGTCGGGCAACGCGGCATTGACGCTGGGCAATGCCTTCGTCATCGGCAAGGCAAACCTGCTGGCCATCTCCGGTCCGACCCTGACGCTCAACGGCCCGATCTCGGGCGCCGGCGGCATCGTGAAGCAGGGCACCAGCACGCTCCAGTTGGGCGGCGCGAACACCTATGCCGGCGGCACCACGGTGGCCGCGGGCACGCTGAGCATCAACAACAAGAGCGGCAGCGCGACCGGCTCGGGCGCGGTGCAGGTGCAGGCGGGCGCGGCGCTCGTGGGCAGCGGCGCGATCGCCGGCCCGGTGAACGTGGCGGCGGGCGCGCGGCTGTCGATCGGCAATGGCGGCGTGGGCGCGCTGAGCACCGGCGCGCTCACGCTCGCCGCGGGCTCGACGCTCGAGATGCAGCTCGGCAAGGCGGGCGTGGTCGGCGGTGCGTTCAACGACCTGCTGACCGTCAACGGCAATCTCTCGCTGGCGGGCACGCTCAACCTCTCGCAGTCGGCCGGCGGCAGCTTCAGCGCGGGCATCTACCGGCTCATCAACTACACGGGCACGCTCACCGCCAATGCGATGAGCATCGGCAGCGCGCCGACCCCGCTGAGCTACCTCACGCTGCAGACGAACACGGCCAACCAGGTCAACCTGGTCAATACCGGCGGCCTCACGCTCAACCTGTGGGACGGCGGCAGCGCCGCGGCCTTCAACAACGGCCAGGTCGAAGGCGGCAGCGGCACCTGGCGCGCCGGCTCGCCCGGCGACAACTGGACCGATGCCAACGGCCTGGCCAACGGCACCTGGGTGCAGGACGGCTTCGCGGTGTTCAGCGGCAAGGCCGGCACCGTCACGGTCGCCAACGACGGCGCGGGCGGCGCGGTGCGCATCGGCGGCGCGCAGTTCGCGGTCGACGGCTACACGATCAACGGCGCCCCGCTCACCATCAACGCGGCGAACACCGTGGTGCGCGTGGGCGACGGCACGGCCGCGAGCGCGGGCATGACCGCGACCATCGCGGCCGCGATCGGCGGCACCGGCGGGCTGGTCAAGGACGACGGCGGCGTGCTGATCGTCAGCGGCAAGAACAGCTACACGGGCGGCACCACGGTCAAGGACGGCATCCTGCAGTTCTCGGCCGACAACAACCTCGGCGCGGCCGGCAAGGGCCTGGCGCTCGACGGCGGCACCCTGCGCATCGCAACGGGCAGCGGGTCGCTCGCCAGCGCGCGCGCGCTGGCGCTGGGCGCGGGCGGTGGCACCATCGACCTGGGCAATTCGACCTGGGGCTTCGGCGGTGCCATCGGCGGCAACGGTGCGCTGAGCGTCACCGGCAAGGGTGGGGTGCTGAACCTGGCGGTGGCCAGCAGCTACAAGGGCGGCACCGTGGTCCAGGGTGGCGCGGGCGTGACCGCCGGCGCGAGCGGCGCCTTCGGCAGCGGCGCGGTGCGGCAGCAGGGCAGCGGCACGCGCGTGAGCTTCCTCAACGCGGCCAGCGCGGGCGGCAACAGCTACACCGTGGGGCGCGCCGGCATCGCCGACAGCGACAACCGCCTGGTCTTCACGCAGAGCTCGACGGCCGGCAGCGCCGACATCGACGTGAACGGCGCCGGCGGCCAATCGGCCACGGCGAATGCGGTGCAGTTCGGCGACACCTCCAGCGCGGGCACGTCCACCATCGTCAACCAGGGCGGCGCGGTCTCCTTCCAGCAGAGCGCGAGCGCGGGCAGCGCGACGATCTCGAACGGCGCCAACGGCCTCGTGAGCTTCGCCGACTCGGCGACGGCAGGCAGCTCGAAGATCGCCAACGCGAAGGGCGGCACGGTCTACTTCGCCGAGAGCTCGACGGGCGCGAACGCGACGCTGACCAATGCCGCGGGCGGCGTGGTCGACGTCTCGGGCGTGACCGCCAAGACGGGCACCTCGCTCGGCGCGCTCTCGGGCGCGGGCAACGTGGTGCTGGGCGCCACGCGGCTCACGCTGGGCGGCCTGAACGCCAGCGGCACGATCTCGGGCATCGTCAGCGACAAGGGCAGCGCCTTCGCGCAGCCGGGCGCGGGCACGGGCGGCTCGGTGGTCAAGGTCGGCACGGGCACGCTCGCGCTGACCGGTGCCAACACCTATACCGGCGGCACCACGGTGACGGCGGGCACGCTGGCCGCGAACAACGCGAGCGGCAGCGCCACGGGCACGGGCGCGGTCCAGGTGCAGTCGGGCGCGACGCTCGCGGGCACGGGCAGCATCGCGGGCACGGTGAGCGTGGCCAAGGGTGGCGTGCTGTCGGCTGGCAATGGAGGTGCTGGTACGCTGACATTGGGTGGCCTGAGCCTGGCCAGCGGCGCGGTGCTCGACTACGACCTCGGCCAGGCCGGCGTGGCCGGCGGCTCGCTCAACGACCTGATCAACGTCGACGGCAACCTGCAGCTCGACGGCACGCTCAACGTGGCGCAGACGGCCGGCGGCAAGTTCGGCGCGGGGCTGTACCGCCTCATCAACTACACCGGCACGCTGACCGACAACGGCCTGGACATCGGCACCGCGCCCACGAGCGTCGCCAACCTGCAGGTGCAGACCTCGATCGCGAACCAGGTCAACCTGCTGAACGCCAGCGGCCTCACGCTCAATCTGTGGGACGGCGCGAGCAGCGCCAACATCAATGACGGCAAGGTCAGCGGCGGCAGCGGCACCTGGCGCGCGGGCGGACCGTCGACCAGCTGGACCGGCATCGACGGCAAGCTCAACGCGAGCTGGCAGCAGGGCGGCTTCGCGATCTTCGCGGGCAAGGCCGGCACCGTCACGGTCGACAACACCGGCCCCGGCGGCGCGGTGCGCATGGGCGGCGCGCAGTTCGCGGTCACCGGCTACACGGTGAACGGCAGCCCGCTCACCATCGATGCGCCCGCCACCGTGGTGCGCGTGGGCGACGGCACCGCGGCGAGCACGGGCATGAGCGCCACCATCGCCGCCGCGATCGGCGGTGCCGGCGGCCTGGTGAAGGACGACGGCGGCACGCTGGTGCTGAGCGGCAAGAACAGCTATGGCGGCGGCACCACGGTGAAGGCCGGCGTGCTGCGGATCTCCTCCGATGCCAATCTCGGCGCCGCCAGCGGCGACCTCGCGCTCGACGGCGGCACCCTGGCCATCGCCGCGGGTTCGGGCCCGCTTGGCACCACGCGCGACATCGCGCTCGGCACGGGCGGCGGCACGCTGGACCTGGCGAACAACGCCTACGAAGTCGACGGCGTGGTCAGCGGCAAGGGCGCACTCGACGTCACCGGCAAGGGCGGCACGCTGCTGCTCTCCAAGGCCAACAGCTTCGCGGGCGGTACCTCGCTGCGCGGCGGTGCCGGCATCACGGCCTTTGCCGCCGGCGCGCTGGGCAGCGGCGACGTGCGGCAGGTCGATACCGACACCACGCTCGTCTTCTCCACCGGCGGCGGCGCCGGTTCCAACAACTACATCGTCGGCACGGCCGGCGTGTCCGGCGGCAACACGCTGGCCTTCGCGCAGAACGCGACGGCCGCCGCGGCGAAGATCGCGCTGTTCGGCGCGGGCTGGCAGGACCCCGACCGGAACTCGCTGCAGTTCCTCGACGGCGCCGTCGGCGCCAGCGCCACGATCAACAACAAGGGCGCGGCGGTCGTCTTCGCGGCGAAGTCGAGCGCGGGCAGCGCGACGATCGCCAACGGCGCCAACAGCCTGCTGTCCTTCATCGGTGCGTCCTCGGCGGCCAAGGCGGCGATCGACAACCAGGGCGGCATGCTGCAGTTCGCCGGCACCGCGACGGGCACCACGGGCACCGTCGTCAAGTCGACGGGCACGGTCGACGTCTCGGGCTCGACCGCGCCGACCGGCGTCGAACTCGGCTCGCTCTCGGGCTCGGGCGCGGTGGTGCTCGGTGCCACGCGCCTCACCGTGGGCGGCTTCGGCGGCAGCGACACGCTCTCGGGCGTGGTCAGCGACAAGGGCAGCGTCTTCGCGCAGCCGGGCTCGGGCACCGGCGGCTCGATCGTCAAGGTCGGCGCCGGCACGCTCACGCTGAGCGGCGCTAACAGCTACACCGGCGGCACGACGGTCGCCGCGGGCACGCTGAGCGTGACCAACAAGAGCGGCAGCGCGACCGGCACGGGCGCGGTGCAGGTGCAGGCGGGCGCGACGCTGGCCGGCACGGGCACCATCGCCGGCACGGTCACCGTGGCGAACGGCGGCGCGGTGAACCCCGGCAATGGCGCGGGCACGCTGACCGTGGGCGGCCTGGCCCTCAATGCGGGTTCGGTGCTGAACTACCAGCTGGGCCAGGCCGGCGTGGCCGGCGGCACGCTCAACGACCTGATCAACGTCAACGGCAACCTGCGGCTCGACGGCACGCTCAACGTGGCGGAGACCGCGGGCGGCAAGTTCGGCGCGGGTCTCTACCGCCTCATCAACTACACGGGCACGCTGACCAACAACGGCCTGGCCATCGGCACCGCGCCGAGCGACACCGGCAAGCTGTTCGTGCAGACCTCGGTGGCCAACCAGGTCAACCTGCTCAACACCAACGGGCTGGTGCTGAACCTCTGGGACGGCGGCAACGCCGCCAGCGTCAACGACGGCAAGATCGCCGGCGGCACGGGCACCTGGCGCGCGGGCGGCCCGGGCGACTACTGGACCGATGCCAACGGGCTGGCCAACGGCACCTGGTTGCAGGACGGCTTCGCGGTGTTCGCCGGCAAGGCCGGCACCGTCACGGTCGACAACAAGGGCGCGGCCGGCGCGGTGCGCATCGGCGGCGCGCAGTTCGCGGTCGACGGCTACACCATCGGCGGCGATGCGCTGACGATGAACACGGCGGGCTCCGTCATCCGCGTCGGCGATGGCACCGCCGCGGGCGCGGGCATGAGCGCGACCATCGACGCGGCCCTCACGGGCACCGGCGGCCTCGTGAAGGACGACCTGGGCACGCTGGTGCTCGGCGGCGCCAACAGCTATGCGGGCGGCACCACGGTCAAGGGCGGCGTGCTGCAGATCACGGCCGACGCCAACCTCGGCAAGGCCGGAACGGGCCTCGGCCTCGATGGCGGCACCCTGCGCATCGGCGCGGGCGCCGCGCCTTTCGTGAGCGCGCGTGCCGTGGCGCTCGGCACGGGCGGCGGCACCGTCGACCTGGGCAGCAACAGCTTCGGCATCGGCGGCGCGGTCAGCGGCAAGGGCGCGCTCACGGTCACCGGCAAGGGCGGCACCCTGAGCCTGGCGCAGGCCGGCAGCTACAGCGGCGGCACGGTGCTGCGCGACGGCGCGGCCATCAACACCACCGCCAGCGGCGCGCTCGGCAGCGGCGCGGTGCTGCAGCAGGGCAACGACACCACGTTGACCCTGCTCGGATCGGCCAGCGGCGGCAGCAACGGCTACACGGTCGGCCGGGCGGGTTCGAGCGACGACGGCAACCTGCTCGCGTTCGGGCAGACCGCGACGGCCGCCGCCGCGAACATCGTGGTCAACGGCAAGGGCTGGCAGTCGGCGACGACGAACGAACTGCGGTTCGGCACCAGCGCCAGCGCGGGCAGCGCCACCCTCGCCAACGCGGGCGGCGCGATCCGTTTCGTCGGCGCCTCCAGCGCGGGAACGGCGACGATCTCCAACGGCGACAAGGGCCTGCTGGCCTTCGCCGGGAGCGCCACGGCCGGCGGCGCGAAGATCGCCAACGCCTCCGGTGGCCTGGTGGCGTTCCTCGACGGCGCGAGCGGCGCGAAGTCGACGCTGGCCAACGCCGCGGGCGGCGTGGTCGATGTCTCGGGCTCGACCTCGAAGACCGGCGTCGAGCTCGGTTCGCTGTCGGGCGCGGGCGGGGTCGTGCTCGGTGCCACGCAGCTCACGCTCGGCGGGCTGAACGCGGGCGACACGATCTCGGGCATCGTCAGCGACAAGGGCAGCGTCTTCGCGCAGCCCGGTTCGGGCATTGGTGGCTCGATCGTCAAGGTGGGCAGCGGAACGCTCTCGCTGAGCGGCGCCAACACCTACACCGGCGGCACGACGGTGGCGGGCGGCACGCTGGCCGCGAACAACGCGAGCGGCAGCGCGACCGGCGCGGGTGCGGTGCAGGTGCAGTCGGGTGCGACGCTCGCGGGCACGGGCAGCATTTCGGGTGCGGTCAACATCGCCAAGGGCGGTGTGCTGTCGGCTGGCAATGGCGGTGTCGGCACGCTGACGGTCGGCAGCCTGAGCCTTGCCAATGGCGCGGTGCTCAACTACGACCTGGGGCAGGCGGGTGTTGCCGGCGGTGCGCTCAACGACCTGGTCAACGTCAACGGCAACCTGCAGCTCGATGGCACGCTCAATGTGGCGCAGTCGAAGGGCGGGGTGTTCGGCGCGGGCATCTACAGGCTCATCAACTACACCGGTGGGCTGACCGACAACGGCCTGGATATTGGCAGCACGCCGGGTTCCAAGACTGATCTGCAGGTGCAGACCTCGGTGGCCCAGCAGGTCAATCTCGTGAACCGCTCGGGCCTGTCGCTGAACTTCTGGGACGGCAGCGACGCGAGCAAGTACAACGACGCCCAGATCGCCGGTGGCTCGGGCACCTGGCGCGTGGGCGTGCCGGGCGACAGCTGGACCGGTGTGGACGGCAAGATCAACGCGGCCTGGGCACAGAACCAGTTCGCGGTGTTCGGTGGCGTTGCGGGCACTGTCGACGTGGACGATGGCAACGGCACGGTGCGCATCACCGGTGCGCAGTTCGCTACCGGTGGCTACCGCCTGCAGGGCGATGCGATCGAACTCGGCGGCGCGTCCACCACCGTGCGCGTGGGCGATGGCACGAACGCCGGCGCTGGCATGACTGCGACCATCGCGTCCTCGCTGACCGGCACCGGCGGCCTGGTCAAGGAAGACCTGGGCACGCTGGTGCTCGATGGCAGCAACGGCTACAGCGGAGGCACGACCATCAAGGGCGGCGTGCTGCAGATCGCTTCGGACGCGAACCTCGGTGCGGCCGCGGGAGGGCTCGCGCTCGAAGGGACCACGTTGCACGTGACGGGCGACACCGCCAGTGTGCGCGCCGTGAGCCTGGGTGCAGGCAGCAACAACTTCGACATCGACAAGACCGTCGCGTTGAATGGCACGATCAGCGGCGCGGGCAGCCTGCGCAAGATCGGCGCGGGCACCTTGCGGCTCGGTGCGGCCAACGGCTATGCGGGCGGCACCTTCGTCGACGCGGGCACGTTGGCCACTGGCGTGACGGGCGCTCTGGGCAGCGGCGCGGCGAGCGTGGCTTCGGGCGCCACCTTGCAACTGGATGGCGGCTTCGACGCAGGTACCACGGCCATCGGCAATCAGGGCACGGTGCGCTTCCAGGACAAGACGAACGCGGGCACCTCGACGATCACCAATGCCAAGGGTGGCGTGCTGGCCTTCGCGGACGACGCATCGGCCAACAAGGCCACGGTGCTCAATCAGTCGGGCGCGCAGCTGCGCATCGACCAGGCGACAACCGGCGTGAATGTCGGTGCGGTCAGCGGCGCGGGCAACGTGCTGCTGGGCGCGAAGGTGCTGACCACGGGCGGGCTCGATACCAACACGACGCTGTCTGGCACGGTCAGTGGCGCGGGTGGCTCAGTCATCAAGGTGGGCAGCGGCACGCTCTCGCTGAGCGGTGCCAACACCTACACCGGCGGTACGACCGTGGCAGGCGGCACGCTGGCCGCGAACAACACGGGCGGCAGCGCGACCGGTAGCGGGGCAGTGCAAGTGCAGTCGGGTGCCACGCTCGCGGGCACCGGCAGCATTGCGGGCGCGGTGAACATCGCGAAGGGCGGTGTGCTGTCCGCGGGCAATGGCGGTGCGGGCACGCTGACGGTTGGCAGCTTGAACTTGTCCGATGGCGCGGTGCTCAACTACGACCTGGGCCAGGCCGGTGTTGCCGGTGGTGCGCTCAACGACCTCGTCAACGTCAACGGCAATCTGCAGCTCGACGGCACGCTCAATGTGGCGCAGTCGAAGGGCGGAGTGTTTGGCGCGGGTATCTACAGACTCATCAACTACACCGGTGGCTTGACCGACAACGGTCTCGACATCGGCAGCACGCCGAGCGCCAAGACCGACCTGCAGGTGCAGACCTCGGTGGCCCAGCAGGTCAATCTGGTGAACCGCGCAGGCCTGTCGCTGAACTTCTGGGACGGCGGCGACGCAAGCAAGTACAACGATGGCCAGGTGGCCGGTGGCAGCGGCACCTGGCGTGTGGGCGTGCCGGGCGACGGTTGGACCGGTGCGGACGGCAAGATCAACGCGGCCTGGGCCCAGGGCCAGTTCGCAGTATTCGGCAGCAGCGCCGGCACCGTCGACGTCAACGACGACAACGGCACCGTGCGCATCACCGGTGCGCAGTTCGCGACCAACGGCTATCGCGTGCAGGGCGATGCGATCGAGCTGGGCTCTGCAGCGACCACGGTGCGCGTCGGTGACGGCAGCGCGGCCGGTGCCGGCATGACCGCGACCATCGCGTCGTCGCTGACCGGCGCGGGCGGATTGGTCAAGGAAGATCTCGGCACGCTGGTGCTCGATGGCAGCAACAGCTACAGCGGCGGTACCACCATCAAGGGCGGCGTCCTGCAGATCGCGTCGGATGCCAACCTCGGCGCGGCCACGGGCGGCCTCGCACTCGAAGGCACCACGCTGCATGTGACGGGCGACACCGCGAGCAAGCGCGCCGTGAGCCTGGGCGCTGGCAGCAACAACTTCGACACCGACAAGACCGTCGCGCTGAACGGCACGGTCAGCGGCCCGGGCAGCCTGCGCAAGATCGGCGCGGGCACCTTGCGGCTCGGCGCTGCCAACAACTACGCGGGTGGTACCTTCATCGACGTCGGCACGCTGGCGACCGAGGTGACCGGTTCGCTGGGCGGCGGCGCGGCGAGCGTAGCCTCGGGCGCGATCTTGCAACTGGATGGCGCATTCGACGCAGGCACCACGGCCATCGGCAACCAGGGCACCGTGCGCTTCCAGGACAAGGCCAGCGCGGGCACGTCCACCATCACCAATGCCAAGGGCAGCGTGCTGGCCTTCGCGGACGACGCATCGGCCACCAAGGCCACGGTGCTCAACCAGGCCGGCGCGCAACTGCGTATCGACCAGTCGACAGCGGGCGTGAACGTCGGCGCACTCGATGGCGCGGGCGACGTGCTGCTGGGCGCGAAGGCGCTGACGACCGGTGGGCTGAACGCCAGCACCACGGTGTCGGGCACGATCGGCGGCGCCGGCGGTTCCGTCATCAAGATGGGCAATGGCGCGCTCGAGCTGAGCGGCGCGAACACCTACACCGGCGCGACCATCGTGGCGGGCGGCACGCTGGCCGCGAACAATGCAAGCGGCAGCGCAACCGGCACGGGCGCCGTGCAGGTGCAGTCGGGTGCCACAGTGGCGGGCACCGGCAGCATCGCGGCGACGGTGAACGTCGCCAAGGGCGGCGTGCTGTCCGCGGGCAATGGCGGTGCGGGCACGCTGACGCTGGGCGGCCTGAGCCTGGCCGATGGCGCGGTGCTCAACTACGACCTGGGACAAGCGGGCGTTGCGGGCGGCGCGCTCAACGACCTCGTCAACGTCAACGGCAACCTGCAGCTCGATGGCACGCTCAATGTGACCGAGACCGCTGGCGGCAAGTTCGGCGCTGGCATCTATCGGCTGATGAACTACACGGGCGGCCTGACCGACAACGGCCTCGACATCGGCACGGCACCGGGCGCGGCGGCCGACCTGCAGGTGCAGACCTCGGTGGCCCAGCAGGTCAACCTGGTCAATCGCGCGGGCCTGTCGCTGAACTTCTGGGACGGCGGCGACAGCACCAGGTACAACGACGGCCTGGTAGCCGGCGGCAGCGGCACCTGGCGCGTGGGTATACCGGGCGATGGCTGGACCGGTGCGGACGGCAAGATCAACGCGGCCTGGGCGCAGGGGCAGTTCGCGGTGTTCGGTGGTGTCGCTGGCACTGTCGACGTGGACGATGCCAATGGCACCGTGCGCATCACCGGTGCGCAGTTCGCGACCAACGGCTACCGCCTGCAGGGCGATGGGATCGAGCTCGGCAGCGCGGCCACCACCGTGCGCGTGGGCGATGGCACGAACGCCGGTGCTGGCATGACCGCGACCATCGCGTCTTCGCTGACTGGCGCGGGCGGATTGGTGAAGGAAGACCTCGGCACGCTGGTGCTGGACGGCACCAGCAGCTATGCGGGCGGAACCACCATCAAGGGCGGCATCCTGCAGATCGCATCGGATGCGAACCTCGGCGCGGCCACGGGCGGCCTCGCGCTCGAAGGCACCACCCTGCACGTGACCGGCGACACCGCTGGCACCCGCACCGTGAGTCTGGGCACAGGCAGCAACAGCTTCGACATCGACGCGGCTCGCACGCTGGCGCTCAACGGCAGCGTGAGCGGCCCGGGCAGCCTGCGAAAGATCGGCGCGGGCACCTTGCGGCTCGGCGCGGCCAATGGCTACGCGGGCGGTACTTTCGTCGACGTGGGCACGTTGGCCACCGGCGTGGCTGGCGCGCTCGGCAGCGGTGCGGCGAGCGTGGCATCTGGCGCCACGCTGCAACTGGATGGCGCATTCGACGCCGGCACCACAGCGATCGGCAACCAGGGCACGGTGCGCTTCCAGGACAAGGCGAACGCGGGCACCTCGACCATCACCAATGCCAAGGGCGGCGTGCTGGCCTTCGCGGGCAACGCCTCGGCCGACAAGGCCACGGTGCTCAACCAGGCGGGCGCGCAACTGCGCATCGACCAGGCGACGACCGGCGTGAACGTCGGTGCGGTCAGCGGCGCGGGCAACGTGTTGCTGGGCGCCAAGGTGCTGACCACGGGGGGACTGAACACCAGCACGACGCTGTCGGGCACGATCGGCGGCGCGGGCGGTTCGGTCGTCAAGGTGGGCAGCGGGACATTGACGCTCACGGGCGCGAACAACTACACCGGCGGCACCACGGTGGCGGGCGGCACGCTCGCCGCGAACAACGCGAGCGGCAGCGCGACGGGCACGGGCGCCGTGCAGGTCCAGGGCGGCGCGACGCTGGCCGGCATCGGCAACATCGCCGGGGCGGTGAACATCGCGAAGGGCGGCGTGTTGTCGGCTGGCAATGGCGGTGCGGGCACGCTGACGCTGGGCAGCCTGAGTCTCGCCAATGGTGCGTTGCTCAACTACGAGCTGGGGCAGGCGGGCGTTGCCGGCGGCGCGCTCAACGACCTGGTCAATGTCAACGGCAACCTGCAACTCGACGGCACGCTCAATGTGGCGCAGTCGAAGGGCGGGGTGTTCGGCGCGGGTATCTACCGGCTCATCAACTACACCGGCGGGCTGACCGACAACGGCCTGGATATCGGTACGGCGCCGGGTTCAAAGACCGACCTGCAAGTGCAGACCTCGGTGGCGCAGCAGGTCAATATCGTGAACCGCTCGGGCCTGTCGCTGAACTTCTGGGATGGCAGCGACGCGAGCAGATACAACGACGGCCAGATCGCCGGTGGCAGCGGCACCTGGCGCGTGGGCGTGCCGGGCGACGGGTGGACGGGTGCGGACGGCAAGATCAACGCGGCCTGGGCTCAGAACCAGTTCGCAGTGTTCGGCGGCGTCGCGGGCACTGTCGACGTCGACGATGGCAACGGCACGGTGCGCATCACCGGTGCGCAGTTCGCTACCGGTGGCTACCGCCTGCAGGGCGATGCGATCGAACTCGGCGGCGCGGCCACCACCGTGCGCGTGGGCGATGGCACGAACGCCGGCGCTGGCATGACCGCGACCATCGCGTCTTCGCTGAGCGGCGCGGGCGGATTGGTGAAGGAAGATCTGGGCACGCTGGTGCTGGACGGCACCAACAGCTATGCGGGCGGAACCACCGTCAAGGGCGGCGTCCTGCAGATCGCATCCGACGCCAATCTCGGCGCGGCCACCGGCGGGCTCGCGCTCGAGGGCACCACGCTGCATGTGACGGGCGACACCGCCGGCACACGCACCGTGAGCCTGGGCGCGGGCAGCAACCGCTTCGACATCGACGCGGCTCGCACGCTGGCACTCAACGGGGCAGTGAGCGGCGCGGGCAGCCTGCGCAAGATCGGCGCGGGCACCTTGCGGCTCGGCGCGGCGAACAACTACGCGGGTGGCACCTTCGTCGACGTCGGCACGCTGGCGACCGATGTGACCGGTTCACTTGGCAGCGGCGCGGCGAGCGTGGCCTCGGGCGCCACACTGCAACTGGATGGCGGCTTCGACGCCGGCACCACCGCGATCGGCAACCAGGGAACGGTTCGCTTCGAGGACAAGGCCAGCGCGGGAACGTCCACCCTCACGAATGCCGCGGGCGGCGTGCTGGCCTTCGCGGACGACGCATCGGCCACCAAGGCCAAGGTGCTCAACCAGGCCGGTGCGCAACTGCGCATCGACCAGGCGACCACGGGCGTGAACGTCGGCGCACTCGATGGCGCGGGCAACGTGCTGCTGGGCGCCAAGGCGCTGACCACCGGTGGGCTGAACACCAGCACGACGGTATCGGGCACGATCAGCGGTGCGGGCGGTTCGGTCGTCAAGGTGGGCAGCGGGACGCTGACGCTCACCGGCGCCAACAGCTACACCGGTGGCACGACGGTGACGGGTGGCACGCTGAGCGCGAACAACGCCAGCGGCAGCGCGACCGGCGCGGGCGCGGTGCTGGTGCAGTCGGGTGCCACGCTCGCGGGTACGGGCAGCATCGCGGGTGCCGTGAACGTCGCCAAGGGCGGTGTGCTTTCTGCCGGCAATGGCGGTGCGGGCACGCTGGCGGTTGGCGGTCTGAGCCTGGCCGATGGCGCAGTGCTCAACTACGACCTGGGCCAGGCCGGTGTTGCCGGCGGTGCGCTCAACGACCTCGTCAACGTCAATGGCAACCTGCAACTCGACGGCACGCTCAATGTGGCAGAAACGGCCGGCGGCAAGTTCGGCGCGGGCATCTACCGGTTGATGAACTACACCGGTGGCCTGACCGACAACGGTCTCGACATCGGTACGGCGCCGAGCGCCAAGACCGATCTGCAGGTGCAGACTTCGGTGGCCCAACAGGTCAACCTGGTCAATCGAGCAGGCCTGTCGTTGAACTTCTGGGACGGTGGCGATAGCACCAAATACAACGATGGCCAGGTGGCCGGCGGCAGCGGCAGCTGGCGCGTGGGTGTGCCGGGCGACGGTTGGACTGGCGCCGACGGCAAGATCAATGCGGCCTGGGTGCAGGACCAGTTCGCGGTGTTCGGCGGCAGTGCCTGCACCGTCGACGTGGACGATGGCAACGGCGCCGTGCGCATCACCGGTGCGCAGTTCGCCACCAACGGTTATCGCGTGCAGGGCGATGCGATCGAACTGGGCGCTGCGGCGACCACCATGCGCGTGGGCGACGGCAGTGCGGCTGGTGCTGGCATGACCGCGACCATCGCGTCGTCGCTGACTGGCGTGGGCGGATTGGTCAAGGACGACCTCGGCACGCTGGTGCTCGATGGCGGCAACAGCTACAGCGGCGGTACCACCATCAAGGGCGGCGTGCTGCAGATCGCTTCGGATGCGAATCTCGGTGCGGCCTCGGGCGGGCTCGCGCTCGAAGGCACCACGCTGCATGTGACGGGCGACACCGCCAGCAAGCGCGCCGTGAGCCTGGGCACGGGCGTCAACAGCTTCGACATCGACAAGACCGTCGCGTTGAACGGAACGGTCAGCGGCGCGGGCAGCCTGCGCAAGATCGGCACGGGCACCCTGCAACTCGGCGCGGCCAATGCATACGTCGGCGGCACCGACATCGCCGCGGGCTCGGTCGAGGCCCTGGCCACGGACGCGCTGGGCACGGGAGCGGTGTCGGTGGCGGGCAATGCCTCGCTGGCCTTCACCAACACGGCCGACGCGGGCAAGCTCGCGATCACCTTGGCCAGGCGCGGCAGTGCACCGACCGACAACGGCGGCTTCCTCGCGTTCCGCGACAGCAGCTCGGCCGGCAATGCGACCCTCACGGCGCACCAGGGGGCCTCGGTCGAGTTCCGCGACACCTCGAGCGCGGGCAGCTCGGTGATCGAGAACCGCGGCGGCTCGACCACGCTGTGGTTCAACGCGGAGGGCGGCAAGGCTCGGATCACGAACTTCGCGGGCGGTCGCATCGACCTGCTCGACGATGCGAGCGCGGGCCAGGCACGCCTGGTCAACGAGAACGGCGGTGTGATCAGCTTCGCGGACCGCACGAGTGCGGACCAGGCGACGGTGGTGAACAACGCGGGCGGGCAGCTGCGCATCGGCAGCCTCGCCAACGCGGGCGTGGGCATCGGCTCGCTCGAAGGCGCGGGTGAGGTGTTCCTCGGCGCGAAGGCGCTGACGACGGGCGGTTTGAACACGAGCACGACGGTGTCGGGCACGATCAGCGGCAACGGTGGCTCGGTCGTCAAGGTCGGCAGCGGCACGCTCGAACTCAGCGGTGCCAACACCTACACGGGCGGCACCACGGTGGCGGGCGGCACGCTCGCGGCCAACAACGCGAGCGGCAGCGCGACCGGCACGGGCACGGTGCAGATCCAGGGCGGCGCGACCTTGGCCGGCAATGGCAGCATCGCCGGTGCGGTGAACATCGCCAAGGGCGGTGTGCTGTCGGCCGGCAATGGGGGCGTGGGCACGCTGACGCTCGGCAGCCTGAGCCTCGCCGATGGCGCGGTGCTCAACTACGACCTGGGCCAGGCCAACACCGTGGGCGGGCCGCTCAACGACTTGGTCAACGTCAACGGCAACCTGCAGCTCGACGGCACGCTCAACGTGGCGCAGTCCGCGGGCGGCAGCTTCGGCGCGGGCCTGTACCGGCTCATCAGCTACACGGGCAGCCTGACCGACAACGGCCTCGACATCGGAACGGCGCCAGGCGCGGCGGTCGATCTGCAGGTGCAGACCTCGGTGGCGCAGCAGATCAATCTGGTCAACCGCGCGGGCCTGTCGCTGAACTTCTGGGACGGCAGCGACGCGAGCAAGTACAACGACGGCCTGGTGGCCGGCGGCAACGGCACCTGGCGCGTGGGCGTGCCGGGCGATGGCTGGACCGGCGCGGACGGCAAGATCAACGCGGCCTGGGCGCAGGGACAGTTCGCGGTGTTCGGCGGCAGCGCCGGCACCGTGACGGTCAGCAACGCGGGCGGCACGGTGCGCATCACCGGCGCGCAGTTCGCCACCAACGGCTATCGCGTGCAGGGCAACGAGATCGAGCTCGGCGACGCGGCGACCACCGTGCGCGTGGGCGATGGCACCAACGCCGGCAAGGGCATGACCGCGACCATCGCGTCCTCGCTGACCGGCGCGGGCGGCCTGGTCAAGGACGATCTCGGCACGCTGGTGCTGGACGGCAGCAACAGCTACAGCGGCGGCACGACCATCAAGGGCGGCATCCTGCAGATCGCGTCGGACGCCAACCTCGGCGCGGCCTCGGGCGGCCTCGCGCTCGAAGGCGCGACGCTGCATCTCACGGGCGACGCCACGAGCCAACGCGCCGTGAGCCTGGGAGCGGGCGCCAGTGCCTTCGACATCGACGCGACCCGCACGCTGGCATTGAACGGCACGGTGAGCGGCGCCGGCGGCTTGCGCAAGGTCGGCGGCGGCACGCTGACCCTGGGCAGCGCCAACAACTACGCGGGTGGCACCTTCGTGGACGCGGGCACCCTCGCGTCCGACGTCGCGGGCGCGCTCGGCAGCGGCGCGGCGAGCGTGGCCGCGGGGGCCACGCTGCAACTGGGTGGCGTCTTCGATGCGGGCGGCATTGCCATCGGCAACCAGGGGGCGGTGCGCTTCCAGGGCAAGGCCAGCGCGGGAACGTCGACGATCACCAACGCCGCGGGCGGCGCGCTGGCCTTCGCGGACGACGCTTCGGCCGGCACGGCCACGGTGCTGAACCAGGCCGGCGCGCAACTGCGCATCGACCAGGCGACCACGGGCGTGAGCATCGGTGCCCTGGGCGGCGCGGGCGATGTGCTGCTGGGCGCGAAGGTGCTGACCACGGGCGGGTTGAACACCAGCACCGCCGTGTCGGGCACGCTCAGTGGTGCCGGCGGTTCGCTCGTCAAGGTCGGCAGCGGTACGCTCGACCTGAGTGCTGCCAACAGCTATACCGGTGGCACCACCATCGCCGCGGGCACGCTCGCCGTGAACAATGCGAGCGGCAGTGCGACGGGGACTGGGGCTGTGCAGGTGCAGGGCGGCGGGACGCTTGCTGGCAACGGCAGCGTGGCGGGTGCGGTCAGCATCGCCAAGGGCGGCATCCTGTCGGCGGGCAATGGCGGCGTCGGCACACTGACGTTGGGCGGCCTGAACCTCGCTGACGGCGCTGTGCTCAACTACGACCTGGGCCAGGCCAACACGGTCGGTGGCGCGCTCAACGACCGCGTGCAGGTCAATGGCAACCTGCAGCTCGACGGCACGCTCAATGTGGCGCAATCGAAGGGCGGCGTGTTCGGCGCGGGCATCTATCGCCTCATCGACTACACCGGCAGCCTGACCGACAACGGCCTGGACATCGGCAGCGCGCCGATCGCGGCCAAGGACCTGCAGGTGCAGACCTCGGTGTCGCAGCAGGTCAATCTGGTGAACCGCGCGGGCCTGTCGCTGAACTTCTGGGATGGCGGCGACAACGCCAAGTACAACGACGGCAAGGTCGCCGGGGGCAATGGCACCTGGCGCGTGGGCGTGCCTGGAGACGGCTGGACCGGTGCGGACGGCAAGATCAACGCGGCCTGGGCGCAGGATCAGTTCGCGGTGTTCGGCGGCACGGGTGGCACGGTCACGGTCAGCAATGCGGGCGGCACGGTGCGCATCAACGGCGCGCAGTTCGCGGCCGATGGCTATGTGCTGCAAGGCGATGCGATAGAGCTGGGCGCTTCGGGGTCGGTGGTGCGCGTGGGCGATGGGTCGGGTACCGATGTCACGCGCAGCGCAAGCATGAATGTCGCGCTGACTGGCGCCGGTGGCCTGGTGAAGGACGACGTGGGTCGCCTGATCCTCGGCGGCACCAACACCTACACGGGCGGCACGACCGTGAAGGCCGGCGTTCTGCAAGGCAACACGGCGAGCCTTCAAGGCGGCATCGTCAACGACGCCGAAGTCGTGTTCGATCAGGCCAAGACCGGCAGCTATGCGGGCACGATGAGCGGCAGCGGCAAGCTGCGCAAGATCGGCACGGGCACGTTGACCCTGACCAGCGCGAACAGCTACGCAGGCGGCACCTTCGTCGACGCCGGCACCTTGGCCACCGACGTGACCGGTGCCCTCGGCAGCGGCGCGGCGAGCGTGGCTTCGGGCGCCACGCTGCAGTTCGGCGGCAAGGCCGACCTGGGGAGCCTGTCGGTCGCCAACAGCGGCACGGTGCGCCTGCAAGGCAACGCGAGCGCGGGCAGCGCCAGCCTCGTCAATGCCTCGGGCGCCGTGCTGGCCTTCGCGGACGACGCGACGGCCGACAAGGCCACGGTGAGCAACGCGGCCGGTGCGCAGGTGCGCATCGACCAGGCCACGACGGGCGTGAGCATCGGCACCCTCGGTGGCGCGGGCGACATCGCGCTGGGCGCGAAGGCGCTCACGCTCGGCGGGTTGAATGGCGATGCGAGCCTGTCGGGCACGATCGATGGCAATGGCGGTTCGATCGTGAAGGTGGGCAGCGGCAAGCTCACGCTGACCGGCGCGAATACCTACACCGGCGGCACCACCGTGGGCGCGGGCACGCTGAGCGTGAACAACAAGAGCGGCAGTGCGACGGGTACGGGCGCCGTGCAGGTCCAGAGCGGCGCGACGCTTGCTGGCAGCGGCAGCATCGCGGGCGCGGTGACCATCGACAAGGGCGGCATCCTCGCTGCGGGCAACAGCCTGGGCACGCTGACCTTGGGCGCACTGACTCTGGCCGGCGGCTCCACGCTGAACTACGAACTCGGTCAAGCCGGCGTTCCTGGCGGCGCGCTCAACGACCTGATCAACGTGACCGGCAACCTGAACCTCGACGGCACGCTGAATATCGCGCAATCCGCTGGCGGCAGCTTCGGCCCGGGCTTGTATCGCTTGATGAGCTACGGCGGCAGCTTCACCGACAACGGTCTGGACATCGGCACGGTGCCTGGCTCGGCCAAGGCGGCCGACCTGCAGGTTCAGACCTCGGTGGCGAACCAGGTCAATCTGGTGAACCGCGCTGGACTGTCGCTGAACTTCTGGGATGGCGGCGACAGCACCAAGTACAACGACGGTCAGATCGCCGGCGGTTCGGGCACCTGGCGCGTGGGGAACCCGCAGCCCTCGATGGATGCCTGGGCCGACATGGACGGCAAGCTCAACGGCAACTGGGCGCAGAACCAGTTCGCGGTGTTCGGCGGCAAGGCCGGCACCGTGACGGTGGATGCGGCCGGCGGCGCGGTGCGCATTGCCGGTGCGCAGTTCGCCACCGATGGCTATGTGGTGCAGGGTGACGGCATCGTGGTGGACAACGCCAACTCGGTGATCCGCGTGGGTGATGGCACGGCCGCAGGTGCGACCATGACCGCGACCCTCAATGTGGCGCTCAGCGGCACGGGCGGGATCTCGAAGGAGGATGCCGGCCGACTGATCCTGGGCGGTGCCAATACCTACACCGGGGGTACCACCGTCAAGGGCGGTGTGCTGCAGGGCAGCGCGACGAGTCTGCAGGGCAATATCGTCAACAACGCGGAGGTGGCCTTCGACCAAGGCAAGACGGCCGGTACCTATGCAGGCGTGATGAGCGGCACGGGCAAGCTGCGCAAGATCGGCACGGGCACCTTGACCTTGAGCAGCGCCAACAGCTACAGCGGCGGCACGTTGGTGGATGCAGGCACGTTGACGACCGACACCACGGGCGCACTGGGAACAGGCGCGGTCAGCATTGCTTCGGGGGCAGCACTGCAGTTCGGCGGCAAGGCCGATGCGGGCAAGCTCGCGATCGCCAATGCAGGCACCTTGCGTCTGCAAGACACCGCGAGCGCTGCAGGCGCCACGGTGACCAATGCAGCGGGTGGCCAGGTGCGCATCGATCTGACGACCACGGGTACGAGCATTGGCTCGCTCGGCGGTGCAGGCGATGTGGTGCTCGGCGCGAAGGCGCTGACCACCGGCGCGCTCGGCATGGACAACACGATCTCGGGCGCCATCACCGGCACCACGGGCTCGCTCGTCAAGGTCGGCGCAGGCACGCTCACGCTCGCAGGCACCGCCAACTACGCTGGCGAGACCCGCGTGACCGGCGGCACCCTGAAGGCAGGCGCCACCAACGCCTTCAGCGCCGCATCGAGCGCTGTGGTCGCCAGCGGCGCCACGCTCGACCTCGGCGGCTTCAGCCAGAAGATGGCCGGCCTGACCAATGCCGG
>Ga0102589_1002336_pt1 | contig 22339 bp, 2 predicted proteins | sample AraplaMF_Col_mLB_FD_76858 | JGI IMG/M metagenome (GOLD analysis project Ga0102589, IMG submission 76858) | Arabidopsis root microbial communities from the University of North Carolina, USA - plate scrape MF_Col_mLB | ecosystem: Host-associated > Plants > Roots > Endosphere | place: USA... | reverse complement strand
CAGCGCCTCGCCACTGCATATGACGCGGCGCAGCGAGCTGGTGTCGCCCATTTCCTGGCTGAGGAACACCTGCAGCATCGATGGGACGAAGTGGATCGTCGTAATGCCCGCTTGCGCGATCAAACGCGACAGGTAGTGCGGATCGCGGTGGCCACCCGGACGGGCCATCACCAGCCGGGCACCGCAGGTCAGCGGCCAGAAGAATTCCCATACCGAGACGTCGAAGCTGTAGGGTGTTTTTTGTACCACGCGCTCGTCCGGCGTCATGGCGTAGTGGGCCTGCCCCCACAGCAGGCGATTGACCACGCCGGCATGCTCGTTCATCACGCCTTTGGGCAGGCCGGTCGAGCCGGAGGTGTAGATCACGTAGGCCAGGCTGGCTGCCGTCGCCCGCCGGTCCGGATTGGCTTCGGACAGCGAGGCCCATGGCGCGTCCTCCATCGCCAGGTCCAGCACGGGCAGCGCCGGCGATGCCTCTTGCACGGCATCGCGCCAGGCGCCACCCACGCTGGTCTCGGTCAGCAGGGCCACCGGCGCGCTGTCGCGCAGCATGTGGGCCAGTCGCTCCTGCGGATATTCAGGATCCAGCGGCACGTAGGCGCCGCCGGATTTCAGCACGGCCAGCAAGGCGGCGACCATGTTCGCGCCGCGTTCCAGGCACAGGGCCACACGCTGATCGGGCTGCACACCCAGTGTCCGCAGGTGATGCGCCAGCTGGTTGGCGCGGGCATTGAGCTGGGCATACGTCAGCTGGCCGCCTTCCCACGCCAGGGCGACTGCCTCCGGCGTGCGGGTGACCTGAGCCTCGAACAGCTCATGAATACACTGGTTCAGCTGGTAATCCGCCGCCGTGTTGTTCAAGCCTTCGACGATTGCGCTCCGCTGGTCTGCGCTCAACAGAGGCAGGCGGTCGATCTGCTGGCTGTCGTCCGCCACCATGGCTTCGAGCAGTGTGTGCCAGTAGCCCAGATAGCGCTGTACGGTAGCGGTGTCGAACAATGCGGTTGCGTATTCCAGGCCGCCTTCGATATGGTCGCCTTTGTCTTGCAGCCCCAGGTTCAGGTCGAACTTGGCGGTCCGTCCTGGCGGCAGCGGCAGCACCGAAGCATCCAGTCCGTTTAATGTCGGCGCTTGCTGCGCCTCGCCCTGCCATACGAACATCGCCTGGAACAGCGGGCTGTGGGACAGGCTGCGGACCGGACTTACTTGTTCCACCACCTGTTCGAACGGAATATCGACGTTCTGCTGGGCTGCCAGGGTTGTGATCCTGACCTGCTTGAGCAAGTCAGCCACGGTCGGCGACTGCGAAACGTTCACGCGCAGGGCCAGCGTGTTGACGAAGAAGCCGATCATGTTTTCCAGCTCGCCGCGCGAGCGATTGGCATGCGGCGTGCCGATTACCACCTCTTCCTGGCCGGACAGGCGGGCAAGCAGCGTGGCCCAGCTGGCCAGCAAGGTCATGAACAGCGTCGTGCCATGACGTTGCGACAGCGCCTTCAGGGCAGCGGTCAGCCGGGCATCGAGCGCATAAGGCTGACAGGCGCCCGCAAAATCCTGCCTGGCAGGACGCGCGCGGTCGGTTGGCAGTTCCAGCAATGCCGGCGCCCCTGTCAGATTGTGCTTCCAGTATTCGCCCTGCTTGCCGATTTGTTCACGCAGCGCATTCCGCTGCCAGGCGGCGTAATCGGCATATTGCACCGGCAGCGCGGGCAACGGGTCATCACCGCCCTCCAGGAAGGCGTTATACAGGGCGCTGAGTTCCTTCACCAGCACGCTCATGGACCAGCCGTCGGAAACGATGTGATGCAAGGTGATGAGCAATACGTGGCGCTTCTCACTCATGCGCACCAGGCGTGCCCGCATCAACGGTCCGTCGCACAGATCGAATGGCGCGCGGGCTTCAAGTGCTGCCAATTGCTGCAGTTCGGTCTCCGCGTGGGGATTTTCGTTTAAATCATGTTTCGACAGCAGGCAGCCAATTTCCGGCGCTGCGATACGCTGGAGCGGCTGACCATCCACCGCGTCGAAGGTGGTACGCAAGGCTTCGTGGCGGGCGACGATGCTATCCAATGCACGGGCCAGCGCATTCGGGTCCAGCTTGCCGTTCAATTGCAGGCCGTATGGAATATGATATGCCTCGCTGCCGCCGTCCATCTGTGCCAGGAACCATAGACGTTGCTGCGCAAAGGACAAGGTGGCGCGTTGCGCTTCGTCCGTGGGCTCGATTGGCTGTGCGCCACTGCCAATGCCATCGTCCGTAGAGGATTTGCCCAGCGCTTCATTCAGCAACTGCGCCAGATCGCCCAGCACCGGCTGTGCGAACACGGAACCCAGAGAAATTTCCAGCTTCAGCTGCTGGCGCAAACGTGACACCATTTGCACCGCCAGCAGCGAGTGCCCGCCCAATGCGAAGAAGTTGGCGTTACGGCTGACGGAATTATTCTTCAGCAGCTCGCTCCAGATGCCGGCCAGCAGAATCTCCATCTCCCCCTGCGGAGCCTCATAATGCGTTTGTGCGCATTGCAGCTGCGGCTCCGGAAGGGCCTTGCGATCCAGTTTGCCGTTGGTTGTCAACGGCAGGCTATCCAACTGCATGTAAATCGCAGGGACCATGAATTCCGGCAGCGAGCTTGCCAGATGCGCACGCAGTGCCTCCGCGCTCACCGGCTCCTTGCCAGCTACCCGGCCAGGCACATAGTATGCAACCAGGCTGGCGCCAATACCGGTGTCGCGCACCATTACCACGGTTTCGGCTACCTCAGGATGTGAGCTCAGGCGCGATTCGATTTCCCCCAATTCGATGCGGAAGCCGCGCAGCTTGACCTGGAAGTCATTGCGGCCCATGAATTCAATATTGCCGTCCGCCAGAAAACGTCCCTGATCGCCGGTTTTGTAGATGCGTCCCCCCGGCACAAACGGATCGTGCAGGAAGCGCTCGGCCGTCAATTCAGGACGCTTCAGATAGCCCTGCGAGACGCCATTCCCACCGATGTATAACTCCCCTGTGACGCCCACGGGCACCGGCTGCAAATGGCGGTCCAGGATGTACAGACGGGTATTTCCGATAGGCCGTCCGATTGGCGCATTGCGCGCCAGCCGCCGGATATCGCTGTACGTAGTCGACAGCACCGTGGTCTCGGTCGGACCGTAGGCATTGATGATGCACAGCTCCGGCAGTATATCCATCAGGCGGCGCAGTTCCGCCTCGTTCAGCGGCTCTACCCCCACCATGACCTGACGCAGCGTCAGCTCGGCGATGCGCTGGTCCGGCACTTCGGCCAGGCTGCGGATCAGGAACGGCGGCAAATAGCCCAGGTTGATGCGGTTTTGCGCCAGCCAATCCAGCAGCAGCGCAGCGTCCACCCTCACCGCTTCGGGCACCAGCGTCAGGCAGGCGCCGTATGCGAACGGCACGAAGACCTCGAATACCGAGGCGTCAAATCCGAAGCTCCCCCAGGATGAGGCGCGAACAGGCCCCGAGGCTGGCGTCAGCTGATAGCGGCTGGTCCAGTCCAGGATCAGGTTGCACAGGTTGTCGTGCGAGACCATCACACCTTTGGGCACGCCGGTGGAGCCGGAGGTGTAGATCAGGTACGCCAGGTCTTTCGAGGACAGCCCAAGTTCGGCCAGGGGCAGATTGTCGGCCGGATAGCCATCCCAGGGACCGTGTTCAGCGCTCATGTCGACCAGGTGCATGCCGCGCGCTACGGCGGCAGCACTCCATCCGCGAGCGGTGCCGGCATCGCTCAGCAGAACCACCGACTCGCTATCGGCCAGCGTGGCGGCAAGCCGTTCGGCCGGATAGGCGGGGTCCATCGGCACGTAGGCTCCGCCGGCCTTGATCACCGCCAGCAGAGCCACCACCACTTCCACACCGCGCTCCAGGCAAATGGCCGCGCGGCGCTCAGGGCCAACGCCCAGGCTGCGCAGATAGTGCGCCAGCTGGTTGGCGCGCGCATTCAATTCGCCATATGTCAGCTGCCTGCCCTCGTGCGCCAGCGCGGGCGCATCTGGCTGCCGGGCGGCACGGGCTTCGAACAGCTCGTGGATGCACAGGCCGGGCGGGAACTCCACCGCCGTGTCGTTCCAGCCGTGGGTTATCGCATTCAGTTCCGTTTCATTCAGCAGCGGCAAACGGTCCACCGTCTGCTGTTCATCGGCCACCATGGCGGCAAGCAGGGTGCGCCAGTGACCCAGATAGCGTTCCACGGTACTGGCTTCGAACAGGGCACTGGCAAATTCCAGCGTGCCCTCGATGCGTCCATCACGCTCCTGCAGCGACAGGCTCAAGTCGAACTTGGCGCCGGTGGCCGGCGCTGGCGGGACCACGGCGCTCGTCAGGCCAGGAATCGCCAGCAGTTCCTGAGGCGTATTCTGCCAGGCGAAAGCGACCTGGAACAGCGGGCTGTGGGCCAGACTGCGTACCGGACGCACCTGTTCCACCACTTGTTCAAACGGGATGTCGACATTCTGCTGAGCCGACAGCGTGGTGGCCTTGACCTGCTGCAGCAGAGCGGCCACAGTGGGCGTCTGCGACAAGTTAACGCGCAGCGCCATCATGTTGACGAAGAAGCCGATCATTCCTTCCAGTTCGCCGCGCGATCGATTGGCATGCGGCGTGCCGATTACCACCTCCTCCTGGCCGGAGAGGCGCGCGAGCAGTGTCGCCCAGCTGGCCAGCAAGGTCATGAACAGGGTCACGCCGTGGCGTTGCGACAGCGCTTTGAGCGACGCGGTCAGGTCTGCGTCCAGCGTGCAGGCAACGAAGCTGCCTGCATAGTCCTGCCGGGCCGGCCGTACACGGTCGCTCGGCAGTTCCAGCAGCGCCGGCGCACCCGTCAGGGTTTGCTTCCAGTATTCGCCCTGCGCCGCGATCTGCTCGCGCAGCGCACTGCGCTGCCAGGCCGCGTAATCCGCATACTGTACCGGCAGCGGCGGCAGCGGATCGTTGCCATCTTCAAGGAAGGCGTTATACAGCGCGCCGAGCTCCTTCACCAGCACTCCCATGGACCAGCCGTCCGCGACGATATGGTGCAAGGTAATCAACAGCACATGCCGTTGCTCGCCCAACTGTACCAGGCGGGCCCGCACCAGCGGGCCGGCTTGCAGGTCAAAAGGTGCACGCGCTTCCTCCGCGACCAGCGCTTCCAGCGCCTGTTCCGCCTCGGCTGCGCCGCACAAATCATGGCGCACCAGCACGCAGCCGCAATCCTCGGCCGCGATATGCTGGCGCGCCTCGCCGTTCACCGTGTCGAAGGTGGTACGCAGGGCTTCGTGGCGTGCGACGATGCGGTCCAGCGCCCGTGCCAGCACCGCGCTGTCGAGCGGACCGTCCAGCTGCAGGCCGTAAGGAATATGGTAAGCCTGGCTGGCGCCATCGATCTGGGCCAGGAACCACAGGCGCTGCTGGGCAAACGACAGGGAGGCGCGTTCGTCATGGGCGGCGCGCGCGATCGGCGCCAGCGTGGTGGATTTGCGCTGCAGCTTGGCGGCCTTGGCCGCTTTCAGCAATTGTTCGCGGGCTTCGATATCCAGACGGTTCAAGTCACTAGTCTTCATTTTCGATTTACTTTCAGGACGCATTGCGTGGCGACGGGACAGGCTTAGGTCATTTGATAACAACATGGGACCATTAGAAACCAGTACCGGAAATTGCAACACTGTCAGGCTTGACAGCGCGTCACAGAAAGAGAACGGAGAAAGAAGAGAAAAACCGGCGCCAGGGCGGCGCCGATGCAGGCTGCATTGCGTCAGGCTGCGATGTTGGTTTGCCCGGCATACACGCCGGCCAATTCATCCAGATCGAACTGCGCCAGTTGCGCATCGACGATACTTTCCGCCATGGCCGCAAGGTGCGGTGCGGTAAACACGGCGGAGAGCCCCAGTTCGACCTCGAATACGTCGCGCAGGCGCGACAGCAGCCGTGCCGCCGACAGCGAATGGCCGCCCAGCGCAAAGAAATTGTCGTGGCGCCCCGGCCGTGCACAGCCCAGCAGCTTGCACCACAACTCGGCCAACAGGATTTCAGTCTCCCCTTCCGGCGCCTCGTACTCAGCCTGCACGGCATACGCTTCCGCGCCGGGCTCGGGCAAGGCCTTGCGATCCAGTTTGCCGTTGGGCGTCAGCGGCAAGGCCGCCATGGCCACGTATGCGGCGGGCAGCATATAAGCGGGCAACCGCTCCTGCAATGCGTCGCGCAAGGTGGGGATCAGCGCTTCCGCACTGCCTTGCAAGTCCTCGCGCGCCACCACGTAAGCGGTCAGACGCTTGTCGCCGGCCGTCCCCGTATGCGCCACCACTGCGGCATCCCGCACCCCTTGCTGTTCCCTCAGGTGCGTCTCGATCTCGCCCAGCTCGACGCGAAACCCGCGGATTTTTACCTGCGTATCGTTACGCCCCAGGTAGTCGACCGTGCCATCGGGGCGCCATTTTCCCAGATCCCCGGTGCGATACATGCGGGCATCGCTTTCCAGGGAATAGGGATTGGGCACGAAGCGTTCCACGGTCAGGTCGTGCCGGTTCAGATAGCCGTGCGCCAGACCTGCGCCGCCGAGATATATCTCGCCAGGCACGCCGACGGGGACAGGCCGGCGCTGCGCATCCAGTACGTAGACCTGCGTGTTGCCGATGGGCCGTCCCAGTGGAATCGGGGCCGCCCCGCAGACTTCGCGGATATCGTGGGTGATGGCGAACGTGGTCGTCTCCGTGGGACCGTAACCGTTGACCAGGTGACGGGGCGCGCCGCGCCGCAGCACGCTGGCGATCACCTCCGGATTGAGGGCGTCGCCGCCGACGATCAGGCAGCGCAGTCCGGCGATGGTGTCCGCCATCTCTTCGGCAAACTGGTTAAACAGGCCGACTGTCATCCACAGCACGCTGACGCGCGCATCGCGCAAGGCGGCGCCGAAGCGGCGCGCATCCAGCAGTACTTCCTGCGGCACGACCACGCAACAACCGCCATTCAGCAATGCGCCCCATACTTCCATGGTGGAAGCGTCAAAGGCGGGGTTGGCTGCAAAGGCGATGCGGTCGTCTGGCCCGAAGTCGGCATATCCGCTGTTCAGTACCAGGCGGTTGATGGCGCGATGCGGCACCACCACCCCCTTGGCCTGGCCGGTGGAACCGGACGTGTACATGATGTAGGCGGCGGCCTCGCCATCCAATGGCGTGCGCAGGTTGCCCGCATCCGACCTGGCCAGCGTGGAGCTGTCGATATCCAGCAACCCCGTCGCTTCGCTGTCCGGATGATGGGCATTGGCATTTCCGATGACCACGCATGCGCCGGTATCGGTCAGGATGAACTGCTTGCGCTCACGGGGAAAGGCATTGTCGATCGGGACATACACCGCTCCGCACTTGAGTACCGCCAATTGAGCCACAATCAGGTCCAGCGAACGGTCGAGCATGACGGCGACGGTGGAACCGATGGCCACGCCCTGGGCACGCAGGCAGCGCGCCAGGCGGTTGGCTTTGTCGTTCAGCGCGGCGTAGCTGGTGGTGCCCGCTGGGTGCTCCACGGCCGGCGCATCCGGCGTGAGCGCGGCCCACTCCTCGAATACTTCGTGCACGCAGCGCTGGGGGCGATAATCGCTGGCGGTCTGGTTCCATTCCACCAGAATACGGTGGCGCTCTTGGGTCGTGAGCAGTTCCAGATCGCTTAGCGGCTGCTTGTCTCCGCGCTGCATGCTGAGTAACAGCGTGCGCCAGTGCGAGAAATGGCGCTCGGCGGTGGCATGGTCAAACAGCGCCGGGGCGTAATGCCAGGTGCATTCTATCGAGCCGCCCTGGTCGCAAACGCTCAGCACCACCTCGCAGCCGGCCAGCGTATCGCTGCTGCCGCTCAGTGCCAGTCCGGAAACCGCGTCGTACACAAACCCGAACTGCACCGGCGACAGTTGGGTGTCGCCCCCGGCCATGGAGGCGATTCGCACCTGCCGGGACGCTGTGTCGAGCAGGCGCTGGACAGGGTGTTCCGGCTCCGCCTGCAGCGTCACGCATGCAGGCGGGCGGCCCACGGCACGCGTGCCCACCGTCACCTCGCCCTGTCCGGACAGGCGCGTCAGCACCGCGGCGAAGGACGCCAGCAAGGTAGTGGAGACGGAAATGCCGTGGCGGCCGCTGAGCGAGCGGATGCCTCGCGTTAGCGCCGGCTCCAGTTTATGGGCGATGGCGGCGCCTAGGCGTGCGCCCTCTGGCGAAAACGCCCGGTCGCATGGCAGTTCGAGGCGCGGCGGCATGCCGTCGCCGTGTATCAGGCAGATAGTACTCATTAGAATTCCTCTCCATACAGATCGAGATCCGCTTCGTTGAGCGAGATCGTGTTCGCGTACTGTTCGCGCGTGGCGATAAGTTTCAATTCCTCCTTGCATAGTGTTTCGATGCGGCTGATGTAATCGGAATACAGCGCCAGCCAGTGTGACGCCCGTGGCGCTCCCGCCGTGGCAGAGGTGCGGATGGTGATATGCAGACGATCCCCATGCTGCGCATGTTCGATTGCCAGCGCTTCGCCGTTCAATAGAGCGGGGACGGCATGAGACAGGCGCGCGGGATCGGACACCTGATGCAGGGTGAAGCGCACTACGCCGTTTTGCGACGGCCCGGCGGCCATCCCCGGCAGCGGTACTTCACGGTAGTGGCGCCTGGCGCTCTCGATGACCTTCTCCAGCCCCTCTTCCGCCGGCCGACGCAGCTTCAGGTGGCGCAGCGCAAGGAAACAGCCGACGGTATCGCTGTAATCGATACCGCTGTCTTCGGTCCGGGCATCACTACCCAGCACCAGGTCTACGCTTGACGCGCCGCCAGCCTCGCGGAAGGCCGCCTGGAATGCCGCCAGCAGCAATTCCACGGTGTGGGTACGGAACGCTGGATTGGCGGCAGCCGATTCAAACGCAACCCAGCGGGACGCAGTGTCGCCCGTTCTGTCATCAGCGTAAGACAGGGAAGCGGCAGGCCGCCGGGACGCACTGCTTTGGTTCGCGGATGCGGCGCCACGCAACCAGCCGGCGTAAGACGGACCTCGGCCAAGGTCGCTCGGCTGGCACCTGGCGATGCCGTCGAGGAGTCTGCCGATAGCTGCCTCCAGTACCACCCAGGAGCGGGCATCGCATATGCCTCGGTGCAGCGAAATTACCAGCATGGGTTGTCGCGTATTCCATTGCGAGATCTGGAAAGCTGAACCGCGCATTGCGATAGCTTCCGCATGCGCGTGAAGCAGCTCTGCCAAAGCCGCGCCGGAAGACGATGACGGTTCATGCACGGCCGCCTGCGGCAGCGCGGATTCCACCGATGCAAAGCGCAGCGTGTCGCCATCCAGATGACTTCTCAGCGCGTCGTATCGACGATACAAGGCAGCCGCCACCTGATGCAATTCGGCCGGCGTCAGATACCGTGGCATGGCGATGGTCCGGCTCTGTATCAGATCCGACGCGTGCAAGGCATTGCCAAGCAGGTAGGACTGGGCGCCGTTGACTGGTAGCGCCGCACCGATCTGCGTCGCCTGCTGTGCGCCCAGCACCTGTGCCGCCAATGCGGCCACGGTTTGGTGCTTGAACAGCTCACGCACGGTAAATACCATTCCTTGCTGACGCGCGCGCGCAACCAGCAGCATGGAGGTGATGGAATCGCCGCCGGAAGAGAAGAAATTATCATCGATGCCGATGCGCTCAACTTTCAATACGCTTTGCCATAAGGCGCAAAGCGCGGCTTCCGTGTCGTTGCGCGGTTCCGCATACCCCGACTTGCGCAGCTGCGTGGCGGATGGCGCGGGCAAGGCATGCCGGTTTACCTTGCCGGTGCGGGTCATCGGCAAGACATCCATCATCACGAACAGCTCGGGAACCATATAGTCCGGCAGCACCTGCTTGAGCGCCTCACGATAATCGTCGGCCGATGTCGTTGCGGCAGCAACCACGTACGCGACCAAACGGGCGGCATGTCCATCTGCCTGGTCCGAGTACAAGTTGACGACGGCATCCTTGACGCCGTGCAGGCGGTGCAGCTGCGCCTCCACCTCGCCCGCTTCGATGCGCATGCCGCGCAGTTTGATCTGGTGGTCCTGGCGGCCCTGATAGCTCAGGCGGCCGTCCGGCAGCCAGCGCGCCAGGTCGCCGGTGCGGTACAGGCGGCCGTAGGCGCTTTCGATAAAGCGCGACGCGCTCAGCTCCGGCTGGTACAGATAGCCCAGCGCCAGTCCGGCGCCGCCGATGTGCAGCTCGCCCACGGCCCCCTGCGGCAACAATGCGCCCTGTTCGTCCAGGATGTAGGCGCGGTTGTTGGCGATCGGGCGGCCGATGCTGATGCCGCCTTCGCCGTATTCGTCCCAGGTGACGTCGGCGCCAACCTCGGTCGAGCCGTAGATGTTGAGCAGGCGTGCCTGCGGCAGCGCGGCCCTGACGCGGGCGGCCAGCTGCGGCCCCAGAGGTTCGCCGCTGCTGATCACGTAGCGCAAGGCCAGGCCATCGAGGCCGCGATGTTCGGCCAGCACATTCAGCAGCGACGGCACCAGCGTAATGCGGCTGACGCGGTGTTCCTTCAAGGCCGCGACCAGCAGGTCGATGTCGCGCACGGCGTCTTCGCCGATCACCACCAGCGGCGTGCCCTGGGTCAGCGGCTGGAAGACTTCCGCCACATGGTCGACGAAGTTCAGCGACGTCTTCTGGCAGTACACCTCATCGGCCGCCGCCGGGAAGGCGGCACGCATCCAGTGCAGGCGGTTGACGATGGCGCGGTGCGGCATCATCACCGCTTTGGGCGTACCGGTCGAGCCGGAGGTATAGATGGCGCAGGCGATGGCCTCGCCGTTGTCGCGCCGTTCCGGATTGGTACCTGGCGCCTCGCCCAGGGCCAGGGTATCCAGGTCCAGCGTGCGCACGCCCTGCTGTGCCAGCGCGTCCAGGTGGGCGCCGCTGGCCAGCACCAGATCGATACGGGCATCCTGCAGCATGAAGCCCAGGCGGGCGGACGGCAGGCCGGGATCGAGCGGCAGATAGGCGCCGCCTGCTTTCAGGATGGCCAGCATGGCGCTCACCATGGCGGCCGAACGGTCCATGCACAGGCCGACCAGCGTGCCCTCGTCCACCCCATGGCTGCGCAGCTGATGGGCGAGGCGGTTGGCCCGCGCGTTCAGGGCCGCGTAGCTCAGCGTTTCGACCGCATCCGTCAGCGCGGTGGCGGCGGGCGTGGCCGCGGCCTGCGCTTCGAACAGCGCGGCCAGCGTGGGGGCGCCATCGTAGGGCAGGTCCGTGCGGTTCCAGTCATGCAGCAGTGTGTCGCGCTCGGCGGCGGCCAGCAATGGCAGCGCGGAGATGCGGGCTTCCGGCTCCGCCACGACGGAGCGCAGCAGTTGTTCGAAGTTGGCTGCCATACGCTGAGCGCTGCCGGCAGAGTACAGCGCCGCGTTGTAAGTCCAGCCTATGTACAAACGGCCATGGGCATCAGTGACATCCAGCTCGATGTCAAACTTGTTCACGGACGGGTTCTGGCCCATCTTCTCCAGCGCCAGATCCTGGAACGTCACGCCGCCGCCAGCGTTGTTCTGCAAGATCAGCATCACCTGGAAGAACGGGCTGCTGCCGGTGTTGCGCGCCGGGTTGAGTTCTTCCACCATGAGCGGGAACGGCAGTTGCTGGTGCGCGAAGCCCGCCAGTATCATGCGGCGGTTGCGTTCAGCCAGTTCGATGAAGCTCGGATCGCCGGACAGATCGCTCCTGAGTACCACCGTATTCACAAAAAAGCCAATCAATCCCTCGGTTTCGCCCTGGCTGCGCCCGGCAACCGCAGTACCGATGGGAATATCGGTATCGCCCGAATAACGGCTCAGCAACACCGACAGTACGCTCTGCAGTAACATGAACAAGGTGATGTTCAACCGCTTGCACAGACGGTGCGCCGCCCCGCTCAGCTCAGCATCAACGACACGTTGCACATCACCGGCCTGGTAGCTGCCGGCAGCGTCGCGCGGCGCGTCAAAAGGCAGATTCAGGCCGGGCGCCAGCCCGTCCAGCTGCTTTTTCCAGTATCCAAGCAGTTGCTGGAAAGGCGCGCCATCGAGCAGCTGCCGCTGCCACACCGCATAATCGCGGTACTGGACAGGCAGCGGCTTGAGCGGATTGGCTTCGCCGGCCACACAGCTGTTATACAACGCGGCCAACTCACCCATGAAGATGCCGATACTCCAGCCATCCGACACGATGTGATGGGTGTTGATCATGAGCACATGCTCGTCGTCGGCCAGCTGCGCCACCGTGATCCGGACCAGCACGTCGCGCGCGATGTCGAAGCGGCGCGCCGCATCCTGGTTTGCCAGCGCGATGACGGCGTCTTCCGGCGCTTGTTCGCAGCGCAGATCAACCACATGGAACGGCAGTTCGCCAGGTGGCGCAATTTCCAGATACGGTTCGCCATCCCGCTCCAGGAAGCGGGCATGCAGGATTTCGTGCCGTTCCAGCAGCATGGCGAAGGCGATGCGCAAGGCCTTCCGGTCCAGCGGGCCACGCACGCGATAGACCAGCGGGATGTTGTAATTGCTTTTACCGCTGTTCAGCTGGTCGAGGAACATCAGCTGCTCCTGGCCATACGAAGGCCGCACTGGCCCCCGCTCCGTTACCGGCACCACCGGCCCCAGCGTTGGACCGGCCTGCATGCGCAGCGCATCAAGCTGGCTGAGATACGCGATCAGCGCGGCTTTGTGGTTTGCCAGCAGCTCCCGCATATAGGCGTCCATGGCGCCGGGATCGGCCCTGTAGCGCAGGCGCTGGTTCTCCAGGTACAGATGGATGCCGCGTTGCGCTGCTTCGTCATGAATATGGGCAATGTTCACTATATTTCTCCATCCTCAAATGCGGCGGCGTCTGCGCTCATGGCGCTGGCGTTCCGGTCCGCTTGCCAGATCGAACTGGCGGCGCCGATCAAGTCGGATATACCCTCAACCGAGGGGCTGTTGAACATGCTGGCCAGCGTTAACGCGTTCGCGGGCTCTCCGAATTCCGCGCGTATCCGGGCCAGCAACCGCGCCAGCAGCAGCGAATCGCCGCCCAGGTCGAAGAAGTTGTCGCGTATGCCTACATCGGCCAGGCCGAACAGGTCGCGCCAGATCCGCAGCAGGCTGGCGTCGACCGCATTGCGCCCGGTCTGCACAGGTGGTTTCTCCTCGCCATGCGGGCCATCGTCCGGCGCTTCGAGTGCCGGCGCTTCCGCTGGACCGGCACGCTCGATCCAGCGGCGATAGCGCGCATCCAGATCCGTGGTCGAACATACCAATTGCGGCGTGTGGGCAAGCTTCAGCGCCTGCGTCAGCGCAGCCACCGCTTCACTGCCGGGGATGTGATTCTCCTGCAGCATGTCAAAAAACTTGTCCTCGGCCGTCTGCGCAAAATTCCAGCCGTCCCAGTTGACGCTGATCCAGCGGCGGTCGCCGGTGCGATGCTTGTTGTGGCAGAAGGTGTCCATAAACGTATTGCTGGCCGCGTACACGCCAAAGCCTATCCCGCCCAGCACCGCCGACAACGACGACATAACCATGCAGAAGCGCACTTCGCGGTCGCGCAGCAGTTCTTCCAGCACCAGCAGACCTTGCACCTTGGGAGCGAACTGGCGCAGGCAATCCGCTTCGCTGACCGCATCCAGCGGCCGGAGCGCATCGGCCACGTCGCCGGCGCAATGGATCACGCCATCGATCCGTCCGAATTCCTGTTCCGCCAGATCCAGCGCGGCGGCCATGGCATCGTGGTCGGCGACGTCGGCCTGCAGCAGCCGGATGCGGCCACCCAGCCGCGTGCATTGCCCGAGCTGTTCGTTCGGCCCTTCCGCCGGCAGCGCGTTCCTGGTGGTCAGCACCACGTTGGCATGGAAGCGCTCGCACAACTGCCGCGCCAGCGCCAGTCCTATCTTGCCCAGACCGCCGGTAATGAAATACACGCCGCCTTCGGTGAAGCCGTATGCGTCGGCAAGGCCCGGTTTGACGTGCTGTGTTTCAAACACCCGCTGCCAGCGCGACCCGGCGCGCAGCGCCACCAGACGTTCCGGCTGCCGCAACGACAGCTCGCTCAGGATGCGGGCCGCCAGCACCGCTCTCTGGCCGAGGTCGCTCGCGCACTGCGGCGTCAGCGCCAGATCCAGATGGCTGCACGCGACCTGCGCATATTCCTGTGGAATGCTGTTGCAGATCGCGGCAATGGTGGATTGCGCCGGCAGCAGCACTTCGTTGCCCAATACGTCGAACAGATCGTTGGTGACCACGTGCAGGCCCAGCTGCCTCGAAGGCGCCGCCGCGACCCAGTTCCGGACCAGGTGCACCAGGCTAAGCAGCCCGGTTTGCTGCGCCTGCAGGATGGACTGATAACTCACGCTGGCGGCGGGCAGCGCCAGACTGCCCATGTGCACGACGCGGTCCGGCACCTGCCCCCGCGCCGCCAGCACAGCAAACAAGGCCTGGTAATCCTCCTCGCAATGACTGCGCAATGTGCAGGATGAGCCGGCGACCACAAAGTCTGCGCCCGCTTTCACCCGCACAACCGTCTGCTGTGCCGATTCCAGCGCCTGCGCCAGCCGGTCGGCTATGCCATAAGTGTCCGCAAACAACAGCCAGCAGCTGGTTTGCTGCGCCAGGTCGATTCGCTCCATCGGCACCGGCGCTGCGCGCCTCCAGGTAACCGTGCTGAACCAGTCCGCCATCGGTTTGCGCCCGGCCGCCAGCGGCGCCTCAGCCGGCCTGCGCACCAGTTTCCGTTCGACCCAGTGCCGTTCGCGCTGCAGCGGATAAGCCGGCAGCGGCACGCGCCGGCGCGCCTGTCCGGCATGCAGTTTCGACCAGTCGAGTTCCACCTGCGCCAGATCAGCCTGGCCGACGGCTTTCAGCAGGAAGCGCAGATCGTTTTCATCCAGGTTGCGGTGGCGCAGCACGGAAACAAACTGCTGCCGTGCATAGTGCGCACTCTTGCGGCCCAACGAGGTTAGCGTATTGCCCGGCCCAAGCTCCAGATACAAGCCATCGTAGCGTTCCATCAGGGCGTCGATGCCGGCCGAGAAGTTGACCGCCTCGCGCAGGTGGCGCACCCAGTAGCCGGGCTGGCGCACTTCATCGGGATCGCACAATCTGCCATGAAGATTGGACACAAAGGCCAGCTGCGGCGCCCGCAAGGCAACGCTTGCGAGCAGGCGGCCGAATTCATCCATGATGGGTTCCATCATGCGGGAATGGAAGGCGTGGGTGGTCGGCAGCAGCGTGTGGTCGACGCCGCGCTGCCTCAGCGCGGCCGTCAGGCGCTCGATCACGTCCGGCGTTCCGGACAGCACGCAATGGCGCTGACTGTTGATGGCGGCGACGCAGCAATCGAATTCCTGTGCCAGGCGCTCGCCGTCCTGTGCTCCCACCGCCACCGACAGCATGGACCCGGCGGGCAGCCCTTGCATCAGCCGCCCGCGCGCCGCCACCAGCCTGAGCGCGTCGTCCAGGGCGAACACCCCGGCCAGGCAGGCCGCGACGTATTCGCCGATGCTGTGGCCTATCATGGCGGCAGGTTGCAGTCCCCAGGATTTCCACATCATGGCCAGCGCATATCCGATGGCGAACAGGGCTGGCTGGGCCACTTCGGTGCGCGTCAGCTGCGTTTGAACCTCGGCCTCGCTGGTCTCATGCAGGTGGGGCAGCAGAATGCGCCTCAAGTCCACCGCCATGTGCGGCGCCAGCAGGTCCAGGCAGACATCCAGCCAGTGGCGGAACACCGGTTCGGCGTCATACAGCCCGCTCGCCATGCCGGCATACTGGCTGCCCTGGCCGGGGAACATGAACACCACCGGCACCGAGCGGCCGCCGGCGGCGGCGCGCGACACCTCGCGCCGTTCGAGCGCCGCTTCCAGCCTGGCGATGGCTTCCTCGCGCTCCTGCGCCACCAAATACAGATTGTATTCGTGGCGGCGGCGGCCAGCTTGCAGGGTGTAGGCCACGTCGGCCAGCCGTTGTGCGGGATGCGCGCGCAGATGCCCGGCCAGCTCGGCGCACATGCGCAACACGGCGGCCTCGCTGCGGCCGGACAGGCGCAACAGCTGAGGTACGGGCGCTTCGTCCGCAACAGGCGCCGGCAGCGCCTGCTCCACCACCACGTGCGCATTGGTGCCGCCTATGCCGAACGAGCTGACGCCAGCGCGGCGCGGCGCCGCCGTGGCGGGCCAGTCGCGCAGCTCGGCGTTGACGAAGAACGGGCTGGCGGCAAAGTCGATCTGCGGATTCGCCCGCTGGTAGTTGATCGACGGCGGAATCTGCGCGCGCCTGACCGTTTCCACCGTCTTGATCAGACCGGCAATGCCGGCGGCCGTATTCAGGTGGCCGATATTGGTCTTCAGCGAGCCGATGGCGCAATACTGCCGGCTCGCGCCCGTGCCGAACGCGCTGCTCAGTGCGGAGATCTCGATCGGATCCCCGATCTTCGTACCGGTGCCGTGCGCTTCCACGTAGTGGATGCTCGACGGCTCCGCTCCCGCCATGGACAGCGCCTGGCGGATGCAGTCCGCCTGGCCGCTGACGCTGGGCGCGGTGTAGCCTGCCTTGGTGGCGCCATCGTTGTTGATGGCCGAACCCTTGATCAGGCCGTGGATGGTGTCGCCGGCCGCCAGCGCCGCCGACAATGGCTTCAGCAGGACCAGTCCGGCTCCGCTGCCCAGGCGGGTGCCGGAGGCATTTTCATCGAAGGCGCGGCAATGGCCATCCATCGCCATCACATCGCCCTCGCTGTAGAGGTAGCCCTGGGCCGCCAGCAGCGAGATATCGGCGCCCCCGGCCAGCGCCATGTCGCACTCGCCCAGCCATAGGCTCTTGCAGGCTTCGTGCACGGCTACCAGCGACGAGGAACAGGCAGTATTGATGTTCACGCTGGGGCCGGTCAGATTGAACTTGTACGACAGCCGCGTGGCCGCGCCATCCCGGCTGTTGGCATTGCGGATGGCGAGTGCGCCGACCGCGTCGTACAGTTCGGGATTGCTGTGGATGTTCTCCGCCAGGTAGCGGCTGTCGGCGACAGAGATGAACACCCCCGCGTGCTGGCGTTGGTCCCAACGGCCGTAGCCGGCCTGCTCCAGCGCTTGCAGCGCGCACTCGAACAACAAGCGCTGCTGCGGATCCATGATCTGCGCTTCGCGCGGCGTCAGTCCGAAATAACCGGCGTCGAACCGGTCCAGGTCTTCCAGCAGCACGCCGCGTTTGACGTAATGGGCATGGTTGATCAACTGTTCCGGCACGCCGGCCGCGGCCAGCTGTTCGTCGGAGAACTCGTCGATCGCCTCGACGCCGTCCGCCAGATTGCGCCACAAACTGTCGATGTCGCGGGCGCCCGGGAAGCGTCCCGCCATGCCGATGACGGCGATCGGCTCCACCTGCGCGCGCAGCGGAGCGGCAACCGCGGCGGCCGGCGCGGCCGCGCCGTCCTGCGCCAGCAGATAGCCGGTCAGACCGGCGATGCTGGGATAGGCAAACAAGTCCGAAACGCTAACCTTGTATCCGGTAGCTTTCTCGATGCGGCGCTGCAGCTGCATCACCAGCAGCGAGCTGCCGCCTGCTTCGAAGAAGTTGTCCGTGATGCCGACCCGGTCGCGCTTAAGCACTTCCTGCCAGATGGCGCATAACTGGCGTTCGAGTTCGAACTTCGGCTCGACGTAATCGTTACGCACCAGATCATTCTCGGCCGGCGCCGGCAAGGCCTTGACGTCCACCTTGCCGTTGGCGTTGAGCGGCAGCGCCGGCATGAGCACAAAGACGGCCGGGATCATATAGTCCGGCAGCGTGTACTTCAGCTGCCGGCGGCAGGCTGCGATCAGGTCCGCTTCATCCGCGCCAGCGGCATGCGGCACGACGTAGGCGACCATGCGGCGGCCGCCATGGCTATCCGCCCCCACCCGCACCAGGCTTTCCCTCAGCTCCTCCAGGGCGCCCAGCGCGGACTCCACCTCGGGCAATTCGATACGGAAGCCATTGATCTTCACCTGGCGGTCGACCCGGCCGAGGAACTCGATCTGGCCGTCCGGCAGCCAGCGCACGATATCGCCGGTGGCATAGATGCGCTCTCCGGCGGCGCCGTAAGGATTGGGCAGGAAGCGCTCGGCGCTCAGCTCGGGACGGGCCAGGTAGCCGCGCGCCACACCGGCGCCGCCGATGAAGAGCTCACCTCTGGCGCCTACCGGCGCCAGGCCTTCGCAACCTAGCACGTACAATTCCATGTTTTCCATCGGCCTGCCGATCGGAATCGGACGCGACGGGCCGTAGTCGCCGCTCAGGTGGGCATAGGTGGCAAACGTCGTCGTTTCGGTAGGGCCATATACGTGCACCAGATGCAGCGCCGGGCAATGCCGGAGTATCGTTGCGACAGCGCCGTAGCTGACTTCCTCGCCGCCAAACAGCAGCGTTTGCAGCGTCGCCAGGCAGTCCGGCATGTCGGCGGCGATACGATTGACCAGCGCGGTCGTCATGAACATCGCTGTGATCTGCTGTTCGCGCAGGAAGCACGCCAGCGCCGCCGAATTCAGCAGGCAGTCGCGCTCCAGCACCACCAGGCGTGCGCCGCGCGTCAATGCGGTCCAGATTTCAAAGGTGGCGGCGTCGAAGGACACGCTGGACGCCTGGGCGATCACGCCATCTTCGCCGATGTCGACATACCTGGCGTCGGACACCAGCGACACGATGTTGCGGTGATCGACCATCACGCCCTTGGGGGTGCCGGTGGAGCCGGAGGTGTAAATGACGTAGGCCAGTGTGGCGGGATTGTCGTCCTCTTCCGGTTCCAGATTCTCGCTGTCCAGCGTGGACAGCATGGCCAGCGTCTGCGCCTGATCGACATTCACCACCTGCAGCGTGTGGCCAGGAGGCAGGCTACCCGCCAGCCCGGCGGTGCTGACCACCACCTCGGCCTCGCAATCCTCCAGCATAAAGGCGATGCGCGCGGCTGGATAGCCGGCGTCGATCGGCACGTAGGCGCCGCCAGCCTTCAGAATGCCCAGCATGCACACCAGCATATCGACATTGCGCTCCACCAGCATCGCCACCGGCTGTCCTCCCTCCACGCCCAGCGCGCGCAAATGACGCGCCAGCTGATTGGCGCGCTGATTCAGGCTGCCGTAGGTCAGCGTCTGCTCGCCGCAAGCGGCAGCCAGCCGCTCGGGATGCTGCGCGGCGCGCGCTTCGAACAGGCGGTGCACCATCTGCTCCTGCGGATAGGGTTGAACATTGCGGCTCCATTGTTGCAGCAGCCCGCCGGATTCGCGTGCCGTCAGCAGGCTGTCCGCCCGGTGGCGGGCCTGGACGTCCTCCAGCATGCGCTCGCATGCGGCTATATAGCGTTCGGCGATCTGCGCGATGGCATCGGCGTGATAGACGGCGGACTGGTACTTGATCTCCATCGCGATGCTATCGCTGGCGCCATCCCGGTGGAAGCTGACGTGGAAATCGAAATCGGTCTGTTCGACGAACTCGCGCCCTGCAAGCTGTACGCCCTCGCAGGCGCTCAACTCCGCGTAAGCCTGGAAATGGGTATAGTTGAACAGCGTTTCGGACAGGCTGGCCGGCTGGCCGGTCACCGGATAGTCGCGGTGCGCCATGTTGCGGCTGAGAGCGGCGTCGACGTCGGCGATCAGCGCCTGCCAGCTGTTGTCCGCCAGGGTTACCGCCAGCGGCGAGGCGTTCACGAACAGGCCCAGGGCGGTCGCGGCGTGCGCACTTTCCGGCCGTCCGGACAGGCCGATGGTGGTGATGACGTTCGGGCGGTTGGCCAGCGCGGCCAGTACCTTGAAGTGCGCCGCCAGCAGCACGCTTTGCATCGGCACGCCCAGCGATTTGGCCAGCGCGATCAGGCCGCCGGACAATGCGCGGAAGGCCGGTACGCGCATCGATTGCTGCGCCGGCGTGCCCGTCTCCGGATTGCGCGGAATCTGGTAGCCATCGGCCTGTTCCAGCACCGATCGCCAATGGGTGCGGCCGTCGGGATTGGACAGGGCAGCCACCTGTTGGCCGATATAGTCGCGGAAGCTGTGGTTGACCGGCGCCGGCGCCAGCGGCGTGCCGCCCAGACCTTGCTGATACGCCTGGAACAGGTTGGTGGTGAGCAGCGAGGCGCTCCAGCCGTCCATGATCGCGTGATGGAAACTCAGGCTGTACTCGAATTCCGCTGCGCCAGTGATGGTGATGAACACGCGCAGCAGCGGCGCGGCATCCAGATCGAACTGGCGCAGATGTTCCGTCTCGACGATACCGGCAATGCGGGCATCCTGTGCCGCAGGGTCCAGTGCGCGAATATCCTCGATCGCAACCGGGGCCGTGGCCTCGGCGTGCACCAGTTGTAACGGACGGGCGCCTTCGAAATCAAAGGAGGTGCGCAATACCGGATGCTGACGCAGCAGATGGGCAAGCGCGGCGTCAAACAGGGCCGCATCCCAGCGGGCGGCCACGCGGAAGCTGAACACGTCGTGATACAGCTCGGGATGGCGCTGCGACTGCACGATGATGCCCAGTTGCGCCGGCGAGACCGGATAAGCGTCCACCAGGTGAGCTCCCAGGCCGGCCCGCTCGCAGTCGTCCAGCAAAGCGAACGCCGGCAGCCCGCTGCCGCCCGCCACGGCCTGGTTCAGCTGCGCCAGCCGGGCCACAGTCTTATGCTCGAATACGTCCTTGACTGACAGCGCAATGCCGGCCTTGCGGGCCTGCGCCACCATCGCGATGGAGACGATGGAGTCGCCGCCCAGCGCGAAGAAGTTGTCGCTGACGCCGACCCGCTCCAGTTTCAACACTCGGGCCCAGATTTCGCACAGCAGGCGTTCGCGGTCGCCGCGCGGCGCCACATATTCGGTGGTCCGCAGATCGGCAAGCACCAGATCCGGCAAGGCTTTGCGGTCCACCTTGCGGTTGGATGTCAGCGGGAAGGCCTGCATGAACACATAGGTGTCGGGCACCATGAAATCGGGCAGTGTCTGCCCCAGGTGCTGGCGGCAGCGCTCTATCCAGCCCTGCTTCTGCGCCTCCAGAGCGCGCTCGTCCTGCGCAAAAGGTTCGCTGGGTTCGACATAGGCGACCAGGCGATGCCCCTCGCCACCCAGCGGCTTGGCCAGCACCACGCCATTGCGGACCAGGTCCAGCGTGGACAGCCGGGTTTCAATTTCGCCGATCTCGATGCGGAAACCGCGGATCTTGACCTGCTGGTCGGCGCGCGACAGGTATTCCAGTTTTCCTTGCGCGTTCCAGCGCACCAGGTCGCCGGTGCGGTACAGGCGCGCATTCGGCTTGAACGGATGCGGCACAAAGCGTTGCGCAGTCATCTCCGGACGATTCCAGTAGCCGCGCGCCAGCCCCGCACCGCCGATATACAGTTCACCGACACCACCGGTCGGCACCAGATTTTCGTGCTCGTCCAGCAGATACAGGTCGGTATTGGCGACCGCCGTTCCCATCGATACCGTAGCGTCGTCCGCGCCGACCTGGTCGATGGTGGACCAGATGGTGGTTTCGGTCGGGCCGTAGACGTTCCATACCGATTTGACCTTGCCCTGCAGGCGGCGGTTCAGCGCCACGGTCCAGGCCTCGCCGCCGCATAGCACGGCCAGATCGGGCTTGCCGCGCCAGCCGCCTTCCAGCAGCAGGCGCCAGGTGGCGGGCGTGGCCTGCATCATGGTGGCGTCGCAGCGATCGATCAGGGCTTGCAAGGCATCGCTGTCGCGCGTCTCGGCGCGGCTGGCCACGTGCAGACTGCCACCGCGAATCAACGGCAGGAACAGCTCCAGGGCGGCAATGTCGAAGCAGATCGACGTCACGGCCAGCAGGCGGTCGCCCGCGGCAATGCCAGGGCGTTGCGCCATCGATTGCAGCAGGTTGGCCAGCGCCAGGTGTTCAATGCAGACGCCTTTCGGCAGTCCGGTGGAACCCGAGGTATAGATCACATAGGCCAGTTGGGATGGCAACACCTCGACCGCGACATTGGCATCGTGCGAGGATGCCAGCGCCGATTGCAGCGCCGCGTCGTCCAGGCATACCTTGCGGGGTCCCCCTTCTGGCAAGGCGCACAGGCTGGCCGCTTCCGTCAGGACCAGCTGCGCGCCGGCGTCTTCCAGCATATACGCCAGCCGCGCTGCCGGGTACTCCGGGTCCAGCGGCACATAGGCGCCGCCCGCCTTGAGAATGGCCAGCAAGCCGGTCACCATGGCTGCCGAACGTTCCATGCACAGGCCGACCAGGCTGCCGTCGGCCACGCCCAGCCCGCGCAGATGGTGGGCAAGGCGGTTGACGCGGGCATTCAGGGCGGCGTAGCTCAGCGATTCGCCAGCGTCGGTCAGCGCAATCGCATCGGGAGTGGCCGCCACCTGGGCCTCGAAC
>Ga0102589_1002335_pt1 | contig 22343 bp, 26 predicted proteins | sample AraplaMF_Col_mLB_FD_76858 | JGI IMG/M metagenome (GOLD analysis project Ga0102589, IMG submission 76858) | Arabidopsis root microbial communities from the University of North Carolina, USA - plate scrape MF_Col_mLB | ecosystem: Host-associated > Plants > Roots > Endosphere | place: USA... | reverse complement strand
CTGCAAGTTCGTTACGAAACTTTGCGTTATTCATCTTAATTGAACCGCCGTATACGGAACCGTACGTACGGTGGTGTGAGAGGTCGGGAGTTAATCACTCCCTCCTACTCGATTTGAATTAATACTTGCAAATCTAAAAGTCACAGTGTAATATCTAACTAGTACACTATAACACGAGGTGTTTTTGTTGAAAAAATTCGCAGGGCTTTTGAAAAAGGAATGGGTGCTCTACAGGGCATGGCTATTTGTTGGAATTTTTATTGGAATCATGCTGTCAATGGTAGTTCCATATTTAATAAGGCGGTTAAGTGTTGAATTTACGATGGAGAATCAGCTGTCATTTGCCTTCTCGATACTAGTACTTGTCGTAGGGGGATTTTATTCGGTATTACAGTTCCTAGCTAGTATGCGTCATGACTTAAAGAACAAAGAGATATGGCTGCATTCAACTAGTTCTATCACACAGCTTGTAGGTGTGAAAATCGCATTTTCCTTAATAGGATACGCTATCTTTAATTTTATCTTTGTGAGTATAGCTATTTACAAAATCAGAGATGAAATTGTTGGTAACTTCGCCCAAGTATTTTTATTGCTGTTGTTTATTGTCTCAATTATTGTAATTCTACAACTGATGATGTTTGTAATAATGGTATTATTTTTAGCATTTAATCTCCAAATGAAACATTTAATTGGTAGATTTTCTATTGTTATTACTATGGTTACCTTCTTCTTCAGTATGAATTTATGGTTTAAATTTACAGAAAGTAAATTATATGATAATATTTTCCATCGTATAGAGATTCCATTAACGTGGTTGGATCAATATTTCCCGAAAATACCAACGGCGGAGCTACTTTTAGACTCATTTTATGTCGTAGAAGAAGTAGCAACGATCATTTTGCTAGCGATCTTATTTATGATAGCGACAAAGTGGCTTGAAAAGGTGGTTTTACGATGACAATCGACTTTTCTCGTGATAAGCCCATATACAGCCAGCTCGTAGATCGGATATGTGGGGACATTTTGAAAGGGAAGCTAGTGCTTGGGGATCGACTTCCTTCGGTTCGAGAATATGCAGTGGAAACAGGTGTCAATGTGAATACTGTGCAACGAGTGTATAAGGAGTTAGAAGCAATGAATATAACGGAAACCAAACGAGGGCAAGGTACATTTATTACTACCGATGATGAGCGAATTGCTCTATTACGGGAAGATATGAAAAATCAACTGGCAGATCATTTTTTAACTTCTATTGAAGCACTTGGGTTTTCAAAGGATGAGATGCTCGTTGTTTTACAAAATAAATCGTGAGGTGAAGTAAATGCTACAGCTATCAAATGTTTCTTTTCGTTATATGAAAAAGCCTATTTTACAAGATGTGTCTTTTTCCATCCCTGTTGGACAAATCATTGGGCTTGTTGGAGAAAATGGTAGTGGCAAGTCGACACTATTAAAAGTGTTGGCCGGCTTATTACGTCCATCAAGTGGTGAGGTATTGCTAAATGGAACGCCTGTTACACGAAGAAGTGCTGATGAAATTGCTTATTTACCAGATATTGATTTATTTTTTGATTTTTACACAGGTGAGCAGCTTTTTCAGCACTATGCCTCTCAATTCGAAGATTTTTCGTATGATAAAGCTTGTATCGTTGCAGAGTTTTTACAGGTTGATAAACATGTGAAACTACGGCAATTATCCAAGGGAAACCGTGGTCGAATGAAAATGGCCGCAACTCTTGGGCGAGAAGTACCTTTTTATTTAATGGATGAGCCTTTCTCTGGCTTGGATCCGATCGTTCGTGAACAGTTGATTAAAGGGTTAATTCAATTTACTGACATTGAACACCAAACAATATTGTTATCAACGCATGAGTTATATGAGGTAGAGCCTATTTTAGATCAAATCATTTTATTGCAAAATGGATCGATTATTGCACAAGAGGAAGTAGAGACGATTCGAGATGTTTCGAATAAGGATGCTGTGCAATGGATGAAGGCGTTTTATAAGAAAGGGTGAAATTTATGACAACACAACCAATTGTTCAATTGCAAAATTTATCAAAAACTATTGGTGGCAAGCAATTAATTCAACAATTGAATATCGATTTATATCCAGGGCAAATCACTGGATTTTTAGGACCGAATGGCGCAGGGAAAACGACGACAATTCGTATGATGACAGGTCTTATGAATCCAACAGAAGGGAAAGTCATTATTGATGGTCTTTCCTTACAGGACAATTATGAGGAAGCGATTAGTAAAGTCGGTGTAATTGTAGAAAATCCGGAAATGTATAAATTTATGACGGGCTATAAAAACCTACTGCACTTTGCGCGTATGCATAAAAACGTTACAAAAGAGCGTATTCAAGAGGTAGTGAGACAGGTCGGTCTTGAAAATCGTATTCATGAAAAGGTTTCGACGTATTCACTAGGGATGCGTCAGCGTTTAGGACTTGCTCAGGCACTACTTCATCGACCAAAATTTTTAATTTTAGATGAACCAACAAATGGTTTAGACCCAGCAGGTATCCGCGAGTTTCGTATGTACTTGCGTAAAATTGCGGCGGAGGATGGCGTATCTGTATTTGTTTCCAGCCATTTATTATCCGAAATTGAATTAATGTGTGATCGAGTAGCTGTCATACAAAATGGCAAACTTATCGATATTCGTGATATCAACGTTGAAACATCTTCGTTTTATTATATTGAAGCTACACCAAATGATCAGGCTGCAGCTCTTCTACAAAAGCTCGATTACAACTTTGTGGCGGATAATAACGGTTATGTAGTGGAAATTAAGAAAGAGGATATACCAAAGCTCATAACTCAATTTGTTCATGAAGAAATTCAATTATTTGCCGTACAACCGCATCAAAAAACGCTAGAGGATCAATTCTTAGAAATGACAGGAGGTGGCCAAATTGTTGAAGCTAATTCAAAATGAATGGATGAAATTATGGCATAAAAAAGGAACTTGGGCAATGGTTGCGCTAGTAATCCTCTTTATTATTGGTCCTGGTATTATGATGAAGTACTATGAAACAAAAGAGGGTAATACGTGGCAGGAAAGTGAACAACAGTCCATTGAGAATTATAAAGAAATATTGAATGATGACAATTTATCGGCAGAGGATAAAAGTTACTATGAAGAGCAAATAGCTATTTCTGAGTATCGATTAGCAAATGATGTGCCGTCTCAAGACTTAGCAGGCTTTATGTCATTTACAGGTAATATGCTGACTTTAGTAACATTATTTACAGTTATTGTTGCCGCTAGTATTGTATCTAGTGAATTCTCTACTGGTACGATAAAAATGCTATTAACACGTCCTGTTTCACGGGCAAAAATATTAACTTCAAAATTACTTACGACTTTCATATTTGGGCTCTTATTATATGTTGTCAATGTCGGAGTAAGCGCTCTAGTTGGACTTATACTATTTGGTGGTACAACTGGTGCTGAGTTAGAAATAATCAACGGTCAGGTTGTTGAAAAAGCAGTATGGAATGATTTGGCCTATCACTATTTACTTACTGGCGGAGACTTTGTCATGTCAATGTTGTTTGCTTTCTTAGTGGGCTCCGTTTTCCGTTCAAGCTCGTTGGCAATTGGCTTAACGATGTTCTTATCGTTTACTGGCGGAATGATTGTGATGTTCTTAAGCAAATATAAAATCGTTAAATATGTTTGGTTAACTCATTCAGATTTAACACAATATGAACGTAGTAGTTCAATACTAGACGGCATAACGATGCCGTTCTCACTCACGATTCTTGCGATTTATGCTGTTCTTTTCCTTGTGATCAGCTATATCTCCTTTATGAAACGTGACGTCACAGCTTAAATAAAAGAATTAATGTACTGTAGTCCAATTGGCTTGAAGAAAAGCTTCCAATTGGGCTACGTTTTTGTTCCTATAAATAATGCTTATGTGTAATAGGATTTAAAATCGTTGAATTCCTTCCTTCATTTCAAAAATAATGTTTATTTTTTGTACGAGTGATAATATAATGATAGCAACTTAATGAAAACGTTTTTTTCTATTAAGTGGTCTAGACAACTATACCAAAGGGGGATAAATAATGTTAGCTTTCTTACAAAAAATCGGTAAGTCGTTAATGTTTCCAATCGCTACATTACCAGCAGCCGCAATATTGTTACGCTTAGGTTCTGACGACATGCTTGGTGCAGTGTCAAATGACGTTATTAAGCATATTGCAAGTATTATGGCAGCATCTGGTGATGCGATTTTGGGTAATTTGCCTATCATATTTGCGATCGGTATCGCGATGGGTCTAGCACATGATAATAGTGGTGGTGCAGCATTAGCAGGCGCCATTGCACATCTAGTGTTAGTCGCAGTATTAGGATCTGTAAATGAAGACCTGAATATGGGTGTATTCGGTGGTATTATTGCAGGTATTACTGCAGGCTTACTTTATAACAAATTCTATAATGTAAAATTCCCAGAATGGCTGTCATTCTTCGGAGGACGGCGTTTTGTACCAATTATAACGTCCATCACGATGGCGATTTTAGCAGGTATTTTAGCTGTTATATGGGGACCAATTCAAGGTGGTATTGATTCAGTAGGGAACTGGTTAATCGGTGCTGGATCACTTGGTGTTGGGTTATATGGATTCTTAAATCGTCTATTAATTCCAGTCGGTCTACATCATGTTATTAATACAATTATATGGTTTGACTTTGGTGAATTTACAAATGCTGCAGGCGAACTTGTCAAAGGAGATATTCATCGATTTTTAGCAGGAGACCCATCAGCAGGACATTTCCAAGCAGGTTTCTTCCCAATCATGATGTTTGGATTACCAGCAGCGTGTCTTGCGATGTACTTTGCAGCGAAAAAGAAAAATCGTGCAGTAGTTGGTGGAATGTTTGTATCCATCGCGTTGACAGCATTTTTAACAGGTGTAACAGAGCCTATTGAATTTACATTTATGTTTTTATCGCCAGTACTTTATGGGATCCATGCAGTGTTAACAGGTATTTCGCTTGCCGTTGCCTATATGATTGGATTCCGTGACGGTTTCGCTTTTTCCGCAGGTTTAATTGACTATCTATTAAACTTTGGGTTAGCAGATAGTCCATGGCTATTACTTCCATTAGGATTAGGTTTCGGGGCAATTTACTTTGTCGTTTTTTATTTCTTAATCAAGAAGTTAGATTTGAAAACACCTGGTCGTGAAGACGAAGATGAAGAAGGGGCAGATGTTACTTCAGCAGTTTCTGATGATTTAGATGTACGTGCTTTCCATACAATCGAAGCATTAGGTGGACAAGAAAATATTAAGCAAGTTGATTACTGTACAACACGTCTTCGTATGACTGTAAGTGATGCGGATCAGGTGGATGAAAAAACATTAAAACAAACGGGCGCACGTGGTGTTATGCGTATTAGTAAAACAAATGTACAAGTAATTATCGGTACATCTGTAGAGTTTTTGGCAGAAGCTATGAAGGATCGCCTAAAAAAGGGGAATCCAGCGCCTTCAACTGTAGATGTACAAAAAGAAGTGCCTGCTGAAGAGGCAACAACAGCAGAAGGAACAAATCCTTCCAATGATTTCGAAATGCCGATTACAGGAGATTTAATACCGTTATCTGACGTGCCAGATGAAGCATTCTCGTCAGGCATAATGGGGCCAGGTTTTGGTATTCATCCAAAGGATGGTACAGTTCATGCGCCATTTGATGGTCAAGTAGTAATGGTTTTCCCAACGAAGCATGCGATTGGCTTAAAATCTAATACAGGTGTAGAAATATTAATTCATGTCGGTTTAGATACGGTCACTCTAAATGGTGAAGGTTTTGAAGCGATGGTTACAGAAGGTCAAGTAATTCAACGTGGGGATACATTATTAAAAGTTGATTTTGAGAGTATTAAAGACAAAGTACCGTCTATCGTTACACCAGTTGTTTTCACAAGCTTAATGGGACAAGAAATTACACTTGAAAAAACTGGTTTCCAACGATCGGGTTCACGTAATATTATTTCGATGAAGAAGTAACAAACAAAGGATGCTGTCTAAAAAGGTCCATCTAACAAAATGAACATGCACTAATCGTTAATCCGCTTTATTTTCTGTGGGAAAGGATAGGTCACCTGCTGATCCCACAGAAATCTCCGCGGAGGACAGTATCTTTTATCAATCCTAGGAGATGTTTTTAATGAATTTATTAATCCGTAACATCACAGTCGTCAATGCAACAGGACGAAAGGAATGTGTCGATGTTTTCATAAAGGATGGGAAAATTGCACAAATTGGGCAGCAGATTGTCGCAGAACACGTGCAAATTTTAGATGGTACAGGGAAATTTTTATTCCCTGGTTATATTGATATGCATATTCATGGCTCTGCTCAAATGGACACGATGGATGCATCGAATGAAGGTCTTCATACGATGGCGAAATCACTTGCAAAAGAGGGTACAATAGGCTTTTTAGCAACGACTATGACACAAAGCTATCAAAATATTGAACGAGCCCTTGAAAATATTGCGCAGTTTACTTCAAATCCAGATGAGGCAGAACTTCTAGGTGTTCATGTTGAAGGCCCTTTTATATCAAAAAAGCGAGTAGGTGCACAGCCGATTGAACATGTTGTACCACCTGATTTCGCTGTTTTTACAAAGTGGCAAAACGTAAGTGGCCATAAAATTAAAGAAATTACAATGGCGCCAGAAGAGCCAAATGGATTTGAGGTAGTTCAAGCAATTGCAAAAAGCGGTGTGGTTGTATCTATTGGACATTCTGATGCAACATTTGAGCAAATGAAAGAAGCGGTTCTTCATGGTGCAACACAAGGTACACATTTATACAACCAAATGCGCCCATTCCATCATCGAGATCCAGGCGTTGTTGGTGGCGTATTATTATTAGATGAAATTAAGGCAGAAATCATTGTTGATTTTATCCATATGCACAAGGATGCCGTGAGTATGGCATATCGTTTAAAAGGGGCAGATGGAATTATTTTAATTACCGATGCAATGAGAGCAAAAGGAATGCCATATGGAGATTATGACTTAGGTGGTCAAATGGTTCACGTCACCGAAAGTGGAGCGCATTTATCAAATGGAGCCCTTGCTGGTAGTGTATTAAAAATGGACCAAGCTGTACGGAATATGCAACTCATCACGAACTGCACGTTAGAAGAACTAGTTAAAATGTCGAGCTACAATGCAGCGAAACAACTAAAACTGACTAACAAAGGACAAATCGAACAAGGATTTGATGCGGATGTTGTGATTCTGGATGAACAGTTAATGTTGCAACAAACAATTAAGGCTGGCAAGGTAATCTATGAAGCATGAGATTTCGAATGCAAGTTGTTCGAATAAAAAGTAAATAAGGGGGAATAGGAAATTGAGACTGGAACGCTTTGCTTCAAAAGAAGATTTATATGCTCGTGCAGTAGACATTATTGTGAGTACTAAAAATGAGGGTGCCACAACATTCGGTCTAGCTACAGGTGGTACAATGGAACCGTTGTATAGTAAAATTTGTGAAACTGATATCGATTTCACGAATTGTATTAGCTTCAACCTAGATGAATACGTTGGACTAAGTGCTAAACATGAACAAAGTTACGCATATTATATGTACAAGCATTTATTTCACAACAAACCATTTAAAGAATCTTATCTACCGAATGGTTTAGCTGATCATCCTACAGAGGAAATGGCAAACTATGAATCATTATTACAGCAGCATCCATTAGATTTCCAATTGCTTGGGATCGGACAAAACGGTCATATCGGTTTCAATGAACCAGGCACATCATTTGATTCGTTGACACATCTTGTAACGCTTGAAGAATCAACACGACAAGCAAATGCACGTTTCTTTGATTCAATTGATGACGTTCCAACCCAAGCATTTACGATGGGAATTCAATCGATCATGCGCGCTAAGTGCATATTGTTAATCGCTGTTGGAGAAGCAAAACGTGATGTATTAGAACGCGTGCTTGCATCTGAATATACAGAAGATGTCCCGGCAACCGTATTAACAAAACATCCGAATGTCATTATATTAACAGATTTACAAAAAGAGGAGAATGAACAATGAAAACAAAACAATTTACAGTAGTAGACCCACTAGGAATTCACGCACGTCCAGCTAGCCAATTAGTAGCAGCAGCAACACCATTTACTTCTTCTATTGAGCTACAGACAGAACAAAGAACGGCCAATTTAAAATCTATTTTAGGCGTTATGGGATTAGCCCTAAAACAAGGTTCAATGTTTACATTACATGTAGAGGGGGAGGATGAAGAACAAGCGTTTACTGCATTAACAAAATTAATTTCAGAAACGGGGCTAGCACAATGATCCAACTCAAAGGTATTGCCGCATCTGACGGCATTGCCATTGCAAAAGCATATTGTTTAGTACAACCGGATTTATCGTTTGCGAAAACAACTATTCAGGATATTGATGCAGAGCAACAACGCTTAGTGGCCGCGCTTGAAAAATCAGCAGAAGAGTTAGCCGCTATTCAACAGCTAACACATGAAAAGTTAGGTGCGGAAGAAGCAGCCATTTTCGGTGCACATCTACTTGTCGTGAAAGATCCTGAATTAATTGGACCAATCAAACAAAAAATTGCCGAAGAAGCTGTCAATGCTGAATATGCATTGAATGAAGTTTCAACGATGTTTGTATCATTGTTTGAAGGTATGGATAACGAATATATGAGTGAGCGTGCTGCAGATATAAAAGACGTGTCAAACCGCGTTTTAGCGCATCTACTCGGTGTACATATTCCAAATCCAAGCAATATTAATGAACAGGTGATTATTGTAGCAACTGATTTAACACCTTCTGAGACAGCACAATTGGACCGTAATTTTGTACTTGGCTTTACAACGGATATTGGTGGTCGTACATCACACTCTGCCATTATGGCACGTTCACTAGAAATTCCTGCCGTTGTAGGGACAGGTACAGCCGTTGAGTCCATTCAAGATGGTGATTTATTAATCGTGGATGGTTTAACAGGCGATGTACTTGTGAACCCAACGGAAGATATGGTTGCAACCTATAGAAAAAAAGCGGAAGACTTTACTGCTCAACAAGCAGAGTGGGCAACATTACTAAACGAAAAAACGATTTCCAAAGACGGTGTTCAAGTTGAACTAGCCGCGAACATTGGGTCACCAAATGATTTAGAGGGTGTTCTACGTCATGGTGGTGAAGGAATCGGTTTATATCGAACAGAATTTTTATATATGGGACGAGATAACTTACCTTCTGAGGAAGAACAATTTACTGCCTATAAAACGGTATTAGAAGGAATGGAAGGTAAAGCGGTTGTCATCCGAACACTCGATATTGGTGGAGATAAACATTTACCATATTTACCGCTCCAAGATGAAATGAATCCGTTTCTCGGTCACCGCGCGATTCGTCTATGTTTAGAGTATCAAGACATTTTCCGTACACAACTGCGTGCATTACTACGTGCGTCCAATTATGGTAACTTAAAAATTATGTTCCCTATGATTGCGACATTGCAAGAATTCTGTGACGCGAAAGCGATTCTTTTGGAAGAAAAGGAAAACTTACTTGCACAGGGCGTTGCGGTAAGCGAGATTGAAATTGGCATTATGGTTGAAATTCCTTCAACAGCAGTGATGGCGGATATTTTTGCAAAAGAAGTGGACTTCTTCTCGATTGGTACAAATGATTTAATCCAATATACAATGGCAGCGGATCGTATGAATGAAAAAGTATCTTATTTATATCAACCATATAATCCTGCGATTTTACGATTGATTAAAATGGTCATTGATGCGGCTCACAAAGAAAAGAAATGGGCTGGTATGTGTGGAGAAATGGCAGGGGATGAATATGCTGTACCACTATTATTAGGTTTAGGTCTAGATGAATTTTCAATGAGCGCAACATCCATTTTAAAAACACGTTCCTTAATTAAACATTTATCCGTAGCGGATATGCGAGCACTAGCAACAGAAGCATTACAATTAACAACATCTGATGAAATATTAGATAGAGTGAAGCAAGTTGTTCATTAATTGTTTGCAAATATAAGACTAGATAATAAGTAGTTGGAGATGGAGATCTTCAACTACTTTTTTATTTATGACAATTTCCATGAAAAAGGTTCATCATCAAAAATTGTGGATGACTTTTGTTAAAACGTATACTATGTATATAAGTTGATTGGAGTGCAGACTGGACGCCCCCAGGAAGCTTTGCTCTGTGCGAAAGCGAAGCGACAGCAACAACATGTTTTATCTGTGCGAAAGCGAAGCGACAGCAACAACATGTTCTATCTGTGCGAAAGCGAAGCGACAGCAACAACATGTTCTATCTGTGCGAAAGCGAAGCGACAGCAACAACATGTTCTATCTGTGCGAAAGCGAAGCGACAGCAACAACATGTTTTATCTGTGCGAAAGCGAAGCGACAGCAACAAAATGTTTTATCTGTGCGAAAGCGAAGCGACAGCAACAACAAATGTTTTCTGTAGCGACAGCTACAAAGGGCCCAGTCGGAACGGAAATCAACCCACGTTTTGATGATGATCCATGAAAAACTAGCGAGGTATATTTATGGAAACAGAATGGTTACGCACTTTTATTGTTGCTGCGAAAACAGAGAATTTTCGTGAGACGGCAGAGCAACGTTTTATGACACAATCAACAATATCGAAGCATATTCAGCATCTAGAAAAAGAACTACAAACAACACTTTTTGATAGACAAGGGAAGCAAGTGATTTTAAATCATATCGGTGCTCACTTCCTTCAACATGCAGAGAAAATGGTGGCAACGATTGATGAAGGTATACAAAATACAGTATCCTATTTGAATGGTTTCACGTCTCAGTTAACGATTGGTGTTGCACCACAAATTGCCAATTCTACATTACCAGTAATCATTGATGCATTTCAGCAGCAAAACTCTTCCATTCAACTAACGATTGAACTGTTACAGTCCAATGAAATCGGAGAAGCGGTACATGCAGGAAAAGTAGATATTGGTTTATCAAAATTAACAACGACACGTGACATTCTCACGGTCCTTCTCGCACAGGAACCGCTTCAATTGATAGCACCGACATCTAAAAAGGTGAAAGATGCGCGGACTCTTTTACAGGAGGAAACTATATTAACGCATGAATATGCACCTTACTGGCAGGACATACAACAAGTCCTACAACAATTCCCAGGCTATAAAATCATGAATATTAATCAAACAGAAGTAATAAAAAACTTTGTCAAACAAGGATTAGGGGTTGCCTTTTTACCAAAAAGCGTAATAGAGGCAGAATCTCACGAGCAATTGCTTCATAGTTATTCGTTAAAGGAATGTTCCCATATTGTGTCGAACACCTATTTTTTAACGAAATATGTAACAGCTGATATAGAGGCGTTTTTAACGGTTTGTCATTCAATCTACAAACGATTAGCACCGACATTACATACGAAAAAACAACAATGAAAGCGGTCTGCCTTAGTCGGCATCGAACTGGCAATCGCGAAGATTACGAAGGTTTACTAGTACGCATGAATGATTTCGGCTTCAAATACAAAGAAGTAAACAACGACATTCAACTATTTGGCTTACTAGTCTAAAATAAAGAGTCACACTTGCTATGTGAGCGTGGCTTTTTTGTGTGGATGAGAGGTTTATCAAGGCACTTTTGGGGTTTATCGAAACTTTTTTGAGATTTATCGAGACTTTTTTGAGGTTTATCGAAACTTTTCACTTGTTTATCGAGACTTTTCAGAGTTTTATCGACCAACTTTAAAAAAATATCGACATCTACCTGACCGCACCGCTAGTCTGGTAAATTATTTTCAACTTATACATAAATCTCCATCATTTATTCATAATTATCATCTATACTAGGGGAATATCAGAATTCAAATGAAAGCAGGGAAAATAAAATTTTTGAGTTTAATCGTAACGAAAGTTGAAGAGATAAATTGGAATAAACTAGCTGATGCAGGTAAGTTATAAAAGAGAAGGTGAATGTATGTATAGTTTAATATCGAAAATAAGTCAAACTATCAGTGAACCTATTACAGTATTTTTAAACGCCTATGAACATTCCCCATTCATTATAGCAATTCTTCTTGGATTAGTAGGCGCTTTAGCACCTTGTCAATTAACGGGGAATATGAGTGCTATCACTTTTTATGGAAATCGATCTTTGCAAATGAAAAACAATTGGCAGGAAATTGTCTTTTTTATATTAGGGAAAGTCGTTGTATTTAGTTTAATAGGTTTATTCGCCTGGCTATTCGGTCAGTCCTTTGAAACAGAGATGACAAAGTATTTTCCTATTTTTCGTCAAGCAATTGGTCCAATCATGCTAATAACAGGACTCGTTCTAATTGGAGTTTTAAAATTAAAATTTTTAAATCGAATCCCTAAATATATTCCTGCTGTTATAAAAGAGGGAAAATTGGGCTCATTTCTGATGGGGGCTAGTTTTCCATTGCATTTTGCCCTACGATGTTTGTGCTATTTTTCGTATGGTTAATGCCTACTGTTGTAACCTCTTCATATGGGGTAGTTTTGCCAGCCGTTTTTGGTATTGCAACCTCTATGCCACTTCTAGTGATGCTGGGGCTTATTCATTTATTTGACGCAAAAAGGTTTATTATGCGTACAAGCATGAAAATGGGAAGTGTAATTCAAATAGTAGCGGGGGCTATTCTAATTATAATAGGCGTAACGGATACAATTACTTACTGGGGATTGTATTAAAGAGGAAGAAAGTAAAAGGTAGGTACAAGTAAGGGAAGTATAGTAACAATAGAATAGTGTAATTTTTCTTTTAAACATTTATAGAAAGAGTGAAAAAAATGATAGGTGCAACATTATTATTTATCCTCGCAGGTATTGGCGAAATTGGAGGCGGCTATTTAATATGGCTTTGGTTAAGAGAAGGTAAACCATTTTACTGGGGTATTATAGGTGGACTCGCGTTAGCTTTATATGGCGTTGTCGCTACTTTTCAGTCCTTTCCAACCTTTGGGCGGGTCTACGCGGCCTATGGAGGTGTCTTTATTGTCCTTTCCATTTTGTGGGGCTGGGGAATAGACGGAGAAAAACCAGACATCTTGGATTGGGTTGGAGCAGGTATTTGTTTGATTGGCGTGATGGTGATTTTATTACCGCGTTCATGAATGGATAAATGTTACCTTTAATTATTTTTATGGCCTTCACAATTTGAGTAAAATCATCATTGTGAAGGATTTTTTATTCTTGCAGTTTGTCGAAACACACGCTGAATTAAAAAATAAAAATTTTTGTAACGAATCTTCTTTATTAGCTATATATAAGTGTCCACCGTTAAAAGTCCAGAGAGAGGAGGGGGAGAGTGGAGGATTTAAGTGAAATATACAAATCTTATGCAGATGAAGTAAAACGGTTTCTTATTTGTTTAACAACGAATGTTGATTTAGCTGAGGAATTGACACAAGAAACGTTTTATCAAGCTGTGAAGTCAATTGACCGATACAACGGTGAATGTAAGATGTCTGTTTGGTTATGCCAAATTGCAAAGCATACATACTATAACCATTTAAAAAAGGAAAAACGTTTTAGCCATAGTAGTGTAGAACAAATGATGGAAATGGGGTTGGATGTGCCATCTAAAGCGGCATTACCAGAAGAGGAGCTTGCGAAACGTAATACATTTATTTCATTACAGTAAAAGCGAGAACTGGGCAAGGGTAACCTATTATCGAGCTAAATTAAAGTTGATAGAAAGGATTCGAGGTGATCAGGATGAACTGTAATATAATAAAGGATTTATTCCCCTCTTATATTGATGGTATTTGTAGTGAAGATACTTCTAGAGTTGTTGAGGAACATATACTTCATTGTGAAGAGTGCCGAAAGTACCTAGAAATGATGGGGGAGCCAACAAATGCTAGTCTGCCAGAAGAAGTCATAGTAGCAAAGGCGCCTTTTAAAAAAATTAATAAAAAGCGTCGTATTCAAGTTTTTATTTCCATTTTGATTACTTTTATTATCACAATTATTGGCTCTCTAGTCGTTCAAGAAGTGGGCGTTGTAAATGATTTCTTTTTTCCAATGAATATGACTACTGTAAATGTAACGGATGATAAGGAAGAGTGGAATGCAGTATATTTCGACAATAAAGAGTATTTTAAGTTCGATAGTATTTTTTGGAACAAGGAAATTGTTAATCATGCAAATAACAATAGTGAAGTACTTCTAAGAATTAAAGATGGAAATGGTCATATAATAGTAGATGAATTTCACATATCGCCAGGGAAAAGCAAGAAATTGGATGGATTAAAAAAGAACGTAAACTATTATCTCGAAATAAAAGCAAAAAAAGGCCAGTTTTTTATTAATGTGCTATAAAAAATTTGAACCGAATATCTTATAGTAATACTAGATAAGTTTGGAGGTCGCAATTTTGCTACTTTATTTTTAATATGTATCATCTACCTAAAAATTTCAAAATAATTTAGGAGCTGATATATGATGATTTACAAAAATTCTATTAATGGAATTTCTGAAGAGATGTTGAATGGCTTTTTTGTGGAATGGCCGAATCCACCAAATCCACAAACACACCTAAAACTGTTAAAAAATAGTAATAAAGTAGTCATTGCTATAGACGATCATTCGAATCAAGTAGTTGGATTTATAACAGCGATCAGCGATGGGGTTCTATCTGCCTACATTCCGTTCCTTGAAGTTTTGCCGGAGTATAAAAACAAAGGTATTGGCAAGGAATTAGTCAAACAAATGTTAAAGGAACTTGAGGATATCTATATGGTTGATTTATGTTGTGACGATGACTTAATTCCTTATTATGAGAAGTTTGGCATGATTAAAGCAAACGGAATGCTCGTTAGAAATTACGAAATGCAGTCGGGAAGTACAAAGAATTAAATATATAAACGCTTGGAGTTTTCCAAGCGTTTTTTTATGCGCTAAACGATACGCCCATGTTTACTGTGATTTCATTGTTATTTTTTTATAGCAACAAAACGTAATCTGCAATAATCAGCAACCCATTGTTTATCCTGATAAAACATTGGCTTTAATAATTGTTCGCATTTTGCATAAATCTGTTCTTTTTCAGTATCTGATAAATGCTGGAGTAGATTATTACTGAACATTACTAGCCAATTTCGTAGCCCATCCTCTCCCTGAAGTGGTGTTGGACGTTCATATAGTGAAATCATGTCAACTGTAAAACCAGCACCTTCCAACTTCGATTAGTATTCTTCTACAGTTGGAAAATACCACGGGAAATATTCCTTAATATAAGGTAGTTTATTGTCTTCCATACTTTTTTGAAGTGCCCTAACAATAGAAGCGATATTACCATGCCCACCCATTTCAGCAACGAAACGACCACCTGGTTTAAGTGCACTGTAAATGTTATTGATGACTGCATCCGGCTGTTTCATCCAATGTAATGCAGCATTTGAAAAGACCGCATCGAATTGATTTGTCATATGAAGGGCAGTGGCATCCATTGTGTGAAATGTAATGTCTGGATATTTTTGCTGTGCAGTGATAATCATATCGTGGGAGGCATCTATCCCATGTACATTGGCACCAGAAGCTGCAATTTCATGGGCTAAATCACCTGTGCCACAGCCGACATCTAAAATTCTTTCATTTTTTTGTGGGGCCAGCAAATCCACTAAGCTTCCTCCAAATTTTGAAACAAAGTCATACTTTTGATCATATAAATGGGCATTCCATTTTATTGTCATTACCCTCATCTCCTTTGTTTGAGCTTACCAGAGAGTTTAATTGAACAGAAATGCGTAAAATGGTTAGTTTTGATTCTAAATTGGAATATAGGGGGAATGTCATTTTAGCTTTAGTTTCGGTGAACCTTATCAAGTGCGGTTTATGAAAAAGCCACCTAGAACATTGCTAAGACTATGTTCTAGGTGGTTATAATTTCAATAGTTTTTGTATTGTAAAAAAACAATATAATTAATCTTAGAGTTTTCTAAGTAAAATACAAATCATATTTTCTCCATAGTTAGGCTCTTATTCGTCTACGGGGCCGATATAGTTTTCATAATGTAATTCGATAATTCCTTTTGTGATGGGATAATAAGTAGCTTTACAAGTTGCATACTGTCCATCTAGATCCTGATAAATATTGTTTTTGTTCTTCAAAGTCTATTGCTGTTTCTTTACTTAATAAATCAATAGTGCAACCACCTTCAATGGTAGGAGCATTGCCAGTCCATTGCATTGTTAAATCGTATAATTGAATGATTGTAAAGGTTGCACTTATAAGTAGTACAACACCTGATACAAATAGATGATTCGGAAAATCTAAGTTACTTTTTCTTTTATTAAAAAGTTGAATGATATAAATTATGGCTGCAATCATAATAGCCATTGAAATCGTTGTCTGAAATAGTAATGCCATTGTATATCCTCAAATTATTTTTTGCTTAGTATAACATATTTAAAAACCGCACTTACATTAGTTACGGTAAACCGTATCATAAGTAAGTGCGGTAAAAATGAAAGACCACTTAAAGTGTTGATTTAACTGTGTTTTAGGTGGTAGAATCCTAAAAACTTTGCTTGAATTCATCAACCTCGGGATCTGATTCGTATAACCATTGTACAGCTATTCGATTAATCCATTTTTTTATTTTATTAAACAGAAGCGTCATGCAATTAATATATTAGCCTTTTGTTATAGGTAAAAAGGAGGTATAATTTACTTTATGTTGAAAAATTCGGAAAGTAGATTATATTGTTATTTTATGGAAAATTAAAATATGAAATTTAAAATTGCACAATTTAAATGAGGGCGGGTTTTTTTATGTGGATTTTTTTGGGGGGCATAATAATAGGACTTTTACTAATTTGTTTATGCCTACATTATCAAAAATCTAAGCTACAACAAAAAGTAGAGTTATTAGAACCAATGGTGGAATCAGTTGAAAATATACGTGATATTTTATATTACTGTGAGACGGTTCCTAAGTTAAAATATCGATATTTAAGTCCTACTGTCAATAATCTCCTTGGTCCAAATGCATTAAGAGACCATGTAGAGGATCCTGATAAAATTTTTGAAATCATCCATCCAGATGATTATGAGATCTTAGTAAAGAAAACATTAGGGACACTTAATTTTAACCAGCCTATTACAGTACGCTTAAAAAATCATCTAGGGGAATATATTTGGTCTGAAGAATATGCTACACCTGTTTATAAGGATGGAAAGTTTATAGCTATACAAGGTTTATTTAGAAATATTAATGATAAAATCGTATTACAACAGCAATTAGAGTACAAATCTACTCATGATGCCTTAACAAATTTGTATAATCGTGATTATTTTCAAGCAAAGATGGCTCATTTTAACGAACGCAACGATCCGATTACAGTAGTCCTAGCAGATTTAGATGAATTGAAATGGGTTAATGACGAATACGGTCATCAAATGGGGGATAAATTAGTTTGTGAAACAGCAGCTTGTTTGGAAGCTTATGCAGATAATGACATGCTTATAGCAAGAATCGGTGGTGATGAATTCTCTATTCTTATTCCAAATAAAAGCGTTTTACAAGTCGAGCAATATTTAAAAAATGTTGAGATGAAAATGCAAAGAGACTATAAAGATTTGCCGTTCTCATCGATTAAAATATCTATCGGATATGAATATAGCAACTCCTCTTACGGCGTTATGGAGCAGTTGTTTAGCCAGGCAGATGCGAAGATGTATAAAAATAAGAAAAAAAGAAAATTATTGAAGGAAAAGGTTTAGTTTTTTATTTTGATGCAGTAAACCGCACCATAAGTAAGTGCGCTTATGAAAAGAGAGCCTGGGACATACTAAAAAGTCATCATTTCTTGAAGAGGGAAATGATGGCTTTTTGCCATTGACGGAAATGATTTACGTTCGGGGTACGCTTTAAGGAGGTGTCCTGACCTAGTAGTCTCAAGTGTCTCGCTGTTCCACTAGGAGTTGAACCTGCACACTTGTCAATTTAGTTACTATCAAATTTTTATAAAAAGTTCCGGGTGGGGAAAGGAAAGTAAGATGTCACATGCTATAATTGCATAGCGGACTTTCAATTCGTCAGTACATATTCAATAGTTCGAAGCAATGCAAACTAGTAAAGTCATAAAAGAGGAAGTCAATGTTTTAGATGGTTTTCATTAATAACAATATCAAATAAAAATAGATGGAGATTCTCTCATAATGAAAAGGTTCCTACTAAAATGGTTAGGATTAGCAGCTATTTGCTTAATAGGTATAGCAATTAGTATAGTAGCTTCAACAAATATTTTTATCGGTAACACAGGCTTAGACTCTCGAAAGATCGACCGCAATATTAATAAACTAAAGTTATTTTCATGGTTCAATGAGTTATATGAAGATGACAGGCATCATAGCAGTTTCTTTATCAATGTACATGTTAGAAAATATCTAGAAAGCTCTATTCGGGTTTATCTACTAAAGAGTAGCGAAAAAGAACAGAAAAAATTTATTCAACTATTAGAGAAAGTTGCTCAAAAACGAGAGGAAAATAAAGTTAAAAATCTGCCAGTTAATATAGTGGGGAGAATCTTACGGTAATTAAACAGTACTTAGGAAGGATAAAAATGAAGCTATATCTAAAAAAATATACACAAGGTTTTTTATTTGCGATATTGTTTCCGATTTTATATTTATAATAACGGATGACCTAATCAAATAAATCTCTAGTAAACAAAGGAAGCTCCTTGTTTACTAGAGATTTTTATTGTAATTATTTTATTAAAATGCTCTTGTTTTTAGCGTTCCATTGTACAGTTTTCCCAAGTGCTTCACTTACAAAGCGAAGTGGAACAAATGTCGTGCCATTAATGACTTCAGGTTTTACTTGAAGTGTCTTATAACTGCCGTTAACAGTTACAAGATAGCTATTAGTATTTAATACGATTTTTGAACCGTTTAACTGTACTGTAATATCAGTAGTTTTAGAATTCCAGTCAACTTTTGCACCAAGTTCTTCACTTACAAAGCGTAAAGGAACTAATGTTGTTTCTTTTTTAGTGAAAGGTGCAATAGCAAGTGTTTTACTTTTACCGTTAATATAGGCTGTTTTACTATTTAAATATAATAAAATCTCGTTGCTTTGTGTTATTGCATTTGGATAGCCAGCAGTTAAAGTATACGTACCAGAGGAGTATTGATTACCCCAATAATCAGCGTAAACTTCGATATAATATGTGCCGGCTGCTAAATATTTTGAATAAGACTGTGAGCTGTAATCCAACAATTTTTTATTTGCATCATAAATTTTAAAACGGGCTGGCGCTGAAGTATCGGATAACGAGATGTTAACATTTCCTTCTTTATTTAACGTAATTGAATAAAAATCAATATCGTCGCTATTTGACAATTGAGATTTAATTTAAGCATTTGACTTGATAGGGAAAGCATTTTCAAGCGTATCATTAGGTTCAAATGTTGATGGATTGTGCTCTTTAGAATTTGTAGAATAGGTCGCAATTAAATCATACGTACCAGAAGAGTAATGATTGTCCCAATAGAAATCATAAACTTCAATATAGTATGTACCAGCTTTTAACGGTTTAAAAAGAGATGAGTTACTGCTAGCAATTAAATTTTTATTACTATCATATAGGTTAAATTTTATTGGTGCAGATGTATTTGCTAAGTAAATATAAACATCACCACTGTCTACAGTCGTAGTAAATTTATAAAAATCAACATCATTATTATTTGAAATTAAAGAAGAAATCTTTTTTCCTGACTGAATAGGGAAAGCATTTTCACGCGCATCATTAGGTTCAAATGTAGTCGGATCATGAGTAACATTCCCACTACTATACGTCGCTTTAATGTCATAAGAACCGCTAGAATAGCTATTACCCCAATTGTATTCATTAACTTTAATATAGTATGTGCCAGCTTTTAAAGTTTGGAAAGTAGATGAGACATTCCAATCAATTAAATTTTTATTACTATCATATAGAGAAAATCTGATTGGCGCAGTTGTATTTTCTAAATAAATATTAAAATCGCTGTTATCTTGCTTAGTATCAATTTGATACCACTGTGATTCATTAGAAGATGTTAGTGTGTTTGAATGTGTTTTGCCAGATTCTAAATAAATCGTATTTGATGCATGACTTGTTGAAGCGAATCCAACCATAGCAAATATCACAAGAAATAAGCTTAAAATATGTTTTTTCAATAGTGACACCCCTTTAAATTCTTATTGTATTATTATACAAAAAATGTACAAATAAATAACTGTAAAAACTATAAAAGGATATATTCTCCTAGTTATAAAAGGTTGTGTCTTAAAGTAAAAAATACTAAATAGCTGATGAAAATTAAATGTCAATTTTATAAAAAAATAGTATTAACTTTGATTTTAAGTAAATTATTGATAAATAGTAATGAACAATGTAGTAGGATAGTTTATTTTATGCGGTAGTTTATTATCGATGGACAATCACCGACTTTGTACCCTAAATATATGGTGGATCAAGATGCAGATAATAATAGTTATATTGTTAGTGAACATGACTTAATTTTTTGAGCATACTAGAGAGTTTAATTGTACAGAAACGCGTAAAATAATCAGTTTTGATTCCGAATTGGAATATAGCGAGGGACGACTGTTTAGCAATAGTTTCGGTAAACCATATCATAAATAAAAGAGTTTTTTAGAAACACCTCACTCAATAAACTAATTATTGCTGGATGCTTTTGAATATTATGAAGCGGTAATAGTTAGCTTATATGGCTTTGCCGGAGGAGAGAAGTAGCATGCATAGGAGTATGACCAAAATAGTAAAGTTAGTTCAATAATTACTTTGTTAATTGTTTTACTCATTGTGTTTTTTCCTACGTGGACACCAAGCATTAAGGGAGAGCATAGCATAAGTACGATGGAACAGGTTGAAATTAATGGTACAGAGCATGAAATTATGATTAGAGGAGTAGACTCAAGCAATCCAATTCTCATCTTTGTTCATGGTGGCCCAGCGTGCTCCGAAATTCCCTACGTAAGGAAATATCAAAAAGACCTTGAAAAGCAATTTACCATTGTACATTATGATCAGCGTGGCAGTGGGAAATCCTATCATTTTTTTGAAGACTATTCAAACATGACCACTAACTTGTTGGTTGAGGATTTGCTGGCATTAACTGATTACATTTCGGAAAGGTTTAACCAAGAAAAGGTTTTATTAATTGGGCATTCATTTGGTACTTATATTGGAATGCGAGCTGTCGCTGAAGCACCCGAGAAATACTATGCGTATATAGGAATTGGGCAAGTAGCTAATACGGTTCAAAGTGAGTTGGACAGTTTAGAATTTACAATGGAACAGGCAAAACTAGACGGAAATTCGGATGATGTGGAAAGATTAAAGCTACTTCAACGATTCATTGAACAGGGAGAAGAGCAGACACCTAGAAATCTTGTACGTAAATATGGAGGTGCGGCAAGACTTATTAATGATAATAGAGATTATCAAATAGGATTTCTTTTCAATACTGAATATAACGGACTGGATGTAATCCGTTATTTAAGAGGGGTTTCTGTTACACAAGAAACTTTGTTGAACGAAGAGGCACAACATAATCTTCCGGATTTTGTGAATCAAGTGGATCTGCCAGTTTATTTTGTAATGGGGAATTTTGATTATATGACGTCTGTTAATGCTGCAAAAAATTATTATGATAGCCTGGAAGCACCTGTAAAAGAGTTTATTATATTTGAAGAGTCAGCTCATTATCCACAGTTCGAAGAGAGAGAGAAGTTTACTATATGGTTAAATAAAACCTTCAATGAGCTTCAGAATGAATATTGAAATGGTTAATAGTATATTTTATTGGTACTTAAACGAGTTAACGCAACATAAAAGGTGCTAAAGAAAAAGGTAGCTGACGATTTCATTCATCAGCTACCATTCTTATTTTTCAAGCTTTGTTAATGTTTTACCGCTCCAACCAAAGATGATTGTCAAAATTGGTCCGAGTAGACAGAAGAAGGTAAATGGTAAGTAAGATGTTGTTGGTATATCTAGTACACTAGCAATAAAAATACCACAAACACTCCACGGAACAAGAGGGTTGACTACTGTCCCTGCGTCCTCCATAACTCTGGATAAATTTTTAGGGGCGAGTCCTACCTTCTCAAACTGTGCTTTAAAAGCTTCACCCGTTAGTAGGATAGATAAATATTGCTCACCAATTAAAGTGTTCACACCGATCCCCGTAATGGCAGCACCTGTAATGACAGAGCCAGCGCTTTTAAAGAAACTCTCGACCTTC
>Ga0102589_1002334_pt1 | contig 22354 bp, 22 predicted proteins | sample AraplaMF_Col_mLB_FD_76858 | JGI IMG/M metagenome (GOLD analysis project Ga0102589, IMG submission 76858) | Arabidopsis root microbial communities from the University of North Carolina, USA - plate scrape MF_Col_mLB | ecosystem: Host-associated > Plants > Roots > Endosphere | place: USA... | reverse complement strand
CCTGCTCGGCACCTCCTTCCTGCGCCGGCTGCGCGGCTATGAGGTCCAGGGTGGCCGCATGGTCCTGCGCGGCTGAGCCGCGCTGTCGGTTCCCAACCTCATGCCGATCGGCTATGCCGCCCTTGCGGTCCCGCCCCGCCATGCTCAGGCTGCATTCATGTAGCCTGTGGCCTGTCCGTTCCGCAGCGTCTCGCTGAATGATGTCCGTGCCGGCCTGATCGCCGGCGCTCCTCGAAAATGGATGGCCCGATGTTTCCGAAGCCCCTGCCCGAGCTCTTCCCCAACACCTTCGAGTACGAATCGCTGCCGATGGTGAAGCCGACCGGCTTCCGTGAATACGATGCGCGCTGGTTCTTCGGGAAAGAGCTCAACCTGATGGGCGTCCAGGCCGTCGGCATGGGCCTCGGCACGCTGATCAGGCGCATGGGCGTCAAGCCCGAGATCGTCACCGCCCATGATTTCCGCAGCTATTCCTCCTCGATCAAGATGGCGCTGGTCACCGGCCTGATGGCGGCCGGCTGCAAGGTCCACGACATCGGCCTCGCCATGTCGCCCATGGCCTATTTCGCCCAGTTCGAGCTCGACGTGCCCTGCGTCGCCATGGTCACCGCCTCGCATAACGACAATGGCTGGACCGGCATCAAGATGGGCGCGCAGCGCCCCGTCACCTTCGGCCCGGACGAGATGGGGCAGTTGCGCGACATCGTGCTCGCCGGCGATTTCGATCTGCCGGGTGGCGGCTCCTATCAGTTCGTCCCCGACTTCCCGGCGCGCTACATCGCCGACCTGACCAAACGCCCGAAGATCACCCGCAAGCTCAAGGTCATCGCCGCCTGCGGCAACGGCACGGCTGGCGCCTTCGCTCCGAAGATCCTGGAAGCGCTCGGCTGCGAGGTCATCCCGATGGATGCCGAGCTCGACCACACCTTCCCGCGCTACAACCCGAACCCCGAAGACATGAAGATGCTGCACGCCATGGCCGACGCCGTGAAGCAGCACGGCGCCGATGTCGCGCTCGGCTTCGACGGTGACGGCGACCGCTGCGGCGTCGTCGACAACCATGGCGAGGAGATCTTCGCCGACAAGATCGGCGTGATGCTGGCCCGCGATCTCGGCAAGCTCAATCCGGGCGCGCAGTTCGTCGTCGACGTCAAGTCGACCGGCCTGTTCTCGACCGATCCGGAATTGCAGAGGCTCGGCGTCAAGACCGACTACTGGAAGACCGGCCACTCCTACATCAAGCGCCGCGTCCGCGACCTCAACGCGCTCGCGGGCTTCGAGAAGTCGGGCCATTTCTTCTTCAACGCGCCGGTTGGCCGCGGTTATGACGACGGTGTCGTCACCGCCATCGCCGTGATCGACATGCTCGATCGCAATCCCGGCAAGTCGATGGCCGAGCTCTATGCCGCCGTGCCGAAGACCTGGGGCACACCGACCATGGCGGCCAAATGCGCCGACGAGGTGAAATACGGCGTCAGCGACAAGATCACCAAGCGGATCGAGGCGATGCGGGCGGCAGGCGACAAGATCGCCGGGCAGGCGATCGTCGACGTCATCACCGTCAACGGCGTTCGCGTCGTCAATGAGGACGGCACCTGGGGCCTGATCCGCGCTTCCTCCAACAAGCCGGAGCTGGTCGTGGTCTGCGAGAGCCCGGTCTCGGAAGCGCGCATGCGCGAGATGTTCAAGGCGATCGACGGCGTGCTGCGCGAGAACCCGGAAGTCGGCGCCTACAACCAGACGATCTGACCGACCTGCTCGCGGCGGGCGCGGGAGCGCTACTTCTTCCCTTCGCCCGTCGCGGTGGCGTTACGCGCGCCGCTTTGGCCATTGGTGCTGTCGAAGAAGCTCTTGGAATCGCCGAGCTGGGCGCTCGGCTGGCAGGCCGGCGTGCAGGAATAGCTCTCGCGGTCGAGGCCGCGCTGCACCGTCAGGATCGAATCGCTGGCGGCGCCGACGCGCACGCTGGATTCCGCCAGCAGCGCCCCGGTCGCGTCGAGCGCGATCAGGTTCGTGACGCCATAACTCTTGCCGGTGACGATCATCACGCCGTTGCGCTGGATCGTGACGTCGGCGATCGCGGGATTGCCGATGATGACCGTCTGCGCCTTCTCGGGCAGGCGCAGCACCTTGGCATGGTCGACCGTCACCGTCACCGCCTCGGCCCTCGCATCGGTGCTGGCATCGCTGCGGGCTTCCGGGGCTGGCGCAGGGATGAGGCGGGCCTGCGCGTGTGCAAGGCCGGCCGGCAGGCCGAGGCTCGCAGCGCCCGCGAGGCCGGCGCCGAGCAGCGCGGAGAAGGATTTGGAGAGCCGCGATCCCGGCATCGCAATGGACATGGGCCGCGCCCCAAGGTTTCGAACAGGCCAAGCAAAGCCGAAAATGATGAACCGTTTCCTAAGGTCGCGACTTGCGCTGGCTGTCAGCCGGCTTGAACGCCAAGGAAGCTTGGTCTCGGAAAGTGAAAAGCTCGCACTGCGGCGGGCAGCGCATCTCCTGACGCAGCGTAATATTTTGAGATATCCGAGTCGATTCTTAAATAGATTAGAGATATTGAAAGTCTTATACCGCTCGTTAACTACAGTACCGTACTAAATCCCCATTAACCATCCAAGGAAGACCTATAAAATTCGGCGAATTATTGGGTCTCCTTAACCGATCGGCAAGGCCGGCTTCGTAGTGTCGTTTCTGTCGCTGACCGAAGCCACCTAGAGCGAAGGCAGCAGTCAAACGTGGTGCCAAAGGAGACTACCATGAAGAACCTGTTTGCGCGCTTCGCCAAGGACGAGTCCGGCGCGACCGCCATCGAATACGGCCTGATCGCCGCCCTGATCGCGGTCGTCTGCATTACCGTCTGGGGCAATATCGGCAACAGCCTGAACACCAAGTTCACCGCGGTCAACACCGCGCTGACCAAGTAAGCGCCGAGGAAGCACGATGAAAAACCTGTTTGCGCGCTTCGCCAAGGACGAGTCGGGCGCGACCGCCATCGAGTACGGGCTGATCGCCGCTCTGATCGCGGTCGTCTGCATCACCGTCTGGGGCAATATCGGCAATAGCCTGAACACCAAGTTCACCGCGGTGAACACTGCGCTGACCAAGTAAGCGCAGACAGGGCGATCATCGCCGAAGATCACGGAACGCCCTGGAGTCTATCCGGGGCGTTTCCTGTTTCAGTGCAGAGTCCGCACCTTTGCGCCAGCGTCGGTAAGCCTTTGGTGAGGTCGCCGCGGCAATATCGCGTCTGCTTATCGGATGGGCATCATGTCGATATCTCTGATCGCCGTTCTCGTCGTCTTTCCCGCGGCCATGGCCTATGCGGCGGCCAGCGACATGGTCTCGATGACGATCTCGAACCGGCTCTGCCTGGTCCTGGCCGTCGGCTTCGCTCTTTGTGCGGCCAGCATCGGCCTGAGCTGGGAGCAGCTGGGCTGGCATCTGGGCGCCGGTTTCCTGGTGCTCTGCGTCTGTTTCGGCTTCTTCGCCGCAGGCTGGATCGGCGGTGGCGACGCCAAGCTCGCCGCCGTGACGGCGCTCTGGTTCGGCTTCGATCAGCTGCTTCCCTATGTCTTCATCTCCTCGGTCGCCGGCGGGGCCCTCACGCTCCTGCTGCTCAGGCTGCGGAAAATGCCCTTGCCGCGGCCTGCGACGAGTTGGGGGTGGGCGCAGCGCCTGCATGACAAGGACGAAGGCGTGCCCTACGGCATCGCCCTCGCCTTCGCCGCGCTCGTCGTGTTGCCGGACACTGCGATCTGGCGCGCCGCGATCGGTTCCTGACGGGTCGTTCCCGCTTCGACAGGGGCGATCCGCACAAAAAGATACCTCCGGTTAACCATAAGTTGACGATTCCGGAGCCACGATCCGGCTGAGGGTCGGCCTATGCCGGCCAAGGATCGTGCGCCATGAGTCCCGCCCGCGTCATCATTCTCGCCATAGCGATCGTCGCTGGCCTCGGCGCAGCCCTGCTGATCGGCCGGCCTCCGAAGGTCAACACGCCGTCCGAGACCAAGTACGAGCCGGCGCCCACGGTCGAAGTCCTGGTGACGGCGGCCGACGTTCCGCTCGGGAACAGGCTCGCAGCCGGCGATCTGAAATGGCTGGCATGGCCGCTGGCGAGCCTCCCGACCGAGGTGATCCGTCGCCAGGATCTCCCGCAAGGCGAGGCCGAGTTCGTCGGCCAGATCGCCCGGGCCCCGCTCTACAGCTCCGAGCCGATCCGCCGCGAGAAGCTGCTCAAGGCCGATTCCGGCTTCCTCTCCGCCATTCTGCCGCCCGGCAAGCGCGCCGTCGCCATCACCACCGACAACCGCGGCGCCAATACCGCCGGCGGCTTCGTGCTGCCCAATGACCGCGTCGACGTGATCCGCACGAGCCGGGACGACAGCAACTCCAAGGATGGCTCGGGGCCGTCCAGCGAGACCCTGATCGCCAATGTCCGCGTGCTGGCGATCGGCCAGAACATCCAGGAGAAGAATGGCGAGAAGGTCGTCGTCGGCGAGACGGCGACGCTCGAGCTCGATCCCAAGCAGGTCGAGGCCGTCACCCTGGCGCAGAAGACCAGCAGCCTCTCGCTGTCGCTGCGCAGCCTCCAGGACGCCGGCGACAAGAGCCCGCCGGGCGAGGAGGGCGGGGGACTGACCCTCGTGCGCTACGGCGTCGCCACCAAGGCGGTGAAGCCATGATCCCGATGCTGAACTCCTCCGTACCGTCGCCGCGGCGCTGCCTGCGTCTCCTCGCGCTGCCACTGGCGGCTCTGCCGTTCATTGCGCCCGCAGCTCCGGCACTGGCGCAGAGCAAGGGCGCCGCGCCGGTGCTCAATGTCGGCGCCAGCGAGCACGCGATCTCACGCCGGCTCGATCTCTCGATCGGCCGCTCGTTGATCGTCGAATTGCCGCGTGACGCCAAGGAGGTCTTCGTCGCCAACCCCAAGGTGGCGAATGCGGTGGTCCGCTCGGCCCGCAAGCTCTTCGTCATCGGCATGGCCGATGGCTCGACCTCGATGTTCGTGATGGACGCCGAAGGGCGGCAGATCACGGCGTTGGAGATCGAGGTCGGCCGTGATCTCAACGTGCTGCGTCAGACCCTGCGCGCGGCGATGCCGGGTGCCGATATCCAGGTCAAGCCAGCCGGCAACTCGATCCTGCTGGTCGGCAATGTCGCGAACGCCTCCGAGGCGACGCAGGCCATGGACATCGCCAATGCCTTCGTCGGGGTCTCCGGCGAAGGGCAGAACGCGACCAAGGGAGCGGTGATCAACTCGCTGACCATTCGCGGACGCGACCAGGTCATGGTCAAGGTCGTCGTCTCCGAGGTCGCCCGCAAGGCGATCAAGCAGCTCGGGATCAACTCGACCGGCGAGTGGAAGCTCGGCGACCTTACCCTCAAGCCGACGATCGACAACCCGCTCACGGTCCAGCCGCAGGCGCTCTCGGCGACCGCGATCACCGCCGGGCTCGGCAAGTCGACCAATCTCACCATGCGCGCGCTCGAGCGGGCCGGCATGTCGCGTGTTCTCGCCGAGCCGACGGTCACCGCGATCTCCGGCGAAAGCGCCAAGTTCACGGCTGGCGGCGAGATTCCGGTTCCGAACGGCTATAGCTGCGACATTTCCGGGCGCTGCAATCTCAGCATCATGTACAAGACGATCGGCGTCTCCCTGAACTTCACGCCGATCGTGATGTCCGATGGCCGGATCTCGATGCGCATCGCGACCGAGGTCACCGAGCTCGACGCGGAGAACCAGCTGCGGCTCGCCGACTCCACGGCGACCGGCTCGGTCAACGCTCCCGGCTTCCGGACGCGCAAGTCGGACACCACGGTGGAGCTGCCCTCGGGAGGCACCTTGGCGACCGCCGGCCTGATCCAGCGCGTCTCGCGCCAGGCGATCAACGGCATGCCGGCCCTGATGAACATCCCGATCATCGGCACGCTGTTCCGCTCGCGCGACTACCAGCGCGAGGAGACCGAGCTGATGATCGCCGTGACGCCCTACATCGTGAAGCCGGTCGGCCCCAGCGCGCTGCAACGGCCCGATGACGGCTTCGTCGAGGCGCATGACGCCCAGACGATCCTGATGGGGCGGCTGAACAAGATTTACGGATCGACGAGCGGCGGGCCGGTTCCGCAGGCCTACAAGGGCCGCGTCGGCTTCATCGCTGATTGAGGACGGGGCCGCGACAAGGATGGCGCAAGGAAGGCGATCGTGACCATGACCAGCAAGCCGCTCCGCGCGGGCCGGGCCGCACTGCCCGCGATGCTTGGCGCCGCGCTCCTGCTCGGGGCCTGCGCCAAGGGGGATATCTCGGCCTCTGGCGTTCCCATCGACACCCGGGAGCGCCATCCGATCGTGCTGCGCGATGCGCCGCGCTCGCTCGACGTCTTCGTCGGCCGGGCCGGCGGCGGGCTCGATCAGCGTCAGGCCGAGGATGTTGCCCGCTTCGGCGAGGATTTTCGTCGCAGCGGCAAGGGCGGCCTCGTCGCCGAGGTGCCGACGGGCGCCGGGCGCGACCTTGCGACCCACGACACGCTCGACGGTATCCGCCGCTCGCTCGCCCGGGCCGGTATCTCGTCCGGTCAGCTTTCGGTCAGGACTTATCGCATCGCCGATCCCGGCCTCGCCTCGCCGATCCGTTTGACCTATGCCTCGCTGCAGGCCGGATTGCCGCATTCCTGCGGGCAATGGCCGACCGATCTCGGCGCTTCCAGCTACCGGACGGATGCGTCGAACGAGCCTTACTGGAATTTCGGCTGCGCCACCCAGGCCAATCTCGCCGCGCAGATCGCCGATCCGCTCGATCTGGTGCGGGAGCGCAGCGAAGGCCGCCTCGACACGCAAAAGCGCATGGAGGCGATCAAGAAGCTGCGCGAGGGCAAGGATCCCTCGACGCAGTATCGCCAGGAACAGACCAAGGTCAGTGACGCCGTCGGAGGCAAGTGATGGCGAGCATGCCGGGATTCGAGCCGGATACGGGGGGCGAAGAGATCATCGCGCCGCTGCCGCGGGTGACCCTGCAGGCCTTCTGCGAGACGAGGGAGGTCGCGGACGCCATGCAGGCGGTCGCGGCCGACCGGCGCATGGACAAGGTCCAGGCGCGTGTCCAGATGGGCGGGCCGGCCGCGGCGGTCGAAGCCTTCCGGGGCGCACCGACGCCGAACATTGTCGTCCTGGAAACGGTCAGCGAGCCGTCGGTCCTGATCGCCAATCTCGATGCGCTCGCCGAGAGCTGCGACCCCGGCACCAAGGTCGTCGTCATCGGCCATGTCAACGATATCCAGCTCTATCGCGAGCTGATCCGGCGCGGCGTCAGCGACTATCTGGTCGCGCCGTTCGGAGTGCTCGACCTGCTGCGCACCTTGTCCGAGCTCTACGCCGCCTCGGGCTCGGCGACGCTCGGGCGCTCTGTCGCCATCGTCGGCGCCAAGGGCGGCGTCGGCGCCTCCACCGTTGCGCATAATGTCGCCTGGGCGATCGCCCGCAATCTCGGCACTTCGACGGTGATCGCTGATCTCGACATCGCCTTCGGCACAGCCGGGCTGGACTTCAACCAGGACCCGCCGCAGGGCGTCGCCGACGCCGTGTTCGCCCCGGAGCGGCTCGACGCCAACATGCTCGACCGGCTCCTGTCGCGCTGCAGCGAGAATCTCTCTCTGCTCGCCGCCCCGGCCATGCTCGACCGCACCATCGATCTCGGGGAGGACGCGTTCGAGCTCCTGTTCGACCTGCTTCGGGCCAGCGTCCCCTGCATCGTGCTGGACGTGCCGCATCTCTGGTCCGGCTGGGCCAAGCGCGCCTTGGTCGGTGCCGACGAGGTCGCGATCATCGCCGCGCCCGAGCTCGCCTCGCTGCGCAACGCCAAGAACCTGGTCGATCTGCTGCGCGCCGCCCGGCCGAACGATTCCATGCCGCGCGTGATCCTGAATCAGGTCGGCCTGCCCAAGCGGCCGGAGATCGAGGCGAGCGAATTCGCCAAGGCGCTCGGGATCGAGGTGATGACGTCGATCCCGTTCGATGCCCAGCTCTTCGGCACCGCGGCCAACAACGGCCAGATGATCGCGGAGGTCCAGTCGGGCGGCAAGGTGGCGGAGGCCTTCGTCCAGATCGCAACCGTTCTCACCGGACGCGGCGAGCAGAAGCGCGGCAAGCGCAGCCTGTTCGAGCCCCTCGTCGCGAAGCTGATGCGTCGAAGGGCCTAAAGCATGTTCGGCAAGCGACAGGCGACTGCCCCGGCTCCGGCGACCCAGCCGATCGCAGCTGCGCTCGCGCCGGCGCGTCCGGCCGAGATGCGTCCGGCTGCTGCCGAGGCACGCCGCCCGGCGCCGCCGGCCCCTCCCGTCGAGGCGCCGAAGTCCGACGAATACTACCAGATGAAGAGCATGATCTTCGGTGCTCTCATCGAAGCGATCGATCTCTCGCAGCTGGCCAAGCTCGACGGCGAATCGGCCCGCGAGGAAATTCGCGACATCATCAACGAGATCATCTCGCTGAAGAACGTCGTGCTCTCGATCGCCGAGCAGGAGGAACTGCTCGACGACATCTGCAACGACGTGCTCGGCTATGGGCCGCTGGAGCCGCTGCTGGCGCGCGACGACATCGCCGACATCATGGTGAACGGGGCGGGCAAGACCTATATCGAGACCGGCGGCAAGATCCAGCTGACCAGCATCCGCTTCCGCGACAACGCGCAGCTGATGAACATCTGCCAGCGCATCGTCAGCCAGGTCGGGCGCCGCGTCGACGAAGCCTCGCCGATCTGCGACGCGCGCCTTGCCGACGGCTCGCGTGTCAACGTCATCGCGCCGCCGCTCGCCATCGACGGCCCGGCGCTCACCATCCGCAAGTTCAAGAAGGACAAGCTGACGCTCGACCAGCTCATGCGCTTCGGAGCGATCTCCCCCCCGGGGGGAGACATCCTGAAGATCATCGGGCGCGTCCGCTGCAATGTCGTGATCTCCGGCGGTACCGGCTCGGGCAAGACGACGCTGCTCAATTGCCTGACCAACTATATCGAACACGACGAGCGCATCATCACCTGCGAGGACGCGGCCGAGCTGCAATTGCAGCAGCCGCACGTGGTGCGCCTCGAAACCCGCCCGCCCAATCTCGAAGGAACGGGTGCGGTGACGATGCGCGACCTGGTCAAGAACTGCCTGCGCATGCGTCCCGAGCGCATCATCGTCGGCGAGGTGCGTGGACCGGAAGCCTTCGACCTGCTCCAGGCGATGAACACCGGCCATGACGGCTCGATGGGCACGCTGCACGCCAATACGCCGCGCGAATGCCTGAGCCGTATCGAATCGATGATCACCATGGGCGGCTTCAGCCTGCCCTCGAAGACCTTGCGCGAGATGATCTGCTCCTCGATCGACGTGATCATCCAAGCGCAGCGCATGCGTGACGGTTCGCGCCGCATCACCCACATCACCGAGGTGATGGGCATGGAAGGCGACGTGATCATCACCCAGGACCTGATGCTCTACGACGTGCTCGGCGAGGACCCGAATGGCAGGCTGATCGGCCGGCATCGTTCGACTGGCATCGGCCGGCCGCGCCTCTGGGAGCGTGCGCGCTATTTCGGCGACGAACAGCGCCTCGCCGCGGCGCTCGACCAGCTCGAGGCCGAGGGCCGGGCCGACACCTAGGCGCGGGGAGGATCGACGTCATGGATTATGGCCAGATCGCCGCCGCCATCCTCGCCGCCATCTCGGCGGGCGGCATCGCCTATGCCCTGTTCTATCCCCGTCTCAGCGGCCAGGCGCGCGCCGAGCAGCGTCGCCGCGAATTCGCCGCTCCGGCCGCGGTCCGCTCCGCGGTCGATCGCGATATGCAGAGCCAGGCCAGGCGCGGGCAGGTCGCGCAGAGCCTGAAGGACATCGAGAATCGCGAGAAGGCGCGCCACAAGGTCACGATCGAAGGGCGGATCGAGCAGGCCGGGCTGTCCTGGACGCGCAAGCAATACTGGTTGCTGGGCCTCGCCATGGGCCTCGTCCTGGCCGTTCTGCTCTTCGTCACCTCGGGCAACTGGGTCGCCGTTCCGGTCGGTTTCCTGGTCGGCCTTCTGGGCCTGCCGCGCTGGTATCTGGGCTATCTCGGCAAGAGGCGGATGCAGCGCTTCATCAACGAATTCCCGAACGCGCTCGACGTCATCGTGCGCGGCATCAAGTCGGGCCTGCCGCTGAACGATTGCGTGCGGATCATCGCCAACGAGGCCCAGGAGCCGGTCAAATCCGAGTTCCGCCTGATCGTCGAGGCGCAGACCCTCGGCCTGTCGCTGACCGACGCCGCGAGCAAGTTGTTCGAGCGCATGCCTTGCGCCGAGGCCAATTTCTTCGGCATCGTCCTGGCGATCCAGCAGAAGACCGGCGGCAACCTCGCCGAGACCCTGGCCAATCTGTCGCGCGTGATCCGCGAGCGCCGCAAGATGCGCGACAAGATCAAGGCCGTGTCGATGGAGGCGAAGGCGTCGGCGTCGATCATCGGCTCCTTGCCGCCTGCCGTAGCCGGCCTCGTCTACCTCACGAGCCCGGGCTACATGGAGCCGCTCTGGACCACCGATATGGGACGGGCAGCGCTCATCGGCTGCGCCATCTGGATGGCGATCGGCGTGCTGGTGATGCGCAAGATGATCAATTTCGAGATCTGAGGAGCTTTCGCCATGCTTACGCTCCTGGTCGACAGTCTCACGGATACGACGGTCCTGCTCGCTCTGGTCGGCGGGCTGGCCGTGGCCGTTACGATCCTGACGGTGGCGGCGCCTCTGCTCGAAGGCAATGCGCTGGGCAAGCGCATGAAATCCGTCGCCTCCGAGCGCGACAAGATCCGCGCCCGGGAGCGCGATCGGCTGGCGCGGCAGGTGGACAAGATCTCGCTGCGTCAGGAGCCGAAGGCCTACATGCGCAACATCGTCGAGCGCTTCAAGCTCGGCGACTGGCTCGGGACCGAGAACGCCAAGAAGCAGCTCACCATGGCCGGCTTCCGCGGCCAGCAGGCCGAGGTCGGCTTCCTGTTCTTCAGGCTGGTCACCCCGATCGGCCTCTTCCTGTTCGCGCTGTTCTACCTGTTCGTGCTCAACGATTTCGGCCAGACCTTCATCGTGCGGGTCGGGATCGTGATCGGTGCCGCCTATCTCGGCATCAAGGCGCCTGAAATCTACCTGTCCAACACGACGAGCAAGCGCCAGCTTTCGATGCGGCGCGCCTTTCCGGATGCGCTCGACCTGATGCTGATCTGCGTGGAATCGGGCATGTCGATCGAGCTCGCCTTCCGCAAGGTCTCGACCGAGATCGGCGGCCAGTCGGTGCCGCTGGCCGAGGAATTCGCGCTCTGCACCGCCGAGCTCTCCTATCTCTCCGAGCGCCGGCAGGCCTATGAGAACCTCGCATTGCGCACTGGTCTGGAATCGGTGAAGTCGGTCTGTACCGCGCTGATCCAGGCCGAGCGCTACGGCACACCGCTCGGAACCGCGCTGCGCACGCTGGCGCAGGAAAGCCGCGATCAGCGGATGAACGAGGCCGAGAAGAAGGCCGCCGCCTTGCCGCCGAAGCTGACCGTGCCGATGATCCTGTTCTTCCTGCCGGTGCTCTTCGTGGTGATCATGACCCCGGCGGTCCTCAAGGCCTTCAAGACGTTCTGACGAGCCGCGGCAGGTGATGAAGCGCCGCGTTGATCCGGACGCCTTTCGGACGAAACGGACGTTTTGACGAAGGGATCGATCGTCGGGGCACGGCTCCGGCGGCCGCGCCTCAGCCGGTGGCAGCGATGCCGGGCCAGCGATCAGCCAGTCGGCTGGGAAGTTTTCTCCGGCGTTGCGGTCCGGGCAGCCGGCTTGGCCTTGCCCCGCAGCAACTCCCAGCTGTTGGGCTGGCTGACCGAGCGGCGCAGATAGGCGATCGTCGCCGAGGCCTCGGCCGGGCTCATGTCCTGGCGGGCGAGCTGCTCGGCATCCTGAAAACGTCCCTGCAGGCCGAGCACGAGGACGAGGTTCTGTCGCACCCTGGCGTCGGCGCCAGGTCCGGCCGCAGCCTCGCGCAACACGCGCTCGGCATCCGGCAGGTGCTTCGACAGGGCGAGCGACAGGCCGAGATTGGACATCACGGTCGGCTCATTCGGCACGAGCTTCAGGGCCGCCGCATAGAGCTGCTGGGCGCGATCATGCTCGCCGAGCTGGTCGGCGACGGTACCTTGCGCCGACAGGATCCGCCAATCCGGCTTCTCCGGCAGATGGGCGCGGCCCAGCACGTCGTCGGCCTGCTTCAGGCGGCCATTATCGGCGAGCGAGCGGCCATAGGCGCCGAGCAGCTCGCGATCCTCGCTGTGGATGATCACGGCGCCTTCCAGGATGGCGAGCGCCTGGGCGTTCTTGTCGAGCGCGCGCAGGGCCCGCGCATAGAAGAAGGCGGCGTTGCGGTCCTTCTGGTTCGCCTCATAGCGCTTGGCCCATTCCGCTTCCTCGCTGCGCCATTGCGCTTCGGTGCGCGGCTGCGTCTGCCTGGCGCCGATCGAGCCGGTGACGTCGCCGGGGCCGCCGCGCATCTGGCAGGCGCCGAGCGCGAGGCAGAGAGCGGAGGCAGCGGCGAGATGGCCGAAACGGAGGGCGCGGATGCGGATGGACATAAGCCGGAATGCCTCGCCGGTACGGGAAAGCTGTTGCCTTCGGTGATAAAACGTTAACCCTAACGGACTGTTAATCAGGGCAGATCGGCTCCGGCGTTGCATGCTGGTGCCGACGATGTCGCCATCCGAGGTTCGTCGATCGTGCACCCGTTGCTGCTGCCTGCCGGAACATCCGCCATCCCCGTCCACTGCGTCGCCAAGGCTGATTGGCCGGCCCTGCGCGATCGGCTCGCGCCAGTGCCGCGCAGCTTCGCGCAGGCGCAGGGGTTCGAGGCGCGGCCGGGCCAGCATGTCCTGCTTCCGGATGCCGCCGGCGCGCTCTCGGCTGTGCTGCTCGGGGTCGATCCGGCCGGGCCTCGCCGGCGCGATCCCTTCGCGCCCGGCCGCCTCGCCGCCACCCTGCCGATCGGTGACTACGCCTTGACGGGCGATCTCGGCGATCCCGGCCTCGCCGCACTCGGCTGGCTGCTCACCGCCTATCGCTTCGAGCGCTACCGCAAGCCGAAGCCGGCATCGGCGCGGCTCGTCCTGCCCGACGGCGTCGATGGCGGGGAACTGAGCAATCTTGCGCAGGCGAGCGCGCTGGCGCGCGATCTCGTCAACACCTCCGCCGCCGATCTCGGCCCGGCCGAGATCGAGGCCGCCGTGCGGGCGCTCGGCGAAGCCCATGGCGCCGAGTTTTCCAGCACGGTCGGTGACGATCTGCTCGCGGCCAATTTCCCGATGATCCATGCCGTCGGCCGGGCCTCGACCCGGGCGCCGCGGCTGGTGGAGTTGCGCTGGGGTGCGGAAGGCGATCCGAAGCTGACCCTGGTCGGCAAGGGCGTCGCCTTCGACACCGGCGGACTCAACCTCAAGACCGATGCCGGCATGCTGCTGATGAAAAAGGACATGGGCGGCGCCGCGGCGGCGATCGCGGCCGCGAGCATGATCATGCGGGCGAAGCTGAAGGTGCGCCTGCGCCTGCTCGTACCGGCGGTCGAGAACGCCGTCTCCGGCTCCTCGTTCCGGCCCGGCGACGTGCTACAGAGCCGCAAGGGTCTGTCCGTCGAGATCGGCAATACCGATGCGGAAGGGCGGCTCATCCTCGCCGACGCATTGGCGCTCGCCGATGAGGAGGCGCCGGAGCTGTTGATCGACTTCGCGACCCTCACCGGCGCCGCCCGCGTCGCGCTCGGACCCGACCTGCCACCCTTCTACACCCATGATGATGGTCTTGCCGCCGAGATCGCCCGCATTGGCGCCGCGGTGAACGACCCTGTCTGGCGCATGCCGCTCTGGCCGCCCTATGACGGCATGCTCGATTCCAAGATCGCCGACCTCAATAACGTCTCCGGCGGTTCCTTCGCCGGTTCGGTGACGGCGGCGCTGTTCCTCAACCGCTTCGTCGAGAAGAGCCGCTCCTACGCTCATTTCGACATTTATGGCTGGAATCCCTCGACCAAGCCCGGCCGGCCCGAAGGTGGCGAGTGCCAGGCGGCGCGGCTGACCTATGCGCTGGCGAAGCAGCTTTACGGCACCCGTTAAGCCTGCTCGGCGACTCCGGTTGCGCCCCGTTCGTGGTGGGATAATGATACGGACCCGTAACGATCGGGGACGGCATGGTGCTGGAGATCAAGCCGACGCAGGCGCTCAGGCTCTGGCGCGAGGTGCATCTTGATCTGGTGCGTGACACCCAGCCCGATCTTTCGGTGCGCCAGATCGCGATCCTGCTGACCATCTATCTGGAATTGCCGCCGCACACCGTGCGCGGCCTCGCGGCACGGCTCGGCGTCACCAAGCCGGTGATCACCCGCGCCCTCGACAGCATGGGCAAGCTCGGCCTGGTCAGCCGCAAGCGCGACGAGTTCGACAAGCGCAATGTCGTGATTCAGCGTACGGTCGCGGGTGCCCTGGCGGTCGAGCATCTCGCCGATCTCGTCACCGCCCGGGCGCGCGAACTCGGCCCGGCCTGAGCGCTTCGCTCGTTAACCGGACAGGGCTAGAATGTCCCGATGAGCACGAATCTCGACCGCCGCCTCACTCCCGCTCGCCCGGACCTCGCTGCCCGTCATCTCGACGGCAAGGTCGAGGCGCTCGCCTTCGCCGATCCGATCCCGATGCGGGTTGTAACACCCTCGGCCCCGCTGCGGCGCGAGCCCAGGCCCGATGCGCCTTTGGACACCGAGGCGCTCGCCGGCGAGGCTGTCAGGGTCTACGAGCAGCATGAAGGCTGGGCCTGGGGCCAGCTCGTCGGCGATTCCTATGTCGGCTACCTGCCGGAGGATTGCCTCGCCGGCGACGCTCCCGCCCCGACGCATCGCGTCTGCGCGCTCCGGACCTTCGTCTATCCCGGTCCCTCGATCAAACTGCCGCCACTGGAGGCGCTCTCGCTCAATGCCGGGCTGGCGGTCACCGGTGAGAGCGGCGATTTCTTCACGACCGTGCATGGCGGCCATATCTTCAAGCAGCATCTCCACCCGCGCGACCAGCACGAGCCGGATTTTGTCGCGGTCGCCGAGCGCTTCCTGCACATGCCCTATTTCTGGGGCGGCAAGACCAGCCTCGGCCTCGACTGCTCGGCGCTGGTGCAGCTCTCGCTGGCAGCCGCCGGCGTAGCGGCTCCGCGCGATTCCGACATGCAGGAGCGCGGGCTGGGCGAGGCCGTCGCCTTCGACGATGGCCTTATCGGCCTGCGCCGCGGCGACCTCGTCTTCTGGAAGGGCCATGTCGGCATCATGACCGATCCGGAGACGCTGCTGCACGCCACCGCCTATACGATGAGCGTGATCAGCGAACCCTTGCGTCCGGCACGCGACCGCATCCTCGCTCGCAAGGGCGGGCCGATCACGGCGATCCGGCGGCTGTCGCCTCAGTAACCGCGCGTCGGGTCGACGACGTTCTGCAGCTCGCCGCCAGCCTCCAGTCGCCGGATCTGCGCCGCGATCTGGTCGGCGACGGTCTCCGGTGCCGACATGGCGGAGTTATGCGGCGTCACCGTCACGGCTGGATGGGTCCAGAGCCGCGAGTCCTGCGGCAGCGGTTCGGTCTGGAACACGTCGAGCACGGCTTCCCGCAATTCTCCGGCGTCCAGCGCCGCGAGGATGTCGGCCTCGACCTGCAGTTTCCCGCGGCCGGCATTGATCAGCGCCGGCCCGCCGAGCCGGCCGTCGCGCGCCAGCTTGGCGAGCAGCGGGCGGTTCAGGATACCTTCCGTCTCCGGCGTATGCGGCAGCAGCACGACCAGGATGTCGGTGCGGGCGAGAAAGGCGGTCAGGCCGTCCTCGCCGGAGAAGGTGGCGAGCCCCTCGATCGTCTTGGGCGAGCGGCTCCAGCCGGCGACGTCGAAGCCGATGAGCTGGAGCTTGCGCGCCGCGTCCTGGCCGAGCTCGCCCAGCCCCATCACGCCGACGCGGACCTCGCGCGCCGCCGGCTGGTGGCGATCGTCATCCCAGGATTTCTCGCGCTGCTGCCGCTCATAGCGGCGCTGTTGGCGCAGCTGCATCAGGCAGTGCATGACGACATATTCGCTCATCCGCGTCGTCAGATCGGGGTCGATCACCCGGGCGATCGGCGCCTGCGGCAGGCGGCTGTCGGCGAAGAGATGGTCGACGCCGGCGCCGAGCGAGAAGATCGCGGCGAGATTGGGCAGTCCGGCGAGACTGCCTTCGGGATGCTTCCAGCTCGCGACATAATGCACCGCGCGCCGGTCGAAGGGCTCGCCGAGCGTAACGATCGGCAAGTCCGGCAGCAGCGCCGCGAAGCGCTCGCGCCAGCTCTCGACATGCCAGCCGGTGATGGCCAGAAGCAGGCTCATGGGCGGGGAAACTCCTAGGCAGGAATGATCAGCGGCCCACGCGTAACAGCGGTCTCGCCGCGGCGATAGGCGCTCTTCAGGCGGATGCGGGCGGCGTCGAAGCTGGCCTCGCTACGGGCATGGATGATGCCGAGCGGCCGATCCGGTCCGACTCGCTCGCCGAGGCCGGCGAGCTCGGTGATCCCGACGGCATGGTCGATCGCGTCCTGCGGGCGGGTGCGCCCGCCGCCGAGCGCGACCACGGCGAGGCCGATGCCGCGCGTGTCGATCGCCTCGACCAGGCCGGGGCGATCCGAGAACACTGGCCGCACGATCGGTGCCCGCGGGAAGTGCCGCTCGGGATGCTCCAGCAAGTCGGCCGGGCCGCCCAGCGCCGCGATCATGTGGATGAAGCGCTCCGCCGCCGCGCCGCTGGCGAAGGCCTCCTCGATCCTGGCGACGGCCTCTTCGCGCGTCGCCGCCAGCCGGCCGAGCAGCAGCATCTCGGCGGAGAGCGCCACCGTGACCTCGTGGAAGCGCGGCTCGCGCCGCCGACCGGTCAGATGGTCGAGCGCATAGGCCACTTCGAGCGCATTGCCGGCGGCGGAGGCGAGCGGCTCGTTCATATCGGTGAGCAAGGCCCGCGTCGGCAGGCCGGCGCCATTGCCGACATCGGAGAGACTTTGCGCCAGGGCGCGCGCCTTCTCGAGCGGCGGCAGGAAGGCGCCGGAGCCGAATTTCACGTCCATGGCGAGGCCGTGCAGCCCCGCCGCGAGCTTCTTCGACAGGATCGAGGAGGTCAGCAGCGGGATCGTCTCGACCGTCGCGGTGACGTCCCGGATGGCGTAGAGGCGCCGGTCGGCCGGGGCGAGGTCGGCGGTCTGGCCGATGATGGCGCAGCCGACCTCGCGCACGACATGGCGGAAGAGGTCGATGCCCGGCTGGGTGACGTAGCCCGGCACCGCATCGAGCTTGTCGAGCGTGCCGCCGGTATGGCCGAGGCCGCGGCCCGAGATCATCGGGACATAGCCGCCGCAGGCCGCGACCGCCGCCGCGAGCGGCAGCGAGACCGTGTCGCCGACGCCGCCGGTCGAATGCTTGTCGAGTGCCGGTCCCGGCAGGTCGCGCCAGTCCAGCACCGTGCCGGAATCGCGCATGGCCAGCGTCAACGCGACGCGCTCCTCGGCATCCATGTCGCGGAAGAAGATCGCCATGGCGAAGGCGGCGGCCTGACCCTCGCTGACCGAGCCGTCGGTCAGGCCCGCGATCATCTGGCGGATGTCCTGGGCGCTCAGGCGCTCGCCGTCGCGCTTGGCGGCGATGATCTCCTGCGGCAGGCGCATCAGTAGGCTCCGTCGGTCCGTTCGGCCGGGGCAGTGCCGGCGATGATGTCGGCGAGCACGCCATAGAGGCCGCTGGCGCCGAAGCGGAAGGTCCTGGCCGTCGCCCAGTCCGGACCCATGATCTCGTCGGCGAGGTCGAGATAAGTCTTGGCGTCGGCAAGCGTGCGCAGGCCGCCGGAGGGCTTCAGCCCCACAGATTTGCCCGACGCCTTGATCGCTTCCAGCATGGTGCGGGCGGCTGCCGGTGTGGCCGAGGTCCTGGTCTTGCCGGTCGAGGTCTTGATGAAATCGGCGCCGGCCGTGATGGCGAGTTCGGACGCCGTGCGCACGGAAGCCTGATCCGGGTATTCGCCGGTTTCGAGGATGACCTTGAGTGTCTTCTCGCCGCAGCTGCCGCGCGCTTCGGCGACCATCTCGCGGGCGATCTCTGCATCGCCGGCGAGGAAGGCGCGCCAGGGCAGCACGAGGTCGATCTCGTCGGCGCCATCCCCGATCGCCTCGGTGATGTCGCTGCCGATCAGGCTGCAATTGCTGTTGCCGGCCGGGAAGTTGATCACGGTCGCGATCCTGACCGGCGATGCTTTCAGCGTCTGGCGCGCCAGCTTGAGGAATTGCGGCCAGATGCAGATCGCCGCGACCGGACCGGGCGCGGCGACGGCACGGGCACAGAGCTGCAGCGTGCCGGCCTCGTTCGCCTGGTCGGACAGGTCGGTCAGATCGAGCAGGCGCAGCGCACGCAGGGCAAGGTCGGCTTCGGACATGGTCAGAGCTCGCTCAGGAAGGCGCGCAGCACGCGCCGCAGCGCCGTGGTCGCGGTCGCCGCGACGTCGCGCGTCTCGCCATGGCTGGGCGCGCCGCCGAGGATGCCGGCACCCATATTGGTGACGATCGAGATGCCGGCGACGCGTAGGCCGTAGCGGCGCGCCAGGATCACCTCCGGCACGGTCGACATGCCAACGAGGTCGGCGCCGAGCGTCTTGGCCATCCTGATCTCGGCTGGCGTCTCGAAGCTCGGCCCGGAGAACCACATATAGACGCCCTCGCCCATATTGGCGCCGCTCGTGGCAGCCGCCTTCTTCAGCCGGGCGCGCAGATGCGGATCATAGGCGTCGATCATCGGCACGAAACGGCCATCGCCGGTATCGCCGACCAGCGGGTTGGGGCCGTTGTAGTTGATATGGTCGGTGATCAGCGCGAGGCTGCCGGGTCGCAGGTCCGGCCGCAGCGAGCCGGCCGCGTTGGTCAGCACGAGCGGTGGCGAGCCGAAGGCGGTGAGCATGCCGAGCGGCACGCGCATGATGGCGGGATCGCCAGTCTCGTAGAAATGGGCGCGTCCCTCGAAGACCAGCACGCGCTTGCCATGCAGCACGCCGTAGCTCAGCCGCTTGGCATGGCCGGAGACCGAACCTTTCGGGAAGCCGGGGATCTCCTCGAACGGGATCGAGATCGGCTCGACCATGTCCTCGACGATGCGGCCGAGGCCGGTGCCGAGCACGATGGCGCAGTCGATGCCGCCATCGATGCCACGATCGATCAGTGTCGATGCCGCCTGGTCGAAAAGCGCATCCGCTGCCATGTTGTCTGCTCCATCGGCGCGTTGCCCGCGCTCGTCGGGCTGCCGTGCCGGTGCCCGCAAATCACCTCGGCAAATTGGCTGGTCCGAACGAGGCTGGCAACAGCTCAGCCAGCGAAAAGCGGGCGCGGATCCCCTCCGGCCCGGCGATGACGATCGGTGTCTCCGGCGCGGCGAATTCGCGGATGCGCTGGCGACAGGCCCCGCAGGGCGTCACCAGTTCGGTCCCGTCGCCGATGACGACGATGGTGCGGATCGCCCGCGCCCCACCAGCGATCATTGCCGAGATCGCCCCGGCTTCGGCGCAGGCGCCGACCGGATAGGCGGCGTTCTCGACATTGCAGCCGGGATAAACCCTGCCGTCATCGCCCAGGATGGCGGCCCCGACCTTGAAGCGCGAATAGGGCGCATAGGCTCGGCTCTGCGCGGCCTTTGCCGCGGCGAAGAGGGCGTCGAGATCGGGTTCGGCAGTCACTCAGCGTTCCTTGACGTAAGGCAGGCCCGAGGCCTTGGGCGGCGTCGCCTTGCCGATGAAGCCGGCGAGCAGCACGACCGTCATCACATAGGGCAGGGCCTGGATCGCCTGGACCGGAACCTGGCCGATGCCGGGCAGGACGACGCCTTGCAATCTTATCGCCACCGCATCGAGCAGGCCGAAGAGCAGGCAGGCGAACAAAGCCGGCCAGGGCCGCCAATTCGCGAAGATCACCGCGGCGAGCGCGATGAAGCCCTTGCCGGCGGTCATCTGCGGCAGGAAGCCGGCCGATTGCGAGACGGCGAGATAGGTGCCCCCGAGGCCGCAGAGTGCGCCGCAGATGATGACCGCGGCATAGCGCAGCCCGGCGACCGAGACGCCGGCGGTGTCGACCGCGGCCGGGTTCTCGCCGACGGCGCGCAGGCGCAGGCCGAAGCGGGTGTGCTTCAGCGTCAGCGCCGTCAGCACCAGAGCAAGTACGGCGAGATAGACCGGCGCGGCATGGCCGGAGATCGCGATGTCGTAGACCGGGCCGAAGACCGGGATGCCTTTCAGCGCCTCGACGAAGGGCAGGTCGAGCTCGGGAAAGCGGGCCGCGCCCTCCAGGGTCGGCGTACGCCCACCCTGGCCATACCAGGCATTGCCGAGGATCACGGTGAGCCCCGCCGCCAGCATGTTGATCGCGACGCCGGAGACGATCTGGTTGCCGCGCCAGGTGATGGCGGCGAAGCCGTGGACGAGGGCGAGCGCGATCGCGGCGAGCATGCCCGCACCCAGGCCGGCCCAGGCCGAGCCGCTGTGATAGGCGACCACCGCCGAGGCGAAGGCGGCGATCAGCATCTTGCCCTCCAGCCCGATGTCGACGACGCCGGAGCGCTCCGACCAGAGTCCTGCGAGCGCCGCGCAGAGCAGTGGGACCGACAGGCGAATGGTCGAATCGAGGATGACGGCGAGCGTCTGGACGATCTCCATCGCCTAGCCTCCGCGCCCGAAATTGAGCACGCTCGCCACCAGCCGCCGGAACAGCCCGTCGAGCGCCCCGGCGAAGAGGATGACGATGCCGCCGATCACCACGACCATGTCGCGGGTGATGGTCGGCTTGTCGAAGGAGAGTTCCGCCCCGCCTTGATAGAGCACGCCGAAGAGCAAAGCGGCGAGACCGACGCCGACCGGATGGCCACGCCCCATCAGCGCGACCGCGATGCCGACGAAGCCGTAGCCGGCGGTGAAATCGAGCACGAGCCGGTGCTGCACGCCCATGGCTTCGTTGACCGCGAGCCCGCCGGCGAGCGCGCCGGACAAAGCCATCGCCACCATGATGATCCGCGCCGGCGAGATGCCGGCATAGGCGGCCGCGCGCGGATTGGCGCCGACAGTGCGGATCGCATAGCCCAGCCGCGAGCGGTAGATCAGCGCCCAGACCGCGACGAGGGAGGCGAGCGCCAGCAGGAAGGAGGTGTTGAGCGGCGTCGACGGTAGTTTCAGCCCGAAGGCCCCGAGCAGTTCGTGGATCGGCGTCAGCACCGCCTGCTTCGGGAAGTCCGGGGTCTCAGGCTGCATTGAGCCGGTTTTCCCCATCACCTCGACCAGCAGATAGACGATCAGCGTGGCCGCAATGAAGTTGAACATGATCGTGGTGATCACGACATGGCTGCCGCGTGTCGCCTGGAGCCAGCCCGGCACGAAGGCATAGAGCGCCCCGCCTGCTGCCGCCGCCAGGATGGCGAGCGGGACGAGCAGGAAGCCGGGCAGTGGCGCCAGCCCGAGACAGGCGAACGTCAGGACGATGCCCGCGACCGAGGCCTGCCCCTCGCCGCCGATATTGAACAGCCCGGCATGGAAGGCGACGGCGACGGCAAGGCCGGTGAAGATGAAGCTCGTCGTGTAGTACAGGGTAAAGCCGATGCCCTCGCGGCTGCCGAGCGCGCCCTTGAGCAGGAGCGCCGTCGCCTCCAGCGGGCTTTCCCCGATCGACAGCACGACGAGACCGGCGACCGCAAGCGCCGCCGCCACCGAGATCAGCGGCACGAGCGCGACATCGGCCCAGCGCGGCAGCTCGATCGGCGCCGCGCTCATGGCAGGGCCGTCTTCATCGAGCGAGCCGATGGCGTCGAAGCGCGGGAGCCCTCTCCCGGAACGGGGGAGGGTTGGGAGGGGGCAGCATCGGCCGCCGAAGGTCGGCGCCGGCCCCCTCTCCACCTCTCCCCCGTTCCGGGAGAGAGAGCAGGCCGCGGCTCCCGCGCCTTCGCAATCACCGCCATCACGCCGCCTGCTCGGTGACGCCCGCCATCAGCAGGCCCAGATCGCGCTCGTCGGCGGTGTCGGCGGCGCGCTCGCCGGTGATCCGGCCGCCGCACAGCGCCAGGATCCGGTCCGACAGCGCCATCACCTCCTCGAGCTCGACCGAGACGAGAAGGATCGCCACGCCCTGGTCGCGCAGCGCGATGAGGCGGCGATGGATGAACTCGATCGCGCCGATATCCACCCCCCGCGTCGGTTGCCCGACCAGCAGCACCTTCGGCGCCCGCTCGATCTCGCGGGCGAGCACGATCTTCTGCTGGTTGCCTCCCGAGAACTT
>Ga0102589_1002333_pt1 | contig 22356 bp, 19 predicted proteins | sample AraplaMF_Col_mLB_FD_76858 | JGI IMG/M metagenome (GOLD analysis project Ga0102589, IMG submission 76858) | Arabidopsis root microbial communities from the University of North Carolina, USA - plate scrape MF_Col_mLB | ecosystem: Host-associated > Plants > Roots > Endosphere | place: USA... | reverse complement strand
AACGCGCCTAAGATGGGTAAAGCTAAAAATACGAAAGGAACTGTAATGAGAGTATGGAACTATATGGGGTACCAAAAGGCTGCTCTTACGTTCGTTATATTTTTAGTATTTGTTACGACGTTACTTGGATTATTAGGTCCGTATTTAATGGGAGTAATTATAGATCAATATATCGTACCGAAAGATTTAAGCGGTACGGCGAGAATGTGTTTGTTACTTATCGCAATTTACGGTGTAACAGTATTGTTAACATGGTTACAAACATTTGTCATGGTTAACGTTGCATTAAAAACAATACAAAAAATACGACAAGATATTTTTGAGAAAATCCAAACACTTTCTTTACGGTTCTTTGATGTACGTTCGCAAGGGGATTTAATGAGTCGTGTGACAAATGATATAGATAATTTGAATCAAGCGTTGACACAAAGTGTGGTGCAAATTATTTCATCTGCATTAACATTTATAGGTGTGACGATTGCGATGTTCGCATTAGATTGGATATTAGCGATTGTTACTTTAATTACAGTGCCTATTATGTTTTTTGTTACAAAAAAACTAGTTGCTTATAGTGGTAAAAACTTTGCAAAGCGTCAAAAAGATTTAGGAGAGTTAAATGGTTTTATCGAGGAAGCTATAACAGGAGCGGATGTTACAACGTTATACGGGAAAGAAAAAGAAACTGTACAAAATTTCAATAAAATTAATGAACAACTAAGGATTTCAGCTACGAAGGCAGATACATTTTCAGCTTTTATTTTTCCGAGTATGAACTTTATTAATAATTTAGGTATGGGACTTGTAATCGGGACTGGATCAATTATGGTTTTAAATGGAATGACAACAGTAGGTGTCATTGCGGCTTTTATTAATTATTCCCGTCAATTCTCAAGACCACTCAGTCAATTCGCAACTTTAATGAACACGATTCAAGCGGCAGTTGCTGGTGGAGAGCGTGTCTTTGAAATTATGGATGAAGTACCGGAAATTCAAAATAAAAAAGATGCGTTCGTTGTACAAAATTTACAAGGGCATGTTGCACTTGAGAATGTTTCATTTGGTTATGAGGGAAATAAAACGATTTTAAAAGAAGTGAGTCTTAAGGCGCAGCCAGGGGAGACAATTGCTTTAGTTGGTCCCACTGGATCGGGCAAAACAACAATTATTAATTTGTTAACTCGTTTTTACGATATACAGCAAGGGAAAATTCATATCGATGGAAAAAGTATAAAAGATTATGAAATGAATTCGTTGCGAAGTAAAATAGGAGTAGTTTTACAAGATACGTATTTATTTGCTGGGACGATTATGGAAAATATCCGTTATGGTCGACTAGATGCAAGTGATGAAGAGGTAATCAGTGCAGCTAAGGCAGCATCTGCACATTCTTTTATAAGGCATTTACCGAATCAATATGAAACAAAAATTGCTTCAGAAGGATCGAATTTAAGTCAAGGGCAAAAACAACTTCTTGCGATTGCACGAGCAATTTTAGCAGATGCAGATATACTAATTCTTGATGAAGCAACATCTAATATTGATACAAGAACAGAATTACAAATTCAAGAAGGACTAAATCATTTAATGAAAGGTCGAACAAGTTTTGTAATCGCTCATCGACTGAAAACGATTGAAAAAGCAGATCAAATCCTTGTTATAAAAGATGGAAGTATTTTTGAAAGAGGGAATCACGAATCTCTTATGGAAGATAGAGGGTTTTACTTTGATCTGTATACGAGTCAGTTCAAAATCTAATAAAAACTTTAATATGGTGCGGTTTCTCCAGGAAGGAGAAACCGCATTTTTATATTTGTAAACATTATTATCCAAATAGTTGTTCACTAAATTTTTGAACTGCGTATTCTTGCATCCAAGGTAAAACATGCGTAAGGTTATGAAAACACCTTTATGATTCAATCGTTCATTTGTAATTTTTGGATTTGAAAATTATTCCAAAAGTGTTGCGTGATTATGACGTAAACCATGAAATCCACCGTGACAACCCCATGTACCTCTTTTGGGGCTAACAAAAAAATCACAATCTATATACGCTTGACCAAGTATTAATTTATCAGTGTTTATTAAAATTTTATGTTTTTATAATGCTTAAATTGTTTCTTCACCAATTGGGACTAATCGTTTGGAACTTGAAGTTGTTGTATCTAATACCAGTTGATTATCGGGGTTTAAAGTTTGACTAATAACGCGTAAAAAAGCGCTCATTATGAGTTTTTTTTGTTTGTATATAATAGTGAAATAATTGAACTTTGATTATATACAATGGCGGTGGAACAAATAGAGCCAATGACGGCAACCTTAACGAGTATTTCAAGTTATATTTATACGTTTTAAAAATAATAGAATTTGAATTTTATTAAAAAAAGACACTGCTTCCAGTGTCCTAACTTACTACGAGAGTTTTATGAGGAAACTTAAATAGGTGAATTTAAGCTTCTCTATAATATATGAAACTGCAATTAGAAAATCACTTATTTTTTAAAGGAGTTAATGGGTAATTGTACGTGCTAAAATCTTTATTAAAAATATCTTGTACTAATTGGATTGTTTCATGATCATAAAAACTATCGTACGTTGGGAGGCGTGGGAATAAAGGGTCAGTAATATCAGCATCTGCAAAATTACCCCTAAAAATCGCCCTGTCTTTCTGATGATGCCATGATTTGGTTAGTATTTGTAAAGGAGAAGTTTTTAATTGATATGTTTGTTCTAAGCGCACAATTTCAGTAGAGAAATTTTCAAGGTAGATATACTTTGTAACAAACTCTTCCTCACCTGGTTCATATTGCTGCATTAAATGTGGATCTACTTGTTCTAAATCTATCATTTGCTCTTTTAAGTAGTAGAGAAAGATTTTAAATGAAATAGGCTTATTACAAAATTCATTACCATAATAAAAATTCCGAATAGGATTCCATGCTGGGTTTACTATGTGAGGGGGGGCAATTAGTGAGAAGAATGAACTTACAGCTCTTGTATAAGGGTTTCTCACTAATTTATAGGAATCTTTTCCGTTGGTATATAAAGCCGCAGCTAGTTCAATAAAGTAGTCCGAGGAATTTTTGTATATTTTATTTTCATAATTATGGATGAAAGAATCGTATTTTATGGCTTCTTTAAATAAATTTATTTGATAAAAAAACCAATGTGCAAGAGAGGTACAGCCACTTTTTTGACTCCAAAATAAAATCAAAGGGAAGTTAGAATTAAAGAGGGGAACGCGTCCGTATTTAATAATATTTGAAAAAGACATAGTTAGCCTCCATTCAGTTATGTCAATTATTTTTAATTTATGAATAAACAACTCGGCATATGAACAAGAGAAGAGGAGTAGAATAGATAATTTAATAACAATATAACTTTGAAATGAAAGCGTTATTTTATATGGATATGAAAAGAGTACACAAAAAATGTGTACTCATAACAATCTAAATTATTTTAAGGACTATGATTAAAAGGGTAAATATGTAATTACATCAATAAATTTGGGGAATATGTAAATATTATGAATTTATTCATGTGAATAAAACTCAACAAAATAATCCTTTTTTCATAAACAAAAAGGCGGTTGTTTCCGCAACCACCTTTTTATAAAACAAAGCACTTTTTCAGAAATAAAATATGAATGATTTCTGAAAAGGTTATAGGATTTAATCCTATTTTCACAACTCAAGTGACGAGCTTAATTTTTAAGAAAGGAATGACTACATTATATGAAAGCTTGTCTAAAAAGGGGTTCATATAAAAAACAGCTAGCAAAAGCTAACTGCTCTGTTCTTCAAAGAGGAACAGAGAGAAAATCTAATGTCATCTGCATTATTGACGGAATATTAAATTTTATTTAAGGGAGGGTACTAATTATGTAGGTTACGTGAGAAGTCCTATTAACATCCAGGCTGCGCCGATCAGAATTAAAGTTTCGAAGGTAATCCAAAACTTTCTTTTTTCTGTTTTTTGAAATTCTTTAATTACAGAAAATACGGCACTTATTCCTACAAGAGTGAAAAGAGCGATTCGGATTGTTTCAGTCATTTTCATCACCACCTTTTATTTGAATAGTTTAATTATATATTAATCTTCATTTTGTGGAAACGTAATAAAATAATCCTTTGAAAAGAAAGTGAGGTTAAAAAAATGGAGGGTAACGAAAAGCTTTTAGGTGATGATGGGATGTTAGGGATGGAGTTCAAGGAAAGAACAATTCGTGTTTATAACACAGAAGACGATTTTATGGAATTATTTTCCACAAGAGTACAGACTCAAGAAGTCATCAATTTTCTTGAAGAATGTAAAAAGGAAATGAAGTAAAAGTTCAACAGAGTAGATCGATCGGAGGGGAACCGTATCGTATGAATCAATTTTCATTTTTTGAAGATATCGATGAAAAGGAGATGCGAAGACTTGTGGTGAAAGAGCTGAAAAACTACAAAGCATTGTGCGTCCTGATGAAAAATCAAGAAGAGCAGGAAAATTAGCGAAGAGGGCGTGTTTATAAGCTAGTACGTTTATATCTTGAAAAACTAGTTAAGCAAGGAGAAATAAAGGAAGTAAAAGGAAGTAAAAAGAAGCAGAAGAAAAAGATATAGAAAAAGATGATTCTGTAAAAAGCAACCATTTGGGTGCTTTTTCTTTTACACAAAACAAACGAACTCAATGAAAAAAACAGCGATATATGAGATTTTTATACTAGTCAGTTTGAAATTTAATATAGTGCGGTTTCTCTAGAAAGGAGAAACCGCACTATATTAAATCTGTAAAGATAATTAAAAATATAGAGTTGGATTTTTTAAGATACATGAATTGTTAGCAAAAACTAGCAACTTCAGTGACAGGTGGAAGAAATAATTTACGTGGTATTGTAATAATCTCAAGAGCCATCTGAGCTGAATAGAGAAGTATCGGAGTTAATTCTAAAGCGTGAGTTAATAATAATATAAAGCTTGTTAGGATTGCAAAGCTCCCCCAAAAGAAACTTTTTGAAATGTTACGGAAATCTTTTATTAAGGAAAAGAAAGAAACAAATGCTGTAACAAAGAGAATCAAAAATTTATATTTATCAGCCATTAAACCCCTCCTAAAGAACAGTAGCTTATATTATAACGTATTTTTATGTATTATAATAAAAAGATTTCGAAATAAATAGTTTAAATGCGTAAAAACCGCAACTAAAAAATATTAGTTGTGGTTTTTATTTATGAGTCCTTTGTTTTAGAGAATAGATAATCTAGAATTAAAAATTAAAAAATAGATTAGTGCCCTTATTATTGTTTGCTGGAGCTTTACTGGATATTTGGCCGGACAATAAGACGAGCTTTGAATATATTAATAAAAAAGGGGATGTTGAACAATGGCTATATATAGTTTACATGGAGGTCACAATAGTATTGTACAGGGTGCAAATTATGGGAATCGGAAAGAACATATTATGGATCGCCAAGTTAAGGATGCAGTTGTTGCTAAATTAAGAGCATTAGGGCATACAGTTTATGATGATACTGATGAAGTAGGGACAACACAAGCGCAAAATTTAAATAACATTGTATCTAAAACAAACTCACATGATGTAGACTTAGTAGTTTCATTTCATTTAAACTCATATGATACGAATGCTAATGGTGTTGAAGTACTGTATTATGACCAACAAGCTTTATCAGCAAAGATAGCAGCGCAACTTTCAAAAGATATTGGCTGGTCAAATCGTGGTGCAAAGGAACGAAAAGACCTTTATGTGTTATCGAAAACGAAAGCACCTGCAATCTTAATTGAACTTGGATTCATTGATAATGAAGCAGATATGGCAAAATGGAATCCAGATAAGATTGCTAATTCAATAGTGTATGCATTAACTGGGCAATCTGGTGGGACAACTCCGCCATCTAAACAAAATATTATCCAATCCGGCGCTTTCTCACCATATGAAGTTCCTGAAGCTATGCAAGCTTTAAATTCAGTTAAAATGACAGCTAAATTTATTTTACAGCCTGATGGATTAACATATTTTATTTCTGATCCAACATCAGATGATCAATTAAATGGTATGAAAGGCTGGCTTGATCGCAAAGGTTGGTGGTATGAAGTAAAGTAAAGGTTCTAGTTTAGCGGAACAGAATGTTTAAAAATGATAGGACATAAAAAGAGGATTACTTATTATGAGTAATCCTCTTTTTATAATTTTATATCGTATAAATATGATTAGATATAGGAGACTTACGCCTTGAAAATTGATAAGTAATGCATGTAAGTGGGATATTAATTGGGCATCTTAGCAAAATTTTTAAAACATACTTTTAAAAAGAAAAGAAATTTAGAATTCGAATTTAATTGATTACAATTGAAATAGCACTGAAAACTAATAAAACGGCCATAATGATGTTAAATGATTTCGTATGTTTTAATAAAAGTTTTTGGAACATGGAACCAAATAAGCTCCAACTAAATGTACTCATTAACCCGACTACACCTAGAAATAATGAGAAAAGTAGAAAACTTGAATATGAATTATAGTAAGGGAGAATAAAAGTAGATACTACAGTCAGCCCAAATAGTATTCCTTTAGGATTAACAAATTGAAGAAAAATCCCGACTGTAAATAAGTTTTTATTATGTTTTTCATCTGGATCTGTACTCGTTTTACTAGTGAGTATTTTAAAGGCTAAATATAGCATGTATGCTACACCTAAAATTTTTAAAGGGAATTCGATTATGGGTAGGATATTAATTAGTACAATATTAAAGAAGCTACATAATGAAGTGAGGATGAAAAAACCGAAAGCTACTCCAAAGCAAAATTGCATACTCCTTTTTAAACCATGTTGATTGGCATATGTCATAGCTAAAAAATTGTTAGGTCCGGGTGTGAAGCTACTTATAAAAACAAATAATAAAAAAGAAAATATAGGCATTTCAAAACCCCCTAATTAATTAGTGTGTGTTATAATGACCGAAAAGAACAATATAACGTGTGCTTTTTATTATACATAATGGTCGCTATATTGTATATATTTTAGGGGTGTTTCTTATGGAAGAAATTCAACTTATTTTAGCAAAAAATTTAAAAACAATACGTGAAAAAGAGAAAATGAGTTTAGAAAAGGTCTCTCAATTAACAGGTGTGAGTAAAACGATGATTGGACAAATTGAACGAGGAGAGTCAAGCCCAACATTAACAACGATATGGAAAATCGCTAATGGTTTGAAAGTGTCTTTTACTTCTTTAATCAATAATCCGCAACCGGATACAAAAATTGTGTTACGAAATGATGTTCAAGTATTATCAGAAGACAGTGGGAGATATAAAGTGTATCCTTCTTTTCCTTTTCAAGATGATAGGAACTTTGAAATCTATACGGTTGAAATTGAAACAGAAGGGAAATTAATTTCGGAAGGCCATAAAGAAGGGACCGAAGAATTTATTACGGTGTTTGAAGGGGAATTGACAATTGAAATAAATGATTGTCAATATAAATTAAATAGCGGGGATGCAATTCGCTTTAAGGCAGATAGACCACACTTCTATCATAATTCTGGAAGTACGCTAACTCGGTTAAGTATGACCATTTATTATCCAGCTACATAAACTTGCAATTATATCAAGAATATAAGATGCTAGGTCAAACAAACCTTGATATGACAACGTTTGTTTGACTTTTTTTGATAAAATGCAAACATTTTGCAAACATAGGTTATCCAAAGATACTTTTACCGAAGTTTTTAACTGCTTCTTCCTGCATATTCGGTAAAACATGAGAATAGACACTTAATGTCATTGAAATATCTGTATGACCTAATCTCTCACTGATGATTTTAGGATTAACTCCTTGTTTTAATAGTATAGTTGCATGTGTATGTCTTAAATCATGGAATTTAATTTCTTTTATACCTACTTTGTGTGTCGCCCTAATGAAACTTTTTCTAAAATGTGCTCTTTTTATGATTCTTCCAAACTCATTACAATTTATTAAATCTTGATCTAGATAAGCAGAACCAAACCTTAATTTCTCTTTATTAATTAAAATCTTATGTTTTTTTAAGGCTCCTATTGTTTCATTAGGTACAGGAATTGTGCGTTTTGATGAATTTGTTTTTGCAGTTTTTTTGATTTTATTATCATGACCAGATGTTTGATTTATTGTAACAGTATGTTTTTCAAAATCAATGTCCTGCCATCGTAAACCTAGAACTTCTCCCAGACGCATACCTGTAGTTATTGCAAGTAGATACCCAATGTGATATCGTGATTCTTGTGAATGAGCTAAAAACTTTTTTACTTCTTCCTCTGTCCAAGTCTGGATAGGGGTTTTTTCTTTTTTAGGTATCTCAGCAAAATCTGCTGGATTTCGAGAAATAACATTTTGTTTTACGGCAAGGTTTAAAGCGCCCTTTAAAATTCTATGCATAAGCAGAATAGAATTATTTGCAATCCCTTTATCTATCGCAGTCTTATAACATTTTTGAATGTGTATAACATTTAATTTATGGAGCGCAACCATTCCTATACTAGGTATAACATGTTGGTTGATAAATGCCTTATAGCCAGCAAAGGTACTCTTTTCTATGCTCATACTTTTAATTTCTAGCCAATGATTTAGATAATCCTTTAACGTAACTTTAGATGGTTCTATAAAAGTTCCTTCATTCAACTCTGTAATCTTCTTTGCCACATCGGCTTGTGCTTCCTTTTTTGTCTTATATCCAGAAAACCACTTCTGTCTTCTTTTTCCTGTCTCTGGATCAGGACCGATATCAATAACGATACAGTATTTATTTCCTCTTTTTCGAATATGTCCTTTCACTTAAAACACTCCTTCATTTGTTTTGAATCATGTTGTATAAGTCTGGTTGTAATTTTGCTGCTATGAAAATTACATAGTTGGACATATCAGCGATGGGTATATTTTACCATATATGAACAGAATTGATTATTTAATATATTGGTTGTTTTTTAAAAAAAATTAATTTTATAAAAGAATTTTGTATATTTAAAGCAATATTTTTATTTAAAACATTTTATTTGGAATAGTACATCTTATATATATCATATTTTGTACAATTAATATTTTCTTAATTGAGAAATGATTTTTATTTGGAGTGAGATATATGGAGAGGAAAAAGAAATGGGAAGGATTAAACTCTAAAAAGCTATCTGCTAGTTCCCTGGATTCGAGTTTAATAGGACCGACATTGCCAGCGATTTCATCATTTACTCTACCAAGTGGACCGACAGGCTCAACAGGAGCAACTGGAGGAACAGGAGCGACAGGCCCAACGGGAGCAACTGGAAGAACAGGAGCGACAGGCCCAACGGGAGCAACTGGAAGAACAGGAGCGACAGGCCCAACGGGAGCAACTGGAGGAACAGGAGCGACAGGCCCAACGGGAGCAACTGGAAGAACAGGAGCGACAGGCCCAACGGGGGTAACTGGAATAACAGGTCCAACAGGTCCAACGGGGGTAACTGGAATAACAGGTCCAACAGGTCCAACGGGGGTAACGGGAATAACAGGCCCAACAGGTCCAACGGGATTTGAATCTGCATTCAGAGCTTTCAAATCTACTGATCAGTCCGTTACTGCTAATACACTGTCTATAGTAACATTTGAAACTACACAATTCGATTTAAATGGTGAATATGATGGTGTATCAACATTTATACCGCAACAAGATGGAGTATATTTAATTATTACTACTATAATTTTTAGTCCTACTGATGATACTCTAAATTATGTGACGGAAGTATTTATAACAGTTAACAGTGCTTTAATAGCAGGAGATGATAGCTTTTTTGGTGGAAATACTGGGCTTTTAAATGCGGTAACAGTTTCTACCATTGTACAATTGAATGCAGGAGATATGGTGCAAGTCCAAGCCGGTAGTACCATAGATGGCGTTATTGCATCTCCGCTTCTTACAAATTTTCAAGCTGCGAGGTTTCCATCACCAGTTCCAAATACACTTTTCTTGTTAAATAATTTATCTGCAGATTGGAGTAAAAGGCCGTTTAGTAGAACAACATAATTATGTTCATTTTAAAAATAGTGTGAAGAAAATGATGAATTTAAATTATGGGATATACCTTAGAAGATATCACTCGAATGAATATTTCTAAATTAGCAATAAGATACTCAGAGAGATTTAGTCGTGAAGCTAGTCAAATTCGTAATAAAAAAGAGCCATGAGTGGAAAGGTTCATAACTCTTTTTGTAAGGGTAATGATTTTATAGGTAATAATCATCATGAAACCCTAAAAATGTAAGTTGATTAATTTCTATAAAATTCGAATTTTATAGAAAAAGAGCGACTGACAACAGCTAACTGCTTAGCAGGTTCTTTAAGATAAAAAAGAAGAGAATATAGAGGTTCATTCTGATTGTTTGAAGGTAATGAAAGAAAGAATATCACATACTATCGATCTTAATAAAAACTATGTTTGTTTTTCATTTTATTCACAAATAGTTCCAGTTGCTATTCCTGTTGGAGCGAAACCTACTGGGACATTAGTGATAACAGTATTCGTGGCAATATCAATAACAGAAACAGTATTACTACCTTGATTTGTAACATAGGCACGAGTGCCATCAGGTATGATAGTTACCTGATCAGGGGATAAAGCAACAGGAATTGTATCAATCAAAGTATTTGTCGCCACATTTATTACCGAAACATTATTGCTAACTTTATTTACAACGTAAATAAGGTTTCCACCTGGTGTAATATCTATACCAACAGGTTCGGTACCTACGTTAATTGTATTAATTACGGAATTGGTAGCGGTGTTAATAATAGAAACAGTATTGCTGTTCTGATTCGTGACATAAGCACGAGTGCCATCTAGTGTGAAAACGATTATTCTAGGGCGAATGCCAACAGGAATGGTAGCGGTAACTGTGTTAGTAGCAGTATTAATAACAGAAATTGTGTTACTTAATTCGTTTGCAACATATGCAAAGGCTCCGTTTGGAGAAACAGTTATTCCTTGCGGAGCGATACCAACAGGGATGGTAGTGATAACTGTATTAGTAGCAGCATTAATAACTGAAACGTCATTACTCGCGTGGTTTCCAACATAAACAGTTGTGTTATTTGGAGAAACAGCTACGCCAATTGGATCAGCTCCAACGGGAATGGTAGCAATAACTATATTAGTAGCAGTATCAATAACGGAAACGGTATCGGAAAAAATATTAGTAACATAAGCACGAGCCCCATTGGGTGAAACTGTTACTTCAAGAGGTGCATTATCTACAGTAATTGTAGCGACTACTGTATTTGTTGCGGTGTTAATCACTGATACTGTATCATCTGCAGGGTCATCGATTGCTCCCGCGTTAGTAACATATACAAGGAAATTACATCCAGGTCCAGTTGGTCCGGTTGGCCCGGTCGGCCCAGTTGGTCCCGGTGGACACTCACAGTCTCCAGTCGGCCCAGGTGGTCCTTCCGGCCCCTGAATACCTTGCACACCTTGAGGTCCAGTCGGTCCTTCTAATCCTTCAGGCCCTTGAATGCCTTGCACACCTTGAGGTCCAGTCGGTCCTTCTAATCCTTCAGGCCCTTGAATGCCTTGCACACCCTGAGGTCCAGTTGGCCCTTCTGGTCCTTCCGGTCCTTGAATCCCTTGTATACCCTGTGGTCCAGTCGGTCCAGGTGGTCCAGGAATTCCCATTCCGGTTCCCGAACCAGTCGGCCCAGGTGGCCCTGGCGGTCCTTGAATGCCTTGCACACCTTGAGGTCCCTGAGGCCCTTCCGGCCCTTCCGGTCCCTGAATCCCTTCTACCCCTTGAGGTCCTTCCGGTCCTTGAGGTCCTTCAGGCCCTTGAATGCCTTGCACACCTTGAGGCCCTTCCGGCCCTTCCGGTCCTTCAAGTCCCTGAATGCCTTGCACACCTTGAGACCCTTGAGCTCCTCTAGGTCCAGGAATTCCTCTAGGTCCTGTTGCTCCAGTCGGCCCTGGCGTTCCGATGTTACTCAATAACGAACTATTCAAGATTCCTTGTAAAATTAGGTTGAATGTCTGCTGTAATAAGGGGTCTGATATATTTGAACAACTGATAAGTGAAGACAAGCTTTGGAATAGAAATTGGAATAACGCTGAGATTTGAGTGAGAGATGCAGTAGGTAAAGAATTGATTAATTGATTTATAGTTCTTATGACTAAATTTCTATTTGGTGTACTTGGTTGTACTGCTATTAATAAATTATTTAATGCCTGTAATGCAGATTGGAGTATTTTTATAGTTGTTGAATTTGGTGTTGTGAAAAAAGTAAGAATAGCTTGATTTAATTGGTTTATTATTTGTAATAATTCTTGTTGTTGAGAACTTGAGAAAAAAACAGGTGTACAGCAATTACTTTGATTACAAGGGGATATAGAAATAAAGCAGGGCTGCTGGAATTTATCACACGGATTTGGTGAGTTTGATTTTTGATTATATCTCATAAGTAACCTCCTTTTTAAAAAAATAAATGTTAGGTAAGTCTAGATAAATTATTTTAGCAACTATGTTTAAAATGTTTGTGGGTATATGTTTAATGTTTTTTTCTTCAAAGTATATGTAAACAAAATGGAGATGTTCTTAGAAGACGTATAATCAATGCTTAATTACTAATAAAGATTGTAATCATAGGAGGAGAAATGAAAGTTACAAAGTAAAATATACAAGCTATTAAATTTATCCCGCATTAACGGGTAGTAAGATCCCCACCTCAAAATTCAGCGGAAGCAAAGAAGTTAAGTGAGGGATCAACTGCCAATAAAAGCTCGATTGGTTCAACTAATAATAAGTGGGGATAAACACCCCACCAATTATTAAAGTTTCACTTTATAAAATCAACAAAAGCGTTATTTTAGAAAAAAAGGTGACTCAGCAATTCTGTCAGCCGAGTCACCCAGTACTATCGATCCAAATAATATTTTTTATATGTAGTTATAGCGGTTTCTTAGCGGCTAACTCAAAATGGCAGTCGAAGAACAAAGAATTTTATTTTAGAAAGTATTAGATTTTACTATGTTAATGCTACAACAGCAAGAGTTAAGCCCAACGTATTTAATGTATTAGAATATGGTCCTACATTAACAGTAAGAGTACTTGTTATACCTAAAGGTGTAGTGAAAATAGCGGGTGCTGATACAGAAGTGAATCCTGCAGTATATCCCAGAGAAGTACCAGAGCCAATGATTGGATTATTATTCAAATACATAGTGATACCTGCCGAATTACCTCCTGGTTGAATGATAACTTGCACTTCATAGATTGCCAAATAGGTTCTTCCACCTTCAAGTAAAACAGTTGTTGGTGGTGTGAATGAGATTGCCGTACCATTAGAATTTACCACGGTATCTAGTGGAATCGCAGAATTTACAGAAACTATTGATGGGGTAGTTTGAACAACATTTAAACTGTTAGCCGTGGGGGATGGACAAGTGCAAGGTTTGTGAATGTTAGAGTTATTATCATTTTGGTAATTCACAAATAATCAAGCTCCTTTGCGTAAGATAATTTTTTATCCTATATAAAACGTAGCTTTTTTGTATCTAAGTTATTTTTAAAGAGAAGTTGAATATTGTTGGTCAGTTAAATCTTAAAATATTTGATACTCTGTGATTTCAAAGTATATCTGATAAATATATATGAAAGTTTTTTTAAGGACATTACTGTAAGTTAGGAAACATAATAAAATCGTTATTTGGGCATAAAAAAGAGCACAATATATGTGCTCTTGGATAAGAAAGGTAGATTTCTATGAGTGGATGCCTCCATACAATAACATATGCTTGTCCAGTTAAAAGGTGAATAGATAAAAGAACCCGTTTGTTATAAACGGATTCTTCCCACAAGGTTTGCAAGAAATTCAAGGTAACTAGACCGGAGCACTTATTGAATTTCTTGTGATAATACTGTATGCAAATGAATTAATAAGGTTAAAGAAATTTAAACAAAATCCGCATTTAACAACAAATAAAAAAGAGCGCTAATCAAGAGCACTCTTTATACCTCATTATAACGAAATTGACGAACTCATATAATACAGAAAGGTAGTATTAAAGTATGTAAAAGTATGAAATTGGTGAATGGGTTCAAACAAAATCTTTATTTAAATGAAGAAGCCCTAGAGTTAGGGCCCTAAGGCTTCTTATGTTGGTATATCTCACACGATTTTATAAAAAGAATAGAATGTACTGAAGATAACACATGAATGTTTCATAAATGTATTAAAAAAGTGAACAAAATCGTTATTTTAATTAGTTCAGCCCCTTGAAGGGCGCTCCAAGGGGCTAAGATTCGAGAACTTGTAAACTCTTGTTTAATTACATGAAAACTCCCTAAGGAGAATCTATGATATTTTAACACTCAACTAACTATTTTGACAAATATATATTGATAAAAGAAACCCCGATTGTCGACGGGGCTTCTAAGGGTAAGTGCCAAGTAATGACGTACACGACTAATTAACCATATCATAAATTTTTCCGGTAAAAATACTGGTAATTTTGCCTAATTTTATGGTCGTTAATTTGAACAAAAACGCTATTTTAATAAGAGTTGGTTCTCACTCAAAAGCAAGGGGTGCATAGGGAGTTTCAAAATGTTCTTTTTAGATGTATTAATGGTTAGGGAAACATAAATCTGGGAATAAAACTTGATATTCTGGGATTAATCGAAGGTCAACAGTTGTACTTGCAAAGAATTTATATTTTGTTTCTAATTCAGCTAGTGTAACTAGGTGATGTGTACCTAAGCCCTTCTGTATGCTATGTTTAGAAAGAGTTGGACCAATTTGTAATTTCCGATTTTTCATAGCTATGTTCCATGGACTGTAAAAGAATTTTAAAACGAAAGCAGGGTACATGTAAACGATAAAGGAATGATTTGACCAATGCCTTCCGGCTATATAGTTACCATGCGAATAATTGTGGATTAATCTACCTCCGTAGTAAGGGGCAGGTGGAGTAGGATGGAGTATTCTCCCATGATAACGCTGTTTGACAAGGGGAATTCCGTATCTCGGATTGGAATAACCATGAGTAGGGTCATCTACCATCAGAATAGTCCTAATAGCATACATGTTTTTCCTTAAAGTGACAAGAGATGAGAAAAAGGCTTCCTTATCAAAACAGCAAAGAAATTCAGTGGTATTTAAAACCATTTTCCACCCCTTAATTTCTTTTTCTATTTCCATTATCTCTTTATCAACTAATATAGCATCAAACTCTAATACTTTTGAATCTCGGATTTCCCAATGAGGCGCAAATAATTTACATATTTCTACTGAGCGATCAGTAGATCCTCGATTAATAAGAATACCGTGATCAAATAGTTTTGTGTGGTGCATTAACCACCATGGGAGTAGATACTCTTCATTGTAGAAATGGGAAATTAAAGTTGTCTTAATAAAAACCCCTCCTTATAAACATGGATAAAATAATTCTTGCTCTAGTATAATGCTTATCCTAGTAAATACATATGTCTTGAGTATATTTGAGCAAAATGTTTATTTATAAATAAAAAGAGTGCTTTGGGAGGAAGGTGCTTTATAACCAAGTCTTTTTTTTGAAAAAAGGGTTCATATCATATTGTATGTATGTTTCTTAGATAGGTGTGGTTTTATACAAAAATCTGTATTTCATAACAAGAAAAAAAGAGCACATGTTTATATGTGCTCTAAGATAATCTTTTTAATATCTATTCAAGTGTTTCATTAGCATCAGTTGTATCAAATTTATCAATCAGTTTAAATAATGTCTCTAAAAGAATTGTAGATAAAATCGCAAAGATTAACACGGCATGTGGTGTTAATTGCACTACTGTGAAATTAAGTTTTGCTAGCCAAAAATATCCGACATACATTGTCAGGAAGGTACTAACAATTGAAATTGTAACCCCTAAGAAACCTAATTCTTTTAGCTTTTCTTCAGATAGTTTGAATATGCGTAATACGAAAGAGAAGATGATCCCAACTATGAAAAATCCACGTTTAATGTCAATAATGACATTAAACGTGGATATTCAATTTCATTAGGCATTAATTGTTTCATTCCGATAATAATAACTGAAGGGACCAAGATAGGTATTAATAGTGATGATAACACTAGGGAAATTGCCAATAGTCTATTGATTTTGTTTGTTTCATTGTTGTTTTGATTATTCATAAAGCCTCCAAAAATAAATTTCAAATAAATATCCTAGTGGATTTTAATACAAAAGTATTAGTAAATTTAAATTCAAAAAAAGGTGAATTTAAATAAAAATGCTATTTTAATAGGGAGCAAGTTTAAAAGGCCCTGATTGACACAGGACCTTTTAAAAGAGAATAACATTTGACATGTTAAAAATTATGACTGAAAGTTACTTTCATATTACCATTATCAGGATTTTAATTCCAATAATGGTTGTTGAGAAATAAAAATCTTCTTTTGCACAACAAAGCAGCCAGCTCTAATTAGCTAACTACTTGTTGTACAAAAGAAATTAGGCCCTACAAGTTCGGATATGTAACTTTAAGTTACAGCTATAGTATGCACAAAACTCAACATGTTATGTGGCTTGAAAAAGAAATAAGAACAAAATTTTATTATTTGCTCAATACAAAAGAGCAGTTAACAAGCGCTAACTGCTCATCCCTAAGAGAAAGGGAAAGAACATTACAGAGGTCACTGCGAATTCAAGCTGTATCAGCTCATTTATAGTATGGGACATAATTTGAAACTTTATTCGGGTAAACTAAAAAAGGCAGCTGCAAGAGCTAACTGCCCTAGTGAATAAGAATAACGAAATGGTCATTCGTACTCAACCTTGGTGTAGTTATATTGTTAACACTTTTTAGAAATTTATTCAATAAAAGAGCAGCTAGCAAAAGCTAACTGCTCGGCTCTCGACCAAGAAAGCTAGAGTGGGAAAAATCGACTTTTTAAAGCCTTAACTACATTTTTAGACAATATTTAGAATTTTATTCACTTAAAACATAAAAAGAGCAGCTAATAAAAACTAGCTACTAAGCCCTCGGGTATTAAGGAAAATCAGAAACTGTATTTACATTATTGACGGAATAGTGGGTTTTATTCAGGGGGGAGAAATAGTATATGTACAAACTGTAGACTGAATTAAATAAAAAATAACAGAGTTGCATCGAGCAAGATAAAACTGAAATGATAGAAAACATGGTTTTAAGTTTTCGGCGTTCTTTTTCATCTTCCGTGGCATACAAAATATATTTTCGTATTCCAAATACGAATAGCCAATTGCCAAAGGTTAATCCGAACATGCCAACAAAGAAATGAAGATTAGGGAATGAAGTAGAGGTAGTAGCGGATAAAAGTACAGTTTTAATAGATAAATAAGAAAATGTTGTTAAAAGAGAACAATACATGATAGCGATAATCCATTTTTTTATAATAGTTACATCCTTTTATGGAATAGGGGATTTATGTAAATTAAAATGTTATATCATGAAGCACGTTTATTGTATGTAATGGAGATAACTGAACAAAATAATCCTTTGTGCGACACGTTTCCTCATAAGTGTGCAAACATGAAGTAGGAGGGTTATCAATTTGATAACAACAACTGTTTGACTGAAAGTAGGAATGAAAGCCGTCATGTTGAGCTGAAACTACTTATCTAATACTCCTACATGCAAGGCGTGATAGTAGTCACAAATTGTATGAAGCTAGGTGAAGTCGGCTGAACAAAACCTAAGTGAGAAATCATATGGTAATGGATAGGCCGGGATGCTACAAAATATCTATGGTGAGAATGTCTAAAATAACGGACTGGCGAACTTGCGAATGTACGGGTCTAAATTATTAATACAATAGAAATTTGTATGTCGTCAATGATGACGTTATCTACCGAAAAGTAAGAGTAAAGGATACGAAATTCGGAACATCTAACGATGAGGGTGTAAAGATAACAGGCTTAAAGCAAGCACCTAAGGATATATGTATAGCTAAGTCAATCGGAACGTGGTAAGCAAGAAACTGTCACCAACGCCTACTAGCGGACAGATGCATATAAGGTTCTAACGAACCGAAATTGCTTCATTCTTGTGAAGGTGGGGACAAAGTACCGACGAAGCATGTAACGAATGTGGAGGGATAGTCCCTAGTCTTGTTCTTTGAAAACTAAATTAACTAGATGTAACTCACAGGATCGAGTAAGATGATGGGACTTTTCGTAAGAAAGGGGAAATAATACATCGGTGAGTACAACATTACGAAATGCAGAATATTACGATATACAAAAAATGTTCGATGATTTATACCAACGTAGTGAAAATAACGCTACTAAAGGTGTAAATCTATATAAATACATCATATCAAAAGAAAATATTCTATTGGCATATAGAAGTATAAAGGCTAACAGTGGTTCTAAAACTGAAGGAACAGATGGTATCACAATCGACCATTATAAAATGGAAGATGTAAATTCCTTCGTTGACGATATTAGAAAAACTCTCACAAATTACAAACCAAATACGGTACGTAGGATAGAAATACCTAAACCTAATGGGAAGAAACGCCCATTAGGAATCCCTACAATGAGAGATAGATTGATTCAACAAATGTTCAAACAGGTTCTAGAACCAATATGCGAGGCAAAATTCCACAAGCATTCATATGGATTCAGACCTAACAGGTCAACACACCATGCAATGGCTAGGTGTCAATATCTGATAAACAGAGGAAGATTTAGTCACGTAGTAGACATTGATATACAAGGTTTCTTTGACAACGTGAACCATTCCAAGTTATTAAAACAACTATACAACATAGGCATAACTGATAAAAGGGTGCTGACAATTATCTCTAAAATGTTAAAAGCACCAATCAAAGGAAAAGGTATTCCTACAAAAGGAACTCCGCAAGGAGGAATCCTAAGCCCATTACTTAGTAATGTTGTATTAAACGATTTGGATTGGTGGATATCTAGGCAATGGGAGAATATTAAAACAAGAAGACCATACACAACAGCAACCAAAAATCCATTGCTGATAAAAACAAAATTGAAGAAAATGCATATCGTTAGATACGCAGATGATTTTAAAATATTTACTAACAATCATCAATCTGCAATCAAAATATTCCATGCAGTAAAAGGTTATCTTAAAAATCAATTAAACCTTAATATATCTAATGAAAAATCGACTATAACTAACCTAAAAAGAAAATCTTCCGATTTTCTGGGGTTCTCTATCAAATCTGTTAAAAAGTGCGAAAAATATGTGGCAAACACACATGTAAGCGAGAAAAAGAAAAAAGATATCCTTGAAAAAGCAAAGACAAGGATTAAAGCAATTCAAAAAAGCCCATCAGGGAAAACAGTACAGGACTATAACTCTTATGTGCTTGGTATAAAAAATTATTACAAAATTGCAACACATGTAACTATAGACTTTGCTGAAATAGCCTTTCGTCTCTCGAAAACTTTGTTTAATCGTCTAAAATCAATAGGGAAATATAAGATTCCTACCAATGTGAATGCATTATACAAAAGAACTCATAGGAACAATTATAGAACCTTTGAAATAGCGGGCAATCATGTATATCCACTAGCGGACATACAAACACGATTCCCTCAAAGTTTTAGTCAAGACATATGCAATTACACTAAGCAAGGAAGACAAAAACTCATCAAAAGCCTAAAAGGTAACATTGCCAATGAAATGCAAAAGATGTTGCTATCCTCCAATAAAGGACAAAGCATGGAGTATAAAGATAACAGAATATCCAGGTATTCCATGCAAAATGGTAAATGCGCTGTCATCGGAATCTTCTTAATAGCTGAAGATGTGCACTGTCACCATAAAATACCGAAAGGTATGGGAGGAACTGACGAGTTTAATAACCTGATTATTGTACATGAATTTGTCCACAGATTGATTCACGCTACAAATGACGAGACGATTAGAACATATATGAGAATTCTTCAATTGAACGATAAACAATTGAAGAAAATAAACAAACTCCGTAAAGCTTGTAATCTAGTTACTTTAGTATAAGAGGATAAGATGGGGCGCTGTATGCGATGAAAGTCGCACGTACAGTGCTAAGCGGGGGAAAAGATGGAGATAACTTCAAAGTCTTACCTATCGCAACTGAAGTTAAATAGGTACCATTCACATTCAATCAGTTTTTTGAATGTAATAAGGTATCAAATTAATGAAAACACCCAAAAATGGAGAGTAAAAGTGTTTCGTAAGAAGGAGTGAGAGGATTGAATAATTTAAAGAAGAAGAAATTAAAAAAAGCAATTTCTCGTCGCACAAAGGCTATACAAAAATATGAGAAAGAAAGATTAGATAAAGCATGGATGAATCTTTTCATACAGTCAAGTATCACAAAATAAATACAGTCAGGCTAGAAAACTAAAGGAAACCAATTCATTAAAGCAGCAAGTAAGGCTGTTTTAGGAATAGGTGTTCTTTTTATTTTGAAAAGGGAGATGGAGAAATGAAGGCGTTAAAGGATCAGTTACGTGAATGGAAAAAGAAATTTAAGTAAGGAAAGAAGAAAAAGAAGAAAAAACGAAAAGAGAAATTTAGCACTCGTGAAATTGAGGATTTAATGGGGATGCATAGACCTTGTTATGAACTAAGACGTGGAGCATTAAGACAAAAGTAATTAAAACATAAAAAGGAGTGGTCTTACATGACTAAACAATTATCTTTCTTACAAAAAAATTGACATAACAGCGACACAAAAAGAATTAGAAGGTGTGTTGGAAAGCATACGTGTACATAGGAAACTTGGGATGATGCGTAAGGAAAGAAAGTCACTCCTTCTTATGAAATACGTGAGCACGATCCTACACATGCAGTTGGAAAACCATTAGAAGATGTTGCTATAGCAAATATTCAACAGAGCAAACGAGAAGAGTGGCTTGAAAGAATGTCGTATTGATCAGTTTCTAAATCGATTAGGGAACGGACGTGCAGGAAGCATTCAAAGAGATATTATTTAGAAACGTTATTTAGAAGAAGAGGACGCATGTGATTACATGGTTTATAACGAAATAGGGATGTCAAAGCGTACGGTTTCCTCTTTTCATTGCTACCGATAATGAGACGTTATGTTAATTAGGTTTGAATATTGTATACAGACTAAAAACAGAAAAAACTTCCTGTCGTGTAGGTTGTTTTTTCTGTTTTTTTGATGATAGTTGTTAACTGATGTCTCACATTTCAAAAAACAACTTTTTTGTTTGCTTGTCCACACCATTTCACCTCTTTATGAATTATATAGTATTAAAGGAGGTGAAAAGAATGAATGAAGATATTATTTCAATTGGGGCAAATTGTATAGTGAGAATTAGAAACAGATTCTTTCTTCTAGTAGAAATTGAAGTGGAATTTGGAAATGTAGCCATAGAGGAATTTGTTTTTATTCGAATATCTGAGCAAGAAGCTAGAACATTGTTAGCAGGGGGTATTCAACTGGCAGGGATTCCTAACGGTTATTGCATGGCTTGCATTATTAAAGGGAATTTACATAATTGCATATCCTGAACCCTCTAAGAAAACAGACTTTGAAGTAAGGATACTATCAACACGTATAGTACTCGCTATCATTGGTGTTTTGGCTTTATGGATGCTTATAGTAATCTATATAAAATAATCTTTTTTTAATAAATAAAAGAGCCTGATATGAGAGAAAAGGCCTTTTCAAAAATTGCAATAGTAGGAAAAAGAAATACTTATATTGTCATTACCCTGTACGATCCATTTTGTTTAAAATATGGGGAGTTAAACTCACACATTAGTACACAATTGGAAATATAATCAGTATGTAAAGAAAGAATGTGTGAATTATTTAAACAAAAAGTGCTAACAAGTTTGCAAACGAACTTGCTAACACTTATACAAAATATACATAAATTATCGCTGATATGTCTTCCTCAATAATAGCCATAATAAATTAGAACACACTAGTACGAAACGCTCATAAAACCATTTTTAATTTACATGATAATAGTATAAACTCTATATTTCTTTTAATAATTTAGGGTTATATCTTTTCTGCATTAGCCGCTTTTAACCACGCTTCATAGAATTCTGTAACTGATGCATAACGTTCTGCACGATTTTTATTTACAGCACGATACGCTACCTCATATAATTCCTTACTTGCTTTCCATTTTATAAAAGAACGATCTTTTTCACCGCCTAAAAGTGAGAAAGCCATTGCTCCCATATTAAATACATTTGTTCTTTCATCGATTGTTGCGTTTAGTTCAAATTCCTCTGGTGACATAAAACGGGAGGAACCCCATAGCCGGCCCATTTTATTTATGTAAGGTTTCTTACTGTATAAATCTATATCACAAATTTTTGTTTCGTTTGTAT
>Ga0102589_1002332_pt1 | contig 22357 bp, 22 predicted proteins | sample AraplaMF_Col_mLB_FD_76858 | JGI IMG/M metagenome (GOLD analysis project Ga0102589, IMG submission 76858) | Arabidopsis root microbial communities from the University of North Carolina, USA - plate scrape MF_Col_mLB | ecosystem: Host-associated > Plants > Roots > Endosphere | place: USA... | reverse complement strand
TTTTCGGGAAATATCTCGGCATTTTATTGTTTTGGGCAGTATGTCTGGCCTGTTCATTCATAGTCATTTTCCTAAGTATCGGGCAGCTTTATGTTTTAGAATATATTCGACTAATCGTGTTTATTTCATTTGCCGTCGGAGTGAACATGCTGTTATCCACAATCATTCCCAAAGGTAGTTATTCGATTTTCGCGAGTTTGCTGTGTGGATTACTGTTACCAGCCGCTGGAATGTGGAGCGTTTTTACGGAAAATCAAGCATCTCAGCTCGTTAAATATGCAACTCCTTATTTTTATCTCATTGAATCGAACTGGAAGTCCTATTTTCCGTTCGTGATTTCCATCCTGTTTGTATATGTGTCCATTTTCATTTTCAGGAGGAAGGACTTATAATGAATGCGCTCGAGGTACATGGTCTGAAAAAGAAATATAAAGATACATATGTCGTTAAGGGGGTTACATTTGAAGTAAAGCGTGGGGAATTGTTCGGATTTCTTGGCAAAAACGGAGCGGGGAAGTCAACGACTATCAATATGCTGACCGGTATTGTTCGTCCGACGGAAGGCAGTATTCATATACTGGGGGAGAATCATGCCCGGATTAACGAAATCAAAAGCAAGATTGGCGTTATGCCGGATGCGGCTAATTATTATTATGACATGACCGCACTTGGGCACCTGATTTATTTTTCTGAATTGAAACGAACAAAATTGAAACGGGATGAACTCGTTGAGCTCTTGGGAAGCGTGGGTTTGCGAGGACATGAAGAAAGCAAGGTAAGAGGGTTTTCGTTTGGCATGAAAAAAAAGCTCGGTATAGCGCAAGCGTTACTCGGCGACCCGGAACTTATTTTCCTTGATGAACCTACTTCTGGACTAGATCCCGAATCGGCAGTCGATATTCAGCAAATCATTCGAAACCTTCATATCCAAGGCAAGACGATTTTTTTAACCTCCCATAATCTCCACGAAGTGGAGATGTTATGCAGTAGAATCGCCATTATGGAACGGGGCGTCATTACCAAATACGGCACGATGGAAGACTTAAGAAAGGAATATCAGCAGCATATCGAATTATTCTGCAAAATCAGTCCTTTGTCTTCCGAGCAGGGGGAAAATATAAAAAAGCAACTCATCGATATCGCAGAGAACCTCGCTGTTTCAGAAAGGGAAATCACTTGCACAATCACTGATGAGGAAGCCATCCCTGATATCGTGCAAACGTTGGTGGACAACAAAGTGCGTCTTTATAAATTGGAGCCGAAGCAAGTTACGCTAGAGGATATTTTCTTTGAAAAATAGTTGCAGCAAAAAATTAAACAGGTGAAACGGATAGAGGCAGCATCAGCGATGCTGCTGTTTTCTTTTTGTGTGTCACTCGACAGCCCTGAAATATGGTATCCTTTGATAAAGCATATGAGCAAGCAGACATATAGGGAGGAGCTGCAAGATGACGAGAGAACAAGAAATCGCGCTGGATTGGGAAGAAGAAAAGATTGATGACCCCGCACATTTTTTGCTTCATCAAGGGATGAGAGGAATTTTTGAGGCTGAGGAAATGATAGAAGGGGACTGTATCATCATCCCGAAATGGGAACTTACGATACGTCCTCATGTGGCGAAGTGGACGGATCAGACGGTCATGCTACAGTTTCAAGTAAGTTCACCGAAATGGGAACGCGATATTTTCGAAACGACGGCGGGTATCGGCAGTAATCTAAAAAATGCATTCGGAACCGCAATAGGCGGCTTTGCCTTCTCCCTCATGGAAGGAATCGCCTCCATGGAGCAGGACAGAAATCCTGAGACGCTGCATACGACTTACGGAGACACCGTGCATCACTGGAAGGCGTATAAAAGCAATATCGTTGGCCTGGGAGAATCATCGCCTGAGATGGAAGAATCCCCATATTGGGAAACGCTTAAGGACGAAATCGCGAAGAGAATCGGCGATCAGAAGCTGTGCTATATCAAAATCTATGCCGCTAAGCACGGAGACGACATTACTGGTGAATGCCGCATAAATGATATTTCGAGCCCGGAACTGGGGCAAATGGTAGCGGATATCGCAAGCAAGTGGCAGGTGGAAGGCTTTGCATCTCAGAAGCAGTTTATTTTCTTACTGCAGTCGGATGACACATATACACCGTATCCATATCAGCCGGAGCAAATTGAGGATGCCACGCATACAGCGGTACGCCTCTTCATGGAGTGCGATACGCAGGAGAAGTACGACAGTTTCCCTGATTTATTGGCCGAGCGATTGCAGGATGCTGATTTAGCCCAGGAGCTATACGCCTTTTTGCCTGAGATCTGTGCAGAGCATGCTTTCGATATGCTTACTTACAACGAAGAGATGCTTCTGTATAGAGGAGATGAATCCTTCAGTGTGTATCGGAATCAATTTTCCAGCTATTTTATGATTTCCTCTGCATTGTTTGAGGGATTCCGTACAGGAGAATTTGATGATGACATATACAAGCAATATATAAGTGTCAGCTCTATTTATAACGTAATTTGCCAAGCGAAGGAGCAGGGTGCGGACTTGGTGAAGGATGGCGGCGTCTTGACGCTTTCTTACGGAATGTCGGAGCAATATCGATTTAGATGAGGAAGAGAGACACGAATAAATTCATTATCCTATTGCATGAAGTTGCATGTAGGGGTGTAATAGGCTGAAGTTAGTTCGAGTGCACTGAAGGTACTTGTCTTTTTCAGGAAAAGAATGCCATACTATGTATATCAATCATGGGAGGTGTTGCAATGAAACGTCGTACCATCACAGCAGAAGATTTGTACCAGTTCGTCTGGTTGTCTGATCCGGATGTCAATCCTACAGACGGAACGATTGCTTATGTAGCGAAGCAGGTCAATGAAGAGAAGAGCGGTTATCGCTCGCGCATACATATCTCGTCAGCAGATGGAACGAAGAGCAAGGTATTTACCCATGGAGAGCAGGATAGCGCTCCGGTCTGGTCGCCGGATGGCCAGAAGCTGGCCTTTCTTCGCAAGAAGGATAAGCACCAGCAGATATGGACAATGGCAGCTGATGGCGGCGAAGCAGAGGCGATTACAAGCGCGGAGTTCGGAGTAAGCGCATTCTCATGGTCGCCGGATGGTTCCCGACTGTTGTACACAGCGAGTATCGATTCTTCCAAGAAAGAAGAGAAGGAGCAGCTTGCGGACGACAGTCAGAAGTCAGCCAAGCAGGTGATCGTAGTTGATCGGTTAAGATGCAAGGCAGATGGAAGAGGCTTGCTGGACGACAAGCGCACTCATTTATTTGTTCATCATATCGAAACAGGCCAATCCGTTCAATTGACTTCCGGAGATTATGATGTCCATGATTCCGTATGGTCACCAGACGGGAAGGAAGTGGCCTTTTCTACGAATCGTGTTGAGGATAAAGAAGTTGACCCTGATCTGGTTCTTAGTCAATTCATTTATATCATAAACTGTGAGGATAGAGTGTGCCGCCGTATAACGGAATCTGGTCTCGTCATCGGGAAGCTTGCATTCTCGCCGGACGGCCAATCGATTGCATTCTATGGACATGACCGACAATACGAGAACGCCACCCTGCTTAAGGTATACACCGTACCAGCAGCAGGAGGAGCACCTGAATGCGTTACTGCCGACCTTGATCTGTACGTAGGCAATGCAGCAGTTACCGATATGAAGGGTCTTGGATCCTCGCCACTCGTCTTTACATCAGATGGTTCTGCTGTATACTCGCTTGTCTCAGCTGAAGGCAATGTACAGCTCGCACGGATCTCGTTAGAAGGTAGCTGTGAATATGTAACGGTCGGTGATCGGGAGATAACTCAATTTACGATCACGAAGGACGGAGAGCAGATTGTATTCATTTCGGCTGATAGGCTGCAGCCTGGAGAGCTATTCATCAAGAATTTGGGCACAGGGCAAGAACAGCTGATTGAAGCCCCGAACGAACGTTTACTAGCGGAACTGACGCTAAGCCAGCCGGAATCGTTCTGGTTCCAGACAACCGATGGTTGGAAGGTGCAAGCTTGGATCATGAAGCCACCAGCAATGTCAGCAGGCGATAAGGTACCGACAATTGTTGAAATTCATGGAGGCCCGCATACGATGTATGCGAATTCCTTCATGCATGAGTTCCAACTACTTGCCGCTCAAGGTTATGCGGTTCTCTATTCAAATCCGCGCGGGAGCCTCGGTTATGGCCAGAAGTTCGTGGATGCTTGCCGTGGGGATTATGGCGGGAAGGACTACGAGGACATTATGGAATCCGTTGATCAGGCGATTGCCCGCTACGACTTCATCGATGAAGATAGACTTGGCGTTACGGGCGGCAGCTATGGCGGATTCATGACGAACTGGGTTGTCGGCCATACGAATCGTTTCAAGGGAGCTGTTACACAGCGTTCGATCTCGAACTGGTTCTCATTCTATGGGGTTAGCGATATCGGTTATTTCTTTACCGAGTATCAGATCTGTGCACAGCCATGGGAAGACCCGGAGAAGCTCTGGAAGCATTCACCGCTCGCCTATGTGGACAATGTGCAGACACCGCTCCTTATTTTGCACGGAGAGCAGGATTTGCGCTGTCCAATCGAGCAGGCTGAGCAGCTATATGTGGCCTTGAAGCGTCTGGGCAAGACAACGCAGCTCGTGCGATTCCCTGATGCGAATCATGATCTATCGCGCAACGGGCACCCAGAGCTTCGTGTAGAGCGTCTGAACCGGATTGTTGGCTGGATGAAGCAATATGTGTAGGTCTCGATAGACCTCTAGCAATCATTAAATCCGAATAGGAATTGGATAAGAACAGATTGGAAAGAATGTGCTTTCCAATCTGTTCTTTTTTATATGAACCTTTTCAACTAAAATGTTAAGCTACATTGCCAACTTATATCTGATTCAATTAATAAATTTAGATGAATAAACAGTCTAGCATTAAAATTTATGTATTTATGGTTAGGCAAGCAGTTGTCGCGTGCGAGCCTGTACTCGAATGTCATCATGTAGCCGGCCAATACGACTACTTAGTTAAAGGTACTCGTTGCAGATATGCAGGAATTGGAATATTTCATATCTCATACGCTGAGTAATATGATCGGTGTTCAAAGCAGTAATTCGATTATTTCCCTTTCTTCTCTGAAAGAAAATAAAGTTGTAGACTGACGATACTTCATTAAGCTATACCAGCAGGATAGTCCAAAGTTTTCGCGAATACCCTACATAAGGAATTATTTACGAAGTTCGTGAATAAGACGGTATGCAAAAGTCTGTTAGAACAAACAAGCCAAAGACCATTAAGAAAGATGTGATTCAAATTCATGTATTAAATCATCAAGTAGAAAAACTAGCTCAAATCGTACGAAAACATAAAGCTATATATGAATTTCTTGATAGAGTTCAAGAACTGAAGATAAATAATTACTATGTTGGCGCGGGATGTATTACTCAGACAACATGGAATTATTTAAGTGATTTGCCCCTCGATCATGGAATTAAGGATGTGGATTTAGTCTATTTTGATGATAGTGATTTATCTGAAGAGAAGGAAGATCAAGTAAAATCACAGCTAGAAAGGATGTTTCCTAATTATCCATTTAAGATCGATGTAAAGAATGAAGCTAGAGTTCATTTATGGTACAAGAGCCGGTTTGGATATGAGATTAAGCCCTATCAGTCAGTGGAAGAAGCAATCGATACATGGCCAACGACAGCTACGTCTTTAGGAATAAGAATAACTTCCGATGAATGGGATGTATATGCACCTTACGGATTGGATGATTTGTTTAATAAAGTTGTAAGACCAAATAAGCGACAAATTACTAAAGAGATCTACGATAAGAAAGTAAGTCGATGGAAGGCGCAATGGAATGATTTAAGAATAGAGCCTTGGTAGTTGATTCAGGAAGAACAGACCATCGCATAACACCATTTTCACGCATCGCAGCCTAACGGCTGCTCGGTCGCTCGAAGTATTTTGAGTAGGCGGAATCAGGCAACAACCCTGCACTGGCTAACTGAACAGCGCAGCCAGCGACTATCTCGCATTAAAACGAGGTAAAACCAGCATAAATTTGTCATTCTAACGGGACACGTCTGTTCAATGGAACGGCGACAGTCTAGGACTTTATTTTCTTGTCCTTAGCTGTCGCTGTTCCTATTTTTCAGGTCAGTCTATAACTTATTTTATGGATATACGCCAATAAGCATGAAACAAAAACCTGTCTATCTATTTATTGCTGAGCAAGTCTATCTCTCCGTTCATGCTCAGGCTCAATATGAATCAGTACTTCTGCCCGCTCGAAACTGCCCTGAATCGTATGCTCGATTTCATCACACAGATGATGCGCGGTTGCAATATCCATTCCAGAAGGTACCACGAGATGAAAGTCCACGTATTCAACAGGGCCGGAGCGTCTCGTACGAAAATCGTGAAACTCAATATACTTATCTTTGTGCAAGAGTATCAGCTGCTGAAGCTGCTGCTCTTCCTCTTCGGACAATCTAGCATCAATCAGGGGAGGAAATGATTCCTTCATAAGCGTGAATGCTTCCTTCATAATGTACACCGCAAGAAGGATCCCAATAATCGGATCTAAGATTGTCCACCCTGTCAGCGTTACGAGCAGCAAGCTTACACCTACGCCAAGTGACGTATACACGTCAGTAAGCAAATGCAGTGCGTTCGATTTCATCGCCACAGAATGCAGCTCATCTGCGGTCTTGCCAACCTTCCTCGCAACGACCAAGTTAATCCCAGCACCAATAAACATAACCGCGATTCCAAGATACGGCATCTCAATTTCTGCTGGCCGCAATAACTTATGAACACACTCATATATAATCCAAATGCCTGCAACGAAGATGAGCAGTGTTTCGATCGTACCGGAAATATTTTCAACCTTACCATGTCCATAGGGATGATTGCGATCGGCTGAACGATTCGATATGCGTACGGAGAAAAACGCAATTACAGACGCTGCCAAGTCCAAGGAAGAGTGGATCGCCTCTGAAATAACGGCAATCGATCCCGTCAGAATTCCTACGACCAGCTTTAATATCACAACAGTTGTATTGCTAAGAACTGATAAAAATGCAACCTTTTGTCCGTTCAAGATCATCACCCTTACCATTATCATCAACTTATTCTTGCCAACATAGTCAACCATAGCAGATGAAAATCGAGTGGGTCTATAGAAACCTTTTTTCACGAAGTCAGATAAATAGGGGCAATTGAAAAAAGTTGACGCCATGCAAAAAGACTGGATCATACCATCATATTCCATATGTTGCGGCATTCCGTACAGAAGTTGTGCTACTATATGGATATACTTGGAAAAGGAGGCATCTTTGTGTCGAATGAAACTCGAATTATGGGAATACCTGTCCCTAAAATAACGATGACAGAGACTGTGCATATCATTAGCGATGTCATTCATACTGAGGGCATGGAGAATCAACAATTGTTCCATGTAGTGACGCTAAATCCTGAGATTACGATGGCCTGCCAACAGGATAAGAACCTGCGAGCAATCATTGACGATGCTGGGCTGCTCACAGCTGACGGTATCGGCATCGTCATGGTATCTCGCTTGAAGGGCAATCCGCTTCCTGAACGGGTGACGGGCTGTGACTTATTATTCAATCTCTTAAGCGAAGGGAATCAGCGAAAGTGGTCTTTCTACTTGCTTGGTGCAGAAGAAACTGTGAGTAAGAGAGCCGCTGAGGTTATCCAGGAGTCTTATCCTCATGTGCATATTGTAGGAAGGCATCATGGATTCTTCCATTCAGAGGACGAAGCCAAGATAGTCAACGATATTGCTGCCGTGAAGCCGGATGTATTAATCGTGGCACTCGGAGCACCTTACGCTGAACGGTGGATACATAAATACAAGCATCAGCTCCATTCCCGCGTAGCAATTGGCGTCGGGGGAAGTCTGGATATCGTTGCAGGGAAGGTCAAGAGAGCCCCTGCTGTGTGGCAGAAGCTGAATCTGGAATGGCTGCATCGGCTGCTTAATCAGCCGTCGAGATGGAAGAGACAATTGATTTTGCCGCGCTTCGCAGTCAAAGCTGTCTTGTACAAAGAAAATAAACAATGAGCGGACATTAGGTCAGAATATATGTAAGAGCAACATTTCAAAATATGCCTTGTGCTATAACATAGTTGACCCTATACATAAGGAGATGAACTATGAACAGCTTACAAGGTAAAGTCGCCGTAGTAACCGGCGCTAGTCGAGGAATCGGACGTGCCATTGCACTGCGCCTTGCGCGTGAAGGAGCCTTCGTTGCGGTGCATTTCGGGAGAAGAGAAGAACTTGCTGAGGAAGTGGTACGGCATATTCAACAACAGGGTGGCTTGGCTTTTAAGATAGGCGCAGATATCAGTCAATTGAGCGGGATTCATGATTTATATAGGTCTCTAGACGACACTCTGCAGAAGCATACAGGGAATAATCGCTTCGATATTCTGGTGAATAACGCTGGAATCGGCCAAATATTGAGCCTGGAAGAGGCAACGGAAGAATCGTTCGATGAAGTAATGAGCATCAATGTCAAAGGGCCTTTTTTCGTCATTCAACAAGCGCTGCCGCGATTAAATGATGGCGGACGCATCATTAATATTTCATCCTTTGTCACCCGAGCGGCGTCGCCAGTCGTCTTTACGTACAGCATGACGAAGGGGGCGATCAACACACTAACATCCGCTCTCGCTAAGCAACTTGGGAAACGCCAAATTACGGTGAACGCCATTCTGCCAGGGATCATTAACACAGAGATGAACGCCGGCACGTTAAGCCAGTCCGAAGGACAGAGGTATGCGGCTGGACTGTCGGCCTTCAACAGATGGGGAGAACCGGAAGATGTAGCTGATATAGCCGCATTTCTAGCTTCAGAAGATAGTCGTTGGGTAACCGGACAATTGATTGACGCGAGCGGAGGATCACATTTGTAATAGCGAGAGCAATAAAAGAGAGGGATACCCACTTATCGCATATGGGCAGCGTGATCCGTTATGGACGCGCTGTTTTTTGTGACATGAGGCGAGATTGTGAAATTGACGCGATATTCATGATTTTGAAATATTTGATGTGATCGTACGCACTCGGGGGTGCTTCCCCATGTAGTATGTTGAAAATAGAAAATCATTTTGACAGGGGGAAACGCAATGTTCTGTCATCAATGCGAGCAGACGCCGTCGGGCGGCTGCATGGTTGTCGGAGTGTGCGGCAAGGACGAGACGATTGCTAGTCTACAAGATACGATCGTGTTTGCGTTGAAAGGCATCGCGGCGTATGCGACGCATGCGCGGCAGTTGGGTTATGTCGATGAAGAGGTTGACGCGATTACGCATGAAGCGCTTTATATGACGTTGACTAACTCGAATTTCAACTTACAGGAGCATCTGGACATGGCGATGAAGGTAGGGGGCGCGGCGATCCGCATTATGGATGTGCTGGATCGGGCCCATACGGAGCATTTCGGCGTTCCGGTTCCGGTTACTGTCCCGCAGAACAAGATAGAGGGCAAGTCTATCGTCGTGACAGGGCACAACTTGTATGCGCTGGAGGAATTGTTGAAGCAGACGGAGGGCAAGGCAATCAACATTTACACTCATTCCGAGATGCTTCCGGCGCATGGTTACCCGGCATTGAAGAAATATCCGCACTTGAAAGGCAATATCGGCAAAGCCTGGTACGACCAGCGCCGTCTGTTTGAGCAATATCCTGGCGCCATCCTTGCGACGACGAACTGTGTAATGCCTATTAAGGGGACCTACGCCGATCGGTTCTTCTCCTATGACGTGGCCGGACTCGAAGGTGTGACCAAGATCGTGAACGACGATTTCTCGCCGCTGATTGAGCGTGCGCTAGTGCTGCCCGCGGCGGATGTGGAGAGCGAGCAGACATTGACAACGGGGTATCACCACGAGACGGTGCTCGGGCTGGCGCCGGAAATTATTCAGGCCGTTAAGGATGGCAAAATCAAGCGCTTCTTCGTCATCGCGGGCTGCGATGCGCCAGGCAAGGGCGGCGAGTATTACCGGGAGCTCGCGACATCACTACCGAACGATACTGTTATTTTGACGACCTCGTGCGGAAAATTCCGGTTTAATGATGTCGATTACGGTACGGTGGCGGATACAGGCATTCCGCGTTATATCGATCTGGGGCAGTGCAATAATTCCGGCTCCACGGTCAAGATCGCAGCTGCGCTTGCAGACGCCTTCGGCTGTAGTGTCAATGAACTGCCGGTGTCGATCGTGCTCTCGTGGTTCGAGCAGAAGGCGGTTGCGATTTTGCTTGGCTTGTTCAGTCTGGGCATCCGTGATATTCGCATCGGGCCGAAGCCGCCGGAATTCATCTCGGAAGGCGTGATGAACGTACTGACCGATCTGTTCGGCCTGAAGCTTATCGGGGATGCGCAGGAAGATATGAAGGCGATGCTCCGTCTTGTCTAGATGGTGAATGAGATAAAGTATTTATAGAGTTAATTGATTGAGACGCGATCCCTTAAGGGGTCGCGTCAGACTTTTGACAGGATTTTGTCGAGTCTGAGAGAGGGGGATACCCTCTCTTTTTTATTGAACATGATGCCCTTGAGCTGCCAAGCTGCAACAAAGGATGAATGCCAATCACGGAACCATAAAACTAGCGTAGCTTGCCAGTCAGATCTATTGCATGCACCTCGCTATTCTACAGATGATTGATCGAGTATAATAGAATCATTAGATCGAGTTGGAGGAAGGGCATGGATCAGGTAACTTCAGCTTATGGCAAGCACGCAATATACAACATATTTGTTGAGCTTATTCATCAACAGGAACAGCACGAGGATTTGATTCAGAAGCATATCGCTCATGAAATGAGAAAGCTAGGAGATGAATTCGACGAGGGACTGCAGCTGAATATCACAGAACTTCACGTTATATCCAGTATTGGGGAGCATGAACCTATTAATGTGACGGCGCTCGCGGAACGATTACGAACATCTAAAGCGACAGTATCTCGAATATGCTCCAAGCTCTTATCTATGGACATCATACGAAGAACCCAACTAAGCGATAACAAGAAAGAGGTCTATTTCCGCTTAAATCCCAAGGGAAGGAAATTGAATGTACTGCATGAGGATGTGCATCATGAACTGGAACAACGATTTCTGGGTATCCTAGATCCCTATAATGAAGATGAGCTGCTTATCGTACAGAAGGTGTTTCGGGACATACTGAACAATTGGACATCCATACACGAGAATTTAGATACACGAGGTTAGGTACTCTTATGAGAGCCCAGTCCATGAGCATGCGGACTGGGCTCTCGTCCTACAACAAGGAATTGCATTACTTAGCTGGTGCAAGTCTAGTCTGCTTGCTGAGATTCAACGCTTTTCTGATCTTTCTTGCGAAGATCAATGGTTTCTCAACAGCCTCAATATTGACATAGACTAAGCGTGGACGTTCAAACAGCCATTCACTGTGTACAGACGATACGAGGATACCTTGCTCGCGAATAGCGGATAGGAAGCGGTTCGTTTCTTTTTGTAATAAGGCTACTCTGCCTAAACATAAAGCTCTGCCTGTTCTCTTATTTAGGGATTCAAATGAAAAAGAAGAGGTTACGCCGAATTTCTTTCCTAAAATAAATGCCCGAATCTGCTGACGAGATATCGTAGCTACGCATTTACCACCTGCAAATCCTGGTTGGCCACCAATGATCATTGCGAACTTTCGACAAAGACGTTCCTCACTGGACATCATGTATCGATAACCTCCTATGCGAACACAACTCAGAAACGCGTCATAACGTCAATAGACAAAAACAATGGTCGTTCTACATAAGTAAATACGTGGGTGGAAGTTCATTATTATTTTGCCTGCTCCGATTGTCATAATTCTATTGTCAAGACAATGTATGTCTCTCGGAATAATGATGTCTAGGCGCGTATCTCGATTGCGTTTCAAATGATTGGATTCAGCTTCAACGGGTATGGGAGCAATTTTACCGAGGTGAGTGCTCAAGGGATCGCAAATCTGGCGGAACAGGCTTAGGGCTGGCGATATGCAGACATATTCTTGAACTGCACGGCAGCTCGTATGGGGTAGAGAACACGAAGGATGGCGTATTGTTTTATTTCACAGTAGATCAATCAATAAGTGAAGTAGGTGACCATAATGAATACGTTTAAATCGCATTGGCTTCTTATTAGTCTTGCATCGTTTATACTGCTGACCGCATGCGGAACAACCGAAACCGCAGACTCAGGCAAGAACGTTCAACCAACGCCTGCCGTGAAGGAGCAGGTCAAGCAGAAAGATCCAATCTTGGTCGTCATCGATCAGACGACGAATCCAGGCCAATCCGAGCATCACTTTTATTTTCAAGTGGAGCAGCTCCCTAAAGGATATGCACTAGCCGAGATGAGTTGGAAATCAGAGAAGACAAACATTATCAATACGACAAAGCAAGCTATCGAACACGGTGGAAATGGGGAGGATGGCTTCTATATTAGCGGAAATGGACAATTTTCAGGATTTATCTATGACGAACAGTTAAAGGGGGAGAATGGTGAGGTCACCTTCGTATTCCACAACGATGCTGGTGAAGAACGGAAATGGAAGAAGAAGCTCACGTTGAAGTGAACAGACGCGAATGAAGTTCTGCATCAATAGCCGGAGTCAGGCAGTCAGTGCTTGCTCCGGCTTCATTTACATTCATAACTGTAATCCGAATCTCTTCAGCTCAATGAATGTCCCTTCCAGTAGTTTGCCTCTCTCTGTTAGCGAATACTCTACGCGGGGAGGAACCTCAGGGTATACTTTTCTCATCACAATGTCGTGCTGCTCCAGTTCCTTCAATCGAAGCGAGAGTGTCTTCGGACTTATTCCATCCATTGCTTTCAATAAATCGCTAAACCGCATTGTTCCCTCGATCAACAAGTCACGAATAATCAAAAACGTCCATTTCGTACCGATTATATCAAGCGTTTTTGCGATGGGGCAGGTTTGACCAGGGGTTCCTTTTGTCAATGTTACAGGTTCAGATGGATGTAGCATGAAAGATCCTCCTCAACAATTTTTAGATGTTACGTCCCATCATAACACAAAACTTCCCTAACGGAAATAAGCTGAATAAAATATCAGTACTTCCTTAAAGGAATTATTGAGTATTATACTGTTCTTGCAGCCAATACTTCACACTCAAGGAGCTGAATCTGATGAAAAATATTCTGATTATTAACGGTCATCAACAATACCGTTCTTCTGAAGGGAAACTGAACAACACCTTAATGGAAAACATGGTTCGTGTGTTACGTCCACACCATAATGTCAATACAACAGTTATCCAAAATGGTTATAACATCGAGGAAGAACAGAAGAAATTTTACTGGGCCGATGTTGTCATTTATCAGACACCAATCTATTGGTTCAGTGTACCAGGTCTGCTGAAAACCTATATGGATGAGGTGTATGCATACGGTACATTCTTCACTGGTTCCGAACAATATGGCGCAGGTGGATTGCTGACAGACAAGAAATACATGCTCTCCACGACTTGGAACGCCCCATCCTCTGCATTTGAGAGAAAGGATCAATTCTTTGAAGGGGAGGGCTTGGACAATGTGCTAAGTCACCTTCATCGCATACACAAGTTTCTCGGTATGAAGCCTTTACCAAGCTTTTCTTGCTACGATGTAATTAAGAACCCGAACATTGATCACTATATTGCCAATCTTGAGCAGCACTTAATGGAGGTATTTACAGATGAATATGTTGCACAATAAGAAGGTTGTATTTATCGGTGGCAGCTCCGGCATCGGACTTGAATCTGCTAAGCAAGCGATTGCTCATGGAGCTGAAGTAGTCATAGCAAGCCGTTCCGAGAACAAGCTGCAGCATGCCAAGGAACAGCTTGGAATGAAAGCATCGGTTCAACAGCTTGACCTCACGATTGAACATGAGGTAGAGCAATTCTTTCAGAATATTGGATCATTTGACCATCTTGTCGTAAGTGCGGCAGAGACGTCTGGCGGCCCGTTCCTGAAGACGGATACGAGTCAGGCAAGACAATTGTTCGAGAATAAATTCTGGGGACAATATTATGCAGTCAAATACGGCGCTCCAAAGCTGTCTCCTAATGGCTCAATCGTGTTATTTTCCGGCGTTGTTGCCTATAAATCGATGATCGGTTCATCTATTCTCGGCGCGGCCAATGCTGCTGTATCCAATATGGGGAAGACGTTAGCGTTGGAACTTGCGCCAATTCGGGTAAACGTTGTATCACCAGGAATCATGGATACACCTTCTCGAAGCAAGATGACGGAAGAAGCACGCCAGCAATTGTATGAATCGATCGCAAGCCGTCTTCCCGTACAGCGTGTAGGAACTCCAGAAGATGCTGCGCAGAGCGTGATGTATCTACTCACGAATTCATTCGTGACCGGTACCGTTATCCATGTAGATGGCGGACACGTATTAACGTAAAGCTCCATCATAAGCACTTTGCAGCATAATTCACAGACGAGAAACATAAAACCCCCCGGCATGAATGCCGGGGGGTTCATTGTATGATCAACATACAAATATTAGTATTGAAAAATTACTAGGTATATGTTACTATAGTGTGTGCTCTTAATTTTTACATGCAATTAAAATAAATCATATCATAGACTTTTTTCTTTGTCAATTATGAGTAATTCACTCACATACCGGAAAAAAACGGCTCGAATACGTACGCATACTTTTAGGGGGGCGACAGTTTGACTAACGAAGAACACAATGAGCAAACTCATTCAGATGCAGATATTAATTTACTACCTCCAGGAGTCAAGATAGATGACTCTGTGCGGATGTATCTAAAGGGAATTGGCCGGGTTGGTCTTCTAAGCACCGAAGAAGAAGTAGTTTTGGCTAAACGTATTGCAGAAGGCGATGAAGAAGCGAAGAAAATGCTTACAGAAGCTAACCTTCGCTTGGTCGTGAGCATTGCAAGACGGTATGCCGGGCGAGGCATGTCACTCTTAGATCTTATTCAAGAGGGCAACATGGGTCTGATTAAAGCTGTAGATAAATTTGATTATACAAAAGGCTTTAAATTCAGTACTTATGCCACATGGTGGATTCGACAAGCAATTACACGCGCAATCGCTGACCAGGCAAGAACGATCCGTATTCCTGTTCATATGATTGAAACGATCAATAAGCTTGTTCGTGTCTCCAGACAGCTGGTGCAGGAGCTTGGCAGAGAGCCTGAGGTAGAAGAGATTGCTAAGGAAATGGAATTGAGTGTAGAGAAGGTTCGCGAGATTATGAAGATCTCTCAAGATCCAATCTCACTGGAAACACCAATCGGGGAAGAGCACGATACCAAGCTTGGCGACTTCATCGAGGATCAGGACGCCCAATCTCCAGTAGAATCAGCAGCTTATGAGTCCTTGAAGACACAGCTTGGTGACGTCCTTGATACGCTCACTGAACGTGAAGAGAACGTTCTTCGCTTGCGCTTCGGACTCGATGATGGTCGTACTCGGACATTGGAAGAAGTAGGCCAAGTATTTGGTGTTACGCGTGAGCGGATTCGCCAAATCGAGGCGAAGGCTTTGCGTAAGTTAAGACATCCGAGCCGCAGCAAACGCTTGAAGGACTACATCGAATAATGAAATGATATGCAAATGAATGAAGCTGCGTTACACTTCAACGGATTGGAGTGTAATGCGGCTTTTTTTCGTGCAGGCGTACAGGTTTTCACTAACAAGCATGAAAAGCAACAATTTGTAACAATGATTTGGGGAATATCATTTATTTTTCATCTGAACTTCATATTATCTTCATAAGTTTATGTTATTGTATGTTCGATAGAGCACGATAACGTACCCAAGCAAGTATACACATATTGCGTTTGCGCGTTGGGGTAAGGATATTTGGAGGAACAATGAACACCAGCATAGATCAGATTCAACAACTCGTACTCGCCGGAGATGAACGCGTATATACGAAATTATATATCGAATATCGTAGCTTGCTAGTTCAGCACGCTTATCGCTATGTCCGCAATCAACAAGACGCAGAGGATGTTGTACAAGAGGCGTATATTCGCATATTCCGAAATTTGCATCGGTACAACTTCTCTTGCAAAATATGCAGCTGGATGAAGCTTATTGTAAAAAATCTATGCATTGATCTCATACGGCAGCGTAGTCGTAAACCTGCCGTACATTTTACGGAGAACATTGCCTACGACAATCAAGAACAAGCATTAATCGAAACCCTGCAGGATCAGGCTCAAGGACCTGAACAGCAAATTCTTGAACAAGAAGTTCAACACAACGTAATTAACATCGTGAATGATATGCCCGATGCATATCGAGATGTGTTCCGGCTGCGTTACTTATCGGAATATTCGCTTGCAGAAATATCGAATGTCTTGTCCCTTGAAATCAATACGGTGAAATCCAGACTGTTTCGAGGAAAAAAATATTTACGCAAACAGGTTGACAGTGGTCATATTTGCTCCTGACCAATTATGTAAATAATTACAACTTATTTATCATTGACCATTCATCATTGGACATGTGTACAATAATAGATGACAGCTATTACAGATGACTCTCATCCCTCAGGAGGGCAATACTAGAGGATGATCAGCTGTCATTACTCTTCAGGAGGTATCATTCATGATTCGCAAAGCTACACCAGAAGACAGCAAGTACATTATCCCATTGATGATGGAGGCGATCGGCACCATCGCCTATGAACTATCTGGAACTACGAACAGAGATGAGACGATGCGCATACTCGAGCAATTCTATAAGCAGCCCGACAACCGCTTGAGCTGGAAGAACAGTATGGTCTGGTTGCAAGAAGATGTACCTGTCGGCTATGCATTGGCTTATGCGGGGTACAAGCTGGTCGAATTGGATCGCCCATTGGAGGAACGTTTATCTACTCTTCAAGGCAATCCTGTTCAACTTATCAAAGAAACAGAAGGGGAAGAGTACTACTTGGATTCATTGGCTGTAGATTCTTCTCAGCGTGGATTAGGGATCGGAACGAAGCTCATGAAGGCGTTCGAATTAGAAGCAGCTCAATTCGGGTTCAGCATCGCCTCGCTGTTAGTGAACGTTGCGAACACGCGAGCGAAGCAATTGTATGAAGCACAAGGGTATACAGCAGATGGCAAGATCATAACAATTGCAGGGGAAGATTATGAACATATGGTGAAAAAGGTACAGTAACGTATACACGAATGCAGAAGAAGCGACAACTTAGTTGCAGTCACTTTAAGATAACTTACATCAGCTGCAGCACCTTGCACAGTTTAACAAGTTCATGTACTCCTCGGAATTGCTGGCGATTTCGATCATGGAGGCTGCGGATAGCATTTTCCGTCACTTTTTTGGCCTGCTCGATGCTGTGATGGTCAAGAGCATTTACAATTTCTTTCATGCTTTTGAGAAAATATAACGTACTGCGCAAGGTGCGAAGCAGCAATATTTTGCGGATATGCAGCGCGTTGAACATCCGATACCCGTTCTCGGGATTGCGTTCCGGGATGATTAACCCTTCCTTCTCCCAGTGCCGGATGGCGGATGCGGCAACCCCTGTATATTCAGCAGCTTCGCCGATAGTCATTGGGCTCTTGAAGGTCTTGTTCCCTATAGTCGGGAGGTCAATCTGCTCCAATACCGTTAATAATTGATCCGCCACAACCTTCTCCTGATGCAAGTTAGCCTGTTCCTCATTGACAAGCCAGAAGGCTTCGTCCACCTCTTCTTTCTGCATATGTTTGAGAACTGTACAAGTTAGCCCCACCCCAAAGCCAGGGAACATCGCACGAAGACATCGAAAATAAGCAAGATGTACGTCAGTGTACAACCTGTATCCATTCACATCGCGATCCGGTACAGGAACCACTCCCCATGATTCATAATGCCGAAGAGCACTCGTACTGATATGAAGTGCCCTTGCGATATCCACAGGTTTGTAATACTGCATGTCTTTCCTCCTCAGCTAGTAATGACCTTACTGTATCAGTTCGTTTCCCATGAAATCAAATCTTCTAGTAAAACCTTAAAGCACCGTGCTAAAGTATTGCACGATAAATCTGCGTGTATCAACACATTTTTTTATAAAACTTTAGCACTTGCATGAATGTTGTAAAGTGGATCATGTAACTCGTATTTCACCGTCACTTTAGAACGATGGAGGGTGCTGCATGAAAGACGTTATCTGTATTCAAGGCGCAAGGGAAAATAATTTAAAAAATGTGACATTAGACATTCCAAAGCATCAGCTTATCGTGGTTACGGGTCCTTCCGGCTCGGGTAAATCAACACTTGCTATGGACATACTGCAGCGGGAATGCCAGAGGCAGTATGTGGAGTCTAGTGGAATATCCGCTGAATCCATTGCCAAGCCTAATGTCGATTCGATTACTGGACTTGCACCGTCTATCTCGATTGGACAGCATGTGACGAACCGCAATCCTCGATCAACTGTTGGGACGATTACGGATATGTACACGTATTTGCGGACAGTCTATGAGAAAAAGGGAGTTAGGACATGTAAGTTCTGTGGAGAGAGCATATCTCCTTCTCCCGTAGAAGTTGCGGGTGAGTCAATGAAGTGTCCAGCCTGCTCACAGCCATACATGCCACTGACGAAGGCGGATTTCTCCTTCAATACACCAAGCGGTGCGTGTTCCACGTGCAGTGGTTTAGGAACCATAGTCGATATTCAAGTTGAGGCTGTTTTCAACAAGGAGAAAACGATTCGTGAAGGCGCCGTAACCTTCTGGTACGAATCCCTAACTGATTATCAAGCCAACATTATTGAGGCGGCAGGGAAGCATTATGGCTTAGATATGAGTGGGCCGCTGCACAGTTTCAGCCCTATACAATGGGAATTATTGAAGCATGGGGTGGAGAGCGAAGCATTTGCATGTCACTTCCCGCATATTGAACCGCCCAAAACAGTTGGCAAAGGCAAATTTAAAGGTGTACTAACTGCAATGTGGCAAAAGTACAAGGAGCGGGATGGGCAGTCAAGCGAGGCGGCTTATTTTACGACTCAATCATGTCCCGATTGCAGAGGAGATCGTCTGAAGTTCGAGAGCAGATCAGTTACCGTCGAAGGACGTACCCTGCCTAGCTTAGCGAGATGCTCGTTAGAAGAGCTGAATGATTGGTTGCTTGCCGTTCATGCGAAGTCTCGTATGGAAGGCGATATGATCCTTCTTGCCGTACTCGAAGAACTCCTTGGCAAAATAAAGCGCGTCATTCTTGTAGGACTTGGCTACTTATCGCTCGACAGACAGATGATCACATTATCAGGAGGAGAAGCGCAGCGATTACGGCTAGCATCGATCCTTGGCTCTGGGTTAACTGGTGTGTTGTATGTCCTTGATGAGCCGACAACGGGCCTTCATCCGAAGGATACAGATGGTCTGATTGAGGTCATGAAGGAATTGCGCGATATGGGCAATACCGTGCTGATGATAGAGCATGATACACGTGTAATGCAGCAGGCCGATCACATTATTGATATCGGACCGGGGGCAGGTCGGTTCGGAGGAGAGATTGTTGGGCAAGGTACGCTCAAGCAACTTATGGAACAGTCTTCTTCCGTGACAGGACGTATTGTTAGAGCGCAATCACGTATCCAATCCAAATGCCGGCAAGGCAATGGGGATGTCATCTCCATTCATGAGGCCACCCTTCATAACTTGAAGCAGGTATCCGTGTCATTCCCCTTAGGCAGTCTGATCTCGGTATCTGGAGCTTCAGGCTCTGGCAAGTCGACACTCGTATTCGATCTGTTGGCAAATGCCAGCGACGGTGGAGGCCGAGTTGAAGGCTGCCGGGAAGTCATAGGGCTGAATAAAGTTAACAGCGTCATTACTGTAGATCAATCTCCCATATCACGAATGCAGCGCTCGAGTGTGGCAACTTATACGGATCTGTATACTTTGCTTCGCAAGGTGTTCGCCTCACTTCCAGCAGCGAAGGCACGTGGCTTGAACGAGAAATATTTTTCCTTCAATTCACCTGGCGGAAGATGTGAACAGTGCGAAGGACTCGGAATCGTTGAAGTCGATATGCACTTCCTCCCGCATCTGCGTGTGCAATGTCCAACTTGTCATGGCAAGCGGTTTATTCCGGAAGTTCTGGCCGTTACGTATGACGACTACACCATAGCTGATATCTTAGAGCTCAGTATTGAAGAGAGTTTATCTCTATTTAAGGATCACAAAAAAATGGCGAAGCTGCTCAAGCTATTGTGTGACGTCGGTATTGGCTATCTTCAATGGGGACAATCTGTAACAACGCTATCCGGTGGGGAAGGTCAGCGCTTAAAGCTTGCTAGGGAACTGAGTGCACCTGCTAACGGTCACACCCTATATCTGTTGGACGAACCGTCTTCAGGCTTGCATCCGCTCGATGTTCACAAGCTATATGTATTGTTGGATAAGCTTGTTGATGCCGGAAATACCGTAATCTTGGTCGAACATAATACCGATCTGATCGCAGGATCAGATTGGGTCATTGATATGGGGCCAGGCGGAGGCAACTCTGGAGGTCAGGTCGTAGCGGTAGGTACACCGAAGCAAATCGTTAGCTCTGAAGCGTCTTGTACAGGAACCTATTTATCGATATAACTGTGCTTGAGTAGTGTCCTATAACATATACGCATTCAATGCATTTCAATTGGATGCGAAAAAAGCCGGCCAGATCCATGATTTGATCTGGCCGGCGTTCTTCTGAACCCGAGTTAAGTTTGTCTGTATTTATCCTTGGGTCGCCTGCTTGTATACCTGCTTACTTCACCAGGTTAGGACAATCCACCTTACTTCTTTACAGCCGTTTCTGCAAACTTGATCAAATCTTCTTTGGTGAGCGGGTTACCCGGATTGGTTGTGATGCTATAGAGATGATCCTGATCTGACCAAATTAGCTTGTTTCGAACCAGGCCAGGGATCATCTTGCCTTGTTCGGCATCAACTTCATTTGATTTGATGAACCGGTATCCGCTGCTTGCCGTATTTCTTCCAAGTTTGTGCGTTACTTGCATTTCTAAGTTGTCTTTTCCGTTTACGAATGTAAGATTGATTTCGCCCATTTCGTTCCAATCGAATTTTTTGTAATGCACGCCTTTTCCTTGAGCTTGAGCTTCCGCTTTCACTTCTTGTTGAAACTCCTTAAGATGTTTTGCAATTGGGGCTTGGATGTTTCCATTCTCAAATTTATAACCTTCAGGCAGACCATCCGGCTTTTGTAGCACGGGACCCTGCAGTTGGGCTGCTTGGTTCAAATAATCATCATAATTTGTGAATTTGAACATATCCAGGTAATACAAGAATGTGGATCCGCCATTGAGACTTGGATTGCTTACATATAAGAGATAGGTATCTCCTGTATTCTTTTCCTGCAGTTTCTGGGAGAGTTCAGCTTTTGCCGCTTCAACAGCTTCCTTATCAACCACCAGCGTATTCGTTGTCATTTCCTGTGCGGAGTTACTGGCTGCTTCGTTTGCGAATGCCTCCGTCATATTTGCGGTGCCAAACATCAACGCGATACCCGTTGCGACAACGGCTGCCTTCTTTGCGTATTTCATGTGAATATTACTCCTCTCATTTCTGCAAGTTTTTTTTATGTGAAGACCGGACGCTATCGATTGGGATCCCTTTGTGCCAGCTTCTGTGATATAAACACAGCCTAGGAGAATTTGGTTCACTTTTGCGAATAATATCTGAAACAATAACAATGCGTAATGAAAATCACACTTTGTTTTGCCCCTTTGGAATAGGCATCAATGACATTTTTTAAGCAATTATTACCTATAAACACAATTGAAAGACCGCTCACGCCCACGGAGCGGTCTACATCATTTTCTGCCAAAATTCTTGAGTGACATGTTAAAATAGAAAAAGACATATAAACGTAGTAGAGATAATTGTCATTGAAAACCTTTGGAATGAGAGGAAGGCGAGAATTTACTGACGGTTGGAATAAAAATAACATTGTCAAGTTGTATGAAAAATCAGTATGCTTATTTTACTTGAAACGATTAGGACTTTAGCCCCGTACTAACAACAGTAGGGGATATTACCTAGCGCATTGGCCAATGAAACGAATATTGTATTGGTAGCATATTCCATCATTTCGTGTGAAGGGACGCGGCAACAAAAAAACGTCTATACCTGAGAGCGTGAATGAGTACATTCCTATAACAGTTGGCTTCCAAACAGCAAATGTCAACATTACCAAAGTGTAATCATTCGCAACACGAAATAAGGTAAAATGAGATTTACCAATCAATTTATAGAAAGAATTTTTCCGGATAGGAGTAGATTATGTTTCAAA
>Ga0102589_1002331_pt1 | contig 22362 bp, 19 predicted proteins | sample AraplaMF_Col_mLB_FD_76858 | JGI IMG/M metagenome (GOLD analysis project Ga0102589, IMG submission 76858) | Arabidopsis root microbial communities from the University of North Carolina, USA - plate scrape MF_Col_mLB | ecosystem: Host-associated > Plants > Roots > Endosphere | place: USA... | reverse complement strand
AGGCAATTGGCGAGGGTTTATGTAAAGGATGTTCATATTAATCATAAAATTGCAATTTGTACTAGAAAGAATGAAAAGCACAGTGTACTTGTGCAAAAGTTTATTGAAACTGTTAAGAACTCTTTATAATTGTCCCTTTCATCATGCATAAAAAATGATTATTTGTTATATTATCTGTATAACAATTATGGAGATGATAGTAATGTTTATTCAAATAGAACCACAGTCTGATGTACCAATCTATGAACAGGTAACCCGAAAAATTATGGAAGGGATTGCAAGAGGGGAAATGAAGCCAGGAGATACCTTGCCGTCTGTACGTAATTTAGCAGCCGATCTAGGCGTAAATATGCACACGGTTAATAAAAGCTATCATGAGCTAGAGGAAAAGGGGATCATTACAATTAGAGCCAAATCAGGTGCTATTATTCGTTCAGCAGAGGAGCGAGCGTTAACTCCTGAACAATTACAAACAATTGAAAAAAACTTAAAGCCTGTTGTGGTAGAAGGAATGGTGCTAGGCGCAACAGCTGAACAAATCGAGCACATGATAAAAAAGGTATTTTCTGATTTGCAAATACCTGCAGAAGGGGTGTAGTAAATGCTACTTGGCGTTTTTTCAACCGTCTACATCATAACATTAGCTCTACAAGTTTTTGTGCCATATATAGTACGTGAGACAATTATTTTTGGCGTTACTGTACCTGAACAAAATTTAAAAAATTCCGCATTACGTAATATGAAAAAGCAGTATGCTCAATTCGTTGGAATATCGGGTGTCTTGTTATTACTGATGATGATTGTTTGCTATTATTACTTTGCACAATCTGAGTTCATGCAAGGTATTTTACTGCTAGGATGCTTATTTGCAATGCTTGCAGTCAGTATGACATTATATTGGAAAAACCATCAAAAGGTTTTAAAACTTAAAAAGGAAGAGCAGTGGGGCCTAAATATAAAACAAGTTCGTGCAGTCGACTTAACGGCTCGTAGTCGTGATGAAATGCTCCCTTGGCCATTTTATGTAATCCCATTTGGTGTTACGGTGTTTCTAATTATCTTTACGTTCCGACATTATGACCAAATCCCAGATCACATTGCGGTACATTGGGGACCTAGCGGTGAAGCGGATTCTTGGAGAAGCAAAACATATTTTACGGCGGTTTCACTGCCGCTTGTTATGCTGATGGTGCAATGTATGATGTGGGGAACTGTAGATTCTATAAAACGTTCAGCAATCAAGTTGGCTGTTAATCGTAAAGAAGAATCATTGGAAGATCAGCTAAAAAGTCGAAAGTATATGAGCTGGAGCATTATGTTATTAAGCTATGGTTTTACTATATTATTTACAGTATTACAGCTAAGCAATATCTATCCTTCAATGACTACAGGAACTTGGCTATTACCGGTATTTATTTTGTTTTTGTTGCTTGTTCTGGGCTCAGTCCTTGTCTACGCATGGAAAAAACGTAAGCAGAGGGTGAACTATGGAGACAATGTCGTTTCAGAAGTAATGGATGTTGATGAGGATCGCTATTGGAAGGGTGGATTAATTTATGTGAATCGTCAAGATCCTTCCGTTTTTGTAGAGAAACGCTTTGGGGTAGGTTGGACGATGAACTTTGCAAATCCACGAGGCTATATCGTAATTGGTTTGCCGTTACTTATATTGCTGTTTATATCTTTCTTTTCGTTATAATATGAAAAAATGGAGTTATCAATAATACCCCGGCTTACGTCCGGAATCCTTTCTGATAACTTGACGTCCGCGGAATGGAGCGGATTTTTTGTTAAAAGTAAACAAGTTGGATGGAGGTAGACCTGAATGAAAATTCTCGTTGTAGATGATGATGTACATATTTTACAGCTAGTGAATATTTATCTGACAAGAGAGGGCTATCAAGTAATACAGGCGGAAAACGGACAACAGGCCCTTAAATTACTTGAAGGAAACTTGCCTGATTTGGCTGTTGTTGATGTTATGATGCCGGGAATGGATGGTTATACATTAACAGAGACATTGAGCCAGGATTACGATATTCCAGTCTTGTTATTAACAGCAAAAGGCGAGCTTGAGGACAAGGAACGAGGGTTTTTGGCGGGCTCAGACGACTATGTTGTGAAGCCTTTTGAACCTAAAGAATTGCTGTTTCGCATAGCCGCAATATTGCGTAGACTCGATAAGAAAAATCAGGTAACCATCAAGGTGGGTAGGCTCGTTATTGATCGTCGAAGCTTTGAGGTTGTCATTGGGGAAGATACACTCGTCCTGCCTTTAAAGGAATTTGAACTATTGGCATTACTAGCATCCCGCCCGAATCAGGTGTTTACACGTAGTTTTATTATGGAGCAAGTGTGGGGCTTTGACTACGATGGAGATGAGCAGACTTTAAATACACATGTGAAGCGGATTCGTGAGCGTCTACATCGTTATGAACCAGGTGTTGAGATTACAACGGTGCGTGGCGTCGGCTATAAGCTTGAGGTTATTGCATGATGAAAACGTTATATAGCAAATTTGTTGTGACGACGATGCTCGTTATGATTGGTAGCTTGTGTATCGGCTTTTTAGCGACAAATACTTATTATCATCAAGTTGTGAAGGAAAAAAATGATGCTAAAAATGTGAAGATTGCACAGGATATTGCGAAATACATTGAGTCGTCAAAACCGGACGATTTAGATAATTATTTAACGACTCTTGGTGAAATAGGTTATCAAATTTATGCAACAAACGGTAACGAAGGGCATTTCTTCGGAGGTAAGTATCGTGATAAAACTCTACCGTCCAATACAGTCAAGCATGTTTTAAACGGGGAAATTTATCATGGTATGCGTGATTTTCCAAAAGAGACTTTTGTGACAGGCTTTTTTGCGAATGAGTTAATTAATACGATAGGTGTGCCGTTTACTTATGAAAATAAGCAGTATGCACTGTTCATTAGACCGGATATTCGCTTGTTGTTCTCTGAAGTGCATACGATACTTGGTGGACTCTTGCTTACGATGACAGTACTTAGTCTATTGGCAATGCTACTTTTCGCTAAGGCTCTAATTCGCCCTATTACACAACTAACAGAGGCAACACATCAGCTTGCATATGAAAAATTCGATACGCTACTTGAAATAGATCGAGCAGATGAGATTGGACAATTAGCGGTTAGCTTTAATGTCATGACTGAAAAATTACAGGAAAATGATCGAATACGTAAAGAGTTTATAAGTAATGTATCCCATGATTTTCAATCGCCATTGTTGAATATTCAAGGCTATGTAGATTTATTAAAGAATCCCTTGCTGACAGACAAGGAAAGACAAGAATATACAACGATTATTGAGCTAGAAACGAAGCGTATGTCGACATTAACAAAGCAATTACTCTTACTAACGTCACTAGATCAATCTACAAGGTTGTTAAAGCGTGAATCTTATCGTTTAGATGAGCAATTAAAAGAAACCGTTAGGAAATACCGCTGGCAGCTTGAAGAAGCGAATGTACAATTATCGTATCAAATTGAACCAGTAACATATGATGGAGATGCTGGGCTATTACAAAATGTTTGGGATAATTTATTGACGAATGCCATTAAATATAACGTTGAAGGTGGAGAGATTCATATTCACTTGCAAGAATTCTCAACTTCAGTTGAAGTGCTTATTGAGGATAGTGGCATAGGAATGACTGCCGAACAACAACAAAAGGTATTTGATCGCTTTTATAGAGTAGATACTTCCAGAACAAAGCAAGGAACTGGTCTTGGACTAGCCATCGTGAAGCAAATTTCTGAGTTACACGGAGGAACGGTTCATATGGAAAGTGTTATGAATTCAGGTACAAAGGTGCGTGTCCACTTACCAAAACTGTAATGAGGAGTTCATGTAAAGTTCATGTTCGCGAGATAAACTGCTAACTAAGTTGAAAAAGCTTAGGGGGGTTATCGTTTGGAACAAAAATGGAGTATACGCCTTATTCGTCTTGCTGCAATTTTTGCCTTATTTGGTACGTATCTAGGCTCACATATGTCTGGCTCAGGTAGTTATGAATATAGACCGATACATGCACATATTTTGCTCGTGGGCTGGTTAAGTATGTTTGCATGGGGTATTTTCTATCGGGCCTTTAAAGTGAAATCGCAAAAATTAGTGACAGCACATGGTTGGACAGCTATTCTCGGTGTTTTTGGCTTAACGCTAGGCATGTGGTTCTACAATTTAAATCCATTTAGTTTTAGCAGAACATTTACAACGGTTTTCTTTATCATTGGTGGAACAACGCTATTAATTAGCTTTGCTTTGTTCATCGTTGTAACATTTATGGTAAACCAAAAAGAAGAAATGAAAAACTAGAAATACCGTGTCACTGCCGTTGTTAGGAGGTGACACGGTATTTTTTAGGAAGAATAGCTTTATTCGGTTCATTACTAAAAGTTAGGGATGACTTTTGTTAAAACATATGTCATACATATAAGTTGATTGGAGTGGAGGCTGGGCGACTCCTTGGGGCTCATCGGACGCCCCCAGGAAGCTTTGCTCTGTGCGAAAGCGTAGTGCTAACGTAGCGGCAGCAACAAAGCGCCCAGCCGGAACGGAAATCAACCTCACGTTATGCTTATAATCCCTTTATTTCATATTTTCAAGGGATTTCTTAAGCCATTTTGTTGCCTCAGTATAATCCTGTGCAACACCGTGTCCTTTTTTGTAAAGCATACCAAGCTGGAATTGCGCTTTTTGGTGCCCTTGATTGGCTGCCAGTCGATACAGTTGGGCAGCCTTCGCAAAATCCTTCGGTACCCCTTGTCCTTGACTGTGCATTTGAGCTAATTGATATTGTGCTTTGGCATGTCCCTTAGCGGCAGCTTGTTCAATCCATTTTGCAGCCTCAGTATAATCCTGTTTGACACCTTTGCCCTTATCAAATAAATTACCAAGCTGATATTGAGCACCTGAATGTCCTTGGATGGCTGCTAGTCGATAGCAGCGTCGTGCCTCTTCTAAGTCCTGCTCGATCCCCAATCCATGCTCATATAATAACCCTAATTGGTATTCAGACTGAATATGGGACTGATCAGTAGCGGCTCTCCACCATTTTACTGCTTCGTCATAATTCAATTCAGCTTCATATAATAATCCGAGCTCGTACTGAGCATCAGCATAACCCTTTTCAGCAGCTGCTTTGAAGTAAGGGAAGGCTTTCTCTAGTTGCTGAAGATGGTATACATAAATACGCCCAAGCTCAAAACCTGCGCTTATATGTCCATTGCTAGCGGCTAACTGCAACCATTTTTCAGCTAAAGTTATATCATTTTCTTTGACATAGAGCACACCAAGACAATATTGGGCATTCAAGTGTCCTTTATGCGCTGCGAGCTTAAACCATTTTATAGCCTCTAGGTGATCTTGCGGAATACCTTGACCGGTGTTATATAGCATGGCCAATTGAAATTCTGCATTTGTATGGTCTTGAAGTGCAGCTAGATGGAACCATCTCGCGGCTTCTTCAAAATTTTGCGAGATGCCACGACCTTTAAGGTACATATAGCCAAGATTATATTGAGCACTTGCATCACCTGCTAATGCTGCCATTTCAAAATAGGCTATAGCTTCCTCATAGCTTTGCTCGACACCAGTTCCATTGTGGTAAAGGAATCCAAGATTATTTTGAGCACTTGTATTCCCTTGATTGGCTGCTAACATGTACCATTTTGCTGCCTCGGCAAAGTTTAGAGGCATACCGAGTCCTTGATTGTATAAGACTCCTAGATTGTACTGTGCATCTGCGTTTTCTAAATTTGCAGCAGCCTGATAATATTGAGCGGCTTCCTCATAATTTTGTATAACACCATGACCTAAATGATAGAGCACGCCTAAGCTATAAAGCGCGTTTGCATCCTTTTGTGCGGCTGCGCGTTCATACCACATTTTTGCGACTGCATAATCTTTCTTAACACCACGCCCTTGATTATAAAGAGCGCCTAAATTATATTGAGCACTTGCATTCCCTTGTTTTGCGGCGAGCTCAAACCAGTCTGCAGCACTTTTATATGCCTCGGTTGATTGGTCATCTTGAAGCAACGTAATTATTTCAAAAGCTGAAGTTATATCTTCAAAGCTGGATCCTTTGCGCATTAATTTTGCCCTTAAGGTACGGTCATAGCGATCGATAAACCATTCTACAATATCACTTATATAATCTAGAACAATTTTTGCTGCCTTTGCCTCCACAACTTCACTTCTATTACTAGAAGTCATTTTGCTTACAAGATTCATTAATAAATAAATGCGACGTGGATGAATTTTTGCAACAAAGCTACGATTATTGAGTAATGATCGAATATTTCTTAGCTTCGGCTCTGAATTCATTTCTAGCTTATAAAGCTCATATAAAATTTCCTCTAGTACTAGGAGTGATTTTTGAAGAGATAGAGCTGGCTTTGGAATGGCGAGCGAGCTAGCATCCTGTAAATTTTTAGCCAATTTAACCAAGCATAAAGCTTTTAATTTCGTACATTGATCTTGGAGAATTTCATATTGTATGACGATAGCACTCACCTCTTTCATAAAATTCTTCTTAGTATGCTCACTACTGAAAAATGGATATTTAATTTGTTAAAACGTATACCATTTATATTAGTTGATTGAAGTGAAGACTGGGCGACTCCTTGGGATTAGCAATAAAGGAACGAAGGGTAAAAGCATCACGTCCTGATAACGCCTTGGTTACCAACATCGTGTCACTTTCGCGCAAGAAACATCTGACGCCCCTAAGAAAGCGCTCAATCGCAACGGAAATCAACCATACGCTACGATGATATCCTCTTTTTTCATATATCGGGAAAATACCGTTATTGTTGAATTGTCCTCGATACATGATACTATTTGTTATAAGAAGATTCGTTGATGTTCGAAGTAACAATTACTAAAAAGTGCATATGCCAAAGTTTCATGTTATCCGGGGGATAGAAATGATGAAAAATATTGCAGCAATTATACCAGCCTATAATCCACAACAGTCACTTATAACCTATGTCCATCAATTATTAGCCACCACCATTAGCCGAGTTATTATTGTCAATGATGGCAGCGATCAAAAATATGCAGATGTTTTTGAGGAGTTGAAAAAGATTGACTGCTGTCTAGTGCTAGAGCATGGCAATAATATTGGTAAGGGAGGCGCACTAAAAACAGCCTTTGCATATGTAATGAAGCAAAGAGGCATGTTTCAAGGTGTTATTACAGTAGGTGCTCATAGACAACATACTTTACAAGATGTAAAGCTAGTTTTAACAATGACAAAGGTATTTTCTGAAGGAATCGTGCTAGGAGTACGTAACTTTCATTCTTCGGACAGCACGTTTTTATCATATTGGGGTAACCGAGCAACAAGTTTGTTCTTTGAAATTCTTTATCATAGAAAATTAATGGATACACAAACCGGTTTACGGTTTATTTCTATAAAGGAGCTACCGTGGCTAATAAATGTAAATGGTGAACGATATGACTACGACACAAATATGTTAGTTGCTGCACTTAAAAGAAAGTGTCCAATTTTTGAAGTAGAGATAGGTCAGCTACGAATAAAGAAAAATACAGTTATACAGTATGATGAAATAACAAATGCAGGGTCAATTATTGCTAAAATGCTTATGAATTATTTAAACCCAAGGAAGAATAACGAATAAGTTATCAAATATGCCTCGGCATATTTGTCCGGAATCGGCTTTGTGCATGTAAAGAACTCCTTTCCGATTCCGTGACATAAATATAAATAAGTTTTGAAATAATGTGCTAGGATAAAGGATAATAATAACTCAAGAACGTAGCGAGTATGGAAAGAAGGAGCAATGATGATGGAATATTCAGATCAAGTGAAAAATCGTGTGAAACGGATGGAAGGTCAGCTACGTGGAATATTAAAAATGATGGAAGAAGAAAAGGACTGTAAGGCAGTCATTACTCAATTATCGGCAGTACGCTCAGCAGTAGATCGTACAGTTGGTGTCATAGTTAGTACGAATCTTTTAGAATGCGTACAAAATGCTGAAGGTGATGACGAGAAAATGAATGAAGCTATTCAAGAAGCAGTAAATTTAGTAGTAAAAAGTCGTTAAAAGCAGCCTGACCTATATAAGCCCATTAATATATAGAAAACTCACTTAAAGACAAGTGGGTTTTTATTTTTTTACAAAAATATAGTTTATTTCGATACTTATATTTTTTTTAAGGGATTTTATACCTATTTGTTGTATGTTAACTGTATAGTTAATAGTCATGGTTAGTGAACTTGTCCGATAGATTTATAGTTCCTTTCTCTGATATCCTAATTATAAGAATATAACAAACGAGAAGGTGATTTATTGTGAAGAAATGGTTGATAAGCGGGGCAGCATTACTGATGTTAAGCCCAACAGCAGCCTATGCTCAAAATGCAGACACCCATTCAGTAAGTACTTCCCCGGTGTTTGCTTATAATGTAGTAGCTAATACTAAAGTAACAACTTGGGATCAATTCACAACAGAAATCGTTAAGCAATTAAATAATTTCGCTCCCGAAATTAAAATTACATATAGTGGACCAATGACTGATTTTAAAAAGAATTTTATGGAGTCCTTTGAAAAAGCACAGGAGCAAGCAGTCTATGCGAGTGGTCATATGGAAAGTACCACTATTTCTGCAGACTCAACAGGCAATGTGACATTTAAAGTGAAATATTTGACAAACCGAACGCAAGAAGCTGCACTACAAAAAAAGGTTGATCAAATATTAAAAACGATTATTAAGCCTTCAATGAAAACAGATTTCGAAAAAGTAAAATCAATTAATGATTATATTGTGTCAAATACTACATATGGTACTAAAACAAAGGCAAGTCCCCATAGTGCTTATGCATTGTTAATGGAAGGACAAGCTGTATGTCAGGGCTACGCGTTAATAGCCTATAAAATGTTGGAACAAGCTGGATTCGATGTGAAATATGTTGTAGGCAATGTTAATGGTAACGTGGCACATGCATGGAATTTAGTGAAGGTTGATGGTAAATGGTATCATTTAGATACAACATGGAACGATCCATTACCGAATCGTTTCGGCGCTTCTTCGTATGATTATTTCTTAGTAACAGACGCACAGCTTAAGAAAGATCATGAATGGATAGCTTCAGATTATCCTGCTGCAACAAGTACAAAATATAGCTATATGCAAAATGTTCATTTTGCATATCAGGTTAATAATACACTGTACTTTAGTAATACAGCAGATAAAGATAAATTGTATACACTTGATTTAGCAAGTGGTAAGAAAACAAAGGTCATTGATAAACGTGCCTTGTATATTACAGGAGCGGATAACTTTTTATATTATAGTGATTATAGCAACAGTGGCTACTTAACAAAATTAGATCTTAAAACATTAAAAACTGAGGTGCTCGCGAAGCAAGTAGTTTCTGATTTAAGAATTAATGATAGCTATTTAGTTTATAATGTTAATGGCAAAGAACAGAAGCTTAAAATAAAATAAACTTCAAATATTCTTATCTACTTATAAAATGAAAGCACAAAAGGACTTCCAAGTGAGTTCTTTGTGCTTTTTTTGTATATAATGAAAACAGGAAAACGGTTGGAGGTGAGGATTTTGTGGAAAAAATTAGCCATTATTGTAATTCTTATTATTTTTATTGACCCCATTTATACGGCTGGTAAAGCAGTTGTACAACAAGTGATAACTTGGGCAAATAATGATGAAATAGAAACGATGCTTCTTTCAACAAAGGACAAAATCATAGATGTTACTGCTAAACTTTCAGAGGATGCCTCCATTGAAACGGCCACACCTATAGAAGACAAGCCTGAAGAAGGAGTAGCAGTTACAGCTCCTGCAGCCAAAAAACCTGAAGCGAAGTTAGTTGTAACAAATGCAAAGGAAATGGCTGATGCGATGTATGCGTACTATAGTAGTTTTTCACCTACTTTTGAGATTCAATATAAAGGCGATACACAACGAATTGAACAGCTAGTGAAAGAAGCCTATGAAAATGCTATAAAACGAGATGATTATGTATATGGGCATATTAGTAAGCATTCAATTCGTTTTGAATATGGAAGAAAAACAGCCAAAATCTTTGGAGAGCAAAGTTATTTAATGACACCAGAGCAGGCAGCATTCGTTGAAATGAATGTTCAGGAAATTGTAGCCTCTATCAATAAGAAATCATTAAGTGATGTAGAGAAGGTTAGGGCTGTCAATGATTATATCGTTGCCAATACAGCCTATACGGATCAAACGAATTCAAGCCCACATAGTGCTTATACAGTGCTTGCAGAACATGGAGGCGTTTGTCAGGGCTATGCGTTGCTGGCTCATTCGATGTTACAAAAGTTAGGTATAGAAACAAAGTATGTAGTAGGCTATGTCGGAAAGGAAGGACATGCTTGGAATTTAGTAAAGCTGGATGGTCAATGGTATCACCTTGATACTACATGGAATGACCCGGTGCCTGATCGTAAAGGGGCGGTGCGCTATCAATACTTTTTAGTAGATGATCGAACAATGGCAAAGGATCATACGTGGGTCGCTGGAGATTACCCAAAAGCAACGAGCACAATGTATAACTACTTTCACAATGTAGATTTCGCTACACAAGTAGGGCAACAAATATTTTATAGTAATGTTGCTGATGATAATAAGTTATACGTGCTTGATTTACAAACAGGTAAATCAGAACGCATCTCTAAATCACGTACACAGTACATCGTTTATGCAGATGGGTGGCTATATTTTAGTAATTATTCACACGGAGCGTATTTAACGAAGATTCGCCCGGATGGAAGCGGGGAAAAAGTATTAAATAGGGAAGAGACGAAGGATTTATTCGTGCAGGACAGCTATTTATATTTCACGACAAATGAACTAAAGAAAATGCCGCTTTAACGTTATTAGCCAAAAATAAAGAGCCTATGATCAGATTGTCATAAGCTCTATATAGAGTTATGGCGAGATTGTAATATGTGGTTATTTCAATTTTGTTTTATCACAATATATTAGTGTAACATGCCAGAAGATGCATGCTTTATGAAGTGGTTGATTGGAGTGGAGACTGAGCAACTCCTCGGGGATTAGCGTTACAGATGAGACCCTGGAGCGAGCAGCGCGAGTGAAACGGCTCATCGGACGCCCCCAGGAAGCTCTGCTCTGCGCGAAAGCGAAGCGTCAGCGGCAAATGTTTTATCTGTGCGAAAGCGAAGCGTCAGCGGCAAATGTTTTATCTGTGCGAAAGCGAAGCGTCAGCAACAAATGTTTTATCTGTGCGAAAGCGAAGCGACAGCAACAACAAAGCGCTCAGTCGGAACGGAAATCAACCCCTCGTTTTGCAAAAGAGAAATGGATACCTTGAGTTCATTGAACTTAATAGTCTTTCAACAACATGAAAGGCCTATGACATTACAAACTGTCATAGGCCATTTTTGTTCGCTCCAAAAGATAATGGATAGGTTGATGCTGACATAGAGAAACTTCAATTTGAGGATACCTTGATTTCATTTCCTGTGAAAAAGTTTTAAATATTAATGGATTATGCTTAATGGCACCACCATTACAATAAAGGCTAAATGCTTCACCTTGATAGTCAATTTTTTTCAACACGGCGCATGCAAGGGATACTAATTCATGAGCAGCACGCATTGATATTTGAATGGCGCATGAATCCTTTTTGGTCACGGCCTCTGCCAAAAATGCACCCATTTTTGCAAGCTGCGCATTCGTGTAGGATGGACGGAACAGCCATGAAGCTAGCTCTGTAACATCTTGGATCCGTAAATAATCATAGACAGCATTTTTTAAGATGGTTGACTTACCACGCCCATCTTCCATGCGGAAAATTGCGCGTATAGCCTCTTGCCCTAACCAATAGCCACTGCCTTCATCTCCTGCACGATGCCCCCAACCACCCGAACGTACTATTTGTGTACCATCGAATGCGTACGCAATGGCCCCTGTTCCAGCAATGAGTAGTGCGCCTGCCTGTCCAGCAGTAACACCAAGTAAAGTAGCTTGTGCATCATTTTCTATAATAAGCGTCTCTATTTTTAACTGTATTGCAGATACGGCATTATGAATGATTGCAGATACAGCTTCATGATCTTTGGGAGAATCAATCCCAGCCATTGCAAAGGTAGCAACAGCAATATTTGAGTCATCTTGCTGTTGCAAAAACGCCTGCACATTTGCTAATAACGCTTGCAATATTTCTGTAGCAGATGTAGCACCGATTGCTTGATAATTCGAGCCACTTGTTGATTTTGTATATTTTATTTCACCAGACTCGGCATGCACGAGCGCACATGCCGTTTTTGTAGCACCACCGTCAATAATAAGTAGCCATTCCATCATTGATTCCATTCCTCTATAATTACTGTTAATTGTTTTTCTGCCTCAACAATCATAGACTCCTTCAAACGAACCCACTCATTAAGGTTATGAGAATTTGCCTTGGAGCGTTCAAGAGATTCTTTCATCGTTACAGGCGATGGACCACCAAGTAAAGTACGGACACTAACGAAAGTCTCGGGTTTTAATGTGTTGTAAAAATCCTCCTCAGAAATTTTTAATGGTTTACCAGTAATTAATGTAGATTGTGTATTGGCGAGCCCCCATGTAAGGCTTGCTAGAGATTCCTCACCGTGAGAGAGCAATACTCTAATACATTTACTAACAATACTATGTGCTTGACGGAAGGAAATACCTTCAGAGCGCACTAACGTATCGGCTAGCTCTGTAACATTGGCAAAGCTGTTTTCTGCTCGATTTCTTAGTTTTTTCTTGTTCACATCCATCGTGACAACAAGCGAACCAAATAGTTTGTAAATACCTATTAAACGGTCGATGGCGCGCCATAAATATGGTTGCATATCATCTTCTGTGTCTACGATATCTCCAAAAGGTGTATTATGTACCATTTGTAATACTGTACTAGCATCACCAACAACCGCTGATAGCAATGAACGTGTATGCTCTATCGAAACAGGATTGCGCTTTTGTGGCATGATAGAGCTAACTTGCACGTATGGGCTAGCCAGCGTAAAGGCGTTGAATTCCTGTGTAGCCCATAGTAAAAAATCTTGAGATGTGCGGCCAAGATTGAGTGCCGCAAGCTGAACGATACTCGCTGCCTCTGCAATATAATCTGCACCAGCAACAGCATCCCACGCATTTTCGATAATATCATCGAATGCCAATAATTCACGCATACGCTCTCGATTAATATTAAAGCCTGTTGTCGTTAATGCCGCTGCCCCCATACTACTGCGATTTACCGTTTTATAAACATGCTGTAAACGTTCAAAATCTCGTTCAAGTTGATCGATGACAGCTTTCAAATAATGCGCAAAGGTTGTTGGCTGTGCCTGCTGAGTATGTGTATAGCCAATCATAATCGTATCTACGTGCTCCTCAGCAGCTGCGATTAAATCATCCCGTAATGTCAGTAATTCTCGCATAAGCAATAATAATTTTTTTCTTAAAGTCATGCGATAGATGGCAATCCCCATATCATTACGACTTCTACCAATGTGAAGATTCCCAGCAACGTCGCCAGCAAGCTCTATTAATTTATTTTCGATGCGGAAAAACAAATCCTCATATCGCGGGCTGTAATCTTCTATACGAAAATAGTTCAAGTCCAGTTTTTTTAGAGCAATACCAATGTCTTTAGCCTCTTCCTTTTTTACTAGTCCCTGTTCTTCTAACATTTTTAAGTGTGCAATATTGATTTGCAAAATAATTGTTAAAAAGTTTTTCTTGGCTTCATCGTAAGCCGGCTGTAAGACAATTTTACGATAAATATTAGAAGGGAAGATCATCCCATCTTCTTGCTGGGTTTTGTTGCGGAAATCTTCAAACATATAAAATGCCTCCTAGTAGATTGGCAGTTATATGGCCGAACCAGCACTGCCTTTAGATAACTTCTCGGAAATAATAAGTACAATTAAAATTAAACAAATTTGTAAGACACCATATGCACAAGCAGTCCCGAATTTAAAAGAATACAATTTTTGGAATATCGCCACTGATAATGGGATCGTTGACGTACTGTAAAGAAGAATAGACGCTACGAATTCGCCAAAGCTTTGAACAAGTGCTAGTAACGTACCCGCCAAAATGCCCGTAAATGTAAGCGGTAGGACAATACGTCTAAATGAATACCACCATGTTGCACCTAAACTTCGCGATGCTTCTTCGATAGATTGGTCTAATTGCACAAGTGATGCCGATGTCGATCGGAAAACAAGAGGTAAATGTCTAATAAAATAAGCTAACGGCAAAATCCAGAACGTCCCGATAAGAACCTGATTAAAGGAGAATATATTTTCCGTACTAAATGCTGCAATCAAATTAACAGCTACAACCGTACCCGGCAATGCCCAAGGAACCATGATTAAAATATCGAGTAATGTTTTACCTTTAAAATTTAACCGTACCATAGCATAGGCTGCCGCAACACCGAAAATGATATTGCCGATTGTGGCAACAATCCCCATTCGAACAGAATTCCAAATCGGTCGCCACGTCCGTTCATCTGTAAAAAGAGCATGATAATGATCCAATGTATAGTTTGTTGGTAGAATTTGCGTTTTCCATGCACCATCAACCGAGAATGAAATTAATATAAGCACTAAAATCGGCAAAATTAAAATTAATGTGCCTATGAAAGAAGCAATAGTCGCCATAACTTTCATGCCTCTTGAAGACACTTCAGATCGATGAACACTAATACCTTTACTGAGATTTTGGTAGTTTCGGCGGTTTTGATACCAACGCATAATAATTAAAAAGGTAATGGACACAAAGGATAAAATCATAGATTGTGTCGCTGCCATATCTAAATTCCCGTTCGTACGTGATAAATAGATTTGCATCGTCATTGTGCGTTCGACACCGAACATTAAAGGTGCAGTGTAGGATGCCATAGAAATCATAAATACGAGTAAGGATGAGGCAACTATCGAGGGTGTTAACATGGGCAAAATAACCTTTGTCCATACTCGAACACGCCCGGCACCTAAGCTAGTTGCGGCTTCTTCTAAAGCTGGATCAAGACCTTTTATAGCTGCTGAGGCGGTTAAGTAGAAGTAAGTGTACATAGTGAATGTATGTACTACGACAACGCCCCATATGCCCTTTAATGAAAAAGGAACTTGCTCTAAACCGAATAGGTGCTGAAACGCACGTGGGAAAATACCACTATCTCCATATAAAAATGTAAAGGACAGCACACCTACTAACGGTGGAAGAGCCATGGGTACCAATACTAAAACAGAGAGTATCCGTCTGCCAGGGAAATCATAGCGTTCCAATAGAAATGCCATAGTTACACCGACAATTGCACAGCAAATGACACTGATAACGGATATATAAATACTAGTCCACAATGCCTCTATATTTGCTGGGCTAGCTAAATTAAAAAAGTTTTTATAATTAGATAGCGCATCATCACCAGAAAAGCTTTCTGTAAAAGTTTGATAGAACGGGTACACTACATAGGCAAACAACACTAAAAATAAAGGTGCAACTAAAATATAAACAAACCAATTTGATCTAGTTAGTCGTGTCCATGCATTTCCTTCAGAAGGATTGAGGTGTGTTTTTTCCATGTTGGTACCCTCCTATTCTCCCAAAAAATACAGTGAATCTTGGGCTATATTTAAGGTGATGTCTTCACCAATTTTTTTAAGTTGACCGTTCATATTGATAATCATTACTTTTAGTGAAAAATCTAGACATTCCACAATGTAGTTCACACTTATTCCTGTAAATTCAACAAAAGTGATTTTACCTGTTACTGTGTTTTCACCAGTACCTTGATTAATAGATTCAGGACGAATAGAAATAAACACTTTGTCTCCAATCATATGCGTTAAAGTGGGGGAGCTTTGTTGCTTTCGCCCAGTGAGAACAAGTCCACTTGCTGTTTTAACTTGTACATCGTCATCATTAACAGCTTCAATTATCGCCTCGATTAAGTTTGTCTCACCGATAAAATCTGCTACGAAGCGGTTTGAGGGTCGATTATAAATTTCTTGCGGAGTACCGATTTGTCTGACGTTCCCATTTTCCATGACCATTATCCGATCTGACATTGACATAGCTTCCATTTGATCATGAGTAACATAGATGGTTGTAACACCGAGCTCGGATTGAATACGTTTTATTTCAACGCGCGTTTCTTCGCGTAATTTAGCATCTAAATTAGACAATGGCTCGTCTAACAATAAAATATCGGGCTCTATCACAAGCGCTCTTGCCAATGCAACCCGTTGCTGCTGCCCACCAGATAGTTCATTAATTTTCCGATTCCCATATTGCGATAAATGAACAAGCCCTCTAATACGGTCAACCTTTTGTTTGATCTCCGCCTTCGAGAATTTCCGTACTTGTAATCCAAATGCGATATTTTCATCTACCGTCATATGTGGAAAGAGAGCATAATTTTGAAACACCATACCGATGTTCCGTTTATTAGGTTGAAGCCTTGTCACATCAAAATCATCAAAAAGAATTTTACCCTCCGTTGGGAAATAAAAGCCGGCTATCATCCTTAGTGTTGTCGTTTTCCCACAACCGCTTGGACCGAGGAAAGTAAAAAATTCACCAGCTTTAATGTGAAGATCTAAATCCTTTACGCCATGAACTTGACCGAATTTCTTAGAGACATTTTCTATTTTGACACTTTTCAACTGAAATGCTCCTTTCTCTTTAGAAAATTAGTTACATGAAGCCTCGAGCAAAGATATACTCGAGGCTTATAAATATGAACAATATTCGTAGATGTTTTACGCGTTAACTCTTTAATAATCGGTCACTTTTTGCCGCGTCCTTTAATATTGTTATCCCAATGCTCCATCCATTCAGCTTCTTTCTCAGTCATGAGTTGCCAATCGATATCAAACGTTTTTAAATCTAATTCTTTATACCACTCAGGCATTGCTGCTTTATCGATATCTGAGCGAGTAGGGATTTGATAGTAATCGTGGGCTAGTTGAGTCACCATACCTTTTTCAAATATGAATTCTGTGAAGAGCTTTGCATTTTCTAAGTTTTTGGCATTGTTTACAACAGCAACACCATCAACTAAAATCGGTGCACCACTTTTCGGATAAATGTAATCGAACGGATAATCAGTCGTATATTTCTTTAATAAAATATCTTGCAAATTCCATAAAGAAACACTGCCTTCTTGTCGTGTCATCTTTAAATAAAGTGCATTTGGATCTTGTGTATATTCCTTCGTATTAGCATCTAATTTTAATAACCAATCATAGCCCTTATCAGGTGAATCTGCACCTTGACGTAAAATCATAGATGAATAAATAGTACGCATCGTTCCAGATGCTAAAACACCACGAATTAAAATTTTATCCTTCCACTTTGGATCTAATAAATCATCCCAATCTTGTGGACCCGTTTCTTTCGTTAATACATCACTGTTAATCATAATGACCTCTGGCAGTAACATTTCACCAAACCAACGACCGTCCGCATCTTTATAAGCTGGATCAATGGAGTCGTTAAAGCTAGGCTTCCAAGCTTGAAGTAAGTCTTCATTGGCACCAACAGTTAGTGCAGATTGCGTACCGCCCCACCAAAAATCAGCTTGAGGATTTGCTTTTTCACCACGTAGGCGTTCTAAAATTTGCTGTGCGCCCATCGTTAAAAATTCCACTTCAATGTCCGGGTACTTTTCATTAAACTGATCGATTACCTTTTGCACCATCTCTTCATCGCGCCCTGTATAAATAACAAGCTTTCCAGATGGTGTAGCTGCCGCATCAGTCTTTTCAGAATTAGACGTTTTCTCGTTATCTTTTGCATCCTTTGTAGAAGCCTTGTCATCGCTACTACAAGCAGCTAATACAATAACCATCAGCACAAGTAAAAAACCGAAGATACGTGTTTTCTGCATAATCTTCCCCCTCTCTAATAGTGAAAAACTTACATACTAACAGTATAATCTTTAAACCTAGCATTAATGTTAGAATAATTAAAAAATTATTATTAGCTTTATCCTAGCTAACAAAATACTAGATAGCAATGGTGCTTCACTAAAGTTAAAACTCTTTAAAATAGCGGAAATTTAAGGATTATCAAAATATGTTCAAAAGTGAACAAAAGTTGATTTTGATAAATTTGAAATGGATGCTACGATTTGAGACAAGGACATTCATAAAATTTAATGTTGAAAGTTTAAATCTTCGACGTCTTTTTAATCTGAAAATTGGGATATTTATTGAATGATGTTAAGAATTATAACTATTTGACTGGAGGAGAAATTCGTGAAAGAAGGCTTACTAATAATAGATTATCAAAATTATATATTAGATTATATAGACCAAAATGAAGTACTGAATAATATAAAAAAATTAATGAATTTATTTGAGCAAGAAGAAAAAGAGATTATATTTGTAAAAAACATTGTAGAAAATGATGATGTTAATGAAGAAATTCAAATAGATATAAAAGAATATCCTGTTTTCGAAAAGAAAAATCCAAATGCATTTAGTAATAATAATCTTTACAAATACCTTCAACAAAGAGGAATAGAACGTTTATTAATAACAGGATTTAACATTGAATATTGCTGTCTTTTCACCTCGATTGTTGCAAGTCACTTAGGTTTTCATACTACCATGATAGAAGATGCTTGCGGTACAACTGGAGATGAAAATTCTTATGAAATGCCAGGATTAGATATTGTAGACTTTGTAGGCACTATACTCAATTGGTCTGATTATGTAGAAGTTCTATATTATGATGAATATATTGAACAAAAAGATTCATACGAATAATACCGTAATTTTAAACCAAATGAAAACTTAACACGCGCACAATTTACTGAAGGATGGAAGAATTCTATGAGTAAAACTGTTACTGTTGATTTTTTTTATAAAAATGAATTGTCCGAAAAACTACAATTGTGGATTGTTATGCCTTCTGCTATTCGATTTAACGAGAGTAATTTAACGCCTGATCAAATTACAAAGATTCCAACCGGAGAGAAACTAGCGTACTACATTTTGAACAAAGATCAGGATCTTCATCTTAATTATGAAGTGGAATTATATAGTACTAAGAATGAAAAGAAAACATTAACGGATGAAGAAAAGGATTTTTATTTGAGAAACACCATTCTTTCACCAATAAATACTGAAACAACAAGGTTAGCAAAAGAAATTACCGCTCAACAAAAAAATGATAATGAAAAAGCACGTGCTATTTTTCATTATATAGTAGATAATTACCGCTACATTTATCCTCCAAGTAGTAGAGGGGTTAACTCATTTCTCGAAGTGAAAAAAGGCGATTGTGGAGAATTTTCATTTCTCTTTACAGCATTATGTAGAACATTAAAAATACCAGCAAGGACAGTAGTTGGAAGCTGGGCATATGGAAAAATGAACGCCCATGTTTGGAACGAATTTTTTATAGAAGATGAAGGTTGGATTTCAGTTGATACAAGCATGGCCTACATACAAAAGAAACAAACTTTTAGGTTTTTTGATAGCTCTTTAATGACTTTACACTGGAAAAAATATTTTGGTGAAACCGAAGGACAACGAGTTGTTTTTTCTAAAGATGCGGAAATAGAGTTATTACCAGAATATAAGAATAATGAAGAAGCCTTTACTTTAAATCCGATTCTCATTAACGGGGAGCCTTTTTGTTGGGGACAGCAATCACTTAACGGGAGAGCCCCTTACTTACAACCTATATATGTAAAATATGAACAAAATGACGATTTATTTTCATCAGTAGATATATCACATTTATTTGGAACTTGGAAAATACGAGAACATGGAATAAAGCATTTTTTAGAACGCTCTAAAGTATTTTTACTGATTATAGCTTTATTGTCTATGGCTTTATATTTTATCTTTCAAAACTTCTATTTAGGGGTAACTTATAAATTGACGTTTATTATATTCTTTTTATGTTTCATATTAAGAAGAGAGCGTGTTATTATTTTTAGCGTTTTTTTATTGTTTATGTTTTTATCCCTTTTATCAACTTTAGATTAAAGGCGAACATATAACTGATCTTATGAGTAGGGTTGAAGGGACGTGGTTTTAAATTGAAGCGTATAATAGTTTTTTATGATGGTTGGTGTTCTTTTTGTCTTAAAAGTATAAAGAGTTTTAAACGGTTTGATTGATTAAATCGCATAGAATTTATTTCTTTTAGGGATCAAAAAGTAATTGAAAAATATAAACTGGATGAAAAGATGCTTGAAAAAAGAATTCATTCTTTATTACAATCTAACTCAAAATATAAAATGGAGAATGGTATCCATTCAATCAATCGTATTTGTAAAAACAGCCCTGAACTGTGGATATTTGTTCCTTTTTTAAGTTTTGCTACTCTAATAGGTCTAGGGCAGTTAATCTATGATTGGATAGCAAATAGAAGAACTATTTTTCCTACGGGACAGTGTGAAGGTGGAAGTTGTCAAATACCACAAATAGATTTAAAGAGCATATCTAAAAAAAAATGATTTCAGAAATTCCTTTTGCTGTCATGTAGATAGCTGAAATAATAAAAATGTTTTAGCTATTTGGGCTCTGTTTATAGTGGGCTTAAGCAGTATAATCGTTTTAATGCAAACTAATGTGCAAAAATTTACTTCATTCATGTACCGAGCACTTGGTTTATTAAAATATAGCTTTTGGATTAATCCAGTAAGTTAATTAAGGGAGGTGTATCAAAAAATATGATACATCTCCCTTTCTAATTTAGATTAAAGTATTTACTTACTAATAGGATCTAAAGATTTTCCCTTTTGTCGTCGTTGTGAAAGTATTGTCGGTAACATCATACCTACAATAACCAAAATAATACCCGCTATTTGTAAAGAAGTTAAAGGTTCATGTAGAACAATAACTGAAACGGTTACGGCAACGGGTAACTCCATAGCACTTAAAATAGAAGCTAGAGCTCCCCCCACTTTAGGAACAGCTATAGAGAATAAATAAATCGGCATAATAATACCGAATAGCCCTAATGCTAGTCCGAATTTCCATAAACCACCTGCAAATAATTTGCCGTTCCAAAGAACTTCAGGGTTAAGGAATATACTAATCATGATAAGCGCGACAAAGGAAACGATCAACACGCGCGATGTAGTTGTAATACCTTCCACGTGACGAGAGTTAAATTGAATAAAGCAAGCAAAAGTAAAGGCAGCAGCCAAACCTAGTAGCCAGCCTTGAATAGGGATGCCGCTTAAATCTACATTTAGTACGCCAGCAGCCAAAATAGTTCCAGCAAATAATACAATGATTGAAATCACTTCAGCCCGACTTGGTAAGCGTTTATGAAGTGCGCAATCTATTAATAAGCCAATCCACGTGAATTGGAAGAGCATTACTACTGCAAGAGAGGCTGGTAGATATTTTAATGATTCGCCGTATATAATCCCTGTAGCCCCGGTTAAAATCCCGGCGCATACCAAAATAAGCAGTCCCTTTTTAGAAAGCTTCGGTAATTGTCTTTGTGTCGCTATAAAAATAGTTGCAACAAGCATAAAACCAATAATATATTGACTCGATACGGCCTCTCCTGTTGTATAGCCATGCTGCATAGCTACTTTGACAATAGTCGATAGTACACCGTAGCTACTAGAAGCAATGACAATTAAAAGAGGATATAATAAATTTTTCTTCATGTTTTTTTGTTTCACTTCCTAAAATTGCTTCACCATATGATGAAATGGTTCATCGATTATAGACCATGGCTCTGTTATGACAAAGCCCATACGTTCATAAAGACGACGAGCGTCCTCTTTTTGCGTTTCAACGTTTAATGATAATTTTGTATAGCCTCGTTTTTGTGTTTCCTCTATGGCAAATTGCAGTAATAATGTTCCTATTCCTTTACCACGAGCTTCTGGTGCTACACAAATAGTATCAATATAATATTCATCTTCATGAGCTTCTTTATCGATGATGATGGATGGTGCATTTTTTTCCTCAAGCCATTTTACGAGATTTTCATCCATGTGAATGGCTTCGACACCATTATAGTAAACAAGAATTCCTAAAACTTGCTCATTTTCAACAGCAACAAAAGTATTTAAATAGGAATGTCGATTGTCCTCACGCTTGAATAGTACAGTAAGCTCTTGTTCAACGGCTTTCGCTGTTTGTTCACCTGTTAAACGGTTGGCAATATCACCAATCGCATCAATAATTAATGGTACAGCGGCATGGGCATCCTGTGGTTGCGCTTGTCGAATTGTAATACTCATTGTCAAAATCCCTACCTTTCTATAGGCAAGTATAACAAAGATAAAGGATGACTCAAGTTTTTGAATAAATGGT
>Ga0102589_1002330_pt1 | contig 22371 bp, 8 predicted proteins | sample AraplaMF_Col_mLB_FD_76858 | JGI IMG/M metagenome (GOLD analysis project Ga0102589, IMG submission 76858) | Arabidopsis root microbial communities from the University of North Carolina, USA - plate scrape MF_Col_mLB | ecosystem: Host-associated > Plants > Roots > Endosphere | place: USA... | reverse complement strand
CCAGGAAGCCGCCCGCGAACACGCCGAGGTTGGCCCATTCAGGGATGTACTTGCTGACGGGGTCATCGAGTGCGATCCGGCATTCCTCCACCAGCATCATGATGGCCACCGACGTAATCGGCTTGGTCATCGAGTAGATGCGGAAGATGGAGTCCTCGGCCAGTGGCACCTGCCGCTCGCGGTCGGCCATGCCGAGCACGGAATTCACCGCCAGTTCGCCGCGCCGCCAGACCTGCACCAGTGCGCCGGGCAGCTTGCCGGGCGCAACATACTGCTCGTCGAGAAACGTTTCGATCCGGCCTAGTCGTTCCCGGGACATTCCCTGCGTGTCATGCATCGTCGTGCGTCTCCGCTTTATCTACGCTGTGTCTGCGTACCCGGCCGGAGCAGCATTCATGCGGAGGGTTTGCGTTCCCGCCATGCCAGCAGCCCTGACCATCCGAGTGTCATGCCGGCGGCGGCCAGCAGGATCAGCACCGCGCCGCCAATCTGCGACGCCAGCAACTGATGTCCGAATGCAAGCCGATCCACCAGAATAGCCACGACAGGATAAATGAAGGACAGGGCGCCTGTCAGGTGGGTCGGAAGTTTCTGAATCGCGCCATAGAGCAGGATGTACATCAGGCCCGTATGGATGAACCCCATCGTCGCCAGCGTGGCCCACGGCAACGTTCCGACAGGCAGTTCGGCCTGCAGTGCCATCGGCAGCAGCATCACGGTGCCTACCAGCACATGGATCATGGCGATCAGGTGCGGCGCCACGCCCTTCAACTGCTTGGCGATCAGCGCGGCCAGCGCGTAGCAGAATGCCGCGCCAAGCGCCAAGGCAATGCCCGTCAGGTAGTTGCCGTGCGAAGGTCCACTGTGCGGCTTGCCTTGCACGATCAGCAGCATGCCAGCGAATGCCAGCAGCAGCCACACCACCTTGGCCACGGTGATGCGCTCTCCCAGGAACAGCGCGCCGAGCGCCACCAGCATGAACGGTTGCGTGTTGTAGACCGCGGTGGCAATCGAAATCGATGCGCCTTCATAGGCCGAGAACAGCAGCAGCCAGTTGGCGACAATCGCCACGCCGCCCGCAACGGCCAGCAGCACCTGACGCAGGGAGATGCTGCCGGGCTTTAGATATCCACGCGCGAAGCAGACCGGCACCAGCACCAGCGCGCCGAACGCGCAGCGCCAGAACACCACCTGCGTGACCGGGCGACCAGAGATCACCACGAGCCAGCCGATGGTGCCCGATATCACCATGGCCGCCGCCATTTCCAGCATGCCCCGCGTGCGGTCTTCCATGACCTGTCTCCAGCAATGTTCCTGAAACGAGGGTTGCAGTTTAAGACTGGCCGCCTACAATGCACAGGCGAAAAAGCAGGTGAATGGCGGTTTCCGCCGTTCTTTGACAGGCAAAACCGGAAAAATACCGATGTCACTCGACGATCTCGACCGTCGCATCCTGGCGCTGCTGCAGCATGACGGCCGCATGCCGATCAAGGCACTGGCCGAACAGATCGGACTGTCGGCGCCCGGCACCTCGGAACGGTTGAAACGGCTGGAGGATCGCGGCGTGATCCGTGGCTTCACCGTGGACGTGGAGCCGCGCACGCTCGGTTTCTCGATGCAGGCCATTGTCCGCATCCGCCCATTGCCGGGCAAGTTGCAGGCTGTGCAGAAGTTGATCGAAGGTATTCCCGAGTTTGCGGAGTGCGACAAGGTGACCGGCGACGACTGCTTCATCGGTCGCCTTTACCTACGCTCGATCGAACACCTGGACCATATCCTCGATCAGATCACCGAACTGGCCGAAACCAGCTCGGCCATTGTCAAGGCGCAGCCGGTGAAGCGGCGACTGCCACCGCTGTAGGGGCATCGTTAAGCCGCAGAAAATTTGAATCCATGGATCGATTCACCAAGGCTTGATCCTCCTTAAGATCTGAAGGTGAACCCCACGGTTACAGTCCGCGCCATTCCGCACTACGCGCATGGCCGAACTGATGAACCGCAGTTGTTACCGTCTCGTCTTCAACCCGCATCGCCGCATGCTCATGGCCGTCGAGGAGTCTGCTGCGAGCCGGGGGAAAGGTCCGAATGGAGGTCGGAAGGCGACAACCGGAAATGCCAGGACAGACACCGTGCGCTTCGCCCTGCCGGCGCTGGTGCTTGCGGCGTGGATAGCGGTGGGTTTGCCGGTCAACGGCTGGGCGCATGTGGTGGCGGACCCCAACGCGGGCGCGCATCGTCCCACCATCGGCCAGACTGCGAATGGTCTGACTCAAGTCGATATCACGCGGCCTTCCGGCGCAGGCGTGTCCTCAAACGCCTATACGCGCTTCGATGTGCCCCAGGCGGGTGTCATCCTCAATAACTCGCCGACCGCGATCGCAACGCAGCAGGCCGGGTACATCAACGGCAACCCCAACCTGCTGCCTGGTGGCTCGGCGCGCATTATCGTCAATCAGGTCACCAGCGCGCTGCCGAGTCAACTGCGCGGATATCTCGAAGTGGCCGGGCCGCGTGCCGAAGTGATTGTGGCCAATCCAAACGGCATCTTCGTCGATGGCGCCGGCTTCATCAACACCAGCCGCGCCACGCTCACCACGGGCACACCGATGTACGGCGGTAGTGGCAGCCTGGATGCTTTCCGGGTGAACGGTGGTCAGATCACGATTCAAGGTAAGGGACTGAATGCCGCAAACGTCGATCAGATCGATCTGATTGCGCGTGAGGTGAAAGCCAATGCTGCGTTGTATGCCAATCGACTCAATGTGATCGCCGGGGTCAACGAGGTCAACCATGACACGCTGGCCGCTACGCCAATCGCCAGCGCCAGCCCGGCCCCGGCTTTCGGCATCGACGTGGCACAGCTTGGCGGCATGTACGCCAACAAGATCATGCTGGCCTCCACCGAGCGCGGTGTGGGGGTGTCGCTGGCGGGTGTGATGGCCGCGCAGATGGGCGATATGACGCTGAGGTCGGACGGCAAGCTCGTCATGTCCGGGCAGAGCAGTGCGAGCGGTAACCTTGGCATCTCTGCCCGGGGCGGCATCTCTCATCGGGGCACGACCTATGCGCGGGGCGCCGTCGACCTACGCACCGATGACACGCTCAAGCACAGCGGGATGCTGGCGGCGCAGCAATCGCTGGGCATCAAAGCTGGCGATATCGCGTCGACCGGTACGCTCGCGGCCGGCATCGACGCAGACGGTGCGACGGGCAAGGCAGCAGACCTGACGATCAAGGCAAGCGGTGCCCTCGCCGCGACAGGCCGGAACATTGCGAGCGGCAATGCCACGCTCCACGGCGCCGGCGTGAACCTGGCGGGGAGCCAGACCACCGCACGCGGCAATCTGGATATTTCCGCCAAGACTGGAGATATGGACCTGCGGGGCGCGTCGACCACCGCAGGCGCTGCGCTGACGGTTTCGGCAGCCGGCGCGCTCGACAATCGCGGCGGAACGCTCTACGGCCAGCGCGTCACCATCGATCAGGTAGGGGCGACGCTCGACAACTCGGGCGGCCGGATACTGGGTGGCCAGGACATCGACATCAAGGTGGCGTCGATGTGGAACTTGGGCGGTGAGGTCGAGGCGAATCGGGACGTTACGGTATCGGGTGCCGTATCGGGCAGCGGATCGATGATCGCGGGCCGCAACCTGAGGCTGACGGTCGACGGCGACTACACCAACGACGCGAAGAACCGGCTCGGTGCCAACGGCGACATGCGAATATCGGCCAGCGGCACACTAAGCAACACCGGCGCCCTGGCCGCCAAGGGTGCGCTGACGGTCGCCGGCAAGCACGTGGTCAATGCAGCGGTGGGACAGATCCATGCATCGAGCACCTCGGTCACTGCCGACACCAGTGTTTCGAACGCGGGGCGCATCGAAGGCACCACAGTCAAGGTCAACGCCCCGACCATCGACAACACAGGCACCGTGATTGGCGAGGACGTCACGGTGCAAGGCACTGACATCACCAACGATGGCACATCGGCATTGATGGCAGCAGTTCGGGACTTGAAGCTGTACGCCACCAGCTCTGTACGCAATCTCGATGGCGCCACGCTCTACAGCGCAGGAAACCTGCAGATCGCCCGCGATGGCACGCGCGACGCCACCACGGGATTGCTCACCGAGCAGACGAATGTGCTCATCAATCGCTCCGCGGCAATCGAGGCCGAGGGCGACATCGACATCGCTGCGAAGGACGTTCGCAATACACGCACGCGCATCGTGACCGAAGCGGGGACGCCAGTGCAGACAGCCGTGCAGACGCTCAAGCTCTGGCAGGCGGGTCTGTCAGGCAGGGCGTTGAACTATCACGCCAGCATCACGTTTCCTGGCTGGAAATGGGGCACGGAGAATGCGTCAATCAGCACGGACCAGGCCAATGCGTTGCGTGCGCCGATCACGGTGACGGTGAACAAGTCCACGGTCACCAAACTCGACACGGACAAGAAGACGCTGTCCTTCACGGATTCGCCAATCGAGGAATTTTTCTCCGTAGGCTTCGGGACCAACTGCGATGCCGAAACCGGCATCTGTTCGCGCCCGATCGCCACGCGTGCCACCCAATACTACGAAGCCATCCAGGACAATGGCGACACCTACCGCATCACTTTCTGGCCCGACTGGGACCCGAACATCCATATTCGACCGGACGATGTCCGCCTCGCCAACTTCGGTACCGAGCACACCGAGGTTTCGCGCGCCACCATCACGACGACTGCGACAGACCGGCTCATCAGCGCCACCGAAGCCGCGAAGATCCAGGCTGGCGGCAACATCCGCATCAACAGCGAGGGCGGCAGCATCTTCAACCAGTCATCGACCATGGCAGGGGGCGCGAACCTCGTGCGTGTTGCCGGGAAGGTCGAGGATGTCGGCACGGTGTTGCAGCAGAGAGTGACCACGCAGGACACCTCGACGTTTGTCTGGCACCGACGTACCGGGCCTGGCACGAAGCAACAGGTCGTTGCCTACCCCAGCGCACCGCAAGCCCCGACTACCGTCGCCGCGCTGGCCGCCATCGCCACGGCGAATCAGGCAGTCAAGACCAACGCGCGGAAGGTCTCCGTAAAGTCGGTGGATACCGTGGGGGCAACGCTGACAGGAAGCGGGATGTCGCGCGGCGGCAAAGGCGGCACGGGATTGGCCGCCGATACCTTGCCCGGACAGCCCCTCGCCGGTGGCATTCCAAACCTGACCCTCCCGACCAACGGGCTGTACACGATTCGTCCTGCGCCGGGCGACACCTACCTCGTCGCCACCGACCCGCGCTTCACGCAATACACACGATTCATTTCCAGCGACTACATGCTTGGAGCCTTGGGCATCGATCCGCAGATGACGCAGAAGCGGCTCGGCGATGGCTTCTACGAGCAGAAGCTGGTCCGCGACCAGATCACCCAACTGACGGGCAGGACGTTCCTCGCCGGGCACACCAGTCAGGTGGAGGAATACCAGGCACTGATGAGCCGGGGGGTAGCCGTCGCCCGCGCATTCGATTTGGTGCCGGGCATCGGCCTAACCGCCGAGCAGATGCGCCAACTCACGACAGATATCGTGTGGATGGTGTCGCAGGACGTCACCCTGCCCGATGGGTCCACGCAATCGGTGCTGGTGCCAAAGGTCTATCTCGCGCACGGCAATGGCGTGAACCTGAACGCCACGGGCGCACTGGTCGCCGGCAACAGCGTGGAGATCCGGGCGACGGACAATGTCGCGAACAGCGGCGCCATCGTTGGCGATAAGTCCACGAAGGTGATCGGCAACAACGTCGTCAATCGTGGCCGGATCGGTGGCACGGGTACGACGGTGGTGGCGGCGCAGGAGGATGTGCGCAACCTTGGCGGCCGGATCAGCGGCACCGATACGCTGGTATCGGCCGGGCGCGATGTCGTCAACGCGGCGCAGACGATCACGAACACGACAACACTGGCCAACGGCAACAGCGCAAGCGCCACGGGTGTGGGCGCCATCGGCATGATCTCGGCCACCAACAACGTTGCCGTGCTGGCCGGGCGCGACATCGGCATGACGGGCGGTAACGTCAGCGCCGGCAAGAATGCATTGATCGGCGCAGGCCGCGATCTCGACCTCGGCACGGCTGAGACGGGCACCACGCAGGACGCTACTGCGCATGGTGGGCGCGACTATCTGCGCGAACAGACCACCCGTGGTGTTGGTAGTCTGGTGCAAGCTGGCGGCAGCGTCACGGCAGTTGCCGGGCGCGACGCCACGCTGACCGGCTCGGCCATGCAGGCGGGCAGCGACGCTACGCTGCTGGCCGGACGCAGCGCCACGGTCGCCGCATCGCTTGATAAGCAGACACGTAGCGCGGGGTCATCGAGCAACAAGCGGTCGCAATTTACGCAATCGTCCTATGACGAAACCGCGCGCGGCAGTGCGGTGCAGGCGGGCAGCAATGCCACGCTGGGCGCGGGACAGGCTGCAGCGGCGGCGATTCTCGAAGCCAACGGCATCAAGGCACAGCCGACCGAGGCTGGCAGCACCGGCAACCTCGCCGTGCTCGGTTCTTCCGTCAGCACTGGCACATCCACAGAGAAAGGTGGCGCGGTCGCACTGGTGGCCACGGGCGACGTGACCATCGGCACGGTCACCGAGCAACACAGCGCCGAGAACTGGTCGCAGACGAAGACATCCGGATTCCTGTCGAAGAAGGAGACGACCACGATCATCCGTTCGCGCGACACCGTGGCGGTGGGCTCGGTGATATCGGGCGATACCGTATTGGGCAGCGCCGGACGAGATCTGGCGATCAGCGGATCGACGGTGGCGGGCACTCAGGACGTGGGTCTGGAAGCAGGCCGCAACCTGACGATCGGTGCGGCGGAGAACACCAGCGAGAGCCACAGCTATTCACGCACCAAGGCAACGGGCTTCGGCGCCACGGGTGGCGGCCTCTCCTACGGCTCGCGTGACCAGAAGGACACGATCAACGACAGCGCCGTCACGCAGACCGGCAGCCTCGTCGGCAGTACCGATGGCAATGTCAGCCTGAAGGCCGGCAGTACGCTACGCGTGACAGGCAGCCAGTTGATCGCCGCGAAGGATCTGACAGGCGTGGGCGCCGATGTGGCGATCGAAGCCGCCAAGGGCCGCGCGCATCACGACGAAACCCACGAGATCAAGCAGACCGGCCTGACGCTGGGGGTTAGCGGCGGCGCGCTCGGCTCGGCCATCAATGTGGGCCAGAAAGTCAGCTCGGCGACCAAGAGCCAGGATGGCCGGGCGTCGGCGCTGTGGGGTATCGCAGCAGGTCGCGACGCCTATGACGCGGCCAAGGGTGCGGGCGATGCCATGAAGAGCCTGGCTGGCGGCGCAGGCCCCCTCGGCACCGCCATCACGCTGTCGCTGGGCACCAGCAAGAGCAAGAGCACGCTCACGCAGGACAGCACCTCGCACACGGGATCGAAGGTGCAGGCTGGCGGCAAGGCGGTCTTCATCGCCACGGGTCAGGATGCCGATGGCAACAAGACCGCTGGCAATCTGGATATCGTGGGTTCCAGTATCGCCGCCACACAAGTGGGACTGGCGGGTAAAGGCAAGGTCAACATCGTCTCCGCCACCGATACCTACGAGACCCACACCACGAACAAGTCGAGTAGCGGCAGCATCGGCATGTCCTACAGCGCGCAGGGCTTCGGCGTGTCGGCGTCAGGGTTGACGAACAAGGGCAACAGCGACACCAGTGGCACCACACAGGTCAACAGCCGCGTCACGGGCAGCGAATCGGTGTCGATCGTCTCGGGTGGCGACACCAACATCCTCGGTGGCGTGGTCAGCGGCCGCAAGGTGTCGGCGGATGTCGGCGGCCACCTCAACCTCGCCAGCCGACAGGACACCGAAGACAGCCGCGCCCGCCAGCAAAGCGCAGGCGGCGGCCTGAGCTTCAGCCAGGGCGGCGGCTTGAGCGGCTCGTTCTCCGCATCGAAGGGCAAGGCCAACGGCAACTTCGACAACGTGGCCGAGCAATCCGGCATCTACGCGGGCGACGGCGGCTTCGACTTGAACGTCAAGGGCAACACCGACCTCCAGGGCGCCCTCATCGCCAGCACGGGCACCAAGGACAAAAACACGCTGAACACGGGCACGCTCACCTGGAGCGACATCGAGAACAAGGCGGACTACAAGGGCACGTCGTTCGGCGTGGCCGGCGGCTTCACCTTCGGTCCCAAGGTGAAGGACGAAAAGTCCGGCCAGACCTCGGGCAAGAACACCGGCGGCATCAGCCCGATGATTCCCCAAAGCGAAAGCGGCAGCCAACGCGGCACGGCGCAGTCCGGTATCGCCGACGGTGCGATCCACATCACCGACGACGCCAACCAGAAACAGGACGTCGCCACCCTGAACCGCGATACGACCGATACCAACTCAAGCGTCCGCAAAGGCCCTGACCTCAACAACCTGCTGAACAAGCAGTCGGACACGATGGCTGCGGCGCAAGCGGCAGGGGAGGCGGTGGCGAAGTCGGTGGGCGACATCGCGGAAAGCAAACGCAAGGAAGCCGTCGTAGCCGAGAACAAGGCGCAGGAAGCGTACCAGGCGGACCCCAGCGAAGAAAACCGCGCCAACCTGGAAAAGGCCTCCGCCGATGTCAAGGGCTGGAAGGACGGCGGCGAATACCGCGCCGCCCTGCACGCGGCCGGTGGCGCAATGATTGCGGGGCTGGGCGGTGCAAATGCGATTGCTGGCGCGGTCGGTGCCGGGGCGTCATCGCTGGCGGCTGGGAAGCTGGCTGAATTGGGCAGTGCTGTGTCGGGAAGCGTTGGCAGTGGGAATGCCAACCTCGACGAAGCGATTGGGAACCTTGCGGCGAATATCGTGGCTGGGGGGATTGGGGCTGCGGTGGGTGGGAGTGCCGGAGCTGCTACTGGGGCGAATGTGGATCGGTTTAATCGGCAGTTGCATCAGGAAGATAAATCAACGGCCCGACGAATTGCCGAGAAAGCAGCAGCCGACGGTATCACTAACCCAGATGGCTCGCCTATCACGGCAAGCCAAATTGAGACCGCCATGCGATCGGCGAATAACAGCACCTATGGGGAAACAGCTGCCACAGGCGTCGTGGTGCCGTTGAACGCGGATACAACAGCTAGTCAAGTCTATGACCCCACTGGCATGGTGCTTCGAAAGGATGACGCCGGCAACAGCTATCTCGTGCAGAACTACTCGATGCTGGTACCCCCTTCGCAGGTAATACAAGACCTGATCCTTCAGAACACTGGTGATGAACAATCTCCATATAGCTGGGATGGATCGACATCTGCACCCAACAATGCGGGAACCTACACGACCTCGAATCCATACATTCCTCCCCTCAATGCTTGTATATCAACAGACTGCATTCCGCAGGGGAAACCTGGTGGGACCTCGTGGTCGGTTGGTCTCGGGTTGTATTACGGTGTTGGGGCCGAGGCGGAAGTCGGGTTTGCCGGGCTCGTTCCAATGGAGGGAAAAATGGGCTTTGGTGTCGGCTTGGGAGGGCACGGATGGTTTAAGGGCGGCAGTTCGACAGTCACCTCCAATCTATTCGCAAAAGGTAGTGAGGCAAATGCTGGAGACTATCGCGTCGGCTCATCAATCTCATTCGGCGCTCAGATTGGACCGGCGACAGCATCTATAGGAGGGCAAGCAGGGATTTCGTCAAACATATCCACCGGGGCAGATGGTTACGCACAAGCAAAGGGGACACTTGGACTAGTGCCGAGTGTGGGTTTAGGTATAGAAGGAAAGCTCAATCTCATGGAGTTCCAGTACAGGGCAAGGAAATAGTGATGAAGAATAGTAAAATTTCTGACGAAGACGTTGTCAAGCAATTTAAATGGCGACGACTTTGTCTATTATTAATTTTCTTTCCAGGATTTATATCTCTTTTTGTTTTGTTGGCAATAAATGTTAGCGTCAAGATATTTTTTTGCGTCCTCTTGACATGGTTTCCGGTGGCAGGATGGTATCTGGCGTTGAATTATCGCTGCCCGCGATGCAATGCCGTTCCGTGGAATCCTTCAGGGCCCGGTGTGACACTTGTTCCGTATTGCTGCTCTCAGTGCAAAGCCCCTCTGAATGAATCCTTTCTGAAAAAGGCCGGATGAATATGAATAAAAATTGCAGACCTGACTGAGGGCATCGCTGGCGCCTAGGAAGTTCGTGGAGCTGGGCAGTGGCCGTTTCTGGAAGCGTTGGCAGTGGGAATGCCAACCTTGATGAGGCGATCGAGAATCTCGCGGCGAATATCGCGACTGGGGGAATTGGGGCTGCGGCGGGTAGTGGTGCAGGTGCGGCTACCCGGGGTCGTCGCTCTCATCGCATTTTTGGATCCCGCTATTAATCCATTGCTTATCACGATATTCCACAATCATCCATCATGGTGCGGCATGACCTCGCAATATCAAGGCTACTCTGAACTACTCTTAACCATAGCTTTTTCAACTTCTGCTAGCTGGCGCACCTTGGTGAAACGGGGTATCTGAATCTTTTTGGAAGATATTGGAATAGAAGCATTGGTCTGAGCAATCTTGGGATTTTTATCTGTGGTGGTCAATATATTCAAAAGATAAAATATTTTTCACAATCCTTGGCCTGAGCTTTAAGACGCAAAAAATGAGCCATTAAAATAAAGAAGAAATTAATACGTACGCTCAGACCCGTCACTCGAACTCATTCACTTTTTTAGCCGGCCCGGACGCCCCCTCTGGCCTCTCCAACGCCGATGTTTCTAAAACTCACCCAAACTGCCACCGTTGCTTCGCTGGCCGTCAGCCTCCTTGGCACTTCAAATTCCATCAACGCCCAGACCCTGCCAGTTCCCCGGCAAGCGGCGGCCCTGAATAATGCCGAGCAGGAACAACGCCATCGCCAGCAGCAGGAGGCGCGTGAGCGTAGCGCCGCGGTGAACGCACCATCAGTACTCGCCCCCGCGACCGAGCATGCCGAGCGCCCGTCGATGCCGAAGGAAGCGCCCTGCTTTCCGGTTCAGCGTTTCGTATTGGAAGTTCCCTCCGATCTCCCCGTCTATCTGCAAGCCGGCGGCGCCTCGGCCCTGCCGATGGATCCGTTTGCCTTTGCCCAGCTCTGGCTGGATCACTACCAAGGAGAATGCCTGGGCAGCCAGGGCGTCGGCATGCTGATCAAGGAGTTGTCCCGAACGATTCTCTCGCGGGGCTATGTGACCACGCGCGTGTTGGTGCCCGAGCAGGACCTGACGTCGGGCACGCTGAAACTGGCGCTGATTCCCGGTGTGATCGGCGAGATCCGTTTCAGCAAGCCGGACTTGTGGGGCACTTGGAGCGCGGCTTTCCCGACCTCGGCCGGCCAGTTGCTGAATTTGCGCGATCTTGAACAAGGGCTGGAGCAGATGAAACGCGTTGCCAGTCAGGACGTGGACATGCAGATCATGCCGACGCCCGTTCCGGGCCTCAGCGATGTGGTAATCACGGTCAAACGCGGCAAGCCGTGGACGCTGGTGGCGTCTGTCGATAATTCGGGATCGCGCTCGACGGGCAAATGGCAGGGAAATCTAAGTCTGGGCATCGACAATCCGCTGGGCCTGAGCGACATTTTCAACGTCGGTTTCAGTCAGGACGTGATGGTCGAGGACAAGGAGTTTGGTACCCGGGGCTGGAACACTTTTTACTCGATTCCCTGGGGATACTGGACCGCCACCCTCTCAGCTTCCAGCAGCAACTACTTCCAGCAGATCGCGGGCGCCAATCAGACGTTCATATCCAGCGGCAAGTCGGAGAATATCGATCTCAAACTGCATCGGGTATTGCACCGCAGCCAAAACGACGTGCTCGGCATGCACATGCGTTTGACGCGTCGATTCGGCCGGAGCTTCATCGAGGACTCCGAAATCTCGCACCAGCGGCGGAATAATACGATCCTGGAACTTGGCCTGACGGATCGTCACTATCTCGGCCGGTCCCAACTCGATGCCACGCTGTCTTACCGCCAGGGTCTCGGGGCTTTGGGCGCGCAAGACGACCTGTTGGCCGTGAACGGCGGCCCAACATGGCGGTATCGGATGATGGTTCTAGACGCCAATTTCTCGGTGCCGTTCAAGCTTGCCAATTTGCCTTTCCGCTACATCACGACGGTACGGGGGCAATATACCGATGATCGTCTCTATTACGTCGACAACCTGACGATCGGCAGCCGCTATACGGTGCGAGGTTTCGATGGGGAAAGCATGCTGGCTGGCGAGAGGGGATTTTACTGGCGCAACGAATTGCAGGTCCCACTAGCCACGGGACAGGCGTTCTATGCCGGGCTCGATTATGGGCGGGTGGCTGGACCCACCACGCGCAACCAAGCAGGAACGCAGCTAGCCGGCGCCGTCATTGGCTTCCGCGGAGGATTCGGCACCTCAAGGCTGGGCAGCCTATCGTACGACGCGTTTGTCGGAATGCCGGTTGACAAGCCGGAGCGCCTGCATACGGCAGGAGTGACAACCGGGTTGCAGGTGGCGTATCGATACTGATATCGCGGCACTAAAGAAAAACCCGCCTTCCGGCGGGTTTTTCTCATCCAACAACCAAACTCAACGCTTGCGCGGCGGTGGCACATCGGTGCACACCCCTTCGTAAATCTCCGCAGCCATACCAATCGATTCACCCAGCGTCGGGTGCGGGTGGATGGTCTTGCCGATATCCACTGCGTCCGCGCCCATTTCGATGGCCAGGCAAACTTCGCTGATCAGGTCGCCCGCATGGGTGCCAACGATGCCGCCGCCGATGATGCGGTGCGTCTCCTCGTCGAAGATCAGCTTGGTGAAGCCTTCGTCGCGGCCGTTGGCGATGGCGCGGCCCGAGGCGGCCCACGGGAATACGCCCTTGCCATACTTGATGCCCTGCGCCTTGCACTGTTCTTCCGTCAGGCCGGCCCAGGCCACTTCCGGATCGGTGTAGGCCACCGACGGAATCTGTTTCACGTCGAAGTACGCCTTCTCGCCGTGGGCGGCTTCGGCGGCCACGTGGGCTTCATGCACGGCCTTGTGTGCCAGCATCGGTTGGCCGACGATGTCGCCGATGGCGAAGATGTGCGGCACGTTGGTGCGCAGTTGCTTGTCGACGTCGATGAAGCCACGGTCGGTCACGGCAACGCCAGCCTTTTCGGCGCCGATCTTCTTGCCGTTGGGCGTGCGGCCCACGGACACCAGCACGGCGTCGTAGCGCACCGGCTCGGCGGGCGCGCCCTCGCCTTCGAACTTCACATAGATGCCATCCGGTTTGGCTTCCACGCCAACCGTCTTGGTCTTGAGCATCACGTTGTCGAAGCGATGCTTGTTCATCTTGTCCCAGACCTTGACGAGGTCGCGGTCCGCGCCCTGCATCAGGCCGTCGAGCATTTCCACCACGTCGATGCGGGCGCCCAGCGTGCTGTACACCGTGGCCATTTCCAGGCCGATGATGCCGCCGCCGATAACCAGCATCTTGTTCGGGATGTCGCGCAGTTCCAGCGCGCCAGTCGAATCGAAAATGCGCGGATCTTCAGGGATGAACGGCAGCTTCACAGCCTGGCTACCGGCCGCGATGATCGCCTTTTCAAAGCGGATCACGGTCTTCTTGCCCGTGGTCGCCTTGGCGTCGCCCTCGGTTTCCTGCACTTCGAGGTGGTTCGGGTCCAGGAACGTGCCGATACCGCGCACAGTCTGCACCTTGCGCGCCTTGGCCATGCCGGCCAGCCCGCCCGTCAGCTTGTTGACGACGCTTTCCTTGTAGTGGCGCAGGCCGTCCAGGTCGATCTTGGCTTCGCCGAACAGGATGCCGTGCGCGGCCAGTGCCTTGGCTTCGTCGATCACGGCCGCATTGTGCAGCAGCGCCTTCGACGGGATGCAGCCCACGTTCAGGCAGACGCCGCCGAGCGTGCCGTAGCGCTCCACCAGTACCGTGTTCATGCCCAGATCGGCTGCGCGGAACGCTGCCGAGTAGCCGCCAGGGCCCGCGCCCAGCACGAGCATGTCGCACTGGATATCGGCCGAGCCGCTGTGCTTGCCAGCCACGGGTGCGGCGGCAGGAGCCGATGCCGCCGGAGCGGCAGCAGGAGCCGGTGCAGCCGCGGGTGCGGGCGCCGGTGCAGCCGCGGCGCCGCCTTCGATCGTGCAGATGACAGTGCCCTTGGCCACCTTGTCACCCACCTTGACCTTGACGTCCACGATCTTGCCAGCCGACGACGACGGCACTTCCATGCTGGCCTTGTCGCTCTCGAGCACGAGCAGCGACTGTTCTTCCTCGACCGTATCGCCGGCCTTGACCAGCACTTCGATCACTTCCACCGCGTCGAAATCGCCGATATCCGGCACTTTGACTTCGATCACACTCATGCTTTCCTCCTGGGATGCGCGCCCTGCCCGCCTGGGGGCTCAGGCCGCGCCGTCGTTGTTGGTTGCCGAGCCGTCCTGTTGCGCCGGCTGCTGGGGCTGTTCAGTCTGCTGCTGGAGCTTCACCGTATGCACATCGATCGGACCCGCCGAACTCTTGTCGAACTCGATCCCGGCATCCACACCTATCCGCGCGATCGCGCCGGCATCCATGCCCGGCATGTCGTAGACCGCGTGCATCGCGCCCAGCGCATAGTTGCGCCCCGATCCGATGCCCCAGAAACGGTCGAACGAAAACACCTCGCGATAGGAATAAACGCCATAGATGCCGCCCGGATTGGCGATCAGGCAAACGATCTGCGATGACTCGTAGGGGTCGTCGTCGTCTTCCTTGGTGTTGATGAAATACTCGTTCTTGAGCTTTTCATGCACCTTGAGGAAGGTTCGGAACACCTCGTCGCGGCTCATCAGGCGGCATTCGTCGCCCATGCCCGTCAGCAGTGCGCGCATGACCGGAAAATGCGCGGTGGTACCCGCCAGCGCGACGAAACTCTCGCCCACGGGAATCACCTTCTGGTTGCGCTCGTAGGCACGCGACAGCCGCGTATCGCCAAACGTCACCAGCGCATCGGCCGCGATCGCCACCTCGTCACCCTTACGTACGACAACGCAGGTCGTCATGGCTCGCCCCCTACGTTACTTTGACTCTTCGCACGCCGGCATTGCCGGCGTGCGTTGCGGTTGCTTCAACATGAAGCGAAGCGGTTCTGGCTAGGCGCGCGGCCGCAGACAGTACAAGTGGTACGGCAAGGCCGCGCAACGACGCCAGAATCATGTTTAAGCGACCGCTTACAGCAAGATGCGGCGGAAATCGGCCAGCAACGCGGCGAAGTACGTATTGAAGCGTGCAGCCTCGGCGCCGTCGATCACGCGGTGATCCCACGACAGCGACAGCGGCAGCGTCAGTTGCGGCACGAACTGCTTGCCGTCCCAGACCGGCTTCATGTACGACTTGCACACGCCCATGATGGCCACTTCCGGCGCATTGATGATCGGCGTGAAGTACGTGCCGCCGATGCCGCCCAGCGACGAGATCGAGAAGCAGCCGCCCTGCATCTGATCCGGCTTCAGCTTGCCGTCGCGCGCCAGCTTGGCCAGTTCGCCCATTTCCTGGCTGATCTCCAGCACGCCCTTCTTGTCGGCGTCCTTGATGACCGGCACGACCAGGCCGTTCGGCGTATCGGCAGCGAAACCGATGTTGAAGTACTTCTTCAGCACCAGATTGTCGCCGTCGAGCGAGGCATTGAAGTTCGGGAACTTCTTCAGCGCCGCCACCGTGGCCTTGATCATGAACGCCAGCATCGTGACCTTGATGCCGGACTTCTCGTTTTCCTTGTTCAGCTTCACGCGGAACGCTTCGAGCTCAGTGATGTCCGCCTCGTCGCAGTTCGTGACGTGCGGGATCATGACCCAGTTGCGGTGCAGGTTGGCGCCCGAGATCTTCTTGATGCGCGACAGCGGCTTGGATTCCACCTCGCCGAAGCGCGTGAAATCGACCTTCGGCCACGGCAGCAGATCCAGACCCACGCCCGAACCGCCAGCAGACGCAGCAGCAGCCGGCGCAGCGGTCTGGCCGCTCATCACGCCCTTGACGAAGTTCTGCACGTCCTGCTGCGTGATGCGGCCCTTCGGACCGGAACCCGGTACGCGCGACACATCCACACCCAGTTCGCGCGCGAACTTGCGCACGGACGGGCTGGCGTGGGCGGCCTTGCCGGTCACGCCCTGAGCCGGTGCGGCTGCTGGCGCGGGGGCCGGAGCCGGTGCCGATGCAGCGGGAGCCGCGGACGGTGCGGCAGCAGGTGCTGCAGCCGGGGCAGGAGCCGGCGCTGCAGCGGCAGCACCCGCCGCGCCAGCGGCTTCGAGAATCAGGATCAGCGTGCCCTGGGCCACGTTATCGCCAACCTTGACCTTGACTTCCTTGACCGTGCCGCCTTGCGGGGCAGGCACATCCATCGTGGCCTTGTCGGATTCCAGCGTCACCAGCGCGTCTTCCGCGTTGATGGTGTCGCCCGGCTTCACATGGACTTCGATGACGGGAACGGCGTCGTAGTCGCCGATGTCGGGCACCTTCACCTCGACGATGCCACCGCCGGCAGGCGCGGCAGCCGGGGCCGGCGCAGCAGCGGCCGGAGCGGGTGCCGGGGCAGCGGCGGCTGGCGCCGGTGCGGGGGCAGCCGCCGGTGCGGGCGCAGCGGCGCTCGCGCCTGCAGGTTCCAGCATGACGAGGATCGAGCCCTCGGCCACGTTGTCGCCCACCTTGATCTTGACTTCCTTGACCGTGCCGGCCTGCGGCGACGGCACATCCATCGTGGCCTTGTCTGACTCCAGCGTCACCAGCGCGTCTTCCGCGTTGATGACATCGCCCGGCTTCACATGGACTTCAATGACGGGAACGGCGTCGTAGTCGCCGATATCCGGCACCTTGATTTCAATCGCTTGACTCATTCAGTGTCTCTCCTGGGCAGCCGGCACCCTGGTTGTTGGCGACGTAGCGACAATCGGACAAACGCAATCGGCGAGGTTACTCCGGCCTCACGCATCTGTCACGCTGCCGCGCATCACCAGCGGCCGTGGGCACCGCCGGTCCAGCCGGGGGTGCCCACGGCACGGCGGCATGCCGTGCTGCGGGGGGTTCAGTCGTGCAAGTCCGGGGTCAGACCGACATCGGGTTCGGCTTGTTCGGGTCGAGGTTGTACTTCTTGATGGCTTCCGCCACCTTTTCGCGACCGATCGCACCTTCGTCGGCCAGCGCCTTCAGCGCGGCCACCGTCACCCAGTTACGGTCGACTTCAAAGAAGTGGCGCAGCTTCTCGCGGGTATCCGAGCGGCCGAAGCCGTCGGTGCCCAGCACCACATAGCGGCGCGGCACGAACGAGCGGATCTGCTCGGCGAACGCACGGATGTAGTCGGTCGAGGCGATGACCGGGCCGCGCACGCCCTTGAGCTTCTGCGCGACGAACGATTCGCGCGGCGTCTCCGTCGGATGCAGCAGGTTGAAGCGTTCCGTGGCATGGCCTTCGCGGGCCAGTTCGGTAAAGCTCGGGCAGCTCCAGATGTCTGATTCCACGCCCCAGTCCTTCTTGAGCATCTCGGCGGCGGCAATCACCTCGCGGAAGATCGTGCCCGAACCCAGCAGCTGCACGCGCGGTGCATTGCTGTTTTCCACGCCCTTGCGGAACAGGTACATGCCCTTGACGATGTCCTTCTCCGAGCCGGCCGGCATTTCCGGGTGCTCGTAGTTCTCGTTCATCACCGTCAGGTAGTAATACACGTCTTCCTGCTCGGCATACATGCGGCGCAGGCCATCCTGCATGATCACGGCCAGTTCGTACTGGAACGTCGGGTCATACGAGATGCAGTTCGGAATCGCGGCGTGGAAGACGTGCGAATGACCGTCCTCGTGCTGCAGGCCCTCGCCGTTCAGCGTGGTCCGGCCGGCGGTGCCGCCCAGCAGGAAGCCGCGCGAGCGCATGTCGGCAGCGGCCCAGCACAGGTCGCCGATACGCTGGATGCCGAACATCGAGTAGTAGATGTAGAACGGAATCATCTGCACGCCATGCGTCGAGTACGACGTGGCGGCGGCGATCCAGTCGCACATGGCGCCGGCTTCGTTGATGCCTTCCTGCAGGACCTGACCCGTCTGCGATTCCTTGTAGAACATCAGTTGGTCGTGGTCTTCCGGCACATACTTCTGGCCCTGCTGGTTCCAGATGCCGACTTGGCGGAACAGGCCTTCCATGCCGAACGTGCGCGACTCGTCCGGGACGATAGGCACCACGTGCTTGCCAATCTGCTTGTCCTTGAGCAGCGTGTTCAGGATACGGACGAAGGCCATCGTGGTGGACACTTCGCGGCCTTCGCCGGTGGCCTTGAGCAGCGCGTCGAACGCCGTCAGTTCGGGCACCTTGAGCGCTTCGGCCTTCTGGCGGCGGGTAGGCAGGTAGCCGCCCAGGTTCATACGCGCCTGGCGCATGTATTCCAGTTCCTTCGAGCCTTCCTCGAAGGTCAGGTACGGCACTTCCTCGAGCTTGTCGTCCGGCACCGGGATGCTGAACTGGTCGCGGAACGCGCGGATGGCGTCCACCGGCATCTTCTTCTGCTGGTGGGCCACGTTCATGGCCTGGCCCGCATCGCCCATGCCATAGCCCTTGATGGTCTTGGCCAGGATCAGCGTCGGCTGGCCCTTGTGCTCGCTGGCAGCCTTGTAGGCGGCGTAGACCTTGTGCGGATCGTGGCCGCCACGGTTCAGGCGCCAGATGTCGTCGTCGGACCAGTCGGCCACCATGGCCTTCAGTTCCGGCGTATTGAAGAAGTTCTCGCGCACGTAGGCGCCGTCCTTGGCCTTGAAGGTCTGATATTCGCCGTCCACGGCTTCCATCATCCGCTTCATCAGCAGGCCCTTGGTGTCACGCGCCAGCAGCTGGTCCCAGCGGCTGCCCCACACCACCTTGATCACGTTCCAGCCCGAACCGCGGAATTCCGATTCCAGTTCCTGGATGATCTTGCCGTTGCCGCGCACCGGACCGTCCAGGCGCTGCAGGTTGCAGTTGATCACGAAGACGAGGTTGTCCAGCTTCTCGCGGCCAGCCATGCCAATCGCACCCAGCGATTCCGGCTCGTCGGTCTCGCCGTCGCCCAGGAACGCCCAGACTTTGCGGTCGCCAGCCTTGGCCAGGCCGCGGCTGTCCAGGTACTTCATGAAACGGGCCTGGTAGATGGCCATGATCGGGCCCAGGCCCATCGACACGGTCGGGAACTGCCAGAAGTCCGGCATCAGCCACGGGTGCGGGTACGACGAGATGCCCTTGCCGTCCACTTCCTGGCGGAAGTTGTCCAGTTGCTCGGTCGTCAGGCGGCCCAGCAGGAAGGCGCGCGAATACACGCCCGGAGCCGAGTGGCCCTGCACGAAGACGAGGTCGCCGCCGCTCTGTTCCGAGGGCGCGCGCCAGAAGTGGTTGTAGCCCACGTCATAGAGCGTCGCCGCCGAGGCGAACGAGGAAATGTGGCCGCCGACGTTGGTGTGCTTGTTGGCGCGCAGCACCATGGCCATGGCGTTCCAGCGCGTGTACGAGCGGATACGGTGCTCCACGTCCTGGTCGCCGGGAATGCGGGCCTGCAGTTCCACCGGGATCGTATTGATATACGGGGTCTCGGCGTGGAACGGCTGCGTCACGCCATTCACGCGTGCGTATTCGATCTGCTTGTCGATCAGGAAGGCCGCGCGTTCGGCGCCTTCCGCCTTCAGGACGCCCTGCAGGGCATCCAGCCATTCATGCGTTTCCTGGGGATCTGCGTCGTTGGCGCTGCTGGCGCCGAGGATCTGCTCTGGTACAGCGGACATGACTGTCTCCTGGTGAATTCCTGCCCCGGGTGTCCGCCACGGTATGGCGGGAGACCGGTTGGCTCGGTCTGACGATTCTGACGCGTGCGGCGGAACGCTACTCTTGCCCTGGCATCGGTTCTGGCCAGTGCCCGGATCCTCTCGTGGGTGCTTTCGCCCGGATCTCGGCCTCGGCAAACGCATGGCGCCCGCCCGCATTTATTCGGTCGAAGCGATTCTATGGAAGCACAGCAACGGCTGACAAGCGAAATTTTCAGATTACGAAGTCATTTTTTATAATGCGGAATATTGCGGCAGCGCACCAGAAAGCGTCACTGCAACCGGGTTTCCGACCTCCAGGCATCGTCTTCTATCCCTTGTGGCGAATAGGCGGTTTCCCCAAGCGACGCACCGCAATAATCTCGATACACTGGCCGATCAGCCGTTAATCCCTTATGCAGTTCCTCAACCGAATCCTCTCCGGCCTACGCACGGCTATCCTGCCTTCTGGCGCCGCCGATGCGGCAGGCGAATCCGTCCCTGGTGCCTCCCAGCACGCTGTCCGTCATGCCGGCACGCCCGCCGACCATGGCGCGGATGTCATCGACCATGGCGACACCACCGAGCCGCTGGCCCCTGCCCCACGCCGGCTATGGATCCTGCGCTGGCGCAACCTGGTGGCGACAAGCTGGTTCATGTTCATCCCGCTCGTGGCCATTGTGCTGTTCACGGTGGCGATGGGCGTCATCCTCTGGTCGCTGCACGAGACCGAGCGGCAGCAGCAGCGCGACGCGCTGTACCGCGATGCCGCCTGGGCCCAGCAACGCGTGCGGCTCTCGCTGCTGAGCAACCAGGACCAGATGGCCTCGCTGGCGCGCGACATCGCTGCCGCGCAGCTGGACCAGGGTGCGTACCGGACCGCCGCGCAGGAGATTCTGCGCGAGAACCCAGAGATCGTCTTCGTCAACTGGCTGGACGCCACCCGTAAGGGGCGCTGGTCGCTGCCGTCCACGTCCGAGTTCGCCGGCCGCCTCCGGGAAACGGTGGACAAGCCGCTGGAGCCGGAGGTACTCGATACCTTCGACGCCGCCCGCGAGACGCAGCGCGTGGTCTACTCCCGGCCGCTGACCAACGACCGCGGCGACAGCTTCATGCTGATGGAAGTACCCATCGTCCGCGACAACGAGTTTCTGGGCACGCTGGGCGCGCTCTACTCGATCAACGGCATCCTGACCCATCTGCTGCCGCCAGAGCTGACGGAGCGCTACCGCTTTTCTCTGATCGACAAGAACAACCAGACGCGCGCGAGTACATCCGTGCGGCCTGTGCCGGGCAACGCGCTGTCGTACGAAGTGCTTCTCGATCCGCCGGGTCATTCGCTGTCGCTGCGCGCCGACGCCTATCCGCCGCCGTCCAACCTGCCCAACAACATGCTGTTGTGGCTGGTGGTGGGGCTGTCGTGTTTCCTGCTCTGGAGCCTGTGGAGCATGTGGCGGCACACCAGCCGCCGCTCCGAGGCGCAGCGCGCGCTACTGGCCGAGACATCGTTCCGGCGAGCGATGGAGAACTCGATGCTGATCGGGCTCCGTGCGCTGGACCTCAACGGCCGTATCACCTATGTGAACCCTGCGTTCTGCCGCATGACCGGCTGGACCGAGGCCGATCTCGTGGGCCGCGTGCCGCCCTTCCCCTACTGGCCGCCCAATGACCAGCAGGAGATGCAGAAGCAGATCGACCTGACGCTCCAGGGCAAGTCGCCCGCCACCGGCTACGAGATGCGCGTGATGCGCCGGGATGGCAGCAGCTTCTTCGCCCGGATGTACGTCTCCCCACTGGTGGACAGCCGGGGTCGCCATACCGGTTGGATGAGCTCGATGACGGACATCACCGAGCCCAAGCGCGCCCGCGAGGAACTGGCCGCCGCGCACGATCGCTTCACTACCGTGCTGGAGAGCCTGGACGCCGCCGTGTCCGTGCTGGCCACCGACAAGGCCGAACTGCTGTTCGCCAACCGCTACTACCGCCAATTGTTCGGCTGGGAGGCGGAAGGACACCTGAAACTGGCCGGCGACGATTTCGACAAGGACCAGATGTCGAGCGACAACACCGACTTTGTCGATGCGTACGCCGGCCTGCCCGCCTCGGAACTGATGCCGTACGCCTCGGACGCGCGTGAAGTGTTCGTGCCGGACATGCAAAAGTGGTTCGAAGTCCGCCGCCGCTACATTCAGTGGGTGGACGGCCACCTGGCGCAGATGCAGATTGCCACCGACATCACGGTCCGCAAGGCAGCCGAGGAAATGGCGCGGCAGCACGAGGAACGCATCCAGTTCACGAGCCGCCTGACGACGATGGGCGAGATGGCATCATCGCTGGCGCACGAACTGAACCAGCCGCTGGCGGCCATCAATAACTACTGCATGGGCGCCGTGGCGCGCCTGCACTCGGGCCGCAGCACGCCCGAAGACCTGATTCCGGTGCTGGAGAAGACCTCCGCACAAGCAGTGCGCGCCGGGACGATCATCAGCCGTATCCGCGGTTTCGTGAAGCGTAGCCAGCCGCAACGGCGGGAAGCCGCGCTGCACGACATCGTGGCCGACGCCGTAGGACTGGCCGATCTGGAAGCCACGCGCCGCCGCGTGACCATC
>Ga0102589_1002328_pt1 | contig 22390 bp, 17 predicted proteins | sample AraplaMF_Col_mLB_FD_76858 | JGI IMG/M metagenome (GOLD analysis project Ga0102589, IMG submission 76858) | Arabidopsis root microbial communities from the University of North Carolina, USA - plate scrape MF_Col_mLB | ecosystem: Host-associated > Plants > Roots > Endosphere | place: USA... | reverse complement strand
GCTGGCCGCCAAGGTCTGCGCCATGCGCGCGCTGGTGCTGCTGCGGCAAAGCCTGGGCAGCCTGGACCGCATCGAGCAGATCCTGCGCGTCACGGTCTATACCCAGTCCGCGATGGATTTCACCCAGCAAAGCGAGGTGGCCGATGCCGCGTCGGAACTGCTGCACGCGGTGCTCGGTGGAGCCGGCACGCACACGCGCACCTCGGTGGGCGTCGCCCAGCTGCCCAAGAATGCGTCGGTGGAACTGGACATGGTCGCAGCCGTCACGCCCCAATAAGCAGGCCCGGTTTCAGCCTCCCGGCAACAGGCGCAGCAGCTTGCCGTTGCTGTTGTCTGTCAGCACATAAAGCAGCCCGTCCGGGCCCTGGCGCACGTCGCGTATGCGCTCGCCGAGTTCGGTGAGCAGCTTGCTCTCGCGCACCACCTTGCCGGTGAAAGGCGCCGACAGTTCGATGCGGTCCAAATAGCCGAACTTGAGCGAGCCCACAAACAGGTTGCCCTGCCAAGCCTTGCCGTAGCGCTCGCTGGTCAGGAAGGCCATGCCCGACGGCGCGATCGACGGCACCCAATAATGCAGCGGCTGCTGCATGCCGGCTTTTTCGGTGATGCCCTCGCCGATCTTGCCGCCGCCGTAGTTCTCGCCATAGGTGATGACGGGCCAGCCGTAATTGGCGCCGGCCTTGGGGAGGTTGATTTCGTCGCCACCCTGCGGGCCGTGCTCGTGCATCCAGAAGGTGCCGTCGGGCGCCAGCGTCGCGCCCTGCGCGTTGCGGTGGCCGTAACTCCAGATCTCGGGCAGTGCCCCGGGCTTGCCCACAAAGGGATTGTCCTGGGGGACCGAGCCGTCCTTGTTGATGCGGACAATCTTGCCGTGATGGTTGTCCAGCGTTTGGGCGTCCTCCTTGCGTGAAAAGCGCTCCCCCAGCGTGAGGAAGAGCTTGCCGTCGGCTGCACCAGCGACCCGGCTTTCGACAATGCGGCAGCCGAAGTGCGCGCTGCTGGCCACCTTGGGTTTTTGGCTGAAGATGATTTTGAGGTTTTCCAGCCGGCTCTCGTCGGAGCTCAGGGTTGCCCGTGCCAGGGCGGTGCTGTTGCCGCGGCCCGCAGGCCCGGGTTCGGAAAAACAGAAAAAGAGGGTGCGGTTGCGGGCAAAGTCGCTGTCGGTGATCACGTCAAGCAAGCCTCCCTGCCCGCCCGCAGCCACTTCCGGCACGCCCGCCACCGTTGGCGCCAGCTTGCCGTCCGGAGTCACCACGCGCATCCGGCCTGGCCGTTCAGTCACCAAAAACCGACCGTTGGGCAGGAAAGCCAGACCCCAGGGGTTTTGCAGGCCGATGGCCACGGTTTCCGGACGTACGCCCTGGGCCTGGGCAAGCGGAACGGCCCCCAGGATCGCTACAAAAACAAGAGCAAACTTCATTGATACGGCTTGGTTATCGCTCATGTTTCGCTCCTTTAATTGATCGAGGGCGGGCAGCTACAATACGGGGCGCTGCAGCCCGGCCTTTTCATATGCAAACATAGCACCGGAAGCGCAAAACCGGGTTTCCCCGTAAAGAAACTCGTTACAAATCAAAGGTTTGTAAAGTTTATCCAGAAGTTACCTGAGGTTGACGTAGGACAGATCTGTCAAGTATCCTAGCCGCCATGCGAAAAATTGCCCCTGTTCTCGTCATTGCTTCCGCCCTGCTGGCAGCTGGCGCGCAAGCAGCACCCGGCAATTCCAACGACGACATGGACAAACTGCTGGTCGACAAGGGCCTGCTCGCGCAGATCGGCCAGGTCCGCCAGAACGTCAGCAACAAGGCTTCCGAGCTGGTGGTCAACGCCATGGGCTTCCTCGGGGTTCCCTACAAGCGCGGTGGCAACAACGCCGAAACCGGTTTTGACTGCAGCGGCTTTGTACGCGCCATTTACGAACAAAGCGTCGGACTGCTTCTGCCGCGCCGGGCCGAACAACAGGCCGCAGCTACCCAACGCATCGACAAAAACGACCTGCAACCCGGCGACCTGGTGTTTTTCAACACCATGCGGCGCGCCTTCAGCCATGTCGGCATCTATGTCGGCGACGGCAAATTCATCCACTCCCCCAAGCCCGGCGCGGAAGTACGCGTCGAAAGCATGGGCGTGAGCTACTGGCAGCGCCGATTTGACGGCGCCCGCCGCGTGCAGCCTGCCGGCGGTGCCGGCATTGAAACCCCTCGCCCAGCTGCATTGCCGGCTCAGCAGCCGCAGGCAAGCCTGGCGGCGCCGGAGATTCAGTCCGCTCAAGCCGCTGCCGCGCAACTCGCGGCCGGCCTGCAGGCGCAGCAGGGACAACAGGAACAATACCGGCGCTAAGCCGGTTTTTTCGCCCTCTTTCCGGGGCGTCTCTCTGTTACTCCTTCCCTTTGTCCTTCTCGCGCTCGTTTTTCGGCGACATATCGAGTTCCACCGACTGGCCGTTGTCTATGGCCTCGCCGGCGCCAGACGGCGAACTGCGGACCACACGCACCTCACCCTCACTCGCGAGCAAACCGGCCTGAGCCAGCTGTAGCGAGGGCTGTTCGGCCGGTGCGCCTTCCGCCAGGTTGTTGCCGGACGGGATCACCCGGTTGTTTTCGGCGCTGGACGAGAGCTGCTGGTTGCCCTGAGGCTTGCCGTTGACATTGACCAGGCCACCGCCAGAGTTCGTCACCTGACCGAAACTGCCGCTGACGCTGCCGCTGGCCGCGTTCACGGTGATCTGCGAGGATGAGCCTGACACCTGCGCGTCGCCCACAGCGGCCACATCAACCACGGGCGCCACGACGTTGGCCACCACCGAGTCGCCTGCCAGGGAAGCGGAGCCCGAAGCCACAACCACCACATTCACGTCGCCCTGCGGCGCCTGAACGACCACATTGTTGCCGCTGATGTTTCCGCTGATGTTGCCGGTGCTGCTGCTGACCTGCACATTGCCCTGGCTGGTGGTAGTCCCGCTCACGTCGCCCACGGCGGCCACCGCGACTTCGCTGGCGGTCACGTTGGCCGATACATCGCCTCCGCTGGTGACCTGGACGGCGCCCTGGCTGATGGTGGAGCCGCTCACGTCGCCGCCGGCATTCAGGGTGTTGGTGGCGCTGGCGTCCTGGCCGCGCAAAGTGTGGTTGCTCAGCGCCACATTGCCGAGCGCGTCTATGCCATAGCCCTTGACCCAGAGCGTGCTGTCAAGGTTGTACTGGTTGGAGACCACCTCAAGCCGTCCGAGCGCATTGGCCTCGGTGCCGCCCGACACCATATGCACATTGCCACGGCTGGCACCTGAACCGGCAATCAGGCTCAGGGCCCGGGCGGTGGCGCCGGCGTTCTGGATGTCACCGTTCAGCGTGATGTCGGCACCCAGCGTAGCCAGCGTGGTGTCGCCCAGCAGGCTGACCGGAGCCTGGAACACAACGCCGCCCGCACCGCCGGCCGTCACCGTGCCGGCGATGCCGGAACCGCTTGCACCGGCATTGAGCGCCAGGCTCTGTAGAGTGCTGCCGCTGAAATAGAGGTTGTAGGGGTTGTTCACCACCACGTTCTCGGCGTAGCTGCCGGCACCTACGCGGACGTTGGCGCCGCTGCCCGCGTTGTCCAGCGCCGTGTTGATGGACAGGGCCTGCGTACCGCCGCCCAGCAGGTTGCCGATGCCGATATGGAAGTCCTGCGTGGCCTGTGCGCCGTTCCAGCCCTGCACATAGCTGGAGGCGGAGCTGCCCACGTTGACGGCGTAGTCAAACGCGTTTTGCTGCGAAGCCTGCAGCCAGGTGTACTGGTTGTTGTCGCCCGCGGTGCTGGCGTTGCGCACCGCGAAGTCGAAGCCGGCGATGCTGAGCGTGCCGAAGTCGCGGCTGGCCGACTCGTCCTGCATGAAGACCGGGTTGCGCTCGGTGAAGCTGTTGTTGCCCGCCACCGTGATGTTGTTCATCTGCTGGTTGTAGAAGCGATTGGCCTGGTAGAGCGCCAGGCCGCCCCATTCGTTGTTGCGCGTGCTGGAGTTGCTGACCGTCACGTTGGCGCTGTCGGTCAGCTGGATGCCCGCGCCCTGCGTGCTGCCGGCGTCATTGCCCACGGGCGCCCCATTGGCCGTGACATGGTCGATGAGCGCGCCGTCCACGCCGTTGAGGTCCAACTCGGCCCGGCCCGCGCCACGGCTGGTGACATTGCTGATCGCAAAGTTGCGCAGCCGGGCCGAAGCATCGCCCACCGGCGCCACCTTGATGCCGTAGGACGAGGCCACGTTGGCGCTGGGGCCGTAGAGCGTGAAGTCCCTCAGCGATACATTGTCGGCCGTCACATTGATGCCGTAGCCGTTGACGCCTCGCGCATCGATCACGGTCGTACCCTGCCCCGCACCGGCCAGTGTTAGCCCTTTGTCGACATTGAGCGTGGCGGACTGGTTATAAGTTCCACCGGCGACGATGACGCTCCCTCCCGTGACTACAGCATCCACCCCGGCCTGGATGCTTCCCAGCGGCGTGAGCGCGCTGCCCTGCGCGCCCCCGGTTCCGTTAGTGGCCACGTTCACATGCGTGCGATTGGCCGAGGTATAGCCCTGGTCCTGCACCGACCAGCCGCCATTCGCGGCGCTCAGCGCTAGCAGGGACTGCTGCCAGGCCAGGCTTGGGCCCGCGGCCATCGGGTTGCTATAAATGGTCGAGCCGTCCCAGTAGCCGTTCAGGTGCAGGTTGAGGCCCCATTCATTGCCCGTCGGCCCCTGGGTATTGCCGGCCATGGTGATGCCGCTGCCGTCGGTGTATTGCACCGAGATCGCGCTCTTGGTGTTTTCAATGCGGTTGCCGGTGACGCTGCCGGTGTTGCGCCCGTCGATCAGGATGCCGTTACGCACGTCGTGGATGTTGTTGTTGGAGATCGTGAAACCCGTGACCCCGCTGGCCACCGCTATGCCGCGGCTGATGTTGGAACCCCAGGCGTAGTTGAGGTAGGGCTGGTTCACCGGCCCGGCGATCTCCAGGCCGGTCACGGTCACGTTGTTAGCGCTGATGCTGATGCCGTTGACCTGCGCGGCGTCGGGCACGATGATCTTCGCGCCAGCCTCGCCGGTGAGCGTGAGGTTGGCCTTGTTGAGCGCTACCTGTTCGGCATAGCTGCCCGCATGCACATCCACCGTCGCGCCGGCGCCAGGTGTGCCGGCCTTGGCGATGTTCACGGCGTCCTGGATGCTCGCGCCCTGGTAGACGTCCACCTGGTTGGAGTTGCCGCTGACGCTGGGCGCCTGCAACGCCGACTTGAGCACCACCGCGTTGCCATTCACCACGATGGCATTGCTGGCCTGCTGCACGCCCTCCAGGTTGATCACGCCCGACAGCAGGTTGGCCGCGTCGCCCACGCCCAGGCGCAGCATCGCGCCGTCCAGGCTGGCACCGGCGGCGTTGGACACGCTCGTGCCTGTGGCCCCTGAGGCGATGGCGAATTCATACAGCCCGCCGTTGAGCGATACCGTGGCGGCGGTAGCGCCACCCAGCGCGATCGTGCCGCCGGTGGCGGTGATGCTGCCCTGGTTGGTGACCGAGGGCGCGACCAATGCCACGAGGCCGGCGCCTTGCGCAGTGATGCTGCCCTGGTTGGTGACGCCACCCGTGGCGCCTGTGATCTGCGCGCCGCCGGTACTCATGAAGTTGTTCGCGTCTATGTTGCCCGTGGTGGCAATCAGCGAGCCCACATTCACCGTGGCGTTCGGCCCGAACATCACGCCGTTGGGGTTCATCAGCATCACCATTCCATTGGCCGACAGGCTGCCCATGATGTGCGTGGCATTGCTGTCGCCATTGATGCGGTTGAGGATGGCCGACGCCGCGTTGGGCTGCTGGATATCAACCGACTTGCCTGGATTGATGTTGAAGGAGCCCCAGTCCAGCACGGCTCGGTTGCTGGTCTGGTTGATGGTCATCTGATTACCCGCCACCGAACCCGATGCCGCACCAGAAAAGACCGTGCCGTTCTGCGGCAGGCCTGCCGCGCCCACAATGTCCACGGTCCAGCCGGGCGGCGCGAACAGCAGCGCCGCCGCTGCGGGCAGCGCCTTCAACGCGAAGTATTGCCGCCGTTTTTCGGGGGAACGCAGACGCTGCGGATGGGGTTTGGCTTGCATGGAATCACCTCTTGAACGGTAAAGAAGACGAAGAACAACAGGGACGGATCCAATAAACATGAACATGAACACAATCAGAAACTGTCAAAACCGCGCCAGCAGCGAACCCATCAGCCGCGGATCCTTGCCTCCGGACTGGTAGCTCGCGATGGATTTCGTCAAGGGCCAGGCCACCTCGAGCGCGGCCACCACGTTTTTCTCAAAAAAGAAGCGCAGGCCCAGGCCAGCCGAGGCCAGGCTCTGGCTGGCCGGCGTGCCGGGCGAGACGCTACCGACCTTCCAGACTTTGCCGACGTCGTAAAAGCCGAACAGCTGCCAGGACCTGAGCCCCGGCATGTTGGCGCCGGCGCCGGCATAACGGGGCTCGATGCGAAAAGCCAATGCGCGCTCGCCCACCAGCTCCGCCGGTTCATAAGCCCGGCCGAAGCGCCGCCCGCCCAATGCGTATTGCTCCGACGACAGCAGCGGCGCGTTGGCCCACTGCCCGCCCGCGCCCACGCTGAACGAAAAATTCGACGCCAGGGGCTGCGAGCGCTCATAGTCGAACGTGAGTTTGTTGAACACACCCTTGGCGCCCACCCGGCTCTTGAGCACATCGGACTCCTGCGTGCCGCCCAGGCCCTGGCTGAAATCGACGTCCAGCGTGTTCTGCCCATCCAGGCGGTCCAGCACGCGCCAGCTCAAGCCCATGCGCAGCGCGCGTATCCTGTCTTCAATCACGCGGGTGCCCAACACTTCGGTGTGCACGTTGGAATGGTCGTAGCTTGCGCGCGCGGTCAGGCTTTCATTGCGGGTGCGCAGCAAGGGGTAAGCTGCGGACAGCGTTACCGTGTCGGCACTTCCGTGCACATCAAATGGCGCGAGCACATCGCCAGGCTGCGTGCGGGCGCGGGACACGGCAGCCGAAAGCCGCAAGCCTTCACCCCCCACCACCTGGCTGTAGGAAAGCTGCGTATAGGCCATTTCGGAATTGCCGGTTCCCACGCCGACAAAACGCCACTGGTCGTTCACGCCCAGCAGCTGGTTCCCGACAACACCCAGGGTCAGCTGGCCCGGCCCCAGGTATTTGGAGCCGTAGTTGTCGATGGAGGTAAAGCCTTCCACCGTTTTGACATTAGCGGCCAGCGTGAGGTCGGCCGCGCCGGGCGACTGCGAAGGCGCGAGCACGCTGCGCAGTTCCACGCCGGGGAAATCATTGGCGATCAGAAGGGAGCGCTCCAGCACGGCGCTTTCGAGGGGCCTGGAGGCCTGGATCTTCTCGCCGACGCGCATCAGCTGTTCCTGTACATGGGCGCTCACGCCCGGCCCCGCCTGCACGTTCACGCGATCGATATAGCCCTCAACGACGCGCAGCGTCAGCGTGCTTTCCGCGAGCGATTGGGGCGGCACCACGACCAGCGAAAGAATGTAGCCCGCGTTGCGGTACATCGCGGTGAGCGAAGAAGCCAGTTCGAGGATGTCGCTGCCCGTGATTTCGCGCCCGATGTAGCCGTCCGCGCGCGCCTGCAATGCATTGCCGGGCAAGGCAGTGGCGCTCTCGATACGGATTTCCTTGAGCGTGACGCGTATGGCCTTGAGCGAATCCGGCAGAGGCTCAGCGGCCTTGCTTTTGAGTTGTGGCGCTGGTGATGCCTGCTCAGGGGCAGGCTGGATGTCAAAGCGTTCGCGAAGGCGTCCCGGGTCTATGGTGGATGGCTGCTGTTGCGCTTCAGCGGCAGCAGGAAGCAGGAAATGCAGGGCAAGGACATAAAAAAGAACCTCGTGCATGCGTGCACCATCAGTACGCTTCATTGCTACATCCCACTCAAAGTTCGAGAGTTACAAATCACCGATTGAGTTGCCCCACTCACGCCCACTCAAATCGCTTTTTTCGTGAATTAGTTCACAGTAACTAATTGTGAAACTTGATACAAGCAAGAAAAAGTAACTAATAACTATTGGGCCGGCGCCAGAGGGATTGCTTATTTTTTAGGCGACGAACCCTTGTTACTTACAAAATTTGACTCAGTCTTGTCTTTGTGGTCGCCTTCTCCAGGTTTCTTGCTACCTACGGCTTACTGCATGTACCTGTCCGCGGCCTTGTCCTGATGTGGCGTGACATCAAAAAAATGCGGTCGGCTATGTAAAGTTTTCGGCAATCGCGGCCGTCAATGCCGCTCGCTTTTTTTTCACCGGCCTTTTGTCGAACACGCGGTGGCATCCGACGCACGCTTGCGCTTTCCGGGAGCGCAGCAAAATTGCGCTATAAGCGGCAAAGCAAAAAGAAAACGGAACCGCATTGAGAATCCACCTCTATACCGACATAAACACCCTGTTCGGCCGGGCCGTGCGCCTGTGGATGGACGTCCTGTTGCAAGCCGGGCACGAAGTCGAGTTCATCGACATGGGCAACAACACCGAAGCGCCGCTGCCCGATGTAGGCCCCAGCGACATCAACCTGCTCATCGCCGGTATCTATGCCTTTCCACGCTTCGCGAAGCGTGGGCTGCCGCGGCACGGCAAGCACGTGCTCTGGATGTTCGACCCCTTGACGCGCGACGCATCAGCCACGGTGCACAGGTACAAGGCTGAACTGTTCGACACCATTGCACCGGGCCTGCATGCCGTGATGGCCATGGATGCATCCATAGAGCGCTACCTCGCACAATACTTCCCGACACTCACAAGCTTTCGCCTGCCCTACCTGGTGGCGCAGCGGCATGTGCACGCACCGCTGCCTGAAGCGGACAGGACGGGCGATATTGTCATGCTGGGCGGCGACACGGCCAGGCGCCGCGAGGCCGAGCGCCTCTTCCTTGCCGCACCGGCCCCACTCAAAGCCGAGTTCATCTGGAGCGGCCTGTGGGGCGCGGCGCGCGACGCTTGCCGCGCCGGCGCGCGCATCAACCTCAACGTGCATGCCGATCCGCAACTGCGCTACTTCGACCAGTTCCGTACCTTTGAAACCTGGGCCGCCGGCACGGCCGTGGTGTCCGACAGCTTTGAAGGCTGGGAAGATTTCGGCATCGTGCCCGGCGTGCACATGGTGATGGCGGAGCTCCAGGACCTGCCGCAGGCCTGCGCGGAACTGCTGGCCGACGTGCCGCGGCGCGAAGCCATGGTGCGCGCATCGCAGGCACTGTTGCGAGAGCGCTTCTCACCCGAAGCCTGGCAGGGCCGCATGCTGGCCATGCTTGAAAGCATCGCCTGAGCATGGCCGAGATCTCGCGGCAGGAGTTGATCGCACTGCGGCTGGCCAGCCATCGCCTGGCAGGCCCTTCTTCAGGACAGGCTGATTTCAAGCGCATCGACCAGGCCGTGCAATGGATGGGCGCGGTGCAGGCACAGGAGTATGCCCATGCGCGCTGGGCCGTCGGCTCGCGCTTCACCGGCGAAGCAGCCGTCACCGATGCGGCGATGGAAGATGCGCTGGCCCGGCGCAAGGTGGTGCGCAGCTGGATCTTGCGCGGCACGCTGCACTTGGCGGTCGCGGCCGACCTGCGCTGGCTGCTGGCGCTGGCCGCGCCGGCGCTGCTGACCCGTACCGCAGCGGCCTACCGGGAGGTCAAGCTCGATGAGGCGGCCTTCCGAAAAATCCTGCCGGCGATTCGCCAATGCCTTGAAGGCGGCCGGCAACTGACGCGCGAGGAGCTTTTTGCCGCGCTCGCGCGGCGCCGCATAGACACCGAAGGCTATCGCGGCGGGCGCATCCTGTACCGAGCGGCCCAGACCGGGCTGATCTGCCTGGGCGATCCGCAGGGTAAACAGGCCCGCTACACCTTGCTCGATGAATGGCTGCCGCCGCAGCCCGAACTGCCTCGCGACAAGGCACTGGAGAAGCTGGCCCAGCGCTATTTCGCAAGCCACGGCCCCGCCACGCTGGCCGACTTCAGCTGGTGGTCCGGGCTGGCTGCCGGTGAAGCCAGGGCGGCGCTGGAAATGGCCGGGCCCGGCCTTTCGCATGCATTGTTTGAAGGCGACACCGTGTGGTGGTCCAAACGCACACCGGCAGCATCATTGCCTGCGAAGCCGGGCGGCAAGCCGGCGCTGCATTTGCTGGCGGGTTTTGACGAGTACGTGCTGGGCTACACCGACCGCAAAGCCATCATCGATACCGCGCACGCCGGCAAGCTGATGACGCCCAACGGCCTGTTCCGCCCCGCGCTGCTGCTGGGGGGGCGCGTGGCCGGCACCTGGCAGGCGGATGTCAAGAAAGGCGCACTCAACATCAGCACCATGCCCTTCGCACCACTGCCGCGCGGCAGCGCCGGTGCATTGCGGCTGGCTGCGCAGGGCTACGCGGCCTTCACAGGCTTGCCGCTGGCGGAAGTTCACTGAGAAGCAAGCAATCATCACAAGGGTTTACCCGGTCAAACTTTTTGAACCACGCCGGGTCAGCACATTAGTCAGGTATCGCAGACCCTGGTGCATTCAACATGTACCGGCGCTACTATCGCCGAGCCCATCCCGGTTCTTTCATTCCTTGAATAGTGAGGAGCGCATCCATGGCAAAACTGAACGTCAACGGTACCGTGCGTGAGTTTGAGGCGGAAGACGACACACCGCTGCTGTGGGTCCTGCGCGAGCAGCTGGGACTGACCGGCACCAAATACGGCTGCGGCATCGCGGCCTGCGGTGCCTGCACCGTGCACATCGACGGCGTGCCCACGCGCAGTTGCGTGCGGCCTGTCTCCACCGTCGGTGCCACGGAAAAAATCGTGACCATCGAAGGCCTGTCGCCCGACGGCTCGCACCCGGTGCAAAAAGCCTGGGTCGCGCTGGACGTCCCGCAGTGCGGTTACTGCCAGTGCGGCATGGTGATGGCCGCAGCCGCGCTGCTCAAGGCCAAGCCGAACCCGACGGATGCCGACATCAACGAGGCGATGACCAACATCTGCCGCTGTGGCACCTACAACCGCATCCGTGCAGCCATCAAGGTAGCGGCCTCGGGCGGCAACACCAAAAGCGCGGCGCTTGCCATCCAGCACACCGACGGGAGCACGACATGAGCACCCCCTCCACCTCCTCCTTTGCCGCTCCCCGGCTGTCACGGCGCCGCTTCCTCGCTTCAGGTGCATCGGCCGGCCTCATCGTTGGTTTCCATATTCCCTTTGCCGGCAAGGCTGCTGCCCAGGGTAGCGACTCACCCGAGATCAACGCCTGGGTCGTGGTGCGCCCCGACGACACGGTGATCATCCGCATCGCGCGCTCTGAAATGGGCCAGGGCAGCCTGACCGGCCTCGCGCAGCTCGTGGCCGAAGAGCTGGAATGCAACTGGGCCAAGGTGACCACCGAATACCCGACGCCAGGGCAGAACCTCGCGCGCAACCGGGCATGGGGCAATTTCTCCACCGGCGGCAGCCGCGGCATACGCGAGTCGCACGACTACGTGCGCAAGGGCGGCGCCACGGCGCGCATGATGCTGGTGCAGGCCGCGGCTAATGAATGGAAGGCGCCGGTATCCGAGTGCCGCGCCGCCAGCAGCATCATCACGCACACGCCCACCGGCCGCACGCTGACATACGGCAAGGTCGCGGTGGCGGCGGCCAAAATCACACCGCCCGCTGAAGTCACGCTCAAGGACCCGAAAGACTGGAAGATCGTCGGCAAGCGACTGGCCCGGCTGGACACCCAGGACAAGGTCACCGGCAAGCAGGTCTATGGCGCCGACCTCAAACTGCCCGGCATGCTCAATGCGGCCATCAGGGACTGCCCGGTGTTCGGCGGCAAGGTCAAGAGCTTCAATGCCGCCGCGATTGAAAAGCGCCCCGGCGTGAAGAAGGTGCTGGCGGTAGGCGACAGCGCGGTGGCCGTCGTGGCCGATACCTGGTGGCACGCCAAGACCGCACTCGAGGCACTGCCCATCGAGTGGGACAACGGACCCAATGCAGCCAACTCCAGCGCCAGCGTGGCCCAGATGCTCAAAGCCGGGCTGGACGCGAACGACGCCGTTGTCGGCAACCAGAACGGCGACGCCAAGGCCGCGCTGGCCTCGGCGGCCAGGCGCATCGAAGCGGTGTATTCCTACCCGCACCAGAACCACGCGACCATGGAACCCATGAACGCGACCGCGCGCTGGACGCCCGAGCGCTGCGAGGTCTGGACGCCTACCCAGAACGGCGAGGCCGCACTGGCCGCCGCCTCGGAAGCGGCGGGCCTGCCGGTCGCCAAATGCGAGGTCTACAAAATCCACCTGGGCGGCGGCTTCGGGCGGCGCGGCGCCGTGCACGACTGGGTGCGCCAGGCCGTGGACATCGCCAAACAGATGCCGGGCGTGCCGGTCAAGCTGCTGTGGTCACGAGAAGAAGACATGCTGCACGGCCGCTATCACCCGGTCACGCAGTGCAAGCTGCAGGCGGGCCTGGACGCGCAGGGCAATGTCACGGCCCTGCACATGCGCATCTCGGGCCAGTCCATCCTGGCTGGTGTGTTTCCGCAAAACATCCGTAACGGCCTGGACCCGGTGCAGTTCCAGGGCCTGAACGCGCCGGGGCCCGAGGCTTCCATAGGCTACAGCTTCCCCAACCTGCTGATAGACCATGCGATGCGCAATCCCAGCGTCCCGCCCGGCTTCTGGCGGGGCGTGAACCTGAACCAGAACACCATTTACCTCGAGTCTTTTATCGACGAGATCGCGTTCGCCACCCAACAGGACCCGCTGGCCCTGCGGCGCAAGCTCATGGCCAACCACCCCAAGCACCTGGCGGTGCTCAACGCCGTGGCCGAACGCGTCAAGTGGAATGTGCCGCCACCTGACATCGGCGGCCAGAAGGTCTACCGCGGCCTGGCCCAGACCATGGGCTTCGGCAGCTATGTGGCGGCCTGCGCCGAGGTGTCGGTCAGCAAGGACGGCGAGCTCAAGATCCACCGCATCGTCGCGGCCACCGACCCCGGCTATGCGGTCAACCCGCAGCAGATCGAGGCACAGGTCGAAGGCTCTTTCGCCTACGGCCTGTCAGCGGCCCTGTTCGGAGAATGCACACAAAAAGACGGCCGCATGGAGCAGGACAACTTCAGCACCTACCCCGTCGTGCAGATGCAGCACATGCCCGCGGTGGAAACCCTCATCGTGCCCTCGGGCGGCTTCTGGGGCGGCGTCGGTGAACCGACGATCGCGGTCGCCGCGCCCGCGGTGCTCAATGCCGTGTTCGCGGCGACGGGCAAACGCGTACGCGACCTGCCGCTGAAGAACCACGATCTCAAAAAGGCATAAAAAAGCATGAACTGGCAAGGCGCCATCGCCGGCGGACTGATGATGTTGATGGCGCCCTGGGCCGGCTTCGCGCAGCAGGCCATGCTGCCGCTGCAAGTGGTCGGCGACGCCATTCCTCAACCGCTGACGGCCACGCCCGGCAGCCCGGCGCGCGGCCGCGCCATCGTCGCGAGCCGCCAGCAGGGCCTGTGCCTGCTGTGCCACACCGGGCCCATTCCAGAAGAGCGCTTCCAGGGCAACCTGGCGCCCGATCTGGCCGGCGCGGGCTCGCGCTGGAGCGAAGGCCAGCTGCGCCTTCGCATTGCCGACGCGCAGCGCCTGAACCCGGCCAGCATCATGCCTGCCTATTACCGTATCGATGGACTGGCGCGTGTGGGCACAGCCTGGGAAGGCAAGCCCATCATGGACGCCCAGAAAATTGAAGACGTGGTTGCCTACCTGCGGACGCTGCGCGATTGAGGCGGGACCATGACACCGCCCCAGCACAAGCCCGCCCTGCCCCGCCGGCGCCATATCCTGGCGGGCGCCGCCGGCGTGATCGCCGGCGTCGTGCTGCGGCCCGCGTCCGCCGCCGCGGGCGACCTGGCAGTGGCCATGGCCTCCTATACCCAGGGCGCGCCGGTTCGTGCGGGCAAGGTCACGCTTGGTGTGGCCGAGCTGGTGGACAACGGCAATGTGGTGCCCATCACCGTCACGGTGGAAAGTCCCATGACGGCCGCCGACCACGTCAAAAGCATCGCCGTCTTCAATGAAAAGAATCCCCAGCGCGACGTGGCGCGCTTCACGCTGGGACCGCGCGCCGGCAAGGCGAGCGTCACCACGCGCATACGGCTGGCCACGTCGCAGCAGCTTGTCGCCGTCGCGCAGATGAGCGATGGCAGCTGGTGGTCGCACACGGTGAATGTCATCGTTACCCTGGCGGCGTGCATAGAGGGGGAGCCCTGATGGCCCGCACGCTGATCAACGCCCCTTCCACGGCCAAACGCGGCGAGGTCATAGAGATACGCGCCACCATAGGCCACCCCATGGAAACCGGTTTTCGGGCCGGCGAGGACGGCAAGATCCTGCCGCGCAACATCATCCAGACCTTCAGCTGCCGCTACAACGGTGAGCTGGTGTTCAGCGCCGAGCTGTTTTCGGCGATCTCGGCCAACCCCTACATCGCCTTCCATACCGTGGCCACCGAGAGCGGTACGCTGGTGCTCAGCTGGGAAGGTGACAACGGTTTCTCCCAGGCCGAGAGCATCAACCTGACCGTTACGAGATGAGGTACGTCCCGGTTTATCTTCTCTTGTTTTTGGTGCTGGGAAACGCCTACGCGCAGAACGCCCCCAGCAAGGACAGCCGCCGCTCAGGCTTCGAGGACATGGGGGCGGCCACCCAGGCCATGCAAAAGGACGATGCGCTCAACCCCGGCATGCTGTGGGTACGTGATGGCGAGTTGCAGTGGAACCAGCCGCAAGGCGCCAGCGGCAAGGCCTGCGTGAACTGCCATGCGGCGGCACAAAGCAGCATGCGCGGCGTGGCGGCACGTTATCCGGCATTTGATGCCGGCCAGGGCCGCCCCATCACCCTGGGCCAGCGCATCAACCAGTGCCGCGAGCAACACCAGCGGGCCGCGCCGCTGCGCGCCGAAAGCCAGGAATTGCTGGGCCTGGAAAGCTACATCGCGCTGCAGTCACGCGGCATGCCCTTGGCACCACCCCAGGACACGAGGCTGGAGCCGTTCCGCCAGCGTGGGCAGCAGCTGTTCATGCAGCGCATCGGCCAACTGAACCTGTCCTGCGCGCAATGCCATGACGGCCTGCCCGGCAAGCGCCTGGCAGGCAGCCTGATTCCTGAAGCACACCCCACGGGCTACCCGGTATACCGGCTTGAATGGCAGGGCATGGGCTCGCTGCAGCGCCGCCTGCGCGGCTGCATGAGCGGCGTGCGCGCCCAGCCCTTTGCCTATGGCGCGCAGGAGTTGGTGGAGTTGGAGCTGTACCTCAAGACCCGCGCCAGCGGTATGGCGATGGAGGCGCCGGGTGTGCGGCCTTGAGCCTCAGGCGGTCCAATCGATGCGCTCAAACAATTTCATGAGTTTCTGCGCGCGCGGCGGGTTGAGTTGCGCGACCCAGCTGATACGTCCAAGCAGGTGCGAGCGAAAGTCGGAATGCCCCTCCCGGTTCTGAGAGGATGGGCCATGCAACACACTCTGGTGCAGACAGGCCTTGAGTCTGTCAAAGTCCTCACGTGCAATATTGGCCCGCTCGTTGACGACGATGCCGGTGATGCGCTGCTGCCGGTGCTGTGGCAGGCAGCGTGTCTTCTCATGATTCAGCGAAAAACCCTCGGCCTCGGCTATTTGCGCGACCCAAATTTCAAGCATGCGGAATTGCCGGCGTAGCGATTCCGGCCCCGAAAATACCAGGTCGTCGGCATAGCGCGTGTAGCGTGCGCCGAAGACATGGGCAAGCCCCTCCAGCCGCAAATCGAGGCGGAAGGCACAGAGGTTGGCCAGCGCCGGCGAAGTCGGTGCCCCTTGCGGAAGATGCGGAGAACGCAGGCGCTTGGCACTCATCCAGCTGATGCCGCCGTCTTCGCGCAGTCGTTCCACAATCATCGGCGCCGTGCGGTGCGTGCAGAGCACCGTGAGCGCTCGCGCCACACCCTCTGGGTAACCCAGCGCGTACCAGACCGCCCTGGCCTGTGCAGCGCTGACACTGCCGAAAAATCGCGCAGGTCGAAGCGGATCACTACCGGCTGGCCCACGTGAACCGCCGCGTGGCTCCTGACCGAACGGCCGCTCGCGAAACCGTGCGCCGCCTCATGCACCGGCACTTCGCACAGCAGCCCCGCCAGCAATTGCCGCTGCACGCGCTTGAGTTCGACCTTGGGCACTTCGAGCAGCCGCAGTCCGCCCGAGTTCTTCGGCAACAGGCGATAGCGGTAGTGCTCGGTCCACGCGGGGGTTTCAGGAGCCAGCCAATTCAACTGTTCGGGTGTCAGGTTCAGCCAGCGCGCCAGGTCGTCGGCCGTTTCAATCTCCGGCAACAGACAGTCCTCAAGACCCAGTGGCCGTGGCCGCATGAGAGCAGGCCGCAGAATGAGGCGCCGGATACGCGGCGGTTGGGGGTCGTCGAAAATCTGGCGGAAGGTGAAGACGTCTTGCCCATCCTCATCATCCTCCGCGTCGTACTCGTCTTCGCCCTCCGCATCTTGGGCATCGTCGTCGTCTTCACTGCCGTCGTCGCACGGCTCAAATGCGCCGGTAGCTTCAATGCGCCGCGCCAGCGAAGAGACGTCAAATTTACGCCAGGTCATGGCCGATAGCGCGGCGAGCGGCTCAAGCAGCGGTGTCAGCCAGGCGGGCTGCTCGCCGAGCGCCTGCGCGGCGCGCGCTTGCAGCGCCTCCAAGGAAGTGGCTCCCGACCGATCCGCATCAGCCAACAAAGCCCGGGCAATGCCGCGTGCAACCAGGGTCCGATAGCGGCTTTGGCGCATAAACAGTCAGGTTGGCAGCCGGTATTTCAACCAGCGGGTCTCGCGTGAGCGCCCTCGCGCGGATGCGCGATGCGGCTCACGCACCGAAATGAAAAGGCAGACAAACAACCATGGGGGTGCCCCATGGTGCGGGAAAGCGGCAACGTATCGCCTCATTCCTCGCATCACTTGAAAAGCCGGCCGCCGCGCAAATTCTAAGGGCGAGTGCGCCTGGGCGTGCCTTGATTGTGGCAACAGCAACCGCAAAACAACAGGCAGCCTTTCACCGGGGAGATGCAGCGAAAGCCATTACCCAGGAGAACGGTGTCCTCCCGAGCAGGAAGCCTCGTCACCCAGATGGAAGCGGAGACTCAGGAAAATCGCGAGCGCCAGCCTTACTTCCGTGCAGGCGGCAAATCCGTGCAACTGCCATGCGCCACTTCCGCAGCCATGCCTATGCTCTCGCCCAGCGTGGGGTGCGGGTGTATGGTCTTGCCGATGTCGACGGCGTCGGCGCCCATCTCGATGGCCAATGCGATCTCGCCGATCATGTCGCCGGCGTGGGTGCCGACAATGCCGCCGCCCAGGATCCTGCCGTGGCCGTGCGCTTCGGGGCTGTCGTCAAACAGCAGCTTGGTGAAGCCTTCGTCGCGGCCGTTGGCAATCGCGCGGCCGGAAGCCGTCCAGGGAAACAGGCCTTTTTTGACCTTAATGCCTTGGGCCTTGGCCTGGTCTTCGGTGAGGCCGACCCAGGCGATCTCGGGATCGGTATAGGCCACGCTGGGGATGACGCGGGCATTGAAGGCAGCGCTGGCCAGCTCTTTGTTGCCCTGCAGTTCGCCCGCGATGACTTCAGCGGCCACATGCGCTTCGTGCACGGCCTTGTGCGCCAGCATGGGCTGGCCGACGATATCGCCGATGGCAAAGATGTGCGGCACATTGGTACGCATCTGGATGTCGACGGGGATGAAGCCGCGGTCGCTCACGCTGACGCCGGCTTTTTCGGCGGCGATCTTTTTGCCGTTGGGCGTGCGGCCCACGGCTTGCAGCACCAGGTCGTAGGTCTGCGGCGCCGGAGCGCCCTCGCCTTCGAAGCTGACTTCAATACCGGCCTTGGTCGCCTTGGCGCCCACGGTCTTGGTCTTGAGCATGATGTTGTCAAAGCGCGGCGCGTTCATCTTCTGCCAGACCTTGACGAGGTCGCGGTCGGCGCCCTGCATGAGACCGTCCATCATTTCGACCACGTCCAGGCGCGCGCCCAGGGTCGAATACACGGTGCCCATTTCCAGGCCGATGATGCCGCCGCCCAGAATCAACATGCGCTTGGGCACTTCCTTGAGTGCCAGCGCGCCTGTGCTGTCCACCACGCGTGGATCTTCGGGCATGAAAGGCAGGCGCACCGCTTGCGAGCCGGCGGCGATGATGCAGTTCTTGAACGCGATGGTTTGTTTTTTGCCGGTTTTTTCCTGGCCTTCGGCGCCGCTGGTTTCTTCAACCTGCAGGTGGTTGGGCCCAACGAACTGGCCGACGCCGCGCACGGTGGTGACCTTGCGCATCTTGGCCATGGCCGTCAGCCCGCCGGTGAGCTTGCCGACGACTTTTTCCTTGTGCGTGCGCAGCTTGTTGATGTCGAGCTTGGGCTCGCCAAAGCTCACACCCAGAGCGTCGAAATGCTTGACCTCGTCCATCACCGCCGCCACGTGCAGCAGCGCTTTGGAGGGAATGCAACCCACGTTAAGGCAGACGCCGCCCAGCGTGGCGTAGCGCTCCACCAGCACGACCTTCAGGCCCAGGTCGGCGGCGCGGAAGGCGGCCGAGTAGCCGCCGGGGCCGGCGCCCAGCACCAGCACGTCGCAATCGAGGTCAGCGGAGCCGCTAAAGCTGGCGGCGGTTGGGGCGGGAGCGGCAGGCGCGGCTGCGGCTTTCTTTTCAGGTGCAGTTGCGGGCGCTGGTGCGGGGGCAGCCGCTGCGGCGCCTGAAGCTTCCAGCGTCAGCACGACGGAACCCTGCTTGACCTTGTCACCGAGCTTGACCTTCACTTCCTTGACCACACCGGCGGCGGAGGATGGAATTTCCATCGAGGCCTTGTCGCTTTCCACGGTGATCAGGCTCTGCTCGGCCTTGATGGTGTCGCCGGCCTTAACCAGCACTTCAATCACGGACACTTCGTCAAAATCGCCAATGTCCGGCACCTTGATGTCTACCAGGCTGGATGCGCTCATTTGGAGGCTTTCAATTTAAGGGTGAATATGTCGATGGGGCCGGCGGAGTTTTTGTCGAATTCGCAGCCGGCATTGAGGCCGGCCATGGCCACTTCGCGCGCAGTCTTGGCCTTGCCCCAGGCGGCATGCATGGCGCCCAGCGCGAAGCTGCGGCCCGAGCCTATGCCCCAGAATTCCTTGAATTCGAAGACTTCGCGATAGCTGTAAAGGCCATAGATGCCGCTGGCGTTGGCGATCACGACGGTGAACTGGCTGGACTCGTAGGGATCGTTGTCGTCTTCCTTGGTTTGCAGGAAGAAGTTGTCCTTGAGCAGCGGGTGCAGCTTGACGAAAGTGTCGAACACCTCGTCGCGCGAGCCCAGCTTGAGCTGGTCCTTGGGCAAGGTCACCATGGCCTTGCGCAGCACCGGGAAATGCGCGACCGTGCCGGCCATGCCGATGTAGCTCAGGCCGGCGGGCGTGTCGACCTTGAAGATCTTGCTGTTGGCCTCGTAGCGATGGCCCAGGCTGGTGTCGCCGAAGGTGACCAGCGTATCGGCGGCGATGGCAACCTGCCCCGCCTTTTTGACGACTACAAGCGTTGTCATCGTTGAATCAGAGGAGAACGCGGCGGAAGTCGGCGAGGATCTGGCCGAGGTAGGCGTTGAAGCGCGCGGCGGCGGCGCCGTCGATCACGCGGTGGTCCCAACTCAGCGACAGCGGCAGCATCAGGCGCGGCTGGAAGGCCTTGCCGTCCCAGACCGGCTCCATCGTGCTCTTGCAGACGCCCAGGATGGCGACTTCAGGCGCATTGATGATGGGCGTGAAGTAACGCCCGCCTATGCCGCCCAGCGACGAGATCGTGAAGCAGGCGCCGGACATGTCGGCCGGGCTCAGCTTGCCGTCGCGTGCCTTCTTGGCGAGTTCGCCCATCTCTTGCGAGATTTGCACGATGCCCTTCTGGTCGGCGTTCTTGATGACGGGAACGACCAGGCCGTTGGGAGTGTCTGCGGCGAAGGCGATGTTGTAGTACTGCTTGAGCACCAGCTGGTCGCCCTCGAGCGAGGCGTTGAACTCGGGAAACTTCTTGAGCGCGGCGACCGAGGCCTTGATCAGGAAGGCCAGCATGGTGATCTTGATGCCGGCTTTCTCGTTTTCCTTGTTCATGAGTACACGGAAGGCTTCGAGCTCGGTGATGTCTGCGTCGTCATGGTTGCAGACGTGCGGGATCATCACCCAGTTGCGGTGCAGATTGGCGCCGCTGATCTTCTTGATGCGCGACAGGTCCTTGCGCTCGACCGGACCGAACTTGGTGAAGTCGACCTTGGGCCATGGCAACAGATCCATCCCTGCCCCGCCGCCCGAAGACGCGGGCGCCTTGGCGGCCTGAGCCTGGGTGCGGACGCTGCCGTCCATCACCGATTTGGTGAAGGCCTGGATGTCGTCCTGCGTGATGCGGCCCTTGGGGCCTGAGCCCTTGACCTCGGCCAGCGGCACACCGAGTTCGCGCGCGAACTTGCGCACCGAGGGCGAGGCGTGCGGCAGGCTGCCTTGCGGAGCCGTGGTGGGGTTGTGGGCCGGCTGGCTCGCCGGGACCGATGCGGTGGCCTGCGAGGGGGCGGCGGCGGCAGGTGCGGCGGCTGAAACGGGTGCCGATGCCGGCGCGGGGGCCGGAGCCGGTGCCGGCGATGCAGCTGCGGCCGCGGATCCTTCGAGCACAGCCAGCAGGTCGCCGATGTTGACGGTGTCGCCCAGCTTGACTTTGAGCTCCTTGAGCACGCCGGCGGCCGAGGACGGAATTTCCATCGAGGCCTTGTCGGATTCGACGGTAATCAACGACTGCTCGGCCTTGATGGTGTCGCCGGGCTTGACCAGCACTTCAATGACGGACACGTCCTTGAAATCACCGATGTCGGGTACGCGGACTTCGACAGGGCCGGAAGCGGCGGGTGCAGCGGTGGTAGCTGCAGGCGCAGGTGCCGGCGCGGCGGCTGCGGGAGCCGCCGGGGCGGCCGCGGCCTTTTCTTTGGAAGCGGGAGCGGCTTCAGCGCCAGCCCCGGCCACTTCCAGCGTCAGCACGACCGAGCCTTGCTTGACCTTCTCGTCGAGCTTGACGCGCAGTTCCTTGACCACACCCGCGTGGCTGGAGGGGATTTCCATGGAGGCCTTGTCGGACTCCACGGTAATCAGCGACTGCTCGGCCTTGACGGTGTCGCCTGGCTTGACCAGCAACTCAATGACCGTCACTTCGTCGAAATCCCCGATATCAGGAACTTGAATGTCTACCACTGCCATATTCTTGTCTCCGTTTGCTTCAGGCGTCTGTGCTGTTCGGCACTGTTTGTGCTGGGTGTCTACGTCGGGGTTTTAACTCAAGCGTAAAGCGGGTTGATCTTGTCGACATTGATGCCGTATTTCTTGATGGCCTCGGTAACCTTGGCGACCGGCACCGTGCCCTCTTCGCTGAGCGCCTTGAGCGCCGCCACGACGATGTAGTGGCGGTTGACTTCGAAGTGCTCGCGCAGCTTGCTGCGGAAGTCGCTGCGGCCGAAGCCGTCGGTGCCCAGCACCTTGTAGGTACGGCCCTTGGGAATGAAGGGACGAATCTGCTCGGCGTAGGCCTTCATGTAGTCGGTCGAGGCGATGACGGGGCCGGTGTGCTTTTCAAGCTGCTGGGCCACGAAGGGCACCTGGGGCTTGTCGGCCGGGTGCAGCAGGTTCCAGCGTTCAACACCCTGGCCGTCACGAGCCAGTTCGTTAAAGCTCGGGCAGCTCCAGACGTTGGCGGCGACGCCCCACTCTTTTTCGAGCAGCTCCTGCGCGGCAATGGATTCGCGCAGGATGGTGCCGGAGCCCAGCAGCTGCACGCGCGGCGTGAGCTTGGCGCCCTCTTTGCACAGGTACATGCCCTTGATGATCTGCTCTTCGGTGCCGGGCTTGAGGCCGGGCATGGCGTAGTTTTCGTTGAGCAGCGTGAGGTAGAAATAAACGTTGTCCTGTTTCTCGACCATGCGCTTGAGGCCGTGGTGCAGGATCACGCCGACTTCATGCGCGAAGGTGGGGTCGTAGCTGATGCAGTTGGGGATCGTGCCGGCCAGGATGTGGCTGTGGCCGTCTTCGTGCTGCAGGCCTTCGCCGTTGAGCGTGGTGCGGCCCGAGGTGCCGCCCAGCAGGAAGCCGCGCGCCTGCATGTCGCCGGCCGCCCAGGCCAGGTCGCCGATGCGCTGGAAGCCGAACATCGAGTAGTACACGTAGAACGGCACCATGATGCGGTTGTTGGTGCTGTACGAGGTAGCCGCGGCGATCCAGCTGCTCATGCCGCCGGCCTCGTTGATGCCTTCCTGCAGGATCTGGCCCTGCTTGTCTTCCTTGTAGTACATCACCTGGTCTTTGTCGACCGGCGTGTATTTCTGGCCGTCG
>Ga0102589_1002325_pt1 | contig 22414 bp, 25 predicted proteins | sample AraplaMF_Col_mLB_FD_76858 | JGI IMG/M metagenome (GOLD analysis project Ga0102589, IMG submission 76858) | Arabidopsis root microbial communities from the University of North Carolina, USA - plate scrape MF_Col_mLB | ecosystem: Host-associated > Plants > Roots > Endosphere | place: USA... | reverse complement strand
ACTGGTTCGCACCGACCACCAGCTCTCTGAAATCAGAAATCGAAATACTACTAAATCCTATCAACGCCGATTCATATGATGTTAGTTAAATTTTTATCATATATTCATCATACATGTCAATAAAAATATGTGATATTTTTTTAGGGAAATAAAGGAGATAGGTTTTAACACTAAAAAATGTGCGTTATAATGAATTTGAAAGGGGAGGAAAGAGTGAAGAAAAAAATAATTCTTTTTACCACCTTACTAGTCATTGGCGGAAGTGCTGGCATTTACACAGCTTTTGCAGCTGAATCAGAGCAAGCGAAGCAAAAGCAAGTACAGCAGTCAGAAGTGAAGAAAGCGAAAGAAGCGGAAGAGAAGAAGTCGATGGAGAAAGCAGCTACGAAACTAGGGGTTTCTAGTGATGGAAAAACAAAAGAAGAAATTACGAAAGAAGTAAATAAGGCTAGATTTGAGCAGCGTCATGATTTATTAATTGAGCATGCGAAGCAGCTTGGAATTAATACAGAGGGAAAAAAAGATGAAGAAATTATTTTAGAAATTGGAAAGATACAGCATGGAAAGTAGAACAACTTATCGTATGATAAGTTGTTCTTTTTTAAGAACTATTTGATTTTAAAATAATTGACAGTCATTCAGATTTAATGTTAACTTTATTTGTAAACAAGTTAACATTAGGGGTGACAATTGTGACAATAAATAGTAAAACGATTGAAAAATCATCTTATACATATGAAGAATTAGCAGAGAAAAATAAAGCTTACGTATGGCACCCATTTACACAAATGAAAGATTATTTAGAAGAAGATCCTGTCATTATTGAACGTGGAGAGGGAAGAAAGCTATACGATGTAAATGGTAATGAATATTGGGATGGTGTTTCATCTATATGGTTAAATGTTCACGGACATCAAGTACCGGAATTAGATGAAGCAATTCGTGAGCAATTAAATAAAATTGCTCATTCTACTATGTTAGGACTTGCTAACGTTCCATCTATTTTATTAGCAGAAAAAATTATTGAGGTTGTACCAGATGGATTGAAGAAGGTATTCTATTCTGATTCAGGTTCTACCGCTGTTGAAATTGCAATTAAGATGGCTTTCCAATATTGGCAGCATAAAGGGAAACGAAAGAAACAAAGATTCGTTACATTAAAAGAAGCATATCACGGTGATACAATTGGAGCTGTTTCGGTAGGAGCAATAGACTTGTTTCACCAAGTGTATAGTTCGCTCTTATTTGATGCGATTAAAATGCCGTATCCATATACATATCGTTCTCCTTACGGAAATAATAAGGAGGAAATTGTAAAAAGCCATTTAGAAGAAATGGAAGAATTGTTGAAAGAAAAGCATGAAGAAGTAGCTGCCATCATTGTAGAGCCATTAATGCAAGGTGCTGGCGGGATGATTACAATGCCAAAAGGATATTTAAAAGGACTGCGCGATTTATGTACTAAGTACAATGTATTATTTATTACAGATGAGGTAGCAACTGGATTTGGGCGTACAGGGAAAATGTTTGCTTGTGAACATGAAAATGTGACGCCAGACATTTTAACTGCTGGGAAAGGTTTAACAGGTGGATATTTACCAATTGCAGTTACGGTAACGACAGATGAAATATATAATGCCTTCTTAGGAGAATATGAAGAACAAAAAACATTTTTCCATGGACATAGCTACACAGGCAATCCGTTAGGGTGTGCCGTAGCAATCGCGAATCTAGAACTATATGAAAAAACAAATTTAATAGAAGAAGTGGCACGTAAAACGGATTATGTGGCAGCGCAATTAGAAAAGCTCTTTGCGTATAAACATGTAGGTGATATTCGTCAGTGCGGATTAATGGTTGGTATTGAGCTTGTGAAGAATAAGGAAACGAAAGAAGCGTTTGACTGGACAGAAAGAGTCGGTGTTCAAGTATGTAAACGCTCAAGAGAGCTGGGTATGATTTTACGACCGCTAGGTAACACGATTGTATTTATGCCACCACTTGCTTCTACTTTTGAAGAGATTGATGATATGTTACGCATTTTATATAAGGCAATCTCGGATGTTACGGAGGGAGAATAATGAGTGGTTTTTTCATAACAGCAACTGATACTGAAGTTGGAAAAACAGTAGTTGCAGGTGCTATAGCAGGTGTATTTAGAGAATTAGGATATAACGTAGGGGTATATAAACCGTTGCAAAGTGGGCATGTTGCATCAAACCCTGAGGGAGATGCGGCAAGGTTAAAATCATTATCAGGTGTACCGACACAAGAAAATGAAATTTGCCCTTATTCTATTGAAGAACCACTTGCTCCGAGACTTGCCATGAAAAGAGCTGGAAGAGTAGTAAAGTTAAAAGAAATTACTGATTACTATAATGGACTATTAAAAGAGTTTAATAGCTTATTTGTAGAAGGAGCAGGTGGGCTTGCTGTCCCATATACAGAAGATGCTTTAGTAATTGATTTTGCAAAAGAATTACAGTTGCCTCTTATTGTAGTAGCTCGTCCTACATTAGGAACAGTAAATCATACAGTGTTAACGATTGCTTACGCAAAGGCGCATGGCTTAACCGTAGCGGGTGTCATTTTATCAGGTTGCAAAGAATGTGAAATGGAAAGAGTGCAAGAAAATAAAGAGATGATTGAAGAGCTGAGCGGGGTACCAGTTTTAGGATTATTACCATTCTTTGAAGGTGAGTTTACGAAAGAAGAAGTATTAGAATCTGCAAAAGAACATATTATGATTTCAAAATTAGAGGAGTTTATCCAAAATGAATCAAACGTGGCGGGCGCACCTTCAATGTAAATTACAACAATTACATGAGCAAGGGCAGTATCGTGATTTGCATGTAACAGAGAAGGCAGAAGAGACTTGGCTTATTCGAGATAAAAAAAGGATGTTAAATTTAGCGTCAAATAATTATTTAGGGTTAGCTGGAGATGAAAGGTTAAAAGAAGCTGCTATTGCCTGTACAAAAAGATATGGAACTGGAGCGACTGCCTCTCGTCTCGTTGTAGGAAATCATCTATTATATGAAGAGGTTGAGAGAAGCATATGTGACTGGAAAGGTACTGAAAGAGCTTTAATTGTAAATAGTGGGTATACGGCAAATATAGGTGCCATATCTTCTTTAGCCTCTCGGCACGATATTGTTTTTAGTGATAAGTTAAATCACGCAAGTATTGTTGATGGAATCATATTAAGCGGGGCAGAGCATAAAAGGTATCGTCATAATGATTTGGATCATTTAGAGAAGTTGTTGAAAATGGCTTCGCCTGAAAAAAGGAAATTAATCGTAACAGATACCGTTTTTAGTATGGACGGTGATACTGCGTATTTGAGAGATTTAGTACAGCTGAAAGAGAAATACGGGGCAATCATTATAGTCGATGAAGCACATGCGAGTGGAATATATGGAATCGGCGGAGCTGGGTTATCTCATATAGAAAAAAATCTTGCTCAAAAAATTGATATACATATGGGGACGTTTAGCAAGGCTTTAGGGTGTTATGGTGCGTATTTGACAGGTGATGAAATTTATATAGAGTATTTACAAAATATGATGAGAAGCTTTATTTTTACTACAGCCTTACCACCAAGTACGTTAGGAGCAGTGCAAAAAGCAATTGAAATTGTAAAAGAAGATAACGAAAGAAGAGAGAACCTTATAGCAAACGGAGAATACTTCAGAACTAAATTAAGGGATGCTGGTTTTGATATTGGAAATAGTTCAACTCATATTGTACCGATTGTAGTCGGTTCAAATGAACATGCTTTACGGTTTAGTAAAAGGTTGCAAGGGGCAGGGATTGCGGCTATTGCAATTCGTCCGCCAACTGTGCCGGTTCATAGTTCTCGAATTCGCTTTGCAGTTACATCGCAACATACAATAGCTGATTTAAAATGGGCTATTGACCGAATTATCCACATTGCGAAAGAAGAGGAGCTTTTCGTATGAATGAGCTAAAGATTATTTTTATCCCCGGATGGGGAATGGAAGAGAATATTTGGGATTTAGTACTTCCGTATTTTAAAGGATATTCTGTTCAATGCATAGATTGGCGTAATGTGAAAGAACGAAGTGAATTTGCGGAACGAATTATAGATGTAGCGCATAATGACAACGTAATATTGGTTGGATGGTCACTAGGAGCGTTAGCAGCAGTTGAAGCTTATAAAAAGATTCAGGCAAAAGGCATCGTATTAATTGGTGGTACTGCTAAATTTACAAATACGAGCGATTACAGTAACGGATGGAATGCTTTGCATGTAGAACGGCTGAAAAGGAATTTGGCGAGAAGGAAAGAAGATACGCTCAAGCGGTTTTATGAAAATATGTTTACGAAAGATGAGCTAAAAGAGAATAAAAACTTTGAAGACATTGTAGACCGTTTTAAAGGTGATTCTATTCAGTCTTTACAACTAGGTTTAGATTATTTAATAGAAACAGATATGAGAGAAGAACTAAAAGAAATTAAAGTACCTATACTACTTATTCACGGAGAACAGGATGTAATATGCCCATTGTCTGCGGCACGTAGTATGACGGAAAATAGCAGCAGCGAGCTGAAAGTAGTAAGTGAAGCAGGGCATGCATTATGTGTGACGAATTTTGAATATTGCGCAAATGAAATAATTCAATTTGTAGAGGGGATACGACATGATCAACAAAACGTTACTACAAAAACGGTTTAATGGGGCAGCCGTATCTTACGATCGATATGCAAATGTACAAAAAAAGATGGCACATTCATTACTTTCAATCTTAAAGGAACGATATAGTGAAACGGCATCAATACGTATTTTAGAACTAGGATGCGGGACGGGGTATGTAACAGAGCAATTATCAAAGTTATTTCCGAAATCACATATTACAGCAGTTGATTTTGCTGAAAGTATGATTGCGATTGCGCAAACTAGACAAAATGTAAAAAATGTAACGTTTCACTGTGAAGATATTGAGCGATTACGATTAGAAGAATCATATGATGTCATTATTTCAAATGCTACATTTCAATGGTTAAATAATTTACAACAAGTGTTAAGAAATTTATTTCAACATTTGTCTATAGATGGGATATTACTCTTTTCAACGTTTGGACATGAAACATTTCAAGAATTGCATGCTTCGTTCCAACGTGCGAAAGAAGAAAGAAATATAAAAAATGAAACATCGATTGGTCAACGTTTTTATTCAAAAGATCAGTTGCTTCATATATGTAAGATAGAAACAGGAGATGTGCATGTTTCTGAAACATGTTACATAGAGAGTTTTACAGAAGTTAAGGAGTTTCTGCATTCTATTCGAAAAGTAGGAGCAACTAATAGCAATGAAGGATCATATTGTCAAAGTCCCTCACTCTTTCGTGCGATGCTACGCATATACGAAAGAGACTTCACGGGAAATGAAGGGATAATGGCAACGTATCATGCTTTATTTATACATATAACAAAAGAGGGGAAGAGATGAAATGAAACAAGTACAAACAAAAAGGGATTGGAAAAAACTTGCATACGACGTAGTGGAAGAGAAAATGATTACGAAAGAAGATGCAATAGCGATATTAGAAGCTGATGATACAGAAGTTTTAGAAATTATGAATGCAGCTTACATTATTCGCCATCATCACTTTGGTAAGAAAGTAAAATTGAATATGATTATTAATACGAAATCTGGATTATGTCCTGAAGATTGTGGATATTGCTCACAGTCTATTATTTCAGAAGCACCGATTGATAAATATGCATGGTTAACGCAGGAGAAGATTGTAGAAGGGGCACATGAAGCAATACGCCGTAAAGCAGGTACATATTGTATTGTAGCGTCTGGTCGTCGTCCGACGGATAAAGAGGTAAATCACGTAATTGGAGCAGTTAAGGAAATTCGTGAAACGACAGACTTGAAGATTTGTTGTTGTTTAGGTTTCTTAAATGAAGATCAAGCAGGACGTTTAGCGGAAGCAGGCGTGCACCGTTATAACCACAACTTAAATACACATGCAAATAATTACGATAGTATTTGTTCAACTCATACGTATGATGATCGTGTTGATACAGTTCAAAAAGCAAAACAAGCGGGCATTTCCCCATGCTCTGGAGCGATTTTTGGCATGGGAGAAACAATTGAAGAGCGTGCTGAAATTGCATTTGAATTACAACGTATAGATGCAGATTCTATCCCTTGTAATTTCCTTGTTGCTGTAAAGGGGACACCTCTTGAAGGGCAAAAAGAGTTAACGCCAGTAGAATGTTTAAAAGTACTGGCAATGATGCGTTTTGTAAACCCGACAAAAGAAATTCGTATTTCAGGAGGACGTGAAATCAATTTACGTTCTGTACAGCCAATCGGTTTATTTGCAGCGAATTCTATTTTTGTCGGGGACTACTTAACGACAGCTGGACAAGAGCCGACTGCAGACTGGGGTATGATTGCAGATTTAGGATTTGAGATTGAAGAGTGTGCATTATAAGATAGATGAAAAAGCAAACTTGTAAAAGGGTTTGCTTTTTTTGTAAATAAAATGTAATAAATAGTTGTGAACGCTTGATATTATTGGTTTTTGAGCGAAAAAAAGAATTTTTGTGGACGAATTTTCCAAGCCCTAGTTGTACATAGTAAATATGTAATTTATATTGGGTTGGAGGATTTTACATGTACAAATACATATTAGCGATTATGACTTGTTTAATTTTAATAAAAGCAATAAGTTCTGATCCAGTTAAGGCTGCTGAAAATCCTGAACAAAAAGAGATGCAACAAAGAATCGAACAACACTTTCGAACGAAAGCTGAACATTTTGGATTGAAAACGGAAGGAAAAGATTTAAAGGAAGTTAGAAAAGAAATTACTATTATAGAAGAAGCGAAAAAAAGAGAGAATGTATGGAGAACAGCACAAGCTCTTCATATAAAAACAGAAGGAAAAACGATGAATGAATTAATAAAAGATGTACAAAAAAAGGTGAAAAAATAAAAAGAGGCCGAAGCCTCTTTTTTTATGCCCATTGTTTTGATAAGTGAGCCATTTCAATTGCAGCAACAGCTGATTCATATCCTTTATTACCAGCTTTCGTACCTGCGCGTTCAATCGCTTGTTCAATTGTTTCTGTCGTTAATACGCCGAAAATAACTGGGATGTCCATTTGTAGTGATAAAGACGCAACACCTTTTGCTACTTCATTACAAACGTAATCGTAGTGAGTTGTAGCACCTCGGATTACAGTACCTAATGTAATAACAGCATCATACTTTCCGCTACTAGCCATCTTTTTAGCGATTAAAGGAATTTCAAATGCACCAGGAACCCAAGCAACATCAATATCATTTTCTTCTACACCGTGACGCTTTAATCCGTCTAAAGCGCCGCCAAGTAACTTACTTGTAATAAATTCGTTAAAACGTCCAACAACAACTCCAACTTTTAATCCTGTACCAACTAAATGACCTTCGAATACCATAATAAATCTCTCCTTTAATTATAAGTTTAGTAAGTGTCCTAATTTGTTTACTTTCGTTTGTAAATACGATTTATTCTCTTCTTTTGCTGGCATTTGCAACGGTACACGCTCGATTACTTCTAAATCGTAACCTTGTAAGCCGGCAATTTTTCTTGGGTTATTCGTTAATAATCGTAAACTCTGTAAACCTAAATCTTTTAATATTTGAGCACCGATACCGTAATCACGAAGATCAGCAGGGAAGCCGAGTTTTTCATTTGCTTCTACAGTATCGAATCCTTCTTCTTGTAATTTATAAGCACGAAGCTTATTAAGAAGCCCAATGCCTCTTCCTTCTTGCCTCATATAAAGAAGAACACCTTTTCCTTCACGCTCAATTTGAGCAAGTGCTGCATGGAGTTGTGGTCCGCAATCGCAGCGATGTGAACCGAATACATCTCCTGTTAAGCATTCAGAATGAACACGCACAAGTACCGGTTCACCTGTTGAAATATCACCTTTTACAAGTGCGATATGTTCTTTCGTATCTAATGAGTTAGAATAGCCAATTGCGTGGAAAGTACCGAAATCTGTAGGTAATGTAATTTCCACTTCTCTCGTCACAAGTGTTTCATGATGGCGGCGGTAAGCAATTAAATCTTCTATTGTAATCATTTTTATATCAAATTGTTTTGCGCATTCTATTAAATCAGGTACACGTGCCATCGTGCCGTCCTCATTTATAATCTCGCAAATAACTCCAGCTGGTTCGGCACCGCATAGCTTTGCTAAATCAACAGCAGCTTCTGTATGACCTGCACGACGCAGGACACCGCCTTCTTTCGCAATTAATGGAAAGATATGTCCAGGTCGATTGAAATCAGCGCCTTTTGATGCGGGGTTTAACAATTCTTGTATCGTAGTTGCACGTTCGTGAGCGCTAATCCCTGTTGTTGTAGAAACATGGTCAATGCTCACTGTAAACGCAGTATGATGTGAATCTGTATTATGAGATACCATTGGTTCTAATTGTAGACGTTCTGCGTACCCTGCTGTAATCGGTACACAAACGAGACCACGGCCATGTGTAATCATAAAATTAATTGTTTCTGGTGTAATGTACTCTGCTAAAGCAATAAAATCGCCTTCATTTTCTCGGTTTTCATCATCACATACGATAACGACTTTACCTTGTTTTAAATCTTCTAGAGCTTCTTCAATACGATGAAACATTGTGCTTCCCCCTTATAGAAATCCGTTTTCTTGTAAAAAGCTTTCAGTCATTGAACCTACTCGTTTTGTAGGTTTAGTAATAAAGCGTTCGATATATTTACCAATCATGTCACACTCAATGTTTACGATATCTCCGGCATTTTTTTCTCCAATGACAGATTCGCTTACTGTGTGCGGGATGAGTGAAATCGTTATGGAAGATTCGTCTATATCAAATATCGTTAAACTCGTTCCATCAACAGCAATGGACCCTTTCTGCAAACAATAGCGCAGCAGGTCATCAGAAATTGCTATTTTGTAATAGACGGCATTGTAATGTTGTTTTTTATTTAAAATCGTTCCGATTCCATCAATATGTCCTGAAACGAAATGTCCACCGAATCGTCCGTTTGCAGCCATTGCTCGCTCTAAATTTACTTTAGAGTGCGGTTTAAGCATGCGAAGTGATGTCGACTGCATCGTTTCAGGCATTGCATCAACTGTAAATGAAGTAGTTGTAAAGTTTGTTACAGTTAAGCAAATACCGTTAACCGCGATACTATCACCTAAGTGAACATCTGATAAAATTTTCTTTGCATGAATCGTTAATTTCATCGCTTCTCCGCTTTGTTGCATGTTTGCTATCGTTCCTAATTCTTCTACAATTCCTGTAAACATTTCGTCACCTCGTTTCGGGCATTCGCAACGATTTTTATATCATCACCAATTTGTTTCATCTCTTGAATTTTCAAGGAAAGCGCATCTTGTAATTTTGAAAAACCATTTCCTCCAAATAAAGTAGGAGCATCTTTCCCACCAATTAATTTCGGGCTTATATAGGTTACAATTTCATTAAAATTGTTTGTTTTTAAGAAACTTGCATGAATCGATTGGCCACCTTCAACGAATAGAGAAAGAATTTGTTTCTCTCCAAGAAAGGAAAGAAGGTCCTCGATTTCTATATGCTTCGTTTCCATTTGGAATATAGCTATATTTTTAGATTCATAAGAAGATATCTTCTCTTTCTTTACATCCTTACCGACAATAATCCATGTCGGTGCTAAACCATCTGTTATAACATGAGAAGATGGTGGCGTTCGTAAATGGGTATCTAAAACAACGCGAATAGGATGTTTCCCACCATTTGGAATTCTTGTTGTTAAATGAGGATTATCAGCTATAACTGTATTCACTCCAACAAGAATTGCATCATGTGTATGGCGATATTGGTGAACATCAGCACGTGCTTCTTCACCTGTAATCCACTTACTTTCACCAGTTACAGTTGCTGTTTTTCCATCTAAGCTCATCGCTGTTTTGATTGTTACAAAAGGGCGTTTCGTTTTCATGTAGTGAAAAAAGTAGCGATTTAATAAAACTGCTTCTGCTTCAAGAACACCGGTAGTTACTTCAATTCTAGCTTCCTCTAATCTTCTTTTTCCGTTACCAGAAACGAGCGGATTACAATCGAGAGTAGCAATTACAACACGCTTAACTCCTTTTTCGATGAGCAATTCACAACAAGGTGGTGTTTTTCCAAAGTGGCTACACGGTTCCAGTGTTACATAAACGGTAGCGTCTTTGGCGTTCTGACCAGCCATTTGAAGGGCATGAACTTCTGCGTGTTCTTCACCAGCCCGTAAATGAGCCCCCATACCAACGATGTTTCCATCTTTTACAACAACAGCACCAACCATAGGATTTGGACTTGTTTGTCCTGATGTTCCTTCTGCTAACTGCAGGGCAATCCTCATATATTCTTGATCTGTCATTTTCTTCACCTCTCCTAAAAAAATCAAAAAACCCCAAGGATTTAATATCCTTGGGGTTTGGGAGACGTGATTTCTAGAAATATAGTTTGAATACGAAAGCATAGGAAAGAAACCTAACGATAATTGATATTTCTGCATAAGGAAAAAACCTAGCAAAATATCGAATTTTTAAACGCTAGTTGTCTCTTTTTATTTCAGTATAAAAAATAAGTATAGAAAATTAAACATATATAAAGAATCAAAATGAATCTTTAAAAATATGCATACTGAAATAAAAGTGTATTCACTATATAAAAAACTAGAAACATATCCTTCTCCCATCCAGACTATACTGTCGGCCCTAGAGTTTCACTAGATCCACCGTTTTCGAGTTGAAAACGGGTCACGGACTTAGAAGTTTTCACTTCATCACCGCCGGTTGGGAATTTCACCCGACCCCGAAGGATGCTGTTTGCTCAAATTATAGCACAAAAAAAATAAAAGGCTAGTAAAAAATATTCGAATGTGAAGAATTGTGTGAAAATATATGCAGGCTGGAATGGAAATAAAAGTATTAGAAATGTTGTAAGGAGAAGGGATATAACGGAGTTGCTAAAAAGAAAAAACATGCACAAAAAAATGTGCATGTCACATGTAAAATTATTCTGCCTCTGGTGCTCTAACAACAGACTCGAATTTACCTTTATGCGAAGCGTCGCAATAAGGCATATTTTTTGATAAACCACAACGGCATAAAGAAAATGCCGGTTTTGCTGGGAATACATTCCCTTGTGAGTCGACTAATTCCACGTCCCCTGTAACGCGAAAAGAGCCATTATCATTTACTTTAATTTGTACTTTTGCCAACGTTATCCCTCCTTCCCAAACGCTTAATTTCATCATATAATCAAGGGAAGTGCTTGGCAATATAAAGTGAAACTTTAATTAGTGGGGGAGGCATCCCCCACTAATTATTATTTGAACCAATCGGGCTTTTAGGGGCAGTTAATCTCCCGCCTAACTTCTTTGTTTCAGCCGAATTTTGAGGTGGGAGTTTTACTGCCCACAAATAGCGGGGAAAAAAGAGCACTTTGTTTGAGAAAGAAGAGAGTGTTATAATAGTTTTCATAACTGACTAGAGTAAGGTGACGAGAGATGGATAAACAATTACATACATTACGAAACATTGCAAATGAGCGCACGTGGGCATCATTTTTGAATGATAATCATCCATATAGTTTGTTACATTGGTCCATTGCAGGTGTAGGGCAAGAGGTAAAGGATGTTTGGTTACTTCAAGATGAAGTAACATTTCAAACGACAGAATTTCCAACGTTAGATGATGCAATGCAATGGATTTCTGAAAATATGGAACAAGTTACAGACGTTTTAGCGCAATAAAAAAACAGGCTTATGCAAGCCTGTTTTTTGTTTCTTTCACATATGTGTTTAAAAATTGATCGATGGCTGCTTCGTACTCTTCTTTATTTTCGTTATAAGAGCAAGCGTGTGCACCGTGTTCTGCAATATAAAGTTGCTTATTATTTTCTTTCGCTTCATATAACGCTTTTGTCATATCAGCTAAAATATAGTCGTCATCTTTACTATGAATAAAGAGAACGGGATTGTTAATGTTTTTTATACAGTCGATTGGTGAAACTTCACGAATTGTATAACCGTCACGAACTTTTAAAAATGCGTTTGCTAAAGGTAATAAAGGCCATTTTGGTAAATGGAATTCAACCTTTAAACGGTGCTGTAATTGTCCGTGAAAATCAGAGAAAGGACAATCTGCAATATAGAAATCAGCGCCATCTTCTACAAGTCCTGCGTATTGAAGAATTGTTGCGGCTCCCATAGATTCACCATGAATACCAAGTGTAATATTGGTTCCAAAACGGTTTTTTAGCCAGTCAACTACGGATTTCAAATCATGCTTTTCATAGTATCCATAGCTTGTTGTTTTTCCGCCAGTTTTACCATGACGACGATGATCGTAAATGAGGACATTATATCCCCTTTTTAAGAATAAGTTTGCATATTTTACAGAGTTTATTTTATTTACAGTTACACCGTGGCAAAAAACCATAAACTTATTGGAATGACCAGCAGGAATGTAATATCCGTGAAGGTCGTATCCGAATTGTGAAGGGATATGAATTTCTTCTTTATGAAGAGCATCAAAATCCTCTATACGAAAATGTTTTTTCGTTTCTCTTTCGAGTACTTCTTCCTCTGTTTTTTTCTTTAAGTACATCACTTTATTTGTAAAGAAAATCCCAAGGGCAGTTATTGCACCTAGTATAGTAAACAATGCTGCAAAAAAACGTTTCATACTTTACCTCATCCTCCAAATACCGTTACATGTGATACACTTACATTGTATCACAATGATAGAAAAGGGGAGAAATAGGAAATGGTGTATATACAAAAAATTACGCCATCGATGAAAGGAAAAATCCGAATGTTCATGTGTGAGAACTGGGGAAGTTCATTGATGGTTTCACGTGGGAAGGGGCATCAATTAGAAGAATTACCAGGATTTGTTGCGCTCTCAGATGAAAGAATAATTGGAATTATAACGTATGAAGTGACCGGAAATACGTGCGAAATTGTATCGTTAGATAGCTTTGAAGAAAGAAAAGGAATAGGGACAAAACTTGTAGATTGTGTATTAAAAATGGCAGAAGAAGAGCGGTGCGAGCAGGTTTGGCTCATTACAACGAATGATAATATGAATGCGTTACGTTTTTACCAAAAACGTAATTTTTTGATGACAAATTTATATGTGAATGCGGTGGAAGAGGCCCGAAAAATAAAGAAAGAAATCCCGCGTATTGGGTATGATAATATCCCGATTTTACATGAAATTCAATTGGAATATAGTTTAGTGTAATGATGTAACAATTTTCAGAAATATAAGTTATTAACCTTGACGAATATTGTAATTTAGGTTACCGTAAAATTGTAATCTATTACCATATTAAGGGGTGACGATGTGGCAACTATACGTGATGTTGCAAAATTGGCAGGTGTTTCAGTCGCAACCGTTTCACGAGTTATTAATGAAAAAGGATACGTCCATGAAGACACAGTAAAACAAGTAAAAGAAGCAATTGAGGAATTACGTTATAGGCCAAATAGTACAGCAAAGCCATTATTTAAAGAGAATTCAACGATAATTGCATTACTTGTAGATAATTTATATGACCCATCAAACATCACTTTGCTACATTGTATTGAGGAAATAGCATATAAAGAAGGATATCAAACCATTGTTTGTAATATAGAGAATAAAGATAGATACATACATATGTTGAAGGTAAATAACGTTGCAGGTGTTATTTTGACAAGATCCGTTTTTAAAAGTATAGGAGAAATGCCACTTCCGTTTGTTGTAATTGATGAAAAAAAATCCGATGCAAATTATTATGAAAGTGGACAAAGAGCGGTTTCTTTATTAAAGGAAAAAGGCTGTTACTTTCTTGCTTATTTCTGTGAGGGAGAAGATAGCGAAGAAATGGAAGAGCACGTATCAGGATTTCTAGACGCTGTTTGGGAGGAAGGAGTCTCTTATCGAGAAGTATGTGTACAAGGGTATACGAATAAACAGTTTATTACATTATTGCAAACTTATCCGTATATAGATGGAATTGTAACTTCAAGTGATAAGATTACTTTTGAGTTAATTCGGGCAGCAAAAAATTTAAATATATCTATACCGGATAAATTGAAAATTATTGGGCTGAACGGGAGTATAGATAGTGAGTGGGTAGGTCCGTCATTCCTGCAAATTGAAAGTTGTGTCGAAGAAAATGGGAAAATAGCGTTACAACAATTAAAGCGGAAAATAAAAAAGTAAAAGGTGCGTATAAAACGCACCTTTTATAATGTAATAGCGGCAATAAAGCCGAATATAAGTAATGGTATATTATAATGCAGAAAAGTTGGTACACATGTATCCCATATATGATGGTGTTGACCATCAGCATTTAAACCAGATGTTGGTCCAAGTGTACTATCTGATGCTGGAGATCCTGCATCGCCTAGTGCTCCGGCTGTACCGATAATTGCAATGGTGGCCATTGGACTAAATCCAAGCTGCATGCAAAGAGGGACAAAAATTGTTGTTAAAATAGGAATGGTTGAAAAGGATGAACCAATTCCCATCGTAACGAGAAGTCCAATCACAAGCATAAGGAATGCAGCGAGCGGTTTATTATTTCCAATTATATGTGCACTCGTTTGTACAAGAGATTCAACATGTCCTGTTTTTCGAAGGACAGCGCCAAATCCAGCGGCTGCGATCATAACAAAACCGATAAAGGACATCATGCGCATGCCACTTGTTAATATTGCATCTGCTTCTTTTAGAGGTAGACTACCACTTACTGATAAGACGATAATCCCCGCTAAAGCACCGAAAATCATTGATTCTGTTGCTAATTGAACAGTTAATGTAGCGATGATAGATAATAATCCGAAAGTAATGCTACGTTTTGTATAGGGAACGATTTCATTTACGGTAGTATGAATTTGTTCTGTTTCATACGTACGAGGTTTCCGGTACGTAATGAACACCGCTACACATAATCCGATAATCATACCGATTGCTGGAATAGTCATTGCTTTTGGAATAAGTGCGACATCAAATGTAAGACCGCTTTGCGCAGCATTTGTTTGCAATACGTCATGATAAATTTTTCCGAATCCTGCTGGAATCCACATATAAGGAGTAATCAATCCGAATGTAATAATACATGTAACAAGTCTACGATCCACTTTCAGCTCATTTAATACTTTTAAAAGTGCTGGAATTAAGATGGGGATGAAAGCGATATGAACAGGAATCACATTTTGTGAGAAACAAGCCATCGTTAAAATGATGAATAGAATAAGTATTTTAGAATAAACTTGTTTTTTCGTGTCTTGTTCATTGCCAATCCATTTTAATGCAGTTTGAATCATGGCATCTGGAAGTCCTGTTTTGGAAAGGGAAATAGCGAAACCGCCAAGCATTGCATAACTTAAAGCGATTGGAGCACTGTTTCCAAGACCAGTTGTAAAAGTGTTAATAGTTTCTGAAATACCGAGTCCGCCGATAAGTCCGCCTGTTAAAGCTCCAACAATGATGGCGACAATGACCTGGACACGTAACAAACTAAGCAATAGCATAACTGCTACTGCGACGAGTACAGCATTCATAATAAATGTAATCTCCCCAAAATTTTATTGTGTTAAGGCAAGTAAATATGAAGCGCCTTGCTATATTTATCCCGCTTTAATGGGCAGTAAGACCCCCCCACTGATTAAAGTTTCACTTTATACATAGTTGCGACATATTATTATAAATTGTTTTCTATGAAATGTAAAAGAGCCTTTTATTACTAATGCTGAAAAGCTAGCTCTTGTTTAATGGATTGTAATGATTGAGTGAATAATTCGGGTTCTTCTAAATCGGGAGAATGTGCTGAATTTGGGAACCAAATCATCTTTTTTATGGGCGCTTCTATCACATCACAATATTCCTGAACGAGTGCATAAGGAGTTTGATAATCATAGCGACCAGAACAAAAATAAACCGGGATAGATAAACTTGAAATAGAAGAAAAGAAATCGATTGTTAGCATTTCTTCCCATAAAACGCCAGATTTTAAATTTCCTGCGAGAAACTTGAACCAATCTAATAGCGTATATTCGGGAGAAAAGAAGCCTTTTCGTATGAAAGAAAAGGAAGATCCATTTTGGATTGCTCCTCCGAATGTACCAAGCCACTTTCTTTGAATAATGAGACGTCTCGTATCTAAAAATGGTGGTTTTCCTAATTTTAAAAGAGAAGCTAATGCTTTTTTATGATCATGTTTTTTGGCAGAACGAATTAAATGCTGATATAGCAATTCTTCGTTTTGTTTCATATGTACAATCTGTCCAATACCGATGTAAGCCTCGATATACTGTGGATATTGATGTGCTATGTTAAGCCCAATAATGCTTCCCCAAGAATGACCAGCGAGAAATAGTTTCTGTTTATTGAACTTTTTAAGTACATATTGAATCACTTCTTTTGCGTCGGACACGAATTGTTCGATTGTAAAATTTGCTCCGAAATCTTTCATTGAAAAGGATTTACCTGCCCCGCGCTGATCCCAATTAATTACGATGAAGTGTTTCTCCAATTCTTTTTGAAAATGTCGAATAAATCCAATTTGTGCCATTCCCGGTCCGCCATGACAGCATAATAAAATAGGCTGCTCTACGTTTTGCCCGCGCATAAGGAGAGTTTGTTTTCGATCATTAATTATAACGCTTTCCATCGTAGCAATACTATTAGGAATGATTTGTTTATTTTCATTATAAAACTGTGGAGTATAGCTACGAAAAAGCATATTGAAAACCTCCTTTTCTGAAATCGTATGAATCGCACAGGCTATTCGTTTTGCATATACTGTTAGAAAATCATTGTAACATACCATACTAGTGTCATTTCAACACGGGAGGAGGGAAATTGTGACGATTGGAGAAATTATAGATTGTTTAAATAGACGTGAATCCATCGCTATTATAGCAAAACGTCTTGAAATAAGCCCGTATACATTATCGAAGAAACTAAGAGTGATTGGGTACGAATATGATGGGGAACAGAAGAAACGTATATTTGTAGGGGATGGAGAAGAACCACGTCACTTACAACTCCAAGAAGCGACAGCCCTTCAATATGCGACAATAGATTATCAATTATTAATTTATGAGCAATTACAAAGTATATATGAGTTATTAAGAAAGAGAGAAGAAGTAATTGCGCCTATTAAGAGTATAAGTACAGAGAAAAAGAAACGTACCTTTTCTATTAATAAAGAAATATTAGCAAAACTAGACGTTTTATCAGAATCGAAAGGAATTCAAAAATCTAAACTTGTAGAAGAGGCGCTACAACAATTTTTACAACAATATGATTTTTAATAACTAAAGAAAAGGATACTATGTTCATTGTAAGAACGAGTATCCTTTATAATAAAAAGCTGGACCGCATATTAGGGAACTACTTAATTTACCTTTTGAATTCTTCCATCAATAACGGGCTGAATTGGTTCTTTTAATTGTTTTACGTAATCGACTAGTGCTTCAAAGTCGTTTGGACCAGTTTCTGCATTTTTCCCATTTTTAAATGATACGAATCCGTCACCGCCAGAAGCTAAGAAGGCATTTGCAACTACGCTATACGTTTTAGATGGAGATAATTCTTCTCCGTTTGTTAAACGTATATTTGTAACTTTTTCACCGTTTGGCTTATTGGCATCCCACGTATATTGAATACCTGAAATTTGAAGCATGCGCGTCGTACCTTTTTGCCACTGTTGATTTAAAATGTCTCGAATATCTTGGCCTGTTAAATCTACTTTAATTAATTGGTTTCCGAAAGGTTGAATGCCGTATAATTCGCCCCATGTAATATCGCCAGCATCTAAGTCATTTCGAATGCCACCAGGGTTCATAAGTGCGATTTGAGCTTGCATCGTTTGACGCTGTGCATCAGCAATTACATTCCCAAGAGTAGATTCACCAGCATCATTTTGTTTACGGTCAATAGCTGCTGTGGATTTACCTACCACTTCATTTACAAGTGGTGCGATTTTTTCTTTATATTGATCTATTTTTTGTTTTACTTGTTTATCAGGTTCCACACCTTCGTGATATGTTGTAATGACTTCAGCCTTTTTCTTTACAATATCTTTTGTTTTACGATCAATTGTTACATCTACGTCTGAGAAAGCTGTTCCGTAAGAGTTCGCTTGGACGATTAGTTTATTATTTACAGTACCATTTACATACGTGTGACTATGTCCACCGAAAATAACATCAACTTCCGGATCTGTTTCATTTGCAATTCGAGTAAGGTCGCCATTTGTCACGCCAGACTCATCAGTTGTTCCGCCAACATGGGCAAGGACGACGATGGATTTAACACCGAGACGCTTTAATTGTTGCGTTGATTTATTAATTGCTTCTACTTCGTCAGTGATCTGTACATTTTTAAGCATAGTAGGCATCACCACATTTGGTGTATCAGTTGTAACAACGCCAATGAATCCTACAGGAACACCATCTACCATTTTTACAGTAAATGGTGGTAAAAATAAGCGGCCAGTTGATTTGTTATAGAAGTTTGCAGCGACATAAGGGAAGTTTGCACCTTTGAAATTGCCTGTTTTCTCATGATATCCACCGTAAATGAGACGTTTCATTTCATCAATACCTTCATCGAACTCGTGATTTCCGATTGTACCAACATCAAATTTTAAGTCATTTAAAAATTCAATCGTTGGTTCGTCTTGTAATAACGCTGAAACTGGTGGACTAGCTCCGACAATATCGCCAGCATGTACGAGAAGTGTATTCGGGTTTTGCTGTTTACGTTCTTTTAAATAAGTAGCTAAGTAATCAGCGCCACCAGCTTCTTTGTTATTAATTTTTTTAACAGTATCTAGTTGTCCATGGAAATCATTAATACCAAGCATTTGTACGTCTATGTAGCGGTTTTGTTCAGCTGGAGTCTGGGATGGGGGAGCGGCAAATACGGTTGAAAAAGTAATGGTGCTTAAAATGGCAACAGCAGGAATGATTTTTTTCCACATAATTGTTTTCTCCTTTTTTTATAATCTGACATCATACGACATAATTTTAATAGATTCATAGGATTATATCTATATAAAAATTTAGTTTTTTCGAAAAATTAACATATTTACAAAAGGTGAGTAATAGAGTAAAGAACCTTTTTTATTGTCGAGTTCATTGTGTATCTACTATAATGGAGAAAAAAGTAAAAGGTGAGTAGTATGAAGAAAAAGAAACAAAGACAAATGCAAAGACAATCGCAAGTGAATAAACAAGAGAAAGAGTCGCTTACATTAGGTGATCAATTAAATGATTCACTCATGCAGCAATTAAAGAATAAGAAGAAAGAATTGCAAGTGAGAGAAGAAGAAAAAGAGGCAGCTGAACTGGAAAGAAAGCGCCAAGAACAAAAAGAACGTGAAAAGAATAAATCATTTGAAGAACTGTTAAGTGAAAGTAGCCTTACTTGGAAAGACTTTAAATAATACAAAAAATGATCAGTGAATAGCACTGATCATTTTTTTGACGAGCTTGTAAGAAAAGGGGAGTTTACATGAGAAAAATTGTAGTTGTTCCGCATGAAAATCATTGGAACGAAAAATTTCACATGGAGGCCGAAAGATTAAAAGCGGCGATGCCAGAAAATGTGAAAGTACATCATATTGGAAGTACGTCGGTGCCAGGACTAGCAGCGAAACCAATTATAGATATGATTATGGAAGTAGAGAGTATCGATAGAGTAGATAGGTGGAATGAACGTTTTATAGAGCTTGGCTATATCGCAAAAGGGGAAAATGGTATTTCAAGACGTCGTTATTTTATTCATGGAACTGAGGAAAAACGCTCGTATCACTTACACGTGTTTGAAAGAGGAAATCCTGAAATAGTAAGGCATTTAGCATTTCGTGATTATATGATGGCTCATTGTGAAGAAGCTGAGGCATATGCAACCTTAAAGAAAGAATTAGCTGAAAAGTATACATATGATGGTACGTTATATTCGGAAGGGAAAACTGAGTTTGTACGTAATGTTGATGAAAAAGCGAAAGAATGGAGAGAAGGAAATGCAAATAATTGAGTTCACGTTTTAGTGAATAAAATTATTATGTAAACTGTACATATGTTTTGACTTTTTGGTTGAATCTTGTTCAAATAAAGTGGTGGCTTATAAAAAAATGTAAGAATGAAAGGGAGACGACTGTGCACATTCCAACAACTACACTTCATAATGGCGTAAAAATGCCGATGATCGGTCTAGGTGTTTATAAAGCGAAAGAAGGCGACGAAGTAAAACAAGCAGTAAAAACAGCGTTAGAAGTTGGATACCGTTCGATTGATACAGCAACTGTATATGAAAATGAAAGCGGTGTCGGAGAGGCGGTTCGTGAATCAGGGATTTCGAGAGAAGACATATTTATTACAACGAAAGTTTGGAACGACGATCAAGGATACGAGGAAACACTTGCGGCGTTTGAAAAAAGCTTAAAGAAATTACAAATGGACTATGTAGATTTATATTTAATACATTGGCCAATAAGAGGGAAGTATGTCGATACGTACCGAGCGTTAGAAAAACTGTATGAAGAAGGTAAAGTGCGTGCAATTGGTGTTTCTAATTTTCATAAACATCACTTAGAACTATTATTACCAAATTGTAAGGTGAAGCCGATGGTAAACCAAGTGGAACTTCATCCGATGTTAGCGCAATTTGAATTGCGTAATTTCTGTCAAGGTGAGCAAATTCAAATGGAGGCATGGAGCCCATTAATGAGGGGCGGGGAAGTATTCGAGCACCCGATTATTCAGGCCATTGCTACTAAATATGATAAAACACCTGCGCAAGTTATATTAAGATGGGATATTCAAAGTGGGATAGTGACGATTCCTAAATCTGTTACACCATCTCGCATTAAGGAGAATTTTACTATCTTTGATTTTTCACTAACGGAAGAAGAGATGACTCAAATTAATACGTTAAATCGTAATTTACATGTAGGAACGAATCCTGATAAATATGATACGCTATAAAAAGACGCTACCAGTATGGTAGCGTCTTTTTAACGGTGTAAAGCGTAGGTATCACATTTAGCAATTTGCTGAATGTGTATATATTCTGCTGCTGTTAGCTCTACTTGTGTACTAGCCTGTACATTTTCTTGCAATTGCTTAATAGAGCTTGCACCAGGTATAACAGCTGCAACAGTTTCGCTATGTAAGCAATATTGAATAGCTGTTCCTGTTAAGGATTTTTCTTTTGTTATTTCTTTTACACCCGAGAGTGTCGCATATAATTCATCGTAAGAATAAGAAAGGTAATCCTTTTCTTTTACCCTTTCTATCTTTCTTGCATTATTGTCAGTTAAAATTCCTTTTGCAAGTGGCCCACGAGCAATGACGCTAATTTGATGTTCGTTTAGAAGTGGGAACCATTCTTCGGGGCGACGATTTAAAAGGCTATATTCCATAAGTACACTAATGATATTTGAACGTTTTGCATACTCACGGATGACATTTGGACGTATAGAAGAAATACCGTAATGACGAATGATACCTTCTTTTTTTAATTCTTCAAAGGCTTCAATTGTTTCATCTATAGGATCTTCAATCGTCCCGCCATGAAGTTGATATAAATCAATATAATCGGTTTGAAGTCTACGTAAACTTTCTTTCACTTCAGCTTTTATGTAATTTTTAGAAGGATCCCAAGACCAGCCGTTTTTTTCCTCTGTCCATCGATTTCCAACCTTCGTTGTAAGAACAATTTGATCTCGTTTCCCTTTTAATGCTTTTCCAACAAATTCTTCGTTTAATCCATAATCATATAAATCCGCTGTATCAAAAAAATTGATTCCTAAATCAATTGCTTCATCGATAATACGCATAGCTTCTGCTTCAGATGTACCGAGAGACATACAGCCAAGTCCCATTTCTGTCACAAATAAATCTGAGTTTCCTAATTGACGTTTTTTCATAAGTCAACCTCCTTACTCTTATTGTACGAAAGGGAAAAGAGGTTGACAAACTTTTACTTTTTACTAGCTGAAATCCACTCTTGTACAGTTGTATACTCTTTGCCATATTGTTTTAGCTTATGGCGAATTTGCCATGCTTTTCCGACTAAAGTGACGCGATTTGGTAAAATATAAACTTTCATTTCTATCACGCTCCTTTCAATGTGGTAAAATGTATGAGGAAAGAATAGGAAATAGAACAGGGAGATGAAGTAGTATGAGTAATCTTGCAGAGAGAACAGTAAAAACTGAGCCAATTTTTGATGGTAGAGTTATAAAAGTTCGTGTTGATGATGTAGTATTACCAAATGGAGCAATGAGTAAACGTGAAATTGTAAATCACCCTGGTGCAGTTGCTATTATTGCTATTACTGATGAGGGGAAAAT
>Ga0102589_1002321_pt1 | contig 22443 bp, 19 predicted proteins | sample AraplaMF_Col_mLB_FD_76858 | JGI IMG/M metagenome (GOLD analysis project Ga0102589, IMG submission 76858) | Arabidopsis root microbial communities from the University of North Carolina, USA - plate scrape MF_Col_mLB | ecosystem: Host-associated > Plants > Roots > Endosphere | place: USA... | reverse complement strand
GAATGTCCAGATGAAGGCTGCTGCGGCCCAGCAGTACAGCGAATGGCTGGAACAGTTCGTCAATGAGCAGCAGCGCGGGCTTGCCGATGCCGCGAGCGCGCTTGCCACCTTCAAGGCAAATCCGCGCGACCAGTTCAAGCTTGCTGAGCTGCAGAGCGCGACCGACGCTCGCCGCACCCTCTTCGAAAACACCCTTACGCAATACACCGAGGCCAAGCAGCGCATTTCCTATCCTGTCTCCGACGCCACCATCGTTTCGCAGGCCACCTCACCACTCTCCAAGGCGCAGCCGAACAATTCGCTGATCCTCGCCTTCGCGCTGGTCGTCGGCGCCGGTTCCGGCCTCGGCCTTGCCATGATCCGCCACGTCAGCGACAGGCGCATCATGCGCACACAGCAGCTCTCACAGGCGGCTGGCTTGACCTTCGTCACGCCTCTGGGACGCGCAAAGAGGACTAGCCGTGCGGCAGCGCTGCCTGCTGCCGACGACAGCGGCACCGTCGCCTATCCGCTGATCCCCGGAATGGCAGCACTCGGTGCGACTGTCACCGGCTTCCGCCGCAGACGGCGCGTAGTGATCGGCATCGTTGCCGTCAACCCGGGCGGCGGCGCATCCACCATCGCCTGCGAGCTCGCCGTGCTCTCGGCGATATCAGGCTCGCGTACCCTGCTGATTGATGCTGCGGCGACAAAACCCTCACTCAGCAGGTCCATTGCGCCGAACAGTTCAGCCGGCCTGATCGATGTGCTCGACAATATCGAGGCGATCCGCACCGCCACCCTGTCGCTGACGCCGACGCTGAAGTTCCTGCCACTTGGCAGGGTCCGCGCCGTGACACCCGCCATCCGCCTGAGCTCGCGCCGCACCCAGCTCAACTTCAACGATCTGAAGAAGGAGTTCGACGCCATATTCGTCGATATTTCCGCCTTCACCTCGTCGCCGGACGCCAATGCGATCGCTCCGGAGCTGGATGGTGTTCTCGTCGTAACCTCCTACGGCCGCACTTCGATTGACGAGACCGTTCGCGTCATCGACAGCATGCGCAATGTCGGCGCAGAAATCCTCGGCGCGATCATCAACAACACACCGTCGAGTGTTCAGGCATGACGGCTCCGATCTCACAGGCACCGAAGCTGAAGATCGCCGTCGGCATTGCCTCTGCGGGCCGGCCGGCGACGCTTCTGGAGACGGTAACCTATATCGACAGCCTCCGGCCCCACCCGGAGCGTATCATCGTCTGCGTCCCCAACCTGGATGATGCTGTCGGGCTCGCCGACCGCAAGGACGTGGAATTGATGGTCGGTCCTCGCGGACTGACCTGCCAGCGCAACCGGATCATCGAGGCCGCAAGCGCGGACATGGACGTGCTGATCTTCCTCGACGACGATTTCATTCCCGCGCCCGGCTTCATTCCACGCATGGCAGCCGTTTTCGCCGACAATCCGGATGTGGTCATCGCGACCGGCGACGTTCTTGCCGACGGCATTCTCGGCGAGGGGCTGACCCAGTCCGAAGCCATAGATATCATCAGAACCGCAGGCGAAAGAGGCGAGCAGGTGACCGAAGTCTACAACGCCTACGGATGCAACATGGCGGTTCGACTGGCGCCAATCGCCGGCCACGGGCTCGCCTTCGATGAAGAACTGCCGCTTTACGGCTGGCTGGAAGACGTCGATTTCAGCCGGTCCATCGCCCGCTACGGACGGTCGGTGCGTATTTCGGGCGCCTGCGGCGTGCATCTCGGCGTCAAGTCCGGGCGCCAGCCCGGCAAGAGGCTCGGCTATTCGCAAGTCGCAAATCCCGCGCATCTGATGCGCAAGGGCACCATGTCCTGGACCCGTGCCCTTGCGCAGATCGGCCGCAATATCCTGGCGAACACCCGCGGCGCCCTGCTCAATGATAGCACAGTCGACCGCCGTGGCCGGCTGAACGGCAATTTCCTGGCTTTGTCCGATCTTCTGATGGGACGTGCGTCTCCCATGCGCATCCTCGAACTCAGCCAATCCTCAAATCGCGAGATGTCTTCGCCATCCATCGCGGCAAAACGGAGGTAGCAGACGCTATGCGGCCCATGTCTTTCCTTGATCGTCTTCCGTTCGTTGGCCTTGCCGCCGTTTTTACCTGCGCGATGGGATGGAGCGCTGCTCATGCCGACAGCTATACGCTCGTCCCCGAGGACAAGATAAAGCTGCGGGTCGTGGAATGGCGTTCCACCGATTCCAAATATGCAAGCTGGGAAGCGCTCGATGGAACCTACAGCATCGATGACGCAGGCAATCTTTCGATCCCGATCGCCGGCCAGATCAGAGCCTCCGGTCAGACGACCGAGCAGCTGTCGGATGCCATTTCAGACGCGCTGGCCGAAAAAGCCGATCTTCCCGTAAGGCCTTTCATCGCCGTCGAAATTGACCAGCACGCGCCGATCTTCGTCAACGGCAGCATCGAACGGCCGGGACGCTATCCCTTCGAGGCCAATATGACCGTCATCAAAGCTGTCAGCATCGCAGGCGGCTACATGCGGGCGCGTGACGACAGCAGCTACTACGACCGAGACCGCGTTCAGGCGGCCGGCGACTATCGCACAGCCGTCCTGAACCGGCGCGATCTCTTGATGCGTGCAGCACGCCTGCGTGCCGAGATCGCCGGTCAGTCCGATTTCGGCATTCCTGCGGAGATCGCCGGCATACCCGATATCGACAAGCTCAAGGCAGAGGAACTAAACCTGATGCGCCTGCGGGCTGTCGAGACCAACAGTAAAGTCGAGGCGGCTGATGATCTGAGCCGGCTTTATACGCAGGAAATCCAGTCGCTGGAGGCCAAGATCGTCTCCCAGAAACGGCAGATCGACCTTGCGCAGCAGGAGCTGAACAACGTCAACAGCCTCGTCAGCAAGGGCCTCACCAGCAATACCCGCCAATTTTCCGTCGATCGGAGCTTGGCAGAAACCCAGAGCGAACTGCTGGATCTGGAGATCGCGTTGACCAAGTCGCGTCAGGGCCTGAATGAGAGCCAGCGTGAAAAGGCCGACATCATCAACAAGCGCAATGCCGAAAACCAGCAGGAACTGAATACGATCAACCTCGCGATCAACAAGGCGGGGATCGACATGCAAGTGGCGCAGCTGCTCGGCGATCAGGCCGGATACAGCGCCGAACTCGCCCGCATGGGTGCGGAATCGACGCTCCTCGGCACGACGAAGAAAAACTTCAAGATCGTTCGCCGCAACGAGGACGGCAGTTACAGCAATATCGTCGCAGACGAGAACACGGCCCTGTTGCCGCATGACATCATCGAGATCGGCGTCGAGGCCGCTGCCGATGCCTCATCTGCTGCATCGCAGCCCCGGCAGCCGGCCGCCGCCCTCATTCCCAATGTAGCCCGAACCGATGCGCCCCGTCCGAACTGGGTATCGCAGACGGGATCGAACTAGGAGACCACGATAGAAATATGCCTGTTAGCGTTGGAGTTGAGTTCATGTTTGCACTTGCCGTCTTGTTGTACCGCACGCAGGACCTGCGCGGCGTAGCGGCAGGGTACCTTCGATCTGCGTCGGAGGTTGCGGCATGACAATTGAACCGATCGGCTTCCTCGTCCTCCTGCTCGGCCTGGCGCTGGTCTATTACGGATCCCGCTTCGCGATTACGGCGCTCTGCATTTCTACGCTGCTCGGCGCAGCGGCAGCCTTCCAGCTTCCGGCGCTCGGCGGCAGCAGCATTCAGCCGAGCCACCTCCTTCTGCTCTTCGTCACGATCGGTGTGCTGCTGCGTCCGCGCCAGAAACAGGCGGCCCTGACGAGCCTGGCCTATCCCGGGCCTGGCTTCTGGTTTGCTGCCTATGTTCTATTTTCCGCCGTATCCGCCTTCTTCCTGCCGCGCATTTTCGCCGGCGCGACGCTGGTTTATTCATCCGCGCGCAGCACTTCCGGCTTGATGTCGATCATGGCATCGCCGCTGGCGCCGGGTTCTTCCAATCTCACGCAGTCCGTCTACCTGCTCGGCGACCTCGTCTGCTTCGCCATCGTCTGCGGTCTTGCCCGGCTCGGTCATGGGCGCTTCATTGCCCGCCAACTCATCGTCACAGCTCTCGTGTGCCTGGGTTTCGCCCTGCTCGACATTGCGACATTCACGATAGGCCAGCCAGACCTGCTCGATTTCATGCGCAACGCCAACTACACGATGCATTACGCCGAGGTCATCGGCGGCTTCAAGCGCATTGTCGGTTCCTTCCCGGAGGCAAGCGCCTACGGCGCCGCGGCTCTGGTGTTTTTCAGCTTCACGCTCATCCTCTGGCTTGAGCGCTTCCCGAGCCGCTTCACCGGCTTTGCAACGGTATCGATCGGCCTGACCCTCATCCTCTGCACCTCGACGACTGCCTATGTCGCCGGCCTCTTCATGATCGGCGTTGCGATCCTCTTCAGCCTCAATCGGCTTTTGAGCGGCAAGGCGACACGTCCCTATGCGACCTTCCTTTTGATCACTCTGCTGATGGTGCCCTGCGTAATCATGGCTGTAGCCCTGATCCCGAGCGCTTGGAACGCCGTCGGTGATTTGGCGAACGTCACGCTGGCCAACAAGCTCGAATCGCAATCCGGCGAGGAGCGCACCGCCTGGAACACGCTGGCGCTGATCTCTTTCGTGGAGACGGCAACCTTCGGGGCAGGCCTCGGCACCGTTCGCACATCGAGCTTCGCCGCCGCACTTCTGTCGAACGTCGGCCTCACCGGCACGGTTCTCTTCGTGCTCTTCCTTTACAGTCTTCTGACGGCTGCTGCCCGCAGCAAACTGGCGAACCGTGAGAACCGGGCAATTGGAATGGCCGCCGTTTTCGCCTCCGTCGCGCAGATTGCTTCCGCGACGATTTCCGGAAGCAGCACCGACCTCGGTCTGCTTTTCAGCATCACCGCCGGGCTCGCAAGCGGTTGCCTGACCGCCCCTTATGCGCAGCCGAACCGCATGACCCGTCTGCAGAGGACACCGGCATCTCTGATGAGTACGCCGGTATTTTCATCGCGATGAGGTGCAGGGCAGAAAAGATGTCGACGATCTCAGCTTTGCTGCTGCTTGCTCGGCACAGGGGCCGGATCGGCGATCGCACTATCCTTGGCCGGCCTGCGGCTGCGGCGCCGGAGCCCGACCACGAAGACGCTCGTCACGTAACAGACCTGCATCAGCACGAGGATGCCGAGACCGTAAAGTGCTGCTTCAAGCAGCGACGCATCTTGATGAGCTACGATGCCGAAACCGAGGGCTACAACGATTGCGAAAATAGCGAAGGCCCAGGCGCGAATGGCCGCTCCGGCTGCGAGCGAAATCAGTATCACAATGATCGTGCCGTTCAGCATCGCGATGCCTTATTCCTTTCCATCGTCCCACATGCGCCCGATGTCGATCTTCACATTACAGGGCTAAATCCACAACGCCCAGCGTTTGGTAGTGGAGCGATAGCAATGGTTAATATTCTCATAATCCACAGTGATCAAAACGCCGACGAGGCACGATCGACTCCCGATCGGATCAGAAATTACCCGCTTGCAACAAGGACAGGACAGCACCTCGACAAAGAGAAATTTTTTACAGACTCGATCAAAGACAGTTGCCGACGAAGAACTACGAGAAGGATTGTACCATGAGTAATCAGTGCGTGGCCTACGTTACGGATGTCGAATATTCCTTTCCGACTATTCTCTCGGCGCTGCAGGCCCGAAAATTTGCAAATCCTGAGACGGATGTTTGCGTTCTCATGTCAGAACATTTGGACAATTTCGAGGAGCTGAAGAGCCTGCTGGCGTTGAGCGGTGTCAAACTGATGGATGCGACGGAAGCACTGCACCAATCCCTCGGCAAGCTCGATGGTTCGCATTTCATGGGCCGTATCAGCGTCAGCACCATGGCCAAGCTCGTACTCGCCCAGATCCTGCCTGATAATTATACCCAGATCATCTATCTGGATGGCGACACACAGATCGTCAGCAGCCTTGCCGATCTCGAAAATGCGTTTGCGCCTCCCGGAAAGTTCTTCGCAGCGCGCGACTACACCTCTATCCATGGCCTGCTGCAGAACGGCAAGGACAGCAGTTACTTCAATGCCGGCGTTCTGAAATTCCACCGCGACGGCTGGATCGGGCCGGAAGCGCTGCAGCTCTTTGCGACGAACCCGGACGCCTGCGATGGCAAGCATGATCAGGGCGCATTGAACTATGTCTGCGGCTCCTCACTCATCCTGGTGTCGAACCGCTGGAACTTCCCCAAACAGTTCCTGCATCTGGTAGACATGTCCTCGCTGGCCATCGTTCACTACATGGCGCACCCCAAACCCTGGCACGGCACGTTCTTCCCGTGGAGCGATACCGAAAGCCAGGTCTACATCGATCTGCGCAGGACCCACCCTGCCTATAACGCGCTGTACCGGGGCATCAGCTTCGACCGCAAGGTGGTCTACAAATACCGTTCGATGCGTGAACGCATGAGACATGCCCTGCAGAATGAGACGCCCAATCCGCGCGTCCAGACCCTGCTTGCCGGCGACTATGTCTGCTGACGAAAAGTCGACCCGATCCCTGCAGGCAGAGCCGGCCCTTAAAACCGGCGCGAGTGTTCAGGAGTAGAAATGAGCGCTTTGACGACCAGCATCTCGCACTATGCCAAGGCTCGGCTGCGCCGTTCGCTGAAGGCCGGCCAAGTCGGCTATGCCGGGCTGCGCGACACCCTGAAGCAGGCCCGCCATGTCCTGATCTGCGTGATCCGCGACGAAGGACACCGGATGGAGTTCTTCCTGCAATATTATCGCGATCTCGGCGTCGAGCACTTTATCTGCATCGACAACGGTTCGAGCGACGGGACAGTCGAGCTCCTGTCCGGCATGAAGGATGTTTCGCTGCTCTCGGCCACCGGCTCCTACAAGGCGGCGCGCTTCGGCAATGATTGGATCAACGCGGTCATGAACCGCCATTGCCAGGAAAAATGGGTTCTCTATGTCGATGCCGATGAGTTTCTCGTCTATCCGCATTGCGATACGCGCTCGATCAGCCAGCTGACCGCCTATATGGAATCCGTCGGCGCCGGCTCGTTGCGCTCGGTCATGATCGACATGTACAGCCGCAATCCCGTCAGCGAAAACATCTGCGAGCCCGGCTGCAATCCGCTCGACGTGTGCAACCTCTTCGACCGCTCGGGCTATGAATCGCATTTCGACAGGAACAGCCGCACCATCTGGATCAAGGGCGGCGTGCGCGGCCGTGTCTATTTCCGCGGCCGCACCTGGGATGGTCCCGCGCTCAACAAGATCCCGCTGATCTACGTATCCGGCGAGCGCCTCTATCTCAAATCCTCGCATCAGGTCTGGCCCCTCTCCCTCAACCTCGGCGAAATGCGCGGAGCCGTCGGCATCACCGGTGCCCTCCTGCACTTCAAATTCCTGTCGAGCTTCCTCCACAAGGTCGCCGACGTCGCAAACCGCTCGGAGCACACGGCCGAATATACGATGTATTCCTCCCCCGAAGACGCCCGGAACTTCGCCTACACCGGCACCGGCAGCTACCGCCACTGGAAGGACCTCTCCGACAACGGTCTCCTGCAGGGCGAAGGCTGGCAGCACTGGCGCAGCGCCTCCGATGCCGAAGTGAGGCAGAAGAGCTTACCCGCTCCGGAGAAAGCGTCTTCTCCGACGCAAAGGGGCGATGTCATGTCAGGCGAAGCAACACCGTCGCGTTAACGCTTTACAGGCGCGTATTAACGCCCGCGTTTACGGTAACTTACTTCCCCACGCAATCGTGCAGTCTATGGTGCCATTCTGGTGAAATCAGGAAGCGATCATGCTGAGACGCATTCTCCTCGCAGGGCTCTGCGTGCTTGCAGGCTGCGGCCATCCGACAGGGGTCATGACCCCTGTCGCTCTCACGGCCAGCACGCCGAAGACATCGCAGGTGGACATGCTGGTGGCCACCACTCGCCAGCCTTCCGGCGATCCCACGACGCTTTTTAACGGTGAGCGCAGTCCCAAGCCCTACCTGACGGACATCGCCATTTCCATTCCACCGAAACGTGCAGCCGGCACTGTTCAATGGCCCGAACGGTTGCCGCCGAACCCGGCAACCGATTTTGCCGTCACGCGGGTCCAGCAGCTCGAGACACGAACAGATGGACGTGCCTGGTTCAAACAACATCTTGTAGACGGACATGCCCTCGTCTTCCTGCACGGCTTCAATAATACATATGAGGATTCCGTGTTCCGGCTGGCCCAGATCGTCCACGACAGCGGCATGAAGGCCACGCCGGTCCTTTTCACCTGGCCCTCGCGCGCCAAGCTGACGGCTTACGAATACGACAAGGAAAGCACGAATTATTCGCGAACCGCACTCGAACAGGCGCTGCGGATCCTCGCGCAGGATTCGAGCGTCAAGGATATCACCATCCTCGCCCACTCCATGGGAACCTGGCTCGCCATGGAATCCCTGCGCCAGATGGGCATTCGCGACGGACATGTGAATCCCAAGATCCGTGACGTCATTCTTGCCTCGCCCGATATCGACATACAGGTCTTCGCCAAGCAGTTCGTGGAGATGGGAACGCCCCATCCGAAATTCACGATCTTCGTTTCGCAGGACGATCGGGCTCTGGCGGTATCGAGCTTCATCACCGGAAAAGTATCGCGGCTGGGCGCCATCGACCCCTCCAAGGAGCCCTATCGCAGCAGGCTGGAAGAGGCCGGCATTACTGCCATCGATTTGACGAAGGTCAACACGGGCGACAAGCTCAACCACGGCAAATTTGCCGAAAGCCCTGAGATCGTTCAGCTGATCGGCCAACGGTTGATAGCCGGCCAGCCTCTGACGGATTCCAATATCACCCTCGGTGAAGGCGTCGCCGCCGTCGTCGGCGGCACGGTGCAAACAGTAGGCAAGGTCGCTGGTACGGCCGTCGCCGCCCCGCTGGCGATCGCCGAACGTCCGCCGGTCGCTGCAAAGCCGGTGAAGGTCGAAGACACACTGCGCGCCGATCCGCAATCCAAGCCGCTGACACAGTAACGGCGTGATTTACGCGGCCGTTACATCTCGCAACACCGCCATTTACGGTAACGTACTTCCGCAAATGACCTCGAAGTAGAAGTCTTTCCCGGTCGAATAGCGACGATCCAGTTCCGGCGGGCTTTACCCCTGCCTGACACCAGGGAGAGCGTAATGTTGAACGACCTTGCGACGGGGAAGACGTGATGACCATGAGCTTCTCCAGGAGACTTCTTTCGGCAACAGCAGCAGTTGCGATGAGCCTCGTCGCAGCACCATTCGTTTCAATGGCCCACGGACAAGAGGCAGCCCCTGCCACGCCGGCAGCGCCAGCTTCTCCCGCAACACCCGACAGGCCGAACATCCTCGTCATTTTCGGCGACGACATCGGCCAGACCAATATCAGCGCCTATTCCTTCGGGGTCATGGGCTATCGCACGCCCAACATCGACCGTATCGCCAGGGAAGGCTTGATGTTCACGGATTATTATGCCGAGAACAGTTGCACGGCGGGGCGCTCCACTTTCATCACCGGCCAGGTCTGCCTGCGCACCGGGCTTTGCAAGGTCGGCATTCCCGGCGCGACAGTCGGCCTGCAGTCGCGCGATATCACGATCGCCCAGGCGCTTAAGCCGCTTGGTTATTCGACGGGCCAGTTCGGCAAGAACCATCTCGGCGACCGTGACGAATTCCTGCCGATCAAGCACGGCTTCGACGAGTTCTACGGAAACCTCTATCACCTGAATGCCGAAGAGGAGCCGGAGCGTCCCTATTATCCGAAAGACGATCAGGAATTCGTGCGCACCAACGCGCCGCGCGGCGTGCTGAAGGCGACAGCCGACGGCAAGATCGAGGATACCGGTGCGCTCAACACGAAGCGCATGGAAACCATCGACGACGAGACGACCGCAGCGGCGATCGATTTCATGGACAGGCAGGCCAAGGCGGGCAAGCCCTTCTTTACCTGGATGAACACCACCCGCATGCATGCCTTCACGCATGTACGTGCGTCGATGCAGGGCCAGAGCGGCATGCCCGGCAATGAATATGCGGATGGCATGGTCGAACATGACGGCGATGTCGGCAAGCTGCTGAAAGCCCTCGACGATCTCGGCATCGCCGACAACACGATCGTGGTCTACACGACCGACAACGGGCCGAACCAATGGTCCTGGCCGGATGCCGCCACCACGGCGTTCCGCAGCGAGAAGGATACCAACTGGGAGGGCGCGTTCCGCGTACCCGCCCTGGTCCGCTGGCCGGGACACATCAAGCCGGGGGAGGTTTCCAACCAGATGATGTCCGGCCTGGACTGGTTTCCGACGCTGCTTGCGGCAGCCGGTGATCCCGACATGAAGGACAAGCTCGTGAAAGGCACGACGATCGGCGGCAACCAGTTCAAGGTCCATCTCGATGGCTATAACCAGCTGCCGTATCTGACGGGTCAGGAGCAGAAATCGGACCGCCACGACTTCTATTACTTCAACGACGACGGACAGCTCATCGCCTATCGCTACAACGACTGGAAAATCGTCTTCTGCGAACAGCGGGAGCCAGGCGGCTTCGTGGTATGGGCCAACCCCTTCGTCTGCCTGCGCGTACCGAAGGTCTTCAATCTCAGAATGGACCCGTACGAACGGGCGGATGTCGTCTCCGACCAGTATTACGACTGGCTGGCCAAGAACGCCTACCTCATCCAGTACGGCGTCTGGCGGGTAGCGCCATTCCTCCAGACTTTCCGCGAATTCCCGCCTAGCCAGCGCTCGGCAAGCTTCAGCGTCGACCAGATGATCGAGTCGCTGATGCGATCGCTCGAACAAAACCCTGGTGGAGCCAGATAGCGCCACTTGGCGAAAGATCGCAGGCGCGGCGAATACTATCGCGCCTGCAATTCGAATTCCCACGGAGCGCACAATGACGGCACGTGACGATATTCTCGATTTCGGCAAGCGCATCGGCCAATCGATCATCGGTCAGGAGACGATGGTCGAGCGCCTGCTGCTCGGGCTCCTCGCCAATGGCCACCTGCTGGTCGAAGGTCTGCCGGGCTTTCGGAGGAACAGAACCGGTCATTGCCCTCGGCCAGCATCTGGCTCATTGCTGCAATTGCCGTCGCACTGGCGGCTGCCGTTCTCGTTATTCGCTGGCTCGTACCCCGCTATGCAGCATGGCGCTCGAAACGTCGAGATCTCAGACACAATTCCCGTTCCTACCGGCTTCGTAACTTGACGCGGACCATCAAGGCCGGCAACGAAACCGTAGTCTATGCGGCCCTTCAGTCCTGGGCCTCCGCGCTCGGATATCGAACCATCGCCGATTGGCTGGCAAAGGAAGGTTCCTCCGCGCTCAAGCAGCAGATCGATCTCCTGGAACGTAAACTTTTTGGGGCTCAGCCGGAACCGACATCGACAGGGCCGCAATCGCAAGAGCCGTTGCCGAGCGAGGTGTGATCGACGAGAAAAAACGATCGGCACTGCCGCCGCTCAATCCGGTCGCGGCCGACGGAAGACAAATTGTCTGACAGCACCCATCCGGCCGCTATTTCGGAAACAGGAGGTCACGCCTACGCGGAACACCGAAGAGCCACGGCAAAAGCGCCAGCAGACGAGACGCAAATCTGATTGCAGCCCATCATGCCCCTCCGATACCTGTGAGGTACGGGAGAACATAGACGCGACCCGACAAACAAGTACGTTACCGTAAATTTACGCCGACCCTTACCTCACACGCGAACGCGTTTACGGTAACGTACTTCCGCCCCCTGCGCTTACGCGCGAAGCTTCCAGCTCATACTCCGGAGGTGAAGATGGCACTGGCATTCGGCGACGCACATGCCTCGAACGCGGCACCCGAAGGCATGGTCTGGATTCCCGGACGAACCTTCACTATGGGATCGAACGATCACTATCCGGAGGAAGCGCCCGCCCATCCCGTGAAGGTCGATGGTTTCTGGATCGATGAGATCCCAGTCACGAACCGCAGGTTCACGGAATTCGTCAAGGCGACCGGTTATGTCACCTTCGCCGAAAAGACTCCCGACGCCAAGGATTACCCAGGCGCCAAACCCGAGATGTTACGTGCGGGATCGCTGCTCTTCTTCCAACCGAAGACCGTCAGCGGGCCTGATATCACGCAATGGTGGACGTTCAAATTCGGCGCGAACTGGCATCGGCCGCTCGGCGGCATCAGCGACCTGCGCGGCAAACTCGACCATCCTGTCGTGCATGTGGCCTGGTGCGATGCGAAGGCCTATGCGGATTGGGCGGGGCTCGAACTACCCACGGAAGCGGAGTGGGAACTCGCTGCGCGTGGCGGCCTCGACGATGCGGAATTTGCCTGGGGTGACGAACTGATGCCGGGCGGCATTCCCATGGCCAATACATGGCAGGGAACCTTCCCGGTGAAGTCCACGAAGCCGAAGGGCCACGAACGGACCTCGCCCGTTCGCAGCTTTCCGCCGAACGGCTATGGCCTTTACGACATGATCGGCAATGTCTGGGAATGGACCGCGGACTACTGGTCCGATCGCCATCCCGAACCATCGGCAAAAGCCTGCTGCATTCCGAACAATCCGCGCGGCGGAGGCGTGGAGGCGAGCTACGATCCGCACCAGCCCAATATCCGTATTCCGCGCCGTGTGCTGAAGGGCGGTTCGCATCTTTGTGCACCGAATTACTGCCGCCGCTATCGCCCGGCCGCTCGCCATGCCGAGCCGGAGGATACCTCGACAAGCCATCTCGGTTTCCGCTGCATCAAAAGAGCACCCGCATCCCAGGAGCCCGCATCCCAGAAGCCCATGTCGCAGGAGAATGCCCATGAGCAGGTCCGCGCAAGTCGTTGACGCCAGCCTTGCCTCCCTCTTCGTTGCACTCGTCCTACTGATTGCAGCGTCATGGAGCCCTGTCCTCGCGCAGGAACCGCTGCCTTCGTGGAACGATACGCCTGCCAAAACCCGCATCATGGATTTCGTCAAGGCAACCGTCACCGAAGGCGGAGAAGGCTATGTCGCGCCCGCAAAGCGCATCGCCGTCTTCGACAATGACGGCACGCTGTGGTCCGAGCAGCCCTATTACGTACAGCTTGGCTTCATGCTCGACCGGGTCAAGGCGCTCGCGCCGCAGCATCCCGAATGGAAGACCAGGGAACCCTTCAAGAGCATCCTCGGCGGCGATCTGAAAGGCGTCGCGAGAGGCGGTGAAAAGGGCATGGTAGACCTCGTAATGGCGACGCATGCCAACATGACGTCAGATGAATTCAGCAAGATCGTCACCGACTGGTTTGCGGCATCAAGACACCCGAAGACCGGCAAGCCCTATACCGACATGACCTATCTGCCGATGCGTGAACTGCTGGACTATCTGCGCGCCAACGATTTCCGGACCTTTATCGTCTCGGGCGGCGGCGTGGAGTTCATGCGTCCGGTGACGGAACAGCTTTACGGCATCCCGCCCGAGCAGGTGGTCGGCAGCACGATTGCCACCCAATATGATCTCGTCGGCGATGTGCCGGTTTTGAAACGCCTGCCGAAGATCGATTTCATCGACGACGGTCCCGGCAAGCCCGTCGGCATCAACAAGTTCATCGGCCAGCGGCCGATCTTCGTGGCCGGCAATTCGGATGGCGATTACGAAATGATGCGCTGGACGACATCGGGCAAAGGCCCCGGCTTCGCCATGCTTGTCCATCACACGGATACCGATCGCGAATACGCCTATGATCGGGATTCGGCCTTCGGAAAGCTGGATAAAGCCATGAACGAAGCCGAACGCCGGAACTGGCTGGTCGTCGACATGAAAAACGACTGGAAAAAGATCTTCGCCTTCGAGTAGTGACAAAGCGCTCGCGAAGTTGCCACGAACACCCTTGCGCAATCTTAGAAATGGAAGACCACACCCAGGATCGAACCATGCTCGACGATGTCGTTGGTCAAGGTGTCGTCGCTGTAGTTCACGCCGAGGGCACGGTAACCGGCCCGTTCCATTTGTAGCCGATACCCGCCGTCACATCCCAGTCGAGATCAGCGCCGCTGCGGCTGTGGAGCGAGAACGGGAACAATGTCGGCAGCTTGAGACATGACCGGAGCGGCCAGAGTGGCGCGGAAAGCAGCATGGTGGTTCGCATCAACAATCCCTCTGCTCACCCACAAAATTTCATCCGCCCTGTCGCAATAGGATACATCTGCGGCTCCAAGCGGAAGTACGTTACGGTAAACCGCAGCGTAAATGTGACCGCAAACGAGCGTATCGCCGACGGAACCCCGCTCCGCCCCCACCATGGAAACCGCCCATGCGGGCACCGCTGAAGTCATGCGCGCTGAAGCCACCGCCGCCACGGAACTGGCCGCCGAAGTCGAGCTTTGCAGAAAGCCGAGGTCAAACAAGTACGTTACCGCAAACGCAACCCGATTTACGGGTCGAGGGCGCTCGTAACATCATTGAACGCAAACACCGCTCCAGCCTTGGCGAGACCTGCCTCGATCTCAGCCGAAAGCAGCGGCTGGAGGCGTTTTGCTTCCAGCTTCCGCCGCAGGGTCCGTTCGAAATCCGGATCCCTGCCCCGCACATCGGCAAGTCGCGCCTTGGCTTGATCGGAACCGAGCTGACCGAGTGCGGCAGCGCGCAAGGCGCGCACGACGAAATCCGTGCAGTTCACCTGCTCGGCAAGCAGTGAGGCCTCCGACCAGTCGCCGCGGCGATAGGCATCGAGAGCAAGAACGAGCATGGCGTCGCGCGGCACAATATCGACGGCACGGCCGGCATCTTGCGCCATAGCAACACCAGCGTCGAAGTAACCGGCTGAAAACAGTACGGAAGCGAGCTTTGCCACAGCATCCGGATTGCTCGGGTTGAGCGAGATCGCCCGGTTTCCGGCCTGCAGCGCTGCATCGATGCGTCCGTCGGCGAACTGCGCCATCATCAGCGCCACATAGGCGCGATCCGACATGGGGGCGATCGAAACCGCGCGGTTCGCCAGACCGAGAGCACGGTCGCGCACGACAGCATCTCCGGCCGCGGCCTCCGGCGCGATAAGGACGCGCGCAAGCAACGCCTCAGCATCGGAATTGCTCGGATCGGCGGCAAGCGTCCGTTCGAGGCAGGAGCGCACCGCGGCCATATTGTCCGAACTGCCGTCATCGAGCTGATATTCTGCACGCAGAACGCAGGCGTTACCGATCGACTCTGCGCTGCTGTCATGCGTTTCGATATTGTTGATCACCCCCCGCGTCGCTGCAAAGCGGCGCGCAAGAACATCGACGATCTCCTGGCGGGTCGCTGCCGGGCTCTTTCCGTCAATGGCAATCGTTTCGAGCCCCGATTTCAGGAGGTCGTCGGACTGGCTGTCGACGATCTGCCACCAGACGCTCCTGAAATCGACGTCGCCGTAATATTTCATGTCGATTTCATAGGCCCGTCCTGCAGCCTTCTGGGCTCGCGCACCGGCATAACCGGCCTTCGCCACTGTCAGCGTCTGGAATTGCGTCAGCGCTGTCAACAGCATGTCACGCGTCTGGCTGGCCTCGCCTTGCATCCTGGTGTCAACCGCATCCATGGAAAGAGCGACCGACGGGCGGACTGTCAGGGACGGCTTTGACGCATAGATAACGACGCCGGCAGCGATCGCCGCGCAGAGCAGCAGCGCCATCCCCGTATGGATCATCAGGGGCCGGCGAGAAGGTAAAACGGCAACGGGGCCTTCCACAGCCAGGCAAACAGGAACATCATCAGGCGTCTCGGGCAGATCGCTTTCCAGCGCCACCTCTTCTTCGTCACGCTCGTAAGGCACGTGCGACCGAGGGAAAAGGGTCACATAAGTACCCTTGGGAATGTGGATCGTCACACCCTGCTCGGCACCGAAGGCTTCGTAATAGTTCTCGACCGACGAACGCAGCCGGCTCACCTCGATGCGCACGATCGGATCGTTCGATGCATCGAAATTGCTCGCTCGCCCGAGGACATCAAGTGCGATGGAATAGGCCTTGACCCCCTCCTCGCAGCCGGCGAAGCGCCGTTCCGCAAGATACCTCAGAATGGCCCGTTGCCGTTCCGTAGCATGGAATCTGGGATCGGACAGAATTCGTTCGAGTTCCGCCCTGGCCTCCGACAACGATACTTCGCATGTCCTCGCGTCGTGTACTTCAGCACCCATGACCGCCCCGCACGCGCTGATTAGGCTAAAGCATAACAGGGACGTTTATCGCCGAGACGGCGAGAGGTTGCAACTGAAAATTCTAACAAAACCAGTAGGCGATCTCTTTTAACGCGAGTCAGCGCCTCAATTCGGCACGTTAGAGCCGTGCTCCAAAACATACTGGATGATATCGGATTCGATTTCGGCACAGATGGTCTCGTACTCAACGACCATCGGACGATGCTCCTCCCCGGGCTGTCGCATGAGGCGTTCCAGGGCTAGGCTCGCTTCCTCATAAGCCTCAAAGAGATCGCTGAGCGAGCGGGATTTCGATGCGAGAAGCTGCAGTCTGCCCCGCATTGCAGGCAATTTCAGCATGAGCCGCCACAGCCCACGCTGTGCGGTTTCCGTACCGTTCCACTTGATGCCTCCTTCCTTACCCATTGGAGATCCGGGCCTCCTGCTCATCCCGCCGACTATGGAGTGACATGTGCAAGATGGAAGTACGTTACCGTAAATCCGCCGCCATTTACGCCTCTTACCCCGCCTTTACGCCAGAGTTTACCGTAAAGTACTCCCATAAACGCATCGGCTGTGCTCATCCTTCCAGCGTGGAAGGATGAGCACATGGACAGATGGGTGACGACCTCTGCTGCCACCGGGAGACATAACGAATGATCAGGCTGGCGGTATTTCTCCTGGCTTTCCTCGTCGTGACCTCGGCGGCGGCGCAAACCGCGCCACCGCCGCCCCAGCAGAAGATCGACCAGTTGATAGGACTGCTGCAGGATCCCGAGATCCAAACCTGGCTGGAAGGTCGGAAGAAGGAGCAGGACGCAGCAGCCGCAGTTGCCCAGCCATCAGGCTTTGCGACTTGGGAAGCGCGGGTGCGCTCGCGCATCCATGGTATTCTTGCTGCAGTTCCGCGCATCCCCTCCGAAGTGTCCGAAGGCGCCGCTCGTGCTCGCCAGGATGCCGTATCGCATGGCTATGCGCCGATCTTCCTGATTTTTGCCGGCCTGGTCGCTGCAGGCGCGGCCGCCGAATGGCTCTTCAGGCGCGCCCGGTCTCCCTCGATCGGCCCTGCCGCCCGCCTTCTTCCGGTCGCGGTTTTCACCGTGGTCGTTGCGATCATATTCTTCGCCGTTGAATGGCCGCCGCTCGCCCGGCTGGTTCTGCTCGCCTATCTGGTCGCCTTCGTCGTCTACCGCGTAGCCGCTGTCTTGATTAGCCTCGTGGGAAGCAACCGCCCCTCACTCGCCATCCGCGCCCAGCTTTTTATCGGCATCGCATTGTTTGCCGCGGCAACCGCGACGCTCGGCGCACCGCTTGGCGTCGATCAGGCTGTGACTGAGGCCATCTCCTATTGTTTTTCTCTTCTTCTGCTGGCGCTTGCGATCGAAACGGTCTGGTCGGCATTGGCCCGGTCCATCGTCATAAAGGCAGGCCTCACCGCCTTCCTCGCCCTGTTGTGGGTCCTCTGGTGCCTCGACCTGCAAGGCCTTTTCTGGCTCGGCGTCTATGCTCTCGTCCTTCCGGATCTGTTGCGTGCCACAGGCAAGGCAGCAGCGACGCTCACGACAGCGCCGTCAGGAAGCGCCAGGAGCATATTGCTCGTCCGCGGCAGCCGGGCGATCATCATAGCACTCGCCGTCGGCTGGCTGGCTCTCGTCTGGCGCCTCAGTCCGGATTCCCTTGCAAATCAGAACGCGACGTTAGCCGCCGTCGTCTATGGACTGCTGAAAGGTGTCATCGTGCTGCTGATTGCCGATCTTCTCTGGCAGCTTGCCAAGGGCTGGATCGACCGCAGCATTACAACCTCGGCAGATGCGACCGGCCTCGCCCCTGCGGAAGTGGCGAAACGCGCGCGATTCCGGACATTACTACCGATCTTCCGTAACGGGCTCGCCGTCATGGTGGCGGTCATGGCCGGCCTGATCGTGCTGGCGCAGCTCGGCGTCGAGATCGGTCCGCTGATCGCCGGCGCGGGCATCTTCGGCGTGGCGATCGGCTTCGGCTCGCAGACCCTCGTCAAGGACGTCATCAGCGGCGTTTTCTACATGCTCGATGACGCCTTCCGTGTCGGCGAATATATACAGGCGAAAAACTACAAGGGAACGGTAGAAGGCTTCAGCCTGCGCTCCGTGCGACTGCGCCACCATCGCGGCCCCGTCTTCACCGTGCCCTTCGGAGAGCTCGGCGCCGTGGAAAACATGAGCCGCGACTGGGTGATCGACAAGTTCCGCATCTCGGTCGCCTATAACACCGACATCAACAAGGCCCGCAAGATCACCAAGACGATCGGCGCGGAGTTGAAAGAAGATGCCGAGGTCGGCCCGCTTTTCATCGAACCGCTCAAGATGAAGGGCGTCGAGGAATTCGGCGACTACGGCATCGTCCTGAGCTTCGCCATGACGACGGTGCCCGGCATGCAGACCTATATCCGCCGCAAGGCCTACGCCATGATCCGCGAAGCCTTCCAGAACAACGGCATCGAATTCGCCCAGCCGATGGTGCAGGTCGGCGGCGACGACAAGAACGGCGCTGCTGCCGCCGCAACAGCCACGCTCCGCGCCGCCCAGCAGGCGAAGGCCGCCGGCACGGAGGGCTGAGATGATCGCCGCGGAGTCCGGACAGGACACCCGCGTCCGCATCATGTGCGGCGGCTCCTTCTATAATCTCATGACAGGGCTGGATCTTCGGCCCCGACGGCCGCCGCGCTATTTGCTTTCGCAATTCCGGACGCAAAACCGCCAAGCACTTTTGCTGCTGGAATGCTCCGTATTATTTCTGTTTCGCTGCCTTTTCAGCAAGCTGCTTGCGATATTCAGGCACAGGCAGACCGCCCACACCCCAGCTCTCCATCTCGATTTCATCGATAACGACGAAGGTGCTGTCATGCGGCTTGCCCATGATGTCGAAGAGCAGATCGCTGACACCTTTTATGAGTGCAGCCTTCTGTTCCGGCGTGGTGCTGCTTGCACCCGGAGCCGTGCCTTCGCGTGTCACCTTGATATTCACATAAGGCATCGTCGTTCTCCTTGAAGGATGGGCGCTTCAGGCGCGCCGTCCGTTGCTTCCCCTTGCAGCCATTACCAACGGCCGGCGTGCTGGCCGCCATCGACATTCAGCGTCTCGCCGCTCACGAAGCCGGCATGCTCCAGATAAAGCACGGCATCGACGATTTCGCTCACCTCGCCCAACCGGCCAATCGGGTGCAGGGCCTTGAGGAAATCATGCGTCTCTGGGGCATGCATCGGCGTTCTGATGATGCCGGGTGCGACTGCATTCACGCGAATGCCGCTCTTGGCATATTCGATGGCGAGCCCGCGCGTAACGGCATCGAGACCGCCCTTGGTCAGCGTCGCAAGACCCGTGGGAACACCGGCGATCGGCTGATCCACAAGGGCCGTGGTGATCTGAACGATGTGACCATGGCCCTGCTTCAGCATCTGGGCAATGGCAAACTGCGTGACGTGGAAGAAGCCGGCAACGTTGACGTTGATGACATTGTTGAAGTCTCCAACCGTGTAGTCGGTGAACGGCTTGCCGATGAAGATACCGGCATTGTTGATGAGCGTGTCGACACGACCGAAACGCTCCACGGCCGTCTTGATCACCTGTTCGGCGACAGCGCGATCACCGACGTTGCCGGGGACTGCGATAACGCCCGCATCGGATGACGGCTGGATGTTGCGGGAATTGGCGACGACCACATAGCCTTCCTTGCGGTAGGCTTCGACGATGCCTGCGCCGATACCCTGCGAAGCACCGGTAACGACTGCGACTTTCTGCTCATTGCTCATGACATGTCTCCTTGGAAGATCGGCGCTTTGCGCCACGTGTTGGGATGCTCAGGCCGTCAGGTCGACGACGAGCGGTTTGCCTTTTTCGAAAAGCTTCAGGCGATCATCGAGGTTGAAGACCGAGAAAGCGTGCGCGAGCTGGTCCTGATTTTCGCGGAAGTGTACCCAGCCTTCGTTATGCGCAGGCACGAGCAGCGCGTCCGGGAAGGCATGGGCCGCCTCCAGGGCATCCTCGCTGCCCATCGTCATGTGGAAGCGGCCACGGGGCTCGGCAGCGCCCGTAAACAACAGCACGACTTTGGGAGAAAAGAGCCGCGCAACCTCGGCCGTGCCCTCGTACCAGACCGTGTCACCGGTCACGTAGAGAAGGTCGCCCGGCTTTTCGCGGCCGAGTGCGAAGCCGACCACATCGCCTGATATCGGCTCGATACCGACAGGGCCGTGACGGGCCGGCGTTGCCGTGACCATCAGCCTCTCGCCGCCGGCACCTTCCAGCGTGACGGTTTCGAATGGAGCAAGGCCAAGCGCATTGCCACCCAACCGTTCTGCACCGGCCTTGGTCGTGTAGGTGGTGCCGACCGTCGGCAGCATCGCCCGGCCGGCACTGTCGAGATTGTCGAGGTGCTGGTCGTGGCTGAGCAGCACTGCATCCAGCCGGCCGATCTCCTCGACCGACAAGGCAGGACCGGAGGTCTTTTCGAAGCGTACGGGCTTTTCCCTGTAGAGGCCCGGCGGGTCGAATGTCGGATCGGTCAGAAGCCGGAGCGTGCCGTATTCGATCAGCACGGTCGGTCCGCCGATAAGCGTAAGTTTGAGATTGGAAGAACTCATGTTCGGCAACCTTTCTGTTTCGAGGTCGCCTCCTATCTAGTCCCGTTCCCTTCTGCGAAAAATTCGCTATTCTTTGTCAATGGCTGATAAAAAACGCACAGAGCCGGACTGGCAGGACATCAGGGTCTTTCTCGCGCTCGGACGGCACGGAAGCCTGTCGGCCGCCGCCCGGACGCTGCGCGTCAACCATGCAACGATCGCCCGCCGGCTTCATTCACTGGAGGAGACGCTTGGCGAAAAACTGGTCGAGCGCCGCCCGGACGGCTACGTGCTGACCCCAGCTGGAACGCGCGCACTGGCGGCGGCAAGCGACATGGAAGCCTCGGTCCAGACGCTCGGGCGCGGCTGGAAGGATGACACGCCGAAGGGACTCGTGCGTATCAATGCCTCGCCTGCACTCTCGCAGGGCTTCCTGATCCCCCGTCTGGCGGAGATCACCAAACAATATCCGGGCCTCGATATCGACCTCGCGACTGACCTGCGCACCATAAGCCTCGAACGTCACGAGGCCGACATCGCCATACGCCTAGGAAAACCGCAGGACGGCGATTTGATCGCCAAACAACTTGCGACGATCGGATACGGCTTTTACGGAACGCAGGAGGTTTGCCGGCAGGTCGAAAACGGCGCCGAACCCGTTTTCGTCGGATTTGACGAGGTGAACGGCTATGTGCCCGAAGCGATCTGGCTGGCCCGCCACTTCTCGCACGCGCGCGTGTCTTTCCGCGCCAACAATCAGGTTTCCCAGGCGATGGCTGCCAAGTCAGGCGCAGGTCTGGCACTCCTGCCGCATTACATCGGCCGTCTGGAAGGAAACCTCTATCCCTGTCCGCTCGAACTAGTCCCGCCGCCGCGGGAAGCCTGGCTTCTCACCCGACGCCAGCAGCGCAAGGATCCGCCGATCCGGACCGTCGCCGAATACATCACCAAGATATTCGCGACGGAACAAGCTTTATTTGAGGAATGAGACCTCGACATCCCGAAGCCGGCTTCCTCAGAAGGACAGGTCGAGCACACGGCCTTCGAACAGGCGATCCCGCGAACCCTCGAGATGCGCCCGCATCAGGTCACGGGCATCTTCCGCCCTGCCCTCGGCGATCGCCTTGTAGATTTCGTTATGCTCCTGGTACACCTGCTCCAGGCCCGGCCGCGGACCAAGCAACGAAAGCCCATGCAGATGCATGCCGACGGCGATATGCGCTTTCAGCGCGTCCATCGAGGCGGTGTAATAGTGGTTGTTGGCTGCCTCGGTGACGGCGCGGTGGAAGACGAAATCGGCATCCACCCGGTGCAGCTGATGGCTGGTCGCCTCACGTAGATCTGCAAGAGCGGCCGCGATTTTCTGGATCGCGGCATCGTCGCGGCGCTTGGCTGCAAAATAGGCCGCGGCCGGCTCGATCGTCAGGCGGAATTCGTAGCAACGCTGGATATCGGCAATCGTCTTGACCGGCGAATAGGCAAGCTGGGCCGTCGGCGAACCATGCGCACTGACGAAAGTGCCGGCTCCCTGCCTTGCATAGACGATCCCCTGTTCACGCAGACGCGCCAGCGCATCGCGCACGATCGGGCGCGAGACGCCGAGCATCGAGGCAAGTTCGTGTTCGCCCGGAAGGCGTGAATCCGGCGGGTAATTGCCGGCACGGATGCGTTCCATCAACTGGTCGAAGACACGGTCG
>Ga0102589_1002318_pt1 | contig 22495 bp, 18 predicted proteins | sample AraplaMF_Col_mLB_FD_76858 | JGI IMG/M metagenome (GOLD analysis project Ga0102589, IMG submission 76858) | Arabidopsis root microbial communities from the University of North Carolina, USA - plate scrape MF_Col_mLB | ecosystem: Host-associated > Plants > Roots > Endosphere | place: USA... | reverse complement strand
GCGCGATCCGCACCAACCCCAGCTACGCCACCGCCCAGGAGAACCTCGGCGACGTGTACGCCCGGCTCGCGAGCCAGGCCTACAGCAAGGCGCTGCAGCTCGACCAGAACAACACGGCCGTGCAGCCCAAGCTGGCGGTGATCCGTACACTCTTCACGCCGACGCCGCCCGGCGCCAAGCCGACCGCGCTGATCGCCGCCGCGCCCGCGCCGGCCCCGGTTGCAAAGGCAGCGCCTGCGCCGGCTCCGGCACCTGTCGCTCCGCCGCCCGCCAAGGTCGCGGCCGCTCCCGCACCGGTGGCCGCCGCACCCAAGCCGCCGGAAACAGCGCCGGCTCCCGCGCCCGCCCCGGCACCGGCTGCCAGCGCGACCGCCAATGCCGAAGTCGAATCGGCCGTGCGCGCCTGGGCCTCGGCCTGGGCCAGCCAGGACATGGACCGCTACCTTGCGGCCTACGGCCCCGACTTCACGCCCGCCGGCGGCCAGAGCCGCAAGAACTGGGAAGAAGACCGCCGCGCGCGCATCGTCGGCAAGTCGAGCATCAGCGTGAACATCGAGAACCTCGCGATCAAGGTCGACGGCCAGAACGCGACGGCCAGGTTCCGCCAGATCTACCGCGCGGACAACCTCAATGTTTCGAGCCGCAAGACGCTGGAGATGCAGCGCTCGGGCAATCAATGGCACATTCGCAAGGAAAGCGTCGGCGGCTAGTGGCAGACATCGTCCGGCAGGGCCGGCTTCAGCATCCCCTTTTTCGTCTGCGCAGCGGGCAGCAACTGCTCGCGGCGCTTGCCGCCGTTTCCGCACTGATGTTCGCGGCGCCCGGTGCCGCGCTGGCTTCGAACGCCGCCGGCAAGACGGCCAAGACAAGCGGCAGCGTCCACAAGGAAAAAACCAGGGCGAAGGGCCCGGCTGCCAATGCACGGTCCACGGCGCGTGCCGGTGCGGCCGGACGCCCCTCTTCCGCCAAGGAAGCGAAGGAAGCCCGCAGCGCCAAAAGCAGGAAGGCCGGTACCGCCGTTGTTGCAGCGGCCGCGACTTCGGCGACCGCCGCCAGGACCACGCGCAAGCCTGCGCCCGCAGGCGCCATCCAGGAAGCCAGCAACGCCGAAGCCCGCCTGATCGCGGTCTACGAAATGTTCGGCCGCGGCCAGACCCGCCCCGCGCTGGCCAAGGCGCGCGACCTGGTGCGCGACTATCCGAACTTCCAGCTCGCGCAGCTCGTCTACGGCGACCTGCTCGCGGCGCAGCTGCCGCCGTCGAACTCGCTGCCCGACACCGCCAGCATCGCGAAGATGCGCGGCAACCCGGCCATGGCCGAACTGCACGAGGAATCGAAGCGCCGCCTGCAGGCCCTGCGCGACCGCCCGCCGGCCAACACCGTGCCCTCGCAGTTCCTGGCGCTGTCCACCCGCAGCCGCTACGCCATCGCCGTGGACGCATCGCGCTCGCGGCTGTACCTGTTCGAGAACTCGGACAAGGGCCTGAAGCTCACGGCCGACTACTACATCTCGGTCGGCAAGGCCGGCACCGACAAGGTCACCGAAGGCGATGCGCGCACGCCGCTGGGCGTGTACTACATCACCAGCAGCCTCGATCCGAAGTCGCTGAAGGACTTTTACGGCGCGGGTGCCCTGCCCATCAACTACCCCAACCCGTACGACGTGCGGCGCGGCAAGACCGGCGGCGGCATCTGGCTGCACGGCACGCCGCCGCAGCAGTTCGCCCGGGCGCCGCTGGCGAGCGACGGCTGCGTGGTCATGGCAAACCCCGACCTCAGGCAGCTATTGCGAAAAGTGCAAATCGGCGCCACCCCGGTGGTGACCGCGCGCAGCCTGCAATGGATTTCGCAACCGCAGGCAGAAAAAGAATCCCAGTCAATTACAAGTGCTATCAACGGCTGGAAAGACGCCCGCGCCAGCGGAAATGAAGCGCAATTAAAGAAATTCTATTTGCCCGATTTCCAGCGCAGCAGCAAGAAATCCAATGAGGGAATTTCAGTCGTCGACGACGAAGTGAAATATGCGCAGGGCAAGCGCGTCCAACTCAAGGACATGTCGTACCTTCACTGGAAGGACGGCGACGACACCATGGTCGTTACCTTCGGCGAAGTGTTCGAAGGCGAGAAGAGCGGACGTTCCCGTCGCCAGTACTGGTTACGCCAGGGTACCGACTGGAAGCTCTTCCACGAAGAAATCCTGGGCTGAAGCCCGGCCCGAAACCCTCCCGCCGAAGGGGCGACCCCCTCAAACTCGTGACTTTTTGCTCACGAGTTGGGCCTTTTTTGACCGTTACATCTGGGACTTCGGACCCCATGCTACGTAACGCGTAACGGGTTTGTTCCCGTAACACCCCCGCTCCGAGCGTTCCCCGCGGCGTTACGCCACATCCCCCCTTCATGGGAGGCGCCATGTGGCCTACAGAGGGAAAAATTCGTTTCCTAATCGTTAACCAGCTGACCAGGCCACTCCTGGCTCGGGCTGGCAAGAGGCTGGCCGCTATCCTGCTTTACCTCTTTCGGCTAGCACACTCTGACGAAAGTCTTGCGGGTTTGCCTTGTTGATACACGGAGTTACGCTGTATAACATCCACCTCGCAAGCCTTTGTTAACACTTCCTGAAAGGGGAATCATGCTTAGCTCAATAAAGCGCTTTTTGCAGGATGAGGAAGGCGCGACCGCAATTGAATACGGAATTATTGCGGGCCTAATTTCTATTGCCATCGTCACTGTTCTTTCGGGAGACGGCAGCGTTGGCGACAAGCTTTCGACGGTTTTTTCCACAGTAGCTACCAAGCTGGCCGCAATCAATTAGTCGTCGAGGTCGGTCCTTCCTACGGTTTTCGGTAGATTTTGAAATTCGGTTTCAAATTTATACATCTTTAGTCCCCCCCCTGAAAGGTCGCATCATGCTCAACTCCATCACCCGCTTCCTCCGTGACGAAGAAGGCGCTACCGCCATCGAGTACGGAATCATTGCCGGCCTGATCGCCGTCACCCTCGTGACCACCCTCACGAGCGTCGGCACGCAGCTCAAGGCCGTTTTCAACACGATCGCCACCAAGCTGACCATTTCCTGAGAAGCAAAGTCGGGCATGCGCTTGGCGTGTTTGCTGTGGTTGCTGTTCGTCGTCGTATATGACCTGCGTCAGCGCCGCGTCCCCAACTGGCTCGTGCTTGCCGGCGCCGTACTGGCACTGGCCGCACTGGGCCTCGGGATGCAGCCCTTCGGCCTCGAATGGACCACAGCACTCACGGGCGCAGCCGTCGGCTTCGGCTGCCTGCTGCTCATCTACGCCGCCGGCTACATGGGAGCCGGAGACGTGAAATTCGCAGGCGCGCTCGGACTCTGGGTCGGCCTTTTCGCGTTGCTGCCGATCTGGGTCGGCGCCAGCCTCCTGGCCGGACTCCACAGCGCCGCATGGCTCGCGCTGCAACGCTGGCCTTTCTCTCCCCGCCTCGCTTTGATGCTGCAGGGCCCGGCATCGCCGGTTTCTTCTTCCGCCATCGACAGCGACGGCAGCGCGCCGCCGAAGCGCAGGCGCATCGTTCCTTACGCGGCTTATCTCGCGATGGCCACAGCGGTCTGGATGGTCTGGGGGCGACAGAGCTAGCAGTCATCTGCCTCTGTCACTGCGGGTCATCCATCTCTCCCTTCCCATGATCGCTTGCCCCCACTCTTTCATCCGCCGCCCATGATCAACATCACGAAAATCATCGCCGCCGTCCTCGTGCTCCTGGCCATCGCGCTGGGGGGCTATGCGTGGATGCTGAGCCGGCAGGCCCCCGCTCCCGCCGTCGCGGCGGCAGGTCCGGCCGCCGAACCGGTCAAGGCCAAGGAAGTGCTGGTCTATCCGGTGGTGGTGGCGGCCAAGCCGCTGCCCGCGGGCGAGGCGATTCCCGCCGATGCGCTGCGCGTGGAGCGCCTCACGATCAACCCGACCGGCGCCTTCCAGGACGTGAATGTCGCCGTCGGCCGCGTGCCGGTGCTGGACCTCGCCGAAGGCACGCCCGTGATGGAGAACCAGCTCGTGTCCGGCCTGGCGATGCGCATCGGCGAAGGCGAGCGCGCCGTCGCGATCAAGGCGGACGAAGTCATGGGCGTCGGCAACAAGATCCAGCCGGGCGATTTCGTCGACGTGTTCATCACGCTGAAATCCGACGGCAAGGACGTGGACCGCAGCCAGGCGCGCCTGCTGCTCGCGCGCAAGCGCGTCCTCGCCTTCGGCAATGCATCGGTCGACGGCATGGCCTCGAAGTCGCCGGACAAGGCTGCGCAGCAGGCACAGCGCACCGACAACGCCCGCACCGCGGTGCTCGCAGTGCCGATCGACGAAGTGAACCGGCTGACCATCGGCGACGCCAGCGGCCGCCTGATGCTCGCGCTGCGCAATCCGGCGGACAAGTCGGAGCCCGATCCCAGGCTCTTCGCGGAACTGCCGACGGCGCTGCAGCCGACGCAGCCCAAGGCCGGCGATACGCGTCGCGGACCACTGGAAGGACTGGACCTCGCACAGGCCGGCCTGACCACCGCCGACCTCGTCACCGGCGGCAAGGGCCCCACCGTCCGTCCGCTGGCCACGGAGGCCCGCGCCGTCGCCAGCACTCCGCGTGCGGCACGTACGACGCACAGCGGCGGACTCCAGGTCGAAGTCATCCGCGGCGATCGCAGCGAAACCGTGAACTACTAAGCCGATACCGGCCAGCCGCCACCAGACACAGGTCACCCAGGAAAATCAAATGCATCACATGCCCCGCGAGTCGTCGACCCGTGCAGCTCGCAGTCACAGGGAGTCCCGCAATGCCGCGCCGAGGCTGCTGCGCTCGTCGCTGATCGCCGCGCTCGCGATGTCGCAGGCCGCCTGGCCGCTCACAGCGACCGCCGCCGATGCGCAAGGAACAGGAACGCGGCCGGAATTCCAGCCGCAGCGCTCGCTGGCATTGCCCGTCGGCACGCAGCGCGAACTGCTGGTCGCCAAGGGCATCGACCGCATGGCCATCGGCGACGAGGCCGTCGCGGCCGTCACCATCACCCGCCAGTCGCAGAACTCGCCGGCCGCGCGGCTGATCGTCACGGGCAAGGGCGTCGGGCGCACCACGCTGATGGTCTGGGAAAAGGGCAGCACCGCCGCGACCACCTACGCGATCGAAGTGCGGCGCGCCGTGGCCACGGTCACGGGCACCATCGACAACATGGCCTCGCACCAGGCGCAGCGCACCAACGCCCTTGCCAGCCTGCCGCCGGGCGCAGAGAAGACCGACCTCGTCGACCGGTCGGTCGTGAACGTGCGCAGCAGCACCGTCCAGGTGGAAGTGAAGGTCGTGGAGTTCAACCGCAGCGTGCTCAAGCAGGCGGGCCTGAACATCTTCAGCACGAGGGCGAATTCGAGCGGGTTCAGCTTCGGTGTCTTCACGCCGTCCTCACTTACCAAGAGCACCTTCTCCAGCGACGGAAGCATCAGCGGCGAATACACCAATCCGATCACGCAGGCCTTCGACCTTCTCTTCAACTTCGGCAAGGCCGGCATCGGCCTGAACGTCGGCTTCCTCGAAGGCAACGGCATGGCCCGCGTGCTCGCCGAGCCCACGCTGGTGGCGCTGTCGGGCCAGAGCGCGAGCTTCCTGGCCGGCGGCGAACTGCCCGTGCCCGTGCCGCAGGGCCTGGGCACCACGAGCATCGAATACAAGCCCTTCGGCATCGGCCTCACGCTGACGCCCACGGTGCTGTCGAACGAGCGCATCGTGCTCAAGGTGGCGCCGGAGGCCAGCGACCTCGACTACACCAACTCGCTGAGCATCAACGGCGTGGCCGTGCCCGCGATCACCACGCGCCGCGCCGACACCACGGTGGAGCTGGGCGACGGCGAGAGCTTCATCATCGGCGGCCTCGTCAGCCGCACCACCACCTCCAACGCCGACAAGGTGCCCCTGCTGGGCGACCTGCCGATCCTCGGCACCTTCTTCAGCAAGAACAACTACCAGATGAAGGAGAAGGAACTGGTGATCCTGGTCACCCCGCACCTGGTCAAGCCCATCGCGCGCGGCACCGACCTCACGCCCTACCTGCCCGGCACCGCCGAGCAGCGCGACGGCGCGGTGTGGCGCTCGTACTTCCTGGGCGGCGCGATCGACACGCCCGTGCCCGGCTTCTCCCGCTGACCGACCCGACATCGATGACCCGGAACATGCATCGCAGGCTGGCACCATGAACGCACCACGCGACAGCATCCCAGAAACAGGCAGCGAGACCTATCTCTTCGCGTCGAGCAATGGCGGCCACATCACCTGGCTGACCGACGCGCTCGGCACCCTCGGCTCCGTGGTGGTCCTGCCGCCGGACACGAAGTCGATCGACGAGCGCATCGCCCTGCTGGGGCCGGTGGCGGTCTTCATCGACTTCTCGCCCGACCAGGGCGCCACCGCCAGCCAGCTCCACCAGCGCCTGAAGCGCGACTGGCCCACGCTGCCGGTGCTGGCCACCGGTGTCTCCGCCGAGCCCGCCGCCATGCTCTCGGCGCTGCGCGCGGGCGTGGACGACTTCATCGACATGGCCGCGCCGCCTACCGACGCCGTGGTCACGCTGCGCACATTGCTCGAGCGGCGCAGCACGCTCCAGGGCGGCACGCGCGGCAGCACGCTCGCGCTGCTGGGCGCGCGCGCCGGCCTCGGCGTGACCACGCTGGCCACCAGCCTGTCTCTCGCGCTGAACGACCAGCTCACGCAGGCGCCGCAGCGCCCGCCGGGCCGCAGTTCGCGTCACGGCGTGGCCCTGCTCGACCTGGGCCTGCCCGCGCGCGACGGCCTGCTCTACCTCGACACGCAAAGCGGCTTCAGCTTCGTCGACGGCGTGCGCAACCTGCGCCGGCTCGACCAGACGCTGCTGCACACCGCGCTCGCGCACCACACCAGCGGGGTGGCCATCCTGCCGCTGCCCGCGAGCCTGGCGCAGGTGCGCGAGATCTCGCACGCCGACTCGGTCTCGCTGATCAAGCGCCTGGCCGACTTCTTCGACTTCCAGATCGCCGACCTCGGCGGCTTCTCGACCATCGACTTCATGGCCCAGACCGTGCGCGAGGCGCAGCAGGCGTGGGTGGTGTGCGACCAGAGCATCGGCGGCATCGTTTCCACGGCCAACATGCTCAAGGAGCTGCGCGCGCGCGGCGTCGAAACCGAGCGCCTGTCGCTGGTGGTGAACAAGTTCGACAGCCACGTCGGCCTGTCGGCCAAGGACATCGCCGAGCGGCTCGAGCTGCCGCTGCGGCATGTGCTGCCCGCGCGCAGCGCCCAGCTGCTCGCTGCCGCCAGCCGCGGCGAGATGCTGGTGCGCACCGCGCGCAACGACCCCTATTCGCAGGCCGTGACGGGACTCGCCCGCAGCCTGCACCAGGAATACATGTCTGCCTCGGGCCAACCCCCGGCCAAGGATCCACGCTGGGTTGCGCTCATGTCGCAGGTCACCGGCCTCTGGAAGAGTTCACACGAAGGTTGAGCCCATGTCCACCGATATCGAATTCGCCGACGACGACCAGGCGTTCATCAACTCCCAGCAGTTCCAGGACATCAAGAGCTGGACGCACGACCACCTGCTCAGCCGCATCGAGGAACTGGGCGCGGAGTTCGGCCGCTGGTCGCGCGCATCGATCCAGCAGTTCGTCGAACTGGAGGTCGACAGCTTCGTGCGCCTGCGCCGCGTGCCGATCAACGACCGCGAGATGCAGCTCATCTCCGATGCACTCACCAAGGAGCTCGCCGGCTTCGGGCCGCTGGAAGACCTGCTCAACGACCCGGCCGTGGAAGACATCCTGATCAACGGCTACCAGAACGTGTACGTGTCGCGCCACGGCGTGCTGGAACGCGAGACGGTGCGCTTCGCCGATTCGGAGCACGTGATGCGCATCGTGCGGCGCATCCTCGCGCCGCTGGGGCGCCGGCTCGACGAGTCGAACCCGATGGTCGACGCGCGCCTGCCCGACGGCGGGCGCATCAACGTCATCATCGAGCCGCTGGCCATCGACGGCCTGTCGGTGTCGATCCGCAAGTTCCGCAAGGAGCCGCTCACGCCGGCCGACCTGGTGAAGCTGGGCACCTTCGACGCGGGCATGGCGCAGCTGCTGGAGATCGCGGTGCGCGCGCGCTGCAACGTCCTCGTGAGCGGCGGCACCAGCTCGGGCAAGACATCGCTGCTCAATGCGCTCGCCAGCTTCATTCCTGCGCGCGAGCGCGTGATCACCATCGAGGACACGGCCGAACTTTCGCTGGGCACCAGCCACGTGGTGCGGCTGGAGAGCCGCCCCGGCGGCTTCGACGGCCAGGGCGTGGTGTCGATCCGCGACCTGCTGCGCAACAGCCTGCGCATGCGGCCCGACCGCATCATCGTGGGCGAGGTGCGCGGCGCCGAAGTCATCGAGATGATGCAGGCCATGAACACCGGCCACGAAGGCTCGATGGGCACCATCCACGCGAGTTCGCCGCGCGAATGCCTCTACCGCCTGGAGATGCTCGCGGGCTTCGCCGGCTACCAGGGCAGCGAGGTGAGCCTGCGCCGCCAGATCGCCAACGCCATCGACTTCATCGTGCAGATCGGGCGCCTCTCGAACGGGCAGCGCCGCATCATCTCGCTGAGCGAGGTCACGGGCGTGAACGACAACGTGGTGGCGATGCAGGAGCTTTACCGCTACGAACCGATCGTCTCGCCCGACGGCGAGGAGCGCGACCGCTGGGTGTCGCTGGGCATCGCGCCGCACTCGCCGAAGATCACGCGCTTCCGCCAGTCGCTGCAGCGCGCGGCGCAGCATGGAGGAGACAACCGTGCGTGAAGGCCTGCTCGTCGCGTTCTGCATCGCGCTGCTGCTCGCGGCCGCGGGGCTGCTGCTGTGGCAGTGGGCGAAGAACCGGCAGGAGCGGCAGGCGACGGGGCGGCATCTGAGTCAGCAGATTCAGGCGTCAGCGGCGGCTTCGGCAGCCGATGCTTCGCCGATTCCAATGCCGCTGCGCGACATGCCGGGCGACGGCCTTGCCTCCAGCCTCACCACCGACCCATGGCTGGACACCGGCGCAGCCCCCGTCGCGCCGGAGCGCATCAGCCTTGTCGAACGAGTGATTCCCGGGTGGATGGTGGGCGTGGTCGAGCCACGCACCATCGCCTTCGCACTCGCGGCCATCGTCGGCATCGTCGTGCTCGTAGGCTTGCTGATCGGATGGCTCGCGGCACTGGGCGTGCTGTTCCTTCTGGTGCTGCTGACGAGCTTCGCACTGTGGCTGCAGCTGCAGAAGTTCCGCCGCAAGCTCATTCACCAGCTTCCCGGCTACATCGACGCCATGGTGCGGCTGATCACCATCGGCAACTCCACACAGGCGGCTTTCCAGCTCGCGATCGCCACCACGCAGGCGCCGTTGCGCGGCCACCTGGAACGCGCGGCGGCACTGGTGCGCGCGGGCGTCGATCTCGACCGCGCGCTGCACCAGACAGCGGACAACGTGCGCATCGAGGAGATGTACCTGCTCGCCTCCATCCTAGGCCTGGGCGTGCGATACGGCGGCCGCGCCGACCTGCTGTTGGAACGCGTGAGCAACTTCATGCGCGACCGCGAGCAGGCCGAGCAGGAACTGATCGCGCTGTCTTCGGAGACGCGTCTTTCGGCCTGGATCCTGGGCCTGCTGCCGGTGGCGGTTGGTGCCTTCCTGATCCTCACCAATCCGAGCTATTTCATGGGCATGTGGAACGATGGCACCGGCCGCATCCTGATCTTTTCCGCGGTGGGCCTGCAGCTGACGGGTGCAGCGCTGCTCTACCGTCTGGCGAGGCTGGCATGACGGCGCTCACGTCCAGCCAACTGACCATCTACAGCATCGTTCTGCTGGCGCTGGGCCTGCTGGTGGGCGCCGCGGCGCTCATCGCGGCCGAGCTTCGCCGCACGCGCAGCGGGCAGGTCATCGGCCGGGCCATCAGGCAGGCGGCCGGAGCCGCCGATCCGGGCTCGAAGTCCGCCGTCGAACTCGCCGTGGATCAGGACGCCCCTCCCAAGCCCGAACTCGACCTGCCCTTCCACTGGCTGGACTCGAAGCTCGGCCGTGCGCTGGTGGCGGACGAAGACCGCAACCTCATCGACCAGTGCGGCTTTCCTTCGAAGCGGTCGCAGCTCATCTTCCTGGTCACGCGGATCTCGCTTGCCTTCGTGCTCCCGCTGCTGGCCTATGTCTTCTGGAGCGGCGGGCATGTGCGCAGCACCGTCACCATCGTCCTCGCCACCGCGACCGCCGTCGGCTTCATGGCGCCCAAGTGGGTGCTCGGCCGCATCGCCGCCGGCCGGCGCGAGCGCGCGGCGCAGGAGCTGCCCCTGTTCATCGACTTGCTGCGGCTGTTGCAAGGCGTGGGTCTGAGCCTGGACCAGAGCCTGCAGATCATGGCGACCGACTTCCGCCATGTGCTGCGGGTGCTCGGCTTCGAGCTGGCCATTGCCAACGCGCAGTACAGCCAGGGCCGCACGCGCGAGCATTCCCTGCATCGCCTCGCAACGCTGCACAGGAACGAGAACATGCGCGGCCTCGTCTCGCTGCTGGTGCAGGTCGACAGACACGGTGGCGCGGTGCAGGAGCCGCTACGCATCTACAGCGACCGGTTGCGCGAAAGCCGCCGCTCCGAGATGAAGGAACGCATCGGAAAGATCACCGTGAAGATGACCGGCGTCATGGTGACCACGCTGCTGCCGGCACTGGTCATCGTCACCGCGGGACCGGGCTTCATCGCAATATTCCGTTCACTGGGAGCCATCAGCAAATGACACCCCTCGATCTCCCCGGGCGCACGGGCCGCGCCGGCCGTCTGCTAGCCTGCGGCGTCGCGGTGGTGGCCGCCGTCGCAATCACCGGATGTGGCGCGCTCAAGGACCAGTACGCCGCTGCTGCCGATGCGCAGCAGCGCGCCTCCGCCGAAGCAGCCGCCGAAACCAAGGCAGGAGCATCCGTCGACACCAAAGCCACCTATCTCAAGCTCGTCGAGCAGATGCAGAAGGAAGGCCTGTGGTTCGCCTCGCTGGCGCACATCGATGCACTGGAACAGCGATGGGGCGTGTCGCCCGAGTCGACCCGCATGCGCGCCGATGCCCTGCGCCAGACCGGACAGGCCGCCGCGAGCGAACAGGCCTACAAGCGCCTGGTCGGCACGCCGCTCGAAAGCGCCGGCTACCGCGGCCTCGGCCTCCTGGCCGGCACCCGCGGCAGCTTCGCCGAAGCCGTGCAACTGCTGAAGCAGGCCCAGCGACTGACGCCCACCGACGCAGCCCTGCTCAGCGACCTGGGCTATGCCAACCTGCGCGCCGGACAGATCGACGAAGCACGGTTGCCGCTGATGCAGGCGCTGCAGCTGCGCCCCGACAGCGCCCAGGCACAGTCGAATCTCGCGCTGTATCTCGAAGTCACGGGCCAGAGCGAACAGGCCGACAGGCTGATGGAAGCCAACCGCATGTCCGCCGCGGCACGCGCGGCGGTGCGCGACGCAGCGCAGCAGCTGCGCGCGGGCGGTACGACGCCTCTCGCAGCTGCCCGCGCCGCGCTGCCTTCCGTTGCCATCGTGCGCCCGCTTCCCGCCGCCACCGAGCCGGCGCGCGAAGACAGTATGGCAACGCAGCAACAGCCGCTGATGCTCAAGGCATCCCGCTGGTCCGGCAGCGGCGGCATTCGCACGGCCAGCCAGCTCAACCCCGTTGCAGTAGATGCCGCGGCCGCCATTTCGCCGACCCCGACCTCACGAGGCACCCAATGAGAAGAGAAGAAAAAAAGCAGGCGCGCGCCGTCGCTACGAACGGTCTGGCCATGCTGTCCGCGTTCGGCATCGCAGCCGTGCTGATGGCTTTCGGACCCGCGGTGAAGGCACAGCAGCAAGCACAGCCCACACCCGCGAAGGTCCAGGAATCGAAGGCCCCGGCCGCCGCTGGTACCGCAGGCCCGACCACTCCCGACCCGACGCCCGCGCAGGGGCAGGAAGGGATGGACGAGGAGGACTACGTCATATACGAACCGCTTCAGGTGGGCGACGCCACGCATGATCTGTTCGCATGGCAGCGCGGCGGCGAGATCGCCTCCACAACGCCGCGTCCTATTGCGGGCAATGTCGCGACGCGCAGCTACGAACGCTACCTGAAGAGCTTCGAATTTCCCATTCCCGAGCGCATGAGCTCGACCGTCAAGCAGACGGGCAGCGGCTCAGGCTCCAGCTCCATCCCGAAGTAGGCGGCCACGCAACCAGCACAGACGCAGTAGGCGCGCCATGGACAGCTCCCTCCGACTTCGCAACCGCAACCGTGCACACGGCCAGCGAGGCGCGTACGCCGTCGAGTTCGCCATGGTGTTCCTGATCTCCTTTTCCCTGCTGTACGGCGTCATCACCTACGGCATGCTGTTCGCGTTCCGCATGGGGTTGCAGAACGCTGCGGAAGATGGTGCCCGCGCGGCGTTGCGCTACCAGCCCACTCTGAATAAGCGTAAGGATCAGGCCACGGCGACTGCAATGTCCAGCAGCAGCTGGATGCCGAGCAAAGTGGCTCCAGGCGTCGAAGCAACAGTGTGCGAGGTGCTGACGAACAACTGCGCAAACCCCGCATGCACTACTTGGGATACACGATGCCAGATGATCGTGACCGTCACGGCCAACAATCTGCAGCAATTGCTGCCACCCTTCCCCAGCTTTGCAATGCCTGACCAGATTGTCGGCAAGGCAAACATGCTCCTCGATGGGAGAGTTCCTTGACTGCTGGTCGATATTCGAATGGCAAGAGGCGCCAGACTGCCGGTGGAATGCAGCGCGGCGTGGCCGCCATCGAGTTCGCGATGGTCTTTGTCATCCTGTTCAGCGTGCTGTATGCACTGGCGACCTTCGGAGCGGTGTTTTATGTGCAGCAGTCGATCACGCGAGCATCGGAAGAAGGGGCGCGGACTGTGGGCCTGCTTACGCCAGCACCAACTGCAGGCGATCAGCGCGTCAAGGATGCTGTGTACGACTCACTTGCCAACTCGATAGTGGTTCCCGCGTCGGCCAACACCAGCATTGCAGCGCGACGCAGTTGGATCATCGCCAACGTTCCGGTGGACGTGGCCCGCAGCACTCCGAGCAGCCCGGGAGCCTACATCCGCTATGTAGTCACCGTAAGGTACCCCTATAGCGCAAACCAGCTACTACCCACGATTCCACTGGTGGAGCAATGGATGCCCGATCAATTGCAAAGCCGGACAACCGCCGCGCTTCAAGCGTCTTGAAGGGCATCTTCGACATGAACGCTGCATTTCAGAATCACCCTCGCCACAGGCGAATCCGTGGTTCGGTCCTCATCAACACGGCAATCGCGATGAGCTTGATCGTCATCACTCTGATCGGTACCGAGATCGGCTTCATGTACTTCATGAAGCGGGAATTCCAGAAGGCGGCGGACCTTGCCGCGCTGGCGGGTGCACAGCAGATCCGCAGCGGCTGCACCGCAGCGAGTACCGCGGCGCAATCGAACGCAAACGGCACCTCGGCAAGCGATACGGCACGCAATATGCCTATTGGTTTCTCGCTGGTCGCAAGTGAAGTGCAATGCGGCTATTGGGACAGGGCCACCAGCTTCCAGTCTCCCGCGACCTCCGGCACTCCGAATGCAGTACGTGTGAGCTTTCAGAAGGAGACTGTGAAACTTCTGCCCTTCTTCGACGGCAATCGCATCATCAGCGTCAGTGCCGTGGCTGCACTGAGTGCTCCGCTTGCTTCATTTTCCATCGGCACCAAGCTCGTCGAGATCAGCGGCGATTCACTGCTGGGACGGGCACTCAAAGGCATCGGCCTCAATCTATCCGGCTCATTGGTTGGCTATGACGGTCTTGCCCAACTTAAAGTGACACCGGCCGGTTTGCTGGAAAAACTGGAACTGCCAGTCAGCGCAGACATAACCGTAGGAGAGTTGAATGCACTTCTCAACGCACAGACCGTCACGCTCGCCAAGTTGTTAGACGCAACGGTGCAAGCGGCAGGTGCCGGTAGCGATTTGCTGGCAAGCAACATCCTTCTTCTTAATGCCATCCAGGCCAAGCTCGGCCTCTCGGGATTGACCGTTCCCCTAGGATCCCTGTTACAAATCACCGCACCCGACGGCCCGGCGGGTGCGGCATTGAACGTGGGAATCAATGCACTCGACGTTCTTTCTACCGGCATCGGTATCGCCACGCAAAAGCATGCCATCGCCATCAACGATTTGAGCGTAGCAAATCTCATCAAGTCTCGCGTGGCACTCATCGAGCCGCCGTCTATCGCCGTCGGTGGTGTCGGGGCAACTGCATATACCGGGCAGTTGAGAACCTATGTCCAGATCGATACTGGCAACCTTCCCATAGTGGGCAGCCTTGTGCGGCTGAAGCTTCCGGTCATGATTGACGCAGTCAACGGCAAGGGAACTCTCACGCAGATGTGCACACCCGAGTTGAGAACTCCTGCAGGAGTGGATCGTGCGCGCATCGATGTGCAAGCATCGATTCTCAAAGTCTGCGTGGGCAAACCAGGAGCCGATCCTTCGAAGGAAGACGAGATTTTCTCAAAGAGCGCCAGCTGCGACACCAACCTTCAGAATGAGCAGTTGCTGAACGTGGGGCTCCTCGGCATCAACCTTGTGTCGCTCAACACTCAACTCAAGATCGATGCGTTGCCACTCCCGCCTAACTCCTACGTGACGTTGGCGCAGTCCGAGACCGGCACGCTAGGCAACGATCTACTGGTTGGAACGACCGTCTCGAATATCACCAATGCTTTGCTTGCATCGCTCTTGGCAAACTCACTGAGCCAATCGCCGCCGCTGACCGATGCACAGCGTCAGGCCATGGCGACGGATCTTTGGGGAGCCCCTCCCTGCGGTGCAAACGACAGTGCTTGCCGGAAAGCAAGACTGACAACGGTCAACAACAAGATCACAGCAGCGGCCAACGGTCTCGGCGGCTTTCTCGGCAACTTGGGCACAGACACAGTGAGCATCTTGAACCAGCTGCTGACACTGGATGTCGCCGGTCTTATTTCTGGAATCCTCAATTTGGTGGGTGGCCTTCTCAACAATGTAGGAGACGTACTAAACGGCATCCTTGGTGGCCTCCTAGGCAATACATGCACAGGAGGAGGCCTACTCGGCGGCTATGGCTCGGATGCCGGATGCATCAGCAAGATCGCGGACAGCTTGAAGAATTCGTCCAGCAGCGGAAGCGGGTCGACACCGAATGCAGTTACCTCCCTAGTTGGCTTCTTGCTTCAACTGTTGCAGCCGATTCTTGACGCCCTAGGCACCCAAATACTCACTCCTCTACTGCAGAACGTCCTCGGACTTCACCTGGGTCAAGTAGACGTCAATCTCCGTACTCTGGATTGCAATGCCGCACCATCGCTCGTCTATTGAGTTGCCCCAATCTGCAGACCTAAGCGTCGACCAATTCAAGCGTTCATGACCTCCCCCGCCAATTTCGACGAACTCGACCTCTTTGTCTGGGAAGGCAAGGCAGACATCCTCGACCGCATCGCGCGGTGCATGGCGAGCTTCGACGTGGAGGTCATCCGGGCCGACGGCATGCCGACGCCGCATCCGGAGCAGGGGGCTGCGCTGCGGCCTTCGGTGGCGATCATCAGCGTGACGGTCATCGACGGCGGAGGGCTGGCGCATGCGACGGAGCTGCTGCAGGGCATGCCGGTGATCTGGGTGGCGGCCGGCTCGCGCGAGCGCGACTCGCGCACCTATCCGCCCGAGTACCTGCACGTGCTGCCCTACGACTTCACCTGCGCCGAGTTGCGCACGATGGTCGCGAAGCTGGTGCGCCAGCTGCGTGCGCGCGAGGTGGCGCCACAGGCGCCCGACGTGCTGGTGGCGCATTCCGATGCGATGAAGGCGCTGCTGGCCGAAGTGGGCGCGTTCGCCGACTGCGACCACAGCGTGCTGGTGCGCGGCGAAACCGGCGTGGGCAAGGAGCGCATCGCGCAGCAGCTGCACCTGGGCCACCAGCGCTACGGCAAGGGCGCGTTCGTGGCGGTGAACTGCGGCGCGATTCCCGACGGTCTTTTCGAGTCGCTCTTCTTCGGCCATACCAAGGGTTCTTTCACGGGCGCGGTGCATGCGCATCGCGGCTACTTCGAGCAGGCCACGGGCGGCACGCTGTTCCTCGACGAGATCGGCGACCTGCCGCGCTACCAGCAGGTGAAGCTGCTGCGCGTGCTGGAAGACAACGCGGTCACGCGGCTGGGCGCGACGGCGCCGGTGCGGGTGGACTTCCGGCTGGTGGCGGCCACCAACCGCAACCTGCGCGAGATGGTGGCCAGCGGCGAGTTCCGCGCCGACCTGTTCTACCGGCTCGCGGTGATCGAGCTTCACGTGCCCAGCCTCGAGGAGCGCGGCGAGATCGATAAGATCGCGATCTTCAAGGCGCTGCTGAGCAACGTGCTCGGCGACGAACTCGAAGCGCTTGGCGAGACGCCGCACTGGCTCAGCGACGCTGTTGCCGAGACCTACTTCCCCGGCAACGTGCGGCAGCTGCGCAATCTCGCGGAGCGCGTGGGCGTGATCGCTCGGCAGCTGCACGGCTGGGACCAGAACCTGATCCAGCGCGCCATCGCGCTCACGCGCGGAACGCCGGCACCGGCTGCATCGGCCGGCAACGGCATGAACGGCAATGGCGGCGGCCTCGGCGCGATCGACGGCAGCGCCGACCGCAAGGGCTGGAACAGCAGCGAGCGCAACCGCATCATCGCGGCGCTGGAGATCAACGACTGGAAGCGCCAGGACACGGCGCAGCACCTGGGCATCAGCCGCAAGGTGCTGTGGGAAAAAATGCGCAAGTACCAGATCCTCGACGGCGAACCGGGCATTCCGGAAGAGCAATAGGCTCTCCCCCAGGCTGCGCGGCACTCTTCGTGTCCGCTTCGCCAACCCCCTTCCGGGGGCAACACCTGCGGCCCGGCAGAGCCGGTTCCGCGGTGTTCCCGAATTGGCTTCGCTTCGCTTGCCTCGTGTTTATGGGATCGAGAGACGTTGTGCTCTGCGTAGCGCAGGCGGCGCGCCGGCTGCTCCCGTCGCGCGTTCGGCCACCACCGGCTCGCTCGCGCAGGCCGTATTGCTCGAGATGCACAGCTTCGCAAGCAGCCCGTCTTCGGTCAGCACCTGGCGGCTAGGCGCGCCGAAGAGGCGGTCGATCCAGTTGTTGGGGCCGTTGGGGTCGATGCGCAGTTCGCCGGTGGTGCGCGCCAGGCGCAGCTCGGAGATGCGCAGGTCGAAGACGCCGTCGACGTAGTCGAACAGCAGCGTGTAGTAGTCGAGCTGGGCGTCGAGCACCTTGGGCAGGGTCTCGCGGCCGAACTCCATCAGGCGGCGGCGGCCGCGGAAGGCCTGGCCGGCGGTGCTGACGGCTTCCATCAGCTGCTTCTCGCGCTCGCGGCCCGAGACGGTGCGCGACCACGAGGCCGACGTGAGCTCGAACAGGTTGAGCTTCACGCCCTCGAGCTTGGCTTCCTGGTTGGCGACTTCGGCCAGCGCCGACTTCATGCGCAACTGGCGGTCGAAGCCGTTGCCGAAGTTCCAGTTGAGTTCGAAGGCGGCGCGCGTCGGGTCCTGCGGAGAAACGCCGCGTGGGTCGCGGCTCTTCACGAGCACGGCGTCGAGCGTGGGGTAGAGGCTCGCATCCTGCTGGTCGGCCAGCGCCCTCGCCCGCTCGATGCGGCCCAGCGCCTCGGCGATCTCGGTGCTGCGCGACTCGGCACGGCGCAGCGCCTCTTCCTGCGAGCCGATGCGCCACTGCACCGGCGCCGCGAGCACCGGCAGCGATTCGGCGTTCGGCGAGAACTTGAAGTAGTTGCGGAACTTGGCCATCGCCTCGTCGCGCTGCGCCTCGAAGTCGGACTCGCGCGCAGCCACCAGCGCGCGGCGCGAGGCCGCCATGTTCAGGTCGTTGTCACCGCTCACGCCCAGTGCCACGCGGCGGGCCTCGGCCTTCGAGAGTTCGGCCACCACCTCGGTGGCCTTGTGCGCGATCTGCTTCTTGAGGTCGAAGCGCTGCACCTGCAGGTAGGCGGTGAGCGCGTCCAGCACCACCTTCTGCGACGTGGTGACGACGGCCTCGTCGTCGGCCTGGTTGCCGGCTTCGGCGGCGCGCTGGGCGGCGCTCATGGCGCCGCCGTCGATCAGGCTCACGCGGGCTTCGGCTGTCAGCACCGTGTAGCTCTGCGTCTTGGCGTTGGCCGCGCCGCTGTTGTAGTTGCCCGATGAGGTGCCGACCTTGAACTTCGGGTAGCGCGCCTGCTTGGCGGCGTCCACGCCGTAGCTGCTGGTGTTGGCGGCCGCCTGCATGGTCTGCACTTCGGGATAGTCCTGCGACAGCGCGATCAGCGCCTGCTTCACCTGCTGCGCGTAGCTGGCGGCGCCGAGCGAAGGCGGCGACAGCCTGCGCGCGACCGTGAGCCTGGCGGCGCTTTCCATCTCCTGCTGCTGCAGCAGGTGCTCCGGCAGCGGCTGTTGCTGCTCCTGGGCGTACGCAGGCGGCAGCGCGAAGCCCGCGCACAGCGCCGCGCAGACGGCGCCGGTGCCAACGCGGCGCAGATCGACCGGTTTGCGGTACTTCATGGTTCGCGGAAAGCTTCGCGGCGAAGCTTGAGCACAGGTCGCAGGATGTACCAGATGAACGGGTCGGTGCCCACGCGCAGGTCCACCTCGGACTCCATGCCGGCGGTGATGCGGTTCTCGACGCGGCCCACGTGCGACTGCGACATGCTGATGAGCAGCCGGTAGTAGGGCGCGCCGTTGGAGATGGCGGGGTCGCGGTCGGCGTCGGCCGCCACCAGCCTGACCTTGCCGTCGACCGCGCCGTAGCGCAGGTAGTCGTAGGCGGTGATCTTCACGCGCGCCTCCTGGCCCACTTCGATGAAGCCGCGGTCGTTGGGGTTGAGCCGCGCCTCGACCATGATCTCGTCCTCGTCGGGCACCACTTCGAGAATCGATTCGCCCGGCTTCACCACCCACCCCGGGCTGGAGTTGCGCAGCCCCTTCACGATGCCGTCGGAAGGCGCCTTCACCACGGTGCGCGAGCGCTGCGTGCGCGCACGCGCCAGGTCTTCGCTCAGGCTCGCGAACTGGCGCTCGACGGTGGCCAGTTCGTCCGACGCGCGGCGGCGGAAGCGCCCCTCGGCCTCCGCCATCTTGGCCTGCGCCTCGGTGATGGAGGCGTTGGCGGAAACCACGCCCTGGCGCGCCACCGCGAGTTCGCTGCGCACGCTCTCGGCCTGGCGGCGCTTCTCCAGCACTTCGACCTGGCCCACCAGCTTCTCGCTGAGCAGCTGTTCGGAAATTTCCAGCTCCTTCTGCATCAGCGCGAGCCGGTCGCTCAGGCCCTTGACCTTGGCCTCCTGCTCCAGCTTCTTGCTGCGCGCCTGCTCCAGGCCCGACACCGCGCCGGCCATCACGCCGCGCTGCTCGAGCGCGCGCGCCTGGTAGGCGCCGGTCTCGCCTTCGAACACGCCCTCGTCGATGTCGGTCGCGAAAGACTGCCGCGTGAGCGGCTGGCCACGGCTCTCGGCCATGAGCCGTACGCGCGTGGCCTGCGTGGCGGCGTAGCGGGCGGTGAGCTCCTCGAGGTTGAGGCCGCTGCCGCCCAGGTCGATCTCGACCAGCGACTGGCCCTGCTTGACCTTCTCGCCCTCCTTCACCAGCACGTTGCTGACGATGCCGCCTTCCAGATGCTGGATGGATTTCACGCGGTCCGAAGGGATCACGCGGCCTGGCGCGACCACCACGGTCTCCATCGGAAAGCCGAGGCCGACCAGCGCGAGCACGGCGATGGCGCCGCCGATGATCCACTGTCGCCGCCTTCCCTGCGGCGAGGTCTGGGCCGCGCGCTTCTCGTTCTCGTCCTGAAGAATCTGCGGCAGGTCTGATTTCAAGTCGCGTCCCCGATCACTCTTCGTTCGTCACTCATCACATCGCCAGTCGATCACGCCATCGAGCGGGAAGCCGGGGAGGCTCCCGCCGCGCCATCTTCCGCGTCGCCCAGCGCCACCAGCGGCTTCTTCACGCCGAACAGCTTCGGCACCATCACCGCCGCCGTGCCCTGTTCCACGTTGCCCATGCCGGTGACGTGGTAGACCACGTTGGCGGCCGAGACGATGCGCAGCGAGTGCGTGACCACCACCACGGTGCGCACCTTGGCCACCGCAAGCAGCGTGGCGAGCAGGTTGCGCTCGCTCTGGAAATCGAGGTCGTTGCTGGGCTCGTCGAGCACCAGCACCGAAGGCTTGCGCAGGAAGCTCATGGCCAGCGCGAGCTTGCGCCGCTCGCCCACCGAAACACCGGTGCCGCCTTCGCCGATCATGGTGCGATAGCCGTCGGGCAGCCGCGAGATGAAGTCGTGCGCGCCCGAGAGCTTGCAGGCCGCGACGATCTGCTCGTCGCTCTGGCCCGGCGCGTTGCGGCGCATCACGTCGATCATCGAGCCGCCGAACCAGTAGACCTCCTGCGAGAGATAGCTGATCCAGCGCGAGAGCTCCTCGCGGCCGAACTGCGAGAGGTCGTACTCGCCGATGCTCACGATGCCGCGCGTGGGCGTGTACAGGCCCGACAGCAGCTTCACCAGCGTGGACTTGCCCGCGCCGTTGCGCCCGACGATCACGTGCAGGCCGCCCGGGCCGATGTCGAGGTCGACGTTCTCCAGCACCGGCTGCTGCGCGGTTTCGGTGAAGCTGAAGCTCACGTCCTTCAGGGTGATGCGGCCCAGCGGCTGGGGCAGCGTCATGCCCGTGGGCGGCTTCTCGACCGGCTCGCGCAGCACGGTCTCCAGCCGCTTGGCGGCTTCCTTCGCGGTGGCCAGCGAGCGCCAGTTCGACACGAGCCCCGCCACCGGCTGCAGCGCCTTCAGGGCCAGCATGTTCGATGCGACGAGGCCACCTACCGTCATCCACTGCTCCATCACGGAAACGGCGCCGACGGTCACGACGACGACCGAGAACACGGTGAGCAGCACGGTGGTGCCGTCGCGCGCGGTCTCGATCTGGCCGTTCTTGCTGAAGCTCTCGGCGAGCCAGGCGTTGTAGGTCTGGCGCCACATCTCGATGGTGGGGCCGTCGTTGGCCTGGGCCTTGAGCGTCTCGCGCGCGTTGCAGATCTCGGCGGTCACGCGTTCCAGGCCGCGCCCGCGCTGCACTTCTTCCACGCGGCCGGAACGCACTTCGTCGGCCCACCACCACGCCAGGAAGGACATGATGCCGAGGAACAGCACCACCACCGGCAGCACCGGCAGCGCGACGATGCCGATGACCACCAGCGCGAAGACGGCCATGGGCAGGTCGAAGATGGATTGCGCCAGCCCGCCGGTGATGGTGCCGCGCACCGAGGCCACGTCGCGGAAGTACAGGTGCCACACCGACGCCGGCCGCGCTTCCAGCGCGCGCAGCGGGCGGCCCAGCATCGAGTTCAGCAGCGCGCCCGAGACGCCGTGGTCGACGATGGCGCCCGCGTTGCGCAGCAGGCGCGAGCGGCGCGTGCGCAGCCAGAATTCGATGCACAGGAAGAACAGGATGCCGCTGACCAGCGCGGCGAGCGTGGAAGTGCCGCTGCGCGAGAGCACGCGGTCATAAACCTGCAGCAGGAAGATGGAAGGCAGCAGCCCGAACAGGCTGATGGGCAGCGAGCGCCATGCCGCGCTCTTCACCAGCGGGTAGGCCGCGCGGAACGCGGCGTTCAACGCACCCGCGTAGGGACTGGCGCCGGGCTCGTCCGGGGTCTCGGCAACCAGTTGGCTTGGCAGGAGGAACTTGATCATGGGAAAGAGCCGGTTCGTCGTGCAATGACGCCTGCGTCATTATCAACTGTTACCCGACTGTTACAAGGCAAATATTCACTCACCGTGTGCTTCAAACACACATCAGCACGGCAGCCTTTGCCCCCTCGCCACATCGGCCCTGATCCCATGAACCGGAACCGGTTGCGCGGCGCTTCCCGTTACCGCGCAACCGGCCGGCCTCCCTGCCCTTGCCTCCCCCGTTCGCCCTGACAAATCCTGCGCGAACACCAGCGCGATGTTGGCGCACAGCAGCATGCAAAGCACCCATGCGCACAGCAGCTGCAGCCAGCCCAGCCACCAGTGGCGCGCGACCGGCTGTCGCTTGACCGGAGCCTCGTATCCGAAGGCCGTGTGCAGAAGTGCGTTCAATCTCATGGCAGTGCTTTCAAAACCCGGGCGAGGCGCGAAAGGCCCACGCCCGCGGAACTCTTCGCCAGCACCCAGTCGCCGGGCTGCAGCAGCCCGCCGAGCGCTGTCGACAGATCGGATACATCGACGAACCAGTGCGAGCGGACCTTGGTGCGGATGCGCGCATGCAGCGCGCGCATCAGCGGGCCGCACAGCAGCACGCGGTCGGGCTGCGATGCGAGCAGCTCGGCCTCGAGGTCGAGGTGGTGGCGTTGCGCGGCGGGGCCGAGCTCCTGCATGTCGCCGAGGATCGCCACGCGCCGCGCCGGCTCGC
>Ga0102589_1002316_pt1 | contig 22497 bp, 15 predicted proteins | sample AraplaMF_Col_mLB_FD_76858 | JGI IMG/M metagenome (GOLD analysis project Ga0102589, IMG submission 76858) | Arabidopsis root microbial communities from the University of North Carolina, USA - plate scrape MF_Col_mLB | ecosystem: Host-associated > Plants > Roots > Endosphere | place: USA... | reverse complement strand
ATAAAGGGAATGGCTTCGTACTGGGGAATCAGTACCTCGGATTGCTCGGCGTAGCCTTGAGTGCTTGGGGGTTTGGCATTGTTCGGCATCGTCTCTTTCCGGGATCAAAGGAAGAGGTTAGCGTCGGCGGCGAAGGCGCTTGCCGGGCACCCCGAGATAGCGGTCCGTCGAATGTTTACCGTCTCGCTTTTCAACGGTCACGGTGAAATGCCGACCGTACACGCGATCGGTTCCGTAACGCGCTTCAAGCCTGGTGATTTCTGCCGGGTCCACGCCGTGCTTCATGCAAAATTCCGGAAGCGCACGCCCGTACAGGCGAAGGGCCTGACGAAAATCAGCAGAGACGGTGGTGGCCTCGGTGGAGCCGGTCAGAAAGTCGACAACAACAAATCCTTCAGCTTCACCCTGCGCTTCCAAAAATACGTCCATCGTGTAGTGGCCGATCATCAGTCCGATGCCACTCGCAAACGAATCTGCGATATTGTGACCAATGGCTTTCAGTGTTCCGAGTTTCATGTTTAAACCGAACCCTGAGCTTGGTACGCCTCGACCAAGGCATAGAGGCGTCGCAACTCAGCGGGCAACTCCGGCTCACTCTCAAGCACATCGATCCGATGCCTCACCAGGTGGAGCTCGGCCTTGGTTCTGACTTTTCCTCGCAGCACCACCTTTTCCAGCCGCGCAGCCTCGATGTGCAGGAACTCGGGATACTCGGCCGCGACAGCATCATGCAGCGCTTTTGACACCGCCGCACGCCAGTGAACGTCAACTTCGTCAATCAGCGCCGGCATTTCCCGCAAGCCCTGTTCCAGGCCGGCGACGATCTGTGAGCTTGTCTGCTTGACGCCCTGTGTATTGACTTCAGCGACGAATGCCGGAACCCCATCGGCGACCATGGACAACTCCCTCGCCTTCAAATCAGGAATACCGGAAACGGTCTGCGCGAACCGTGCATAAACCGCAAAGAGTTTTTCTGATTTTGTCGTCAAGTTGGCTCCCTCAAATCCGTGCTGACTTACAGCCAGGTAGTATCTTCATGCACCGCAGCATCGTCGTAGAACTGCAGCTTCATGCGTTCGCCCAACGTGTCAAGCCTCGCCTTTTGCAAATTCGCTGAAGCCCTCACTGAACTGCAGGTACTCACCAAACGGGCTGGCTTCCAGGCTAGCTTTCAGTTCAGGACTGGCAAAGTAGTACTCGTCATTGAACGTCAGCAAACGCAACCCGTCGAGCGGGAGATCGGACAGCAGGTTTTCAGTAAAGAACAGGCTGACGTGAAGGCGAACATGAGTACGCATCTCCTCCCCCGTTGCCCGATTCCAAAGCACAGCGGGCTCTTGTCGTACTCGCTCCAGGCCAAGGTTACGGAGAAACAGGGCAAGTTCAGAGTCCACAAGCAGGTAGCGGTACCCCGACATCCACGGTGCGATAGGTCCTTGTTCGATAAGCTGGAACCGACCATCGCTCAGCTCATACAGCCGGACAGCGGGCAACTTGCAGGAGATAAAGAATGGCTGGGGCATTGTGCAATCTATGGCTTGAGGGAGTTCGTCCATATCTCGCCAGAGCATATAACTTTACATGCGAGTGTCTTATCTGCGTAAATCTGCGAAATCTGTGGATAAAAATCATCCGCAGATTTACACAGATTGAAGGCAGAACGTTTTTGCTTTTTGGATGGCCCTTACTGTCCAGACGCAGATCTATTTCAACTTTGTCGCGTCCACGCCGCGTTCCTCCGCCAAATTTCCCTATTTCTCTTTTCACCACCTCAAAACTCCACAGCCCCCGCTATATTCCCCGCATGGCAACGACGACGTCAAGCAACAGCCGAAACCAGGGCGGCCTGATCAGCCGCCTGATGCGGCGCGCCGGGGAAGAGCGGCTGCCGCAAGCGGCAGGCGGCCTCACCTTCACGCTGGTGATGTCCATGGTGCCGCTGCTGGCGCTGAGTTTTGCGCTGTTCGCGCGTGTGCCGGCCTTGCACGCGACCGGGGATGCGATACGTGAGCACTTGCTGCGCGGCTTGTTGCCGGACGGCATCGCCAGGACGGTGCTCAAGCACCTGGCGCAGTTCGCGGGCAATGCGGGCGGCCTCACGCAGGTGGGCTTCGCCTTGCTGCTGGTATCGGCCCTGGCGCTGCTGCTGAGCGTGGAGACCACGCTGAACCGGATCTGGCAGGTGAAGAAACCACGGCCGCTGCTGCGCCGCCTGGGCCTATATGCCGGCATGCTGCTGACCGGCCCGGTGCTCATAGGCGCCAGCCTGTGGGCCGTGTCCTATCTCGCATCAGCCTCCAGCGCGCTGCCGGTGGCGCGCCCCGGCTGGTTGCCGCATGCGTTGAACATCGGGCCCATGCTGCTCAGCGCGGCCGGCTTCAGCTGCCTGTTCCGCTTTGTGCCGTATACCGTGGTGCGCTGGCGCGATGCGATCGCGGGCGGCCTGCTGGCCGGTGTCGCGTTTGAGCTGGGCAAGCAGGGCTTCGCGATTTACCTCGCCAATGTGCCCACCTACCGCACGATTTACGGGGCCTTCGCGCCGCTGCTGGCCTTCCTGGTGTGGGTGTATTACTCGTGGCTGGTGACGCTGGCGGCAGCGCTGGTCAGCGCCAGCCTGCCGCGCGGCGGCTCACAGTCAAGCCGGCGGCTTTCACGGGCGTAGGTTTCAAACCACAGCAGTCTTTTTTAGGCAGGCCAAGGCCTTACCATCAAGCCCATGAAAACAACTTACATTCTTGGCGCCATCCTGGCTTGCAGCGTGATCGGAACATTGGTCGGTGGCCGTGGGGCCAAGACCGGATTTCTGGTGGTGACAGCCCTGCTGTCGCTCTACGGCTTGTTTCGCCTGCTGGGCTAGCCACTCGCGGCGACCCAGCCATCGTGCTCCGCCATCAAAGCCACGGCAAACTCCGCTCGCAACCAGGCCGGTGACGGCCAGCATGGCCGCGGTGTGAACACCGACAGCCACCAGTGCGAGCGCCAGCGGTCTCGCCCCATCCAACGAATCCCCCTCCGCACACAGCGGAACCAGCGCCGGCACCAGCATCAGGCCGGCTCCGTGCGCGCTCGCCATCATGAAGGACCACAGCGCCAGCCCGGCCTGCCCCGCAGGTGCGCGCACCAGCCTGGGCGCCCGCAAATAAAGCACGGCGCAGGCCGCCAGCAAACTGCCGGCCAGCACTTGAAGCACGAAGCGGTCCAGGGCCAGGCCCCACACCACCACACCGGCCACCAGCGCCATCGATGCGACGTGCCCCACGGCGATAGGCAACAGAGCCCGCAAGGCTTGCGCCCGGTCGCGTGAACGCAGGCCATAGGCTGCGGCGCAGGCCCAGCCGTTGGCGGGGTTCAGGCCGTGAAGGGCACCGACTCCCGCCACCACCAGCCAGGGCCAAAGGTCTGCCACGATGCTTGCGCCCGTCCGGCCCTGGTCAGGCTTTCGCGTTGCAGCACGAAGCAACCTCAGGCGCAGGGGTAAACGCAGCCTGGGATTCATAGCGGTCATGGTGGCGCACCCAGTCCATCTTGTAGAAGCCCTCATGCTCATCGCGGCCCTTGGATGCGAGGTCCAGCATGTTGTAGGTGCCCATCATCACCTCCACACCGCGCCCGTAGGTGGAATAGGTATGGAAGACGCGGCCCTCGCCGTCTTTGTAGAACAGGCTGATGCCGGGCGCTTCCTCGGCGGGGAATTCCACCCTGCCGTAGTTGTAGTTGACGGTGCCGTCGACCCGGTCCTCCGGTTTGAAGCTCACGTGGAAGTCGTAGTTGAAGTCGCTGCCGTTCGACGAGACCCAGCCGAACTTCCAGCCCATGCGCCGGCGAAAGCGCTCGATCTCGGGCAAGGTCGCGCGCGACACGGCCACAAAGGTGATGTCGCGGTGTTCAAGGTGGATCTTCATGCCGTCGGTGTGGTCGGCCATGAAGGAGCAGCTCGGGCAGCCCTGCTCCCAGCCGGGGCCGAACATGAAGTGCTGCACTATCAGCTGGCGGCGGCCCCCAAACAGGTCGGCGAGCGAACGCCTTCCTTCAGCCGTGTCGAACACATAGTTCTTCTCGACGTGAACCCAGGGCAGCGCACGGCGCTCACGAGCGACCTGGTCGCGCAGGCGCGTCAGCTCCTTTTCCTGGGCGAGCAGGGTTTTGCGTTCAGCCAGCCATTGGTCTCTGGCCACGACGGTGTGGCTTGCGGTGGATGCTTGCGCAGTGGTGTTGCTCATGATCTTCTCCTGAATGATGGGTATTTGGTGGTGGGGCGGTGGATGTATTTCGCTCAGGCGGCTGCCAACTGCTCACCCTTCATCGCCGCCTGCACGGCGGGCCTGGCAGCGATGCGCGACTGGAAGGCCAGCAGGTTGGGAAAGGCGGACATCTCAAGCTTCACGCTGTCCGCCCAGCGTGTGAGCACAAACAGGTAGGCGTCAGCCACGGTAAACCGATCGCCCACCAGGAATGGCTTACGGCCCAAGGCGGCCTCTATCAGCCGGTACTGCTTGTGCAGGTGGGCGGTGCGCGCACTGCGAACTCCGCCGCTGCAGGCCGGGTCGAACAGGGGCAGGTAGGCTTGGTGGATTTCTGAATTGAGGTGGCCCAGCATCTCCTGCAGGCGATAGCGTGCCATGCTGCCGTTGGCCGGCGCCAGCTGCGCATCGGGCTTGAGGTCGGCGAGGTATTGCACAACGGCGGGGCCTTCCGTCAACACGGCGCCGTCGTCGAGCTGGAGCACGGGCACCAGTCCTTTGGGATTGATGGCAAGAAAATCTTCCCCGTGCTCGGTGCGTTTGGCGACCAGGTCGACCTTCACGAGTTCAATGGCAAGGCCAAGCTCGTTGGCCACAATGTGCGGCGACAGGGAACAGGCGGACGGGCTGTAGTAAAGCTTCATGGTTTTCTCCTTGGCTCTGTGAGCCGTTGCTTGGGTTTGCGTTGCGAAGGTCAAAGTGCTGCCCGACCAGTGCTGGCTCCGGGTGCGCTGTTTGTGGCCAGAAGGCCGGGAAAATATCGGCGCAGGGCTTTGGAACCCCGCGCGTACCGCGGTACTAGGCGGTCTTGGGCCGCCGCACGGCGCGGACCTTGCCGCTCTTGCCGCCGCCCGCATAAAAGAGGTCCGCGCCGTCGGATTCCAGCCCGCTGACGCCGGCGCCCTTCGGCATTTCAAGCCGCTCGATCACGGCGCCGCTGTGCGGGTCAATGCGGCGGATCTCGCTCTCGTCGCCCTCCCAGGTGCCGTGCCAGAGTTCGCCGTCCACCCAGGTCACGCCGGTCACGAAGCGGTTCGATTCAATCGTGCGCTGGATCGCTCCTGTTTCAGGGTCGACTTGGTGGATCCTGCGGTCGCGGTACTGGCCCACCCACAGGCTGCCTTCGGCCCAGGTCAAACCCGAGTCGCTGCCGCTGCCGGGCGCCGGGATGGACGCCAGCACCTTGCCGGTGGCCGGGTCGATCTTGTCGATGCGCGACTCGGCGATCTGGTAGAGATGTTTGCCGTCGAAGGCGGTGCCGGCATCGCCCACGCAATCCAGCGTGCGCGTCTGCTCGCCGCTGGCGGGGTCGAAAGCGATCAGTCTTGTGCGCGCGGCGGCCCAGACGCGTTGGCCGTCATGGGTGACGCCGGCGATGTCATCGACGCCGGGAAAGCTGTATTCCCGAACAATCTCGGCGGGGCGAGTTTTGGGTTCGGGCTTTTGCTTGAGGGTCTTATTCGTCATTGCTGCTCCTGGTTACGCCGCTCATCGACGCCATGGAGACAACTCTATCCAATCGGCAGCGAAGCGGGGAGTAACAAGATCGTCGTGAATCCGGCCAGCGGCGGCGCCAGCCAGCGTTGCGCCCGTGCCCGGCCCAGGGAGTGCACCCGCCCCTCGACCTCCAGGTCGGTCAGCGCCCGCTGCACGGTGCGCTGGCTCGCCCCCAGGGCCAGCGCCAGGGCCGAGGTGGACCACGCCGCGCCGTCGGACAGCAGCGCCACCAGCGAGGCCTGTTCGCCGTCCAGCGGCGGCGCCAGCACAGCCACGCCGCGCCCGGCGTTGGGCTTCAAGATAAAGCCCCGCGCAGTCGCCTCGATGGCCGCGAGCGGTTTGACCAGCGCGCGCAGGCGCCCTATCTCAACCCTGAGGCGCGCCCTGTGTGTCTCATCAGGATGCTTGGTGCGGAACACACCCGCAATCAAGGCCTCGCGATCCGCATCGCCGGGCCAGGCCTCGGCCAGCGCGCGGGCCAGCGCGAACAGCACGGGCCGGCGCGCCAGCGGCCGCCATTGTTCGCCGGCGCCCAGCCCGTGCCGGCAAGCATCGACCACCAGCGCATCCGAGGCCAGCAGCGCCGACACCTCATCCAGGCGCAGCGCCACCTCACCATCAGCCGTGAGCCGCCGGGCCGCGGGACGGTCCAGCGCCGCGCGCGCCTCCGCCACCTCGGCCTGCAGCGCGGGCACTTGCGCGCGCTCGGCCGCCGCCTGCGCGCGCGCCAGCGCCATGCGCGCATCGCCGACGCGCAGCGAGCGCAGCGCCAGCTCGGCCGCCGTCAGTTCAGCCACAGCCCTCAAGGTGGGCGGCAGGCCGCGCGCATCGAGCCGCGCCAGTGCTGCGCGTGCATCATCGAGCTTGCCGAGCAAAAGAAAACGCCGCGCGGTGACCAGCCAGGCCTGCAAGGCATTGGCGCTGTCTGCATGCGCCTCCAGCGTGGCGGCTGCCGCAGCCAGCGCGCGCGGCGAGCCGCTGAAGTCGCGCATGGCCATGGCCACCTCGGCCTCGGCCACGACACAGCGGGCACACGCCAGCGCCTCATGCGCGCCAAAACCACGGGCGGCGCGCTTGAGGAGTTCCCGCGCACGCGGGTGTTCACCGAGCTGGGCCATGGCAATGCCGCGCAAGGCCAGCGCCGGCGGGTCATCGCGCAGGGCCACCCGCTTGAGCGCGCCCAGCGCATCGCCTGCGGCCAGTGCGCGTGAGGAGGCGGCGATGAGGGAATCCATGGGTGAAGGCTACACGGTATGGTGATGCGGCGCTGGCAGCTCGGACTCCACATCATGATTCTCTTATCTGCGTTAATCTGCGAAATCTGCGGATGATTTTCTTCACAGATCCCCCAGATTGACGCAGATTGAAAACAAGACATTCTGTGCCCGACCTGTTGCCCAGTCGCCTGGCCTGAGCACTACAAGCAGGCCACCCATGACGGGCTGACATTCCCCAGGGTTCACCCGGCATTTTTCCCGTCAGATTCATACTTTGTTACAGATAAATCAGCTACGCTCTGGCTTCCCGAAGGAGGTAGGAAATCGTGAGCCCAACAATGAAAAAAGCCGCCCTGGCACTGACCGCGGCGGTTTCGCTGCATGCCCATGCCTTGCAGATCGTCAGCCTCTCGCCCCAGGGCGAGATTGCGCGTGTCAGGCAGATCGTCGCCAAGTTCGATGAGGGCGCCGTCAATTTTGGCGACCCCAAAGCGCCCGCCCCGCTGTCGCTGAGCTGCAGCGACGCGCAAGCCACCAAAGGCTCCGGCCGCTGGATCAGCGAGCGTGAATGGGCGTTTGAATTTGAAAACGACCTGCCGCCCGGTGTGAGCTGCGCCGTGCAGGTGGTCGGCACCTTCAAGTCGCCCAAGGGACAGCCGGTGGCCGGCGCCGCTTCCTACAAGTTCAACACCGGCGGCCCCTTTGTCCAGCACATGCGCCCAGGCACCTATGAGCGCATCGATGAAGAACAGTACTTCATGCTGCAGCTCAACGGCCCGGCCACCTTGCAAAGTGTTCGCGAGAACGTCTGGTGCGCCGCCGAAGGCCTGGGCGAGCGTGTGCCCGTCAAGCTGATCGAAGGCAAGGAGCGCGACGAGCTGCTCAAGTCACAGGGCCTGGACAAGCCCGCGGCCAAGGAGCCGCTGCGCTACATCACGCTGGCCTGCAACCGGCGCCTGACGCCGGCCAGCAAGGTGCAACTGGTCTATGGCAAGGGCGTGAGCACGCCCAGCGGCATCGCCAATTCAGTCGAAAAACGCTACAACTTCCAGGTGCGCGAGCCCTTCTCGGCCAGCTTCAGCTGCGAGCGCGAAAACGCCCAGTCGGCCTGCCTGCCGATGCGGCCCATGAGCCTGTCCTTCAACGCACCGGTGCCGCGCAAGCTGGCCGAGGGCATACGCCTCAAAGGCGACAAGGACACGCTCAAGCCCTTCTTTGACGAAGGCAACAGCGACGGCGACAACGTGGTCACCGGCGTGACCTTCAAGCCGCTGTTTCCGGAGCAGGCCCAGTTCTCGCTCGAGCTGCCAGGCAACTTCAAAGACGCCTCGGGCCGCACGCTGCGCAATGCCGACAGCTTTCCGCTGAAAGTGGCCACGGGGGCGATGCCGCCGCTGGCGAAGTTCGCCGCCGCGCCCTTCGGCATCGTCGAGCGCTTTGCCGAACCCAACACCAAGCCGGGCGACCCGGCCCTGCTGCCGGTCACGCTGCGCAATGTGGAGGCGGCCCTGCAGGTCAAGGGCCTGGCGCCGGGCGCCGCCGCCGCGCCGGCCGGCAAGGTCAGCGACCTGCAGCCGCGCACCGACGCCGACATCATTGCCTGGTTCCGCAAGGTGCAGCGCTATGACGAACACCAGGTCTCGCGCAAGGCGGCCGCGGCCGACGTCAAAGGCCCCCTGCCCAAGGTATTGGATACGCAGGACAAGGACTATGTGCAGTCGCGCATGCTCTCGCTGCTGGGCGGCCAGGCCGGCGTGAAGACGCTGGACCTGCCCAAGCCCGTGGGCAACGACCCGCGGCCGTTTGAGGTCGTCGGCATTCCGCTGGCGCCGGGCTTCCATGTGGTGGAGATCGCCTCGCAGAAACTCGGCACTTCGCTGCTGGACGAACGCCACGGCGCGAGCCGGACCATGTATGTGCGCACCTCGGCCCTGGTGACCAACCTGGGCGTGCACTTCAAGCTGGGCCGCGAGAACTCGCTGGCCTGGGTCACCACGCTGGACAAGGGCACGCCGGTGGCGGGCGCCACGGTGCGCGTCTCAGCCTGCAACGGCACTGAAGTCGCCAAGGCCGTGACCAACGCGCAGGGCATCGCCAGCTTCGCCGATCTCTCGTCCGAGCCGCCTCGCTGCTCAGGTGGCAGCAACGACGACTACCGCAATGCCTACTTCGTGAGTGCGCGCAGCAAGGTTGAAGGTGTTGAAGACCTGGCCTTTACCTGGAGCGACTGGCACAAGGGCATAGAGCCCTGGCGCTTCAATGTGCCAACCAGCCGCGACCCCCTGCCCGACGAGCGGGCCCACACAATTTTTGACCGCACCTTGCTGCGGGCCGGTGAGACCGTCTCGATGAAGCATGTGCTGCGCACCGAAACCAGCAAGGGCTTCGGCCTGCCGGAAGGCACGCCGGGCACGCTGGTCGTCACCCATGTGGGCAGCGGCCAGCAATACACCCAGCCCATCAGCTGGCGCAAGACGGCCACCGGCGGCCTGAGCGCCGAGAACACGTTTGCCATCCCACCCGCCGCCAAGCTGGGCGTGTACGAAGTGCAGCTCAGAGGCCAGAACGACACCGGCAAGGGCCGGGGCAACCGCGCCCGAAGCTTTACCAGCGGGCAGTTCCGTGTTGAAGAGTTCCGCCTGCCGGTGCTCGAAGGCCGCATCACCCCCTCCGACAAGAAAGCGCTGGTCAACGTGAAGTCGGTGCCGACCGACGTGCAGATCAACTACGTCTCGGGCGGCGGCGCCGTCAACCTGCCGGTGCGCGTGTCGGCGCTGGTGCGCGCCAAGAGTTTGAGCTACAGCGACTATGAAGAATTCAACTTCATGCCGCCGCGCAACCGCGACGCCGGCGGCAACCAAGACAACGAGGAAAGCACGGCCTCGCAGGACCAGCGCGTGATCGCCGACAAGCTGCCGCTTACGCTGGACCGCAACGGCGCGGGCAAGCTCACCATCAACGACATCCCGGCGCGCAGGCAGCCCCAGGAGCTGCTGATGGAAGCCAGCTACGCCGACCCCAACGGCGAAGTGCAGACGATTCGCAGCGTCTCCACCGTCTGGCCGGCCGCCGTGGTGGCCGGCATCAAGACCGAAGGCTGGGTCTCGAGCAGCCAGAAAATCAGGTTCCAGGCGCTGGCGCTGGACCTCACGGGCAAGCCCGCCGCCGACGTGTCGCTGGAAGTGAAAGCCGTGGCGCGCATCACGACCACCAGCCGCAAGCGCATGGTGGGCGGCTTCTACACCTATGACAACAAGACCGAGACCAAGGACCTCGGCAGCGTCTGCAGCGGCAAGAGTGATTCGCGCGGCCTGCTGCTGTGCGACACCAAGCTCGGCGAGCCCGGCGAGGTCGAGCTCATCGTGACGGCCAAGGACAAGGACGGCAACACCATCCAGGCGGCCAGCAATGTGTATGTCACGCGCCAGGGCGAGCTCTGGTTCGGCGGCGAAGACCACGACCGCATGGACGTGCTGCCCGAGAAGAAAAGCTACCAGCCCGGCGAGACCGCCAAGTTCCAGGTGCGCATGCCCTTCCGCTTCGCCACCGCGCTGGTGGCGATTGAGCGCGAAGGCGTCATCGAGACCCAGGTGGTGCAGCTCAACGGCCAGGACCCTACCGTCAACCTGCAGATCAAGGACGGCTGGGGGCCGAACGTTTACGTCAGCGTGCTGGCCCTGCGCGGCCGGCTGCGCGAGGTGCCCTGGTACAGCTTCTTCACCTGGGGCTACAAGGCGCCGCGCGAGTGGTGGACTTCCTTCTGGTATGAAGGCCGCGAATATGTGGCGCCTACCGCGCTGGTCGACCTGAGCAAGCCGGCCTACCGCCTGGGCGTGGCCGAAATTCGCGTGGGCACCAAGGCCCACCAGCTTGATGTGAGCGTAAAGGCCGACAAGGAAAGCTACGCCGTGCGCAGCCAGGCCAAGGTCACCATCACAGCCAAGCTGCCCAACGGCCAGCCGGCCGCCAATGCTGAAGTGGCGCTGGCCGCGGTGGACCAGGCGCTGCTGGAACTGATGCCCAACGACAGCTGGGACCTGCTGGGCGCCATGCTGCAGCGCCGCGCCTGGGGCGTGGAAACATCCACCGCGCAGATGGAAATCATCGGCCGCAGGCACTACGGGCGCAAGGCCGTGGCGGCCGGCGGCGGCGGCGGGCGCAGCAACACGCGCGAGCTGCTGGAAACCCTGCTGCTGTGGAACCCCAGCGTGGTGCTGGACGCCAAGGGCCAGGCCGTGGTGACGGTGCCGCTCAATGACGCGCTGACGACCTTCAAGATCGTCGCCGTGGCCGACGCCGGCACCGGCCTCTTCGGCACCGGCCAGACATCGATACGCGCTACGCAGGATCTGCAGATCATCAGCGGCCTGCCGCCGCTGGTGCGCGAGGACGACCAGTTCCGCGCGCAGCTGACCTTGCGCAACACCACCAAGGCCGCAATGAAGGTCGAAGTGAGCCCGCGCGCCACGCTGCTCGATTTGAAGCCGCAAACCGTGGACATCCCCGCCGGTGAAGCGCGAGAAGTAGCCTGGATGGTCACCGCGCCGGCGCAGCTGGCGCTCACGCGCGCCGAAGCCATACTGTGGGAGATCGAAGCCAAGGACACCATCAGCGGTGCGCGCGACGGCCTGAAAGCGCGCCAGCGCATCATCCCGGCCGTGCCGCTCACGGTGCAGCAGGCCACGCTGGTGCAGGTCGACGGCAGCTTCACGCTGGACGTCAACCCGCCGGCCGACGCCTTGCCCGCTAACGGGACGATAAGGGGCGGCCTGAAGATGTCGCTGCAGCCCAAACTGGCTGAAGGCATGGACGGCGTGCGCGACTATTTTGCGATGTACCCCTTCATCTGCCTGGAGCAAAAAACCAGCAAGGCCGTCGGCCTGCGCGACGGAAAGCTCTGGCAGACGGTGCTGGCGCAGTTGCCCACCTACCTTGACAGCGATGGCCTGGCCAACTACTTCCCGCCGCGCGATGGCGAAGCCAACCGCGGCAGCGATGCGCTGACGGCCTATCTGCTGGCTGCCACGCATGAGGCCTCTGGCATCAACCCGGCCTTCGCCCTGCCCGACGAAGCCCGCGCCCCCATGGAGCGCGGCCTGATCGCGTTTGTGGAAGGCCGCATCCAGCGCGACTTCTGGAGCCCGCGCAAGGACCTGGACGTGCGCAAGCTGGCCGCGCTGGAGGCGCTGTCGCGCTACGGCAAGGCCCAGGGCCGCATGCTGGGCAGCATCACCATTGCGCCCAACCAGTGGCCCACACACGCGGTGATCGACTGGCTCAACATCCTGAAGCGCGTGGCCGACGCGCCGCAGCGCGAGCAGCGCATCGCCGAAGCCAACCAGGTGCTGCGCTCGCGCCTGTCCTTCCAGGGCACCAAGCTGGTCTTCAGTACCGAGCGGGACGACTACTGGTGGTGGCTGATGGCCAACGGCGACGTCAACACCGCGCGCCTGATGCTGGCCGTGATGGACGACCCGGCCTGGAAGGACGACATGGGCCGCCTGGCCAACGGCTTTATCGCGCGCCAGCAAAAAGGCGCCTGGCACACCACCACGGCCAACCTCTGGGGCGGCCTGGCACTCGACAAGTTCTCGGCCAAATTTGAAGCCACGCCGGTGGCGGGCGTGACCAAGGCCACGCTGGCCGCGGCTGCCGCCGGTGTGGCGAGCGTGGACTGGAGCAAGGTTGACCGCGTCAAGACCACCGACGCGGCCGGTGCGCCCAACCAGACCACCTTCTTCGGCGCGCCGGCTTCGCCCGGCAACCTGCGCAACAACAGTATGTTCCTGCCTTGGGGCGGCGCTGGCAAGGACACGCTGACCGTGACACACCAGGGTACCGGCAAGCCCTGGCTCACGCTGCAGTCCATCGCGGCCATCCAGCTGAAGGAGCCCTTCAACGCCGGCTACCAGATCAAGAAAACCCTCACGCCGGTGGAGCAGGCCGTCAAGGGCGTGTACACCCGCGGCGACGTGGTCCGCATCACGCTGGAAGTCAACGCCAGTGCCGACATGACCTGGGTCGTCATCAGCGACCCGGTGCCCGGCGGTGCGACCATCCTGGGCGGCGGCCTGGGCCGCGATTCCGAAATCGCGACCAGCGGCGAAAAGAAGAGCGGTGCGGGCTGGCCCGCGTTTGAGGAGCGCAGCTTCGAAGCCTTCCGCAGTTACTACGAATACCTGCCTAAGGGTGTGGTCAAGATGGAATACACCGTGCGCCTGAACAATGTCGGTGACTTTGCCTTGCCTCCGAGCCGCGTGGAAGCCATGTACGCGCCCGAGATGTTCGGCGAGTTCCCGAATGCGCGGGTGAAGGTGGAAGCCGCGAAATGATCCAGCGCCGCGCGCTCATCACGGCATTGGCTGCGGGCATCGCCCTGCCGCGCGGGGCAACTGCGGCCGCCGCGGACTGGCAACGCAGCCTGGGCTATCCGACGGGCCGGGGCAGCAACGGCAACTGGACCGACAAGGACTACCGCATCGGCAACTACTCGGGCGGCTACGAGGCCATGTTCCGCGCGCGGCCCATCGCCGCGCCGGCCCAGGCTTCCCCGCTGGTGGCGGCCTCGGCTGAAAGCCTGAATGCCTTTGCCCCGGTGGCCGGGTCGACGGCGGACTACCTCAAGGCCTGGCCGGTGACCGGCCTGCTCATCGCGCGCAAGGGCCAGGTGCTGCTCGAGTCCTACCAGTTCGATCGCCAGCCCGGGATGCGCATGACCAGCTGGTCCATGGCCAAGAGCGTGACCTCGCTGCTGCTGGGCATCTGCATTGATCGCGGCCTGATCCGCTCCATGGACGACACGCCGCAGATGTATGTGGAGGACCTCAAAGGCACGCTGCACGGCGGCATCGCCCTGCGCCACCTGGCCAATATGTCCAGCGGTGCGGCCATACTGCACGAGCGCGACAACCCCACCATTTACCCGCGTGCCTTCAGCGGCGGCAATTCCGACCTGGAAGCCGTGGTGCGCGGCTGGAACGCCTTCCAGGAGCCGCCCGGCACACGCTACAACTACAACGAACTCTGCCCGCTCACCATCGGCATGGTGATACGCCAGGTCACCGGCATGCCGCTGGCGGCTTTTTGCGAGCAGGCCCTGTGGCAACCGCTGGGCGCCGAGGGCAACGCCAGCTGGCTGTGCGACGGCAAGGGCAAGGAGTTCAACTGCATAGGCTTTGGTGCGCGCTTGCGCGACTGGACGCGGCTGGCGCAGCTGATCGCACAGGACGGCGCCATCGAAGGCCGGCAGGTCGTGAGCAAAAAGTGGATTGACGAATGCAGTTCCTGGTCGGCCGCCGACGCGCAGTGCCGGCACGGAACGGCCATGCGCTATTTTGGCTACAAGTACTTCTTCTGGCACCCCAAGCCCGATGGCAGCTGGATGATGATGAACGGCCATCACGGCCAGCGCGTGCTGGTGGACCGCGTGACGCAGACCGTGCTGGTGCAGACGGCCGTCGAGGCCGAAGGGCCCTGGCAAGCGCAACTGCTGCAGATTTTTAATGCGGCGACGAAGATCAGGTTACCGGCATGAAGAAGCTCAAGCGCCTGCGGTACTCACTCGCGGCAACGCTGCTGCTGGCGGTGTGCGCGATGGACGCCGCCCATGCCGTCGCCACCTTCGACGAAGTCAAGCGCGATTTCAAGCCCTCCGAAACCCTGGTGCTGGACCGCAATGGCGAACTGATCCAGCGCCTGCGCACCGACAAAGCCGTGCGACGCGGCCAATGGGTCGCCCTTCCCGATGTGTCGCCGGCCCTGCGCACGGCGCTGGTGCTCAGCGAGGACAAGCGCTTTTACGAGCACAGCGGTGTGGACTGGCGCGCGGTATCGGCCGCAGCCTGGGGCAACCTGTGGAACACCAAAACACGCGGCGCCTCCACCATCAGCATGCAGCTGGCCGGGCTGCTGGATGAAGACTGGCGCGCCGGCGCGGGCGGCCGCAGCGTCGCGCAGAAGGTCGGCCAGACCGTGTCGGCGCAGATCCTGGAAGCGCGCTGGCGCAAGGACCAGATCCTGGAGGCCTACCTCAACCTGGTGCCTTTTCGCGGTGAGATGGTGGGGATTGACGCGCTGAGCCGCACGCTGTTCGGCAAGGCCGCGCACGGGCTTGACGAACGCGAGGCGGCGATCGCGGCCGCGCTGGTGCGCGCGCCCAATGCCAAGGCCGCGCAGGTCTCGCAGCGCGCCTGCGGCGTGCTGAAAACCATGCAGGCGCCGGCCAAGGTGGACTGCGAAGGGCTGGACCTGTTTGCCGTGGCCGCGCTGCAGCGCAAGGCTTTTGATGCGAGTGAGGGTGTGGCGCCGCATTTGGCGCGCAGGCTGCTGGCGCTTCGCGCGCCCTCACCCCTGCCCTCTCCCAGAGGGAGAGGGAGTAACAGCCCTGAGCGCAACGAATCCGCATTACTCCCTCTCCCCCCGGGAGAGGGTGGGGGTGAGGGCTCCGCGAATTCAAAAAGCCCATCCATGCGCTCCACCCTGCGCGCCCCACTGCAGCGCTTCGCCGTGCAAACCCTCACGCAGCAGCTGCGCGAGCTGCGCGGCCGCCATGTGGAAGACGGCGCGGTTGTGGTGCTGGACAACGCCACCGGCGAGGTGCTGGCATGGGTGGGCTCCTCAGGCGAACTCAGCGACGCGGCCGAAGTCGACGGCGTGCTGGCGCTGCGCCAGCCGGGCTCCACGCTCAAGCCGTTTTTGTATGCGCAGGCGATCGCCGAAAAGCGCATCACCGCCGCCTCGCTGCTGGAAGATTCTTCCTCACAGATCCAGACGGCCAGCGGCCTTTACATCCCGCAAAACTACGACCGGCAGTTCAAGGGCCTGGTGTCGGCGCGCACCGCGCTGGGCGCCTCGCTCAATGTGCCGGCCGTGCGCACGCTGGTCATGGTGTCGCCCGACGCCTTCCACAAGCAGCTCAAGGCCGTCGGCCTGCCGCTCAAGGAGTCGGGCGACTACTACGGCTACAGCCTGGCGCTGGGCAGCAGCGAGGTCTCGCTGCTGTCGCTCACCAACGCCTACCGCACGCTGGCCAACGGCGGGCGCTACAGCGCGCCCTCGCTCGCGAAGAACCCCAAGCCGGTCTTCAGGCAAGCGCTTGATGCCCGCGCCGTCTTTATCGCAACCGACATCATGGCCGACCCGATGGCGCGCGCCCGCACCTTCGGCACCGACAGCATCCTGGCTACGCGCTTCTGGACGGCCGTCAAAACCGGCACCAGCAAGGACATGCGCGACAACTGGGCCATGGGCTTTTCGCAGCGGTACACCGTGGGCGTGTGGGTAGGCAACGCCAGCGGCGCGCCCATGTGGGACGTGAGCGGCACCAGCGGTGCGGCACCCATCTGGGCCGCGATCATGAACTACCTGCACAAGACCGAACGCAGCCGCGCACCCACGCCACCGGCCGGCCTGGTGCAAAGCCGCACGCAATTCGGCACGCAGGGCGGCACGCCGCTGGAGGCCGCGCGCAACGAATGGTTCATCCAGGGCACGGAGCAGGTGGTCTTCGCCCTGAATTCAGGCGCGGGCGATACCCGCCCGGCCAAGGCCTCCAGGCCCAGCAAAAGGCCCGCAGCCGAGCCCGATGCCCCACCCCGCATCACAGCGCCCACGACGGGCACCATCATCGCGCTGGACCCGGACATCCCGCCCAAACACCAGCGCATCAGTTTCAGCGCCGAAGGCCGCGGCACGCGCTGGCTGATGGACGGCAAGGAATTCGCCCGCGGGCCCCAAGCCCAATGGATGCCCTGGCCGGGCCGGCATGTGGTGCAGCTGGTCGATGCCGGCGGTAAGGTCGCCGACGAGATCCGCTTCGAAGTGCGCGGCGCCGGAGTGCGCGAGGCCCGGGCCGGGGCGGCCGGCGCATTGAAATAATTTGGAAGCCGGCAAAATTTATTCAATCCCGGCGGGTGCCTAAACCCTTAGCATTGGGCGACTGAGGAGATAAGACCGTGCCCGTGATCACCAATATTGAAGACCTGCGCATCCTGGCCAAAAAACGCGTGCCCCGCATGTTCTATGATTATGCCGATTCCGGCTCGTGGACGGAGAGCACCTACCGCGCCAACGAAAGCGATTTCCAGAAGATCAAGCTGCGCCAGCGCGTTGCCGTCAACATGGAAAACCGCAGCACAGCCACCAGCATGATCGGCCAGCCCGTCGCCATGCCCGTCGCCATCGCGCCCACCGGCCTCACCGGCATGCAGCACGCCGACGGTGAAATCCTGGGCGCACGCGCCGCCAAGAAATTCGGCATCCCCTTCACCCTGTCGACCATGAGCATCTGCTCCATCGAAGACGTGGCCGCCGGAACCGACCGCCACCCCTTCTGGTTCCAGCTCTATGTGATGAAGGACCGGGCCTTTATCGAAAGCCTGATAGACCGCGCCAAGGCGGCCAATTGCTCGGCGCTGGTGCTCACGCTAGACCTGCAGATCCTCGGTCAGCGCCACAAGGACTTGAAGAACGGCCTGAGCGCCCCGCCCAAGCCCACGCTCTCCACCATCCTCAACCTCATGACCAAACCCCGCTGGGGCCTGGGCATGCTGGGCACCAAACGCCACGGCTTCGGCAACATCGTGGGCCACGTCAAGGGAGTGGAGAACATGGGCTCGCTCTCGGAATGGACGGCCAAGCAGTTCGACCCCGCCCTCAATTGGGGCGACGTCGAATGGATCAAGAAACGCTGGGGCGGCAAACTCATCCTCAAAGGCATCCAGGATGTCGAGGACGCCAAACTCGCCGTCAACTCAGGCGCCGATGCCCTCATCGTCTCCAACCACGGCGGCCGCCAGCTCGACGGCGCGATGTCCTCCATTTCATGCTTGCCCGAGATCGTCGCCGCGGTGGGCAATCAGATTGAAGTCCACATGGACGGCGGCATACGCTCCGGCCAGGACGTCCTCAAAGCCATCGCCTTGGGCGCCAAGGGCACCTACATAGGCCGCGCCTTCCTCTATGGGCTGGGCGCCATGGGTGAGCAAGGCGTCACCAAGGCGCTGGAGATCATCCACAAGGAACTGGACTTGACCATGGCCTTTTGCGGGCGCACCGATATCAAGACGGTGGACACCAGCATCTTTGTGCTGGGAACCTATTAAGTACCAAGACCTCAGCCAACGCCCGGGGCGGAAAGCGAACATCATGGCCTTTTTGGGAAAAGCGCCGTCGCGATGTGGTGGAATATGGCACACGAACACAGGGAAGAGTTCGAACACTGGCATTCCCACGAACACTTTCCCGAGCGAATGGGCATCCGGGGTTTTCTGCGCGGCTCACGCTGGTCCAGCAGCGACGACGGGGAAGGGCTCTTCGTCCTGTATGTGTGGATTTCCGTGCGAAATTGACCCGCCTTTCCATTCATCGGTTGATCCAATGAGCGCCTCCGAATACGCCCAATTCTCGAGGCCTTGGCGAAGTCTGTGTGGGTCAGCGCTCGATGGAAAAGTGGATCAAACACGCACAAAAATCCACAACCGGGATTTTCAGGACAAGGAGAGTTATGCGGAGTGGGTGTTTGTGGCGGCGGTGAATTGAAAGGCCAATCTTCTATTTGATGCCTTGGGTCACGCTTGTGAATTTCCGTGCGGGATTGCCCCGTATTCCACCCAACGGTTGATCCGATGGAAGCCTCCGATATGCCCGACCATCGAAACCTTGGTGAAGCCTATGTGGGTCAGCGCTCGATAAAGAGTGGATCAACCCGCTGTGGAACTGCACAAGCCGACAAGCTAGCGGTCATTTTTTCAACTTAAAAAAGAAGAAAACCAAGGCGCCAGCCCACCCCAGCACCACTCCTAAGCGAACCATCCAGAGGCCAATAAAGCTGTCCGAAATAAAGCTCAGACCTGCCCCAAGTAGTGCCAAGACAACTCCACAAAGCCCAAGGACCATCCCCTTTTTCATCATTACTCCGGAATTTAGTTCTTCGCGCAAACCAAAATTTGACGGCACACCTGATATGTCACCTGACCTCCAACTCCCGGGCCATACATCGTCCTTCCAGTCTGCGCGCTTCCGTCATTCCCAAACAGGATAGAACCTTGTCCGAATGGACCGGCCCCACCGCCCCAGCATGCGCCTTTGTAATCAGTAGTGCCTGAAGAAAGCGGGCCGCTTCCAATCGCACTCACGACACCACCACCGATTGATACTCCCGGTCCAACAGTGTAGCAAGCATTCGAATAAAAGCACACATTGCCCTGGGTGTCGGTCGCCACACCAGCGTCGGCTCCAACACCAACTCCGATCGGGAAATGAACAGCTCCACCAACACCCACTGATTGGCGTTATAGGCAAAGCCGGTGACTGTCGGGCTGCTGCTGCCGGTGTTGACCGGCTGCTGGGTCTGGATGGGCCGGCCCAGGCTGTCGTAGTAGGTGTAGCTGGCCAGTCCATTGGGATCCAGCACCGTGGTGGGCCTGCCCATGGCATCATAGCCGTACTGCCGGTCAGGGTGCCGGCATTGATGGCGACCACCACCGACCCGGAGGTCGAAGGGTTGTTGTTAGTGTCGCCGGCGTATTCAGCGGTCAGGGTGTGGCTGCCCAGGGCCAGGGAGCTGGTGCTCAAGGTCGGGCCTGGTCCTGCTCGCGGTGCTGATTTTTTTATTGCTGACGACCCTGGGCGCATCGGCCATGGTGGAGCTGCAACGCACCCACACCCAACGCGCCAGGGAAGAAGTGTTTGTGGGCGACCAGTACCGCCGCGCGATCAAGTCGTATTACAGCAGCGTCCCGGCCGGGAAGAGCCGGACCGCGCCGCGCTCACTGGACGATCTGCTGGAAGACAAACGCTTTCCGATGCCAGTTCGCCATCTGCGCCGCTTGTATCCGGACCCCATGACCGGCAAGGCGGACTGGGTGCTGGTCCAAGGCGCCGGCGGCATTCTGGGTGTGCACAGCCGGTCTACGCAAGTCGCCTTCAAGAGGCGGGAGTTTCCGATTCAATATTGGGATTTTCAGGACAAGGAGAGTTATGCGGATTGGGTGTTTGTGGCGGCGGTGAATTGAAAGGACACACAAACACAAAGTCAACTCTAAACCGAGCCACCAATTGTGGATTTCCGTGCGAGATTGCCCCGCCTTTCCACTTCTCGGTTGATCCAATGAGCGCCTCCGAATACGCCCAATCCTCGAGGCCTTGGCGAAGTCTGCGTGGTCAGCGCTCGATGGAAAAGTGGATCACACATGCACAAAAATCCACAGGCTCACCCCAAACTCAGGTCGGACTTCACATCAAGTAACTTGGACACCAAGGAATTCTGCACGACGAAACCAGATTTCGGCAATTTTGCGATCTCGTTGAACACCAATTCCATGAAAGAGACAGCGCCCCACTTCAACGATCGCCTGGTTATCTCCATTCACTGCCGCTGCCAAATAATGAAGATATGCTTTTTTCTCGCTGACCTTGATGCCGCAACCTTTTTCGTAAGACACCGCAAGATCAAAATGTGCCGCAGCAATGTCAGATTGTGCCGCCAGTTTCAACAACTTAACCGCTTTGGTCGGTTGCTTTTTAAAACCCGCATATCCATGTAGATACCAAGTCGCCAAAGCATATGTGGCACGCGCGTCACCCTCCTCGTGAGCAGACTCCAATAACTGCGTCATGCGTTTCAAATTCGGCTTCGCAGCATTGGCCATCTTCATGGCCTTGTCATACATAGTTTCTTTCGGTGTAGGCTTCGTAAACATAATTCTCATCTTAAGACAAGCAGGCCCCTGAATCAGGCTGAGGCAGCATCACATCGCATAGCGGACAAATTAGAGGCATGATTCCAGGAATTCGCGGAGCTATGGGTGGAGGTACTGGCGTACTTTTGGGTGGCCAAGGACCCTTGTGATTTGGCGGAGCCTTTCGTGGGAAGTCTCGACCTTTGTCGCCTTTTTCCCCTCCTTGATCTCGCCCCCTACGCGCATTGCCTTTTTCGTGCTTTGGACGATTGCTAGGTGTCTGGTTGGTTGTGTGTTCAGCCTGCAGTCCCTCCGGATCAACCGTCCCTAGAGGGTCTCCATCCACATATGCAAAGGTATTAATCCCGCCATCAAGCCCAATCGGGTCACTCTGCATATACCGCCCCAGACGCGAGTTGTACTCACGGTTCCAGTTCTGGAGCAACCCACTTTCCGCATCAAACACTTGGCCGGGGAATCGTTGGTTAAAACTGAAAGTTCCCAGGTTGGCCGGATTTTGATCCGGCGCAGCCACACCAAAAGGCTCGGCTGAATCCCAACGCCAGACTATGGCTTCATCCGACTGTCGCGTGATGATACGAGGTGCACCGACCTGATCGGTCGAGACGTTGTATAGGTTGACCACGATATTGCTAGCGCCTGCCGTCCCCGTCTGTTTGATCACACCCACCGGACCGCTCAGGTATATGGTTTCATAGAGTGGGACACTGTTGGCATCGTATTCACCAAGTAGTTGGCCTTCTTCGTCATAAACGTAATAAGTCGCCCCCGTCGGTACCAGCGCCGTTGGGCCAATCTTGGCAACCCTTAACTCTAAGGCGTTGTAGCTATAAGTCGCCGTACCGCCAGCATTCGTCATGGTTGCCAACCGGCCTCGGTCGCTGTACGTGTAAGTATTGATCCCGTCACTAGTAATGTTGCCAGCTGCGTCATGCACCACTGTCGCCGCACCGCCCGCATCTTGCGTCTGCGTCAGCTTATTGCTGGTGGCCGAAATGGTGTTGGTGTAGGTCGTGGCGCCAATCACCTTGGTGCTTCGGTTGCCTGTGGCGTCGTAGCTGTACTGGATAGCCGTGCTATCCAGCGTGGCACTGATCAAGCGATTCAGGTTGTCATAACCAAAGCTCTGATCCAGCGCTGGGACAGGTGTTCCATTGCTGACATGCGTATAGCCCGTGATGCGCCCTGCACTGTCGCGAACAACGGTGCGGCGAATTCCGGTAGTCGTCGGATCGCCCAGGTTGTAAGCGCTGATCTGCCCGTTGGCGTCATAACTGATCGCCTGCGTCTTGGTGCTGGCCCAGGTCCAGCCCGTGAGCTTGCTTTCTGCATTGCGGGTAATGGCGCTGAGCATGGGCAAGGTGCTGCCGGTGTTGGTGCCAACGCCGTTCGCGTTCGGTGGATTGACGGTGATTCCGGAAACATCACCATAGCTGTCATAGCTGTAGTTGACCCTGGCACCGCTGGGATAGGTAATCGCAGTCAGCTTGTCCAGCGCACTTCCGGTATCACCCCAGGTGTAGCCGACCGTGAATGTCTTTGCCCCCGTGGTCTGGGTTTTCCCGGTCTTGCGACCCAGGCTGTCATAGCTGTAGGTCACCTGGCCAGATTCATCGGTGATCTTGGTTAGTTCGCCTATGACGGCTGGAATGGGGGTGCTACCGCCGTCGTATTCAAACGTTGTTCCGGTACCCGTGGCGTAGGTGATGGTTTTGAGCCGGTCCAGGTTGTCATAGCTGTACTGGGTCAGCTTGCCGCGGGCGTCGGTCTTGGTCAGGATGTTGCCGTTCAGGTCATAGGTGTACTGGCTCGTCCCCGTATCGGGGCTGGTTTGCGCCGTGA